>Ga0247774_1000218_pt1 | contig 27788 bp, 27 predicted proteins | sample UWRJL001104B6_FD_179933 | JGI IMG/M metagenome (GOLD analysis project Ga0247774, IMG submission 179933) | Plant litter microbial communities from Arlington Agricultural Research Station in Wisconsin, United States - UWRJ-L001-104B-6 | ecosystem: Environmental > Terrestrial > Plant litter >...
CTGTTTTTCCCTTCACTGCAATTGTTGGCCAGGAGGAGATGAAACTGGCGCTGCTGTTGAATGTCATCGATCCGAAAATTGGCGGGGTGATGATTATGGGCGATCGAGGTACTGGTAAATCTACCACAATCCGGGCCCTGACTGATTTGCTGCCGGAAATTGAGGTGGTGGCTGACGATCCTTTTAACAGTCATCCCACCGATCCTGATTTGATGAGCGACGAGGTGCGCGATCGTACTTTATCTCAAACTGAGGTTAAAATCGCCCGCAAGAAAGTCCAAATGGTAGATTTACCTTTGGGCGCTACCGAAGACCGAGTTTGCGGTACGATCGACATCGAGAAAGCTTTGTCGGAAGGAGTTAAAGCTTTTGAACCCGGGCTTTTAGCTAAAGCTAACCGCGGCATTCTGTACGTTGATGAAGTCAATTTGCTCGACGATCATTTAGTCGATGTTTTGCTCGACTCGGCCGCCAGCGGTTGGAATACTGTTGAAAGAGAAGGCATTTCGATCCGCCACCCGGCTAAGTTTATTTTAATCGGTTCCGGGAATCCAGAAGAAGGAGAATTGCGGCCGCAGTTGCTCGACAGATTCGGGATGCACGCAGAAATTCGGACTGTAAAAGACCCGAATTTAAGAGTGGAAATTGTCGAACAGCGATCGAGTTTTGACCAAAATCCGCCGGAGTTTCTCGCGAAATATCAGCAAGAACAAGATCATATGCAGCAGAAGTTGGTGGAGGCTCAGGAAAGGTTAAAATCGGTAACTATCGATCGAGAGTTGCGGGTAAAAATCTCCCAAGTTTGCGCGGAATTGGACGTAGACGGGCTGCGGGGCGATTTGGTGACGAATCGGGCTGCGAAAGCTTTCACGGCTTTGGAATGCCGCACGGAGGTGACTGTGGACGATATTCGCCGGGTGATGACTCTGTGTTTGCGGCACCGATTGCGGAAAGACCCGCTAGAATCAATAGATTCGGGGTATAAAGTGACTAAAGTGTTCGATCGGGTATTCGGTCTAGAATCAACTGAGGAGTAATGGGTAATTGGTAATTGGTAATGGGTAATTGGTGGTGATGAAGCATTCCCCAAATTTTCCTACCTTATTCCCATTCCCAATTACTAATTCTGGCAATGGAAAAACGAATTTTAGGATTAGATCCGGGCTTAGCAAATCTTGGCTACGGGGCAATTAGTTGTCAAATAGTCCCCGGCAAACAAGATAAAAACAGCGTTTCGATGATTGATTGCGGCGTGATACAAACAACGCCAAAACAGGAAATGGGACAGCGGTTGAAAACAATTTACGACGATTTGCACCAGGTAATTGAACAGATTAAACCCGATCTAGCAATTGCCGAAAAACTGTTCTTTTACAAGATGGGAAATACGATACTTGTAGCCCAAGCGCGGGGCGTTTTGACCCTAGTATTGGCGCAGTGTGGAGTGCCGCTGTTCGAGTTTACACCGGCTCAAATTAAGCAAGCTTTGACGGGCCGCGGTAATGCGGATAAATCTGAAGTGCAAGATGCCGTGGCGCGGGAGTTGGAGTTGGGTTACATTCCGAAACCCGACGATGCGGCGGATGCTTTGGCCGTGGCTTTGACTGGTTGGTACGATGATGATATTTGTCCGAAGAAAATACAGTTGGAAACAGGAAAAATTTGAGGCTATATCAAATCATCGGCAAATTAAGAACAAATCCGGGCAAGACATCTTCTCCCGATAAACTTACAGGAAATTGTACAATCTCTACTTCGCGAGAAGGGCGATAAATTTCTACTTGTTCCTCTTGAGGATTAATTAGCCAACCCAAGCGTAAACCGCTGTTTAGATACTCCTGCATTTTCTCCTGAAGCGGCCGCAGGGGGTCTGTGCGCGAGCGCAATTCTATGACAAAATCAGGACAGATTGGCGGAAATTTCTCTTGTTCTTCTGTTGTTAAAGCAGACCATCTTTCTAAGCTAACCCAAGCCGCATCAGGCGATCGATCGCCATTATTAGGCAAGCGAAAAATTGTGGAAGAACTAAACACTCTCCCTAGCTGCGTTTGACGGTTCCACAAGCCCAAATCTGTAATTAAATCGGCTTCTCGATTGCCGCTGACTCCGCCTACGGGTGACATAATGATAATTTCTCCTTTAGCAGTCCGTTCAAATTGCCAATCTCGATTCATCTGGCACAAACGGTAAAACTGTTCGTCTGTTAGTTCGACAGTATCTAAGTTTAAAGTAACGGTTGTCATTGTATTACCTCCTCTCTTCTCCTCTCTTCTGTCTTGCGTTGCGCGGACGAAAGTTTGTGCGGTAGAGGCAATCCGTTGCCCTGATTCCAATCGCCGATTCATCTATTTTAGCGCCATTTTATTGAAAATCTTTGTTTTAATAAAAAATTAATCCTTATACAATTCCTAATTTTTTAAGTGCTCTTGTCCGGTTTTTCGATGCCAAGTGAAAATCTGGTTTGAATTCTAAGGCTTTGTCGTAGGAGGCGATCGCATCTTCTCGCCTGCCTAAATCATCCAGTGCAACGCCCCGAATGTACCAGGCTTCGTGTAAATCTGGTTTTAATTTTAAGGCTTTGTCGTAGGAGGCGATCGCATCTTCTCGCCTGCCTAAATCATCCAGTGCAACGCCCCGAATGTACCAGGCTTCGTGTAAATCTGGTTTTAATTTTAAGGCTTTGTCCCAGGAGGCGATCGCATCTTCAATCCTACCTAAATTAACCAGTGCAAGGCCCCGAGTGAACTAGGCTTCGTGTAAATCTGGTTTTAATTTTAAGGCTTTGCCGTAGGAGGCGATCGCATCTTCAATCCTACCTAAATTAACCAGTGCCAGGCCACGATTGTACCAGGCTTCGTGTAAATCTGGTTTTAATTTTAAGGCTTTGTCGTAGGAGGCGATCGCTTCTTCTAGCCTGCCTAACTTATCCAGTGCATTGCCCCGAAAGTTCCAGGCTTCGTGTAAATCTGGTTTAATTTCTAAGGCTTTGTCGTAGGAGGCGATCGCCTCTTCAACTCTGCCTAAATTATGCAGTGCAAGGCCCCGATTGTTCCAGGCTTCGTGTAAATCTGGTTTGATTCCTAAGGCTTTGTCGTAGGAGGCGATCGCTTCTTCAATCCTGCCTAAATTACCCAGTGCAAGGCCCCGATTGAACCAGGCGTCGTGTAAATCTGGTTTGATTTCTAAGGCTTTGTCCCAGGAGGCGATCGCTTTTTCAATCCTGCCTAACTTATGCAGTACAAGGCCCCGATTGAACCAGGCGTCGTGTAAATCTGGTTTGATTTCTAAGGCTTTGTCGTAGGAGGCGATCGCTTCTTCAATCCTGCCTAACTTATACAGTGCATTACGCCGATTGTTCCAGACTTCGTGTAAATCTGGTTTAATTTCTAAGGCTTTGTCGTAGGAGGCGATCGCTTCTTCAAGCCTGCCTAAATCATCCAGTACAAGGCCCCGAATGTACCAGGCTTCGTGATAATTAGGTTTGAATTTTAAGGCTTTGTCGTAGGAGGCGATCGCATCTTCAATCCTGCCTAAATTATCCAGTGCAACGCCCCGAATGTACCAGGCTTCGTGATAATTAGGTTTGAATTTTAAGGCTTTGTCCCAGGAGGCGATCGCTTCTTCAATCCTACCTAAATTAACCAGTGCAAGACCCCGAGTGAACCAGGCTTCGTGATAATTAGGTTTAAATTCTAAGGCTTTGTCGTAGGAGGCGATCGCATCTTCAATCCTGCCTAACTTAACCAGTGCAAGGCCCCGATTGTACCAGGCTTCGTAATAATCTGGTTTGAATTTTAAGGCTTTGTCGTAGGAGGCGATCGCATCTTCAATCCTGCCTAACTTAACCAGTGCAAGGCCCCGATTGTTCCAGGCTTCGTGTTTATCTGGTTTGAATTTTAAGGCTTTGTCGTAGGAGGCGATCGCTTCTTCAAGCCTGCCTAAATCATCCAGTGCACGGCCCCGATTGTTCCAGACTTCGTGTAAATCTGGTTTGATTTCTAAGGCTTTGTCACAGGAGGCGATCGCTTCTTCAAATCTGCCTAAATTACCCAGTGCAAGGCCCCGAATGTACCAGGCTTCGTGTAACTCTGGTTTTAATTCTAAGGCTTTGTCGTAGGAGGCGATCGCATCTTCAAAATCCCCTTTCATACATTGCTCATCTCCTCGCTTTTTCCATTCCTCAGCCTCCCCATCCGAAACTAGCGGAAACTCAACCAAAATCTCCCTACCAACATTCGCAGCCACCTCTGCCAATTCCCCGATCGCAACTCTACCCAACAACTCCAACCTGCGCGCCAATTCCTGAAGCGATACCACCGCATCCGTAGACACTGTACTCCCCTGCGCGCCCTCCAACAGTCGAGCCACAAACCTCCGCAACCAAGCCGCCAAATCACCATTTTTAATTCGTTTGGCGAGTAAGAATCCCGCAACATCATCTCTTCCCCAGCCCTGATTCACCCCTGCGAGAAGTTCCATCAACTTCGCCTCGTATTCCGCATCAGTCAAAGTTGGCCGCGGTTGAGGAGGTGTCCGTTGAATCTCCGGGGGAGTCGTACCCAATAGCCGCTGAATTAATTGTTTGAGGAATCGCCAGATTTTGTTCAACATTGGTGAGATTTTGATAAAAAACTATGTCATTCTGTTAGTTCGACAGTATCTAAGTTTAAAGTAACGGTTGTCATTGTATTACCTCCTCTCTTCAGTCTTGCGTTGCGCGGACGAAAGTTTGTGCGGTAGGGGCAATCCGTTGCCCTGATTCCAATCGCCGATTCATCTATTTTAGCGCCCTTTTATTGAGAATTTTTGTTTTAATTAAAAATTAATCCTTATACAATTCCTAATTTTTTAAGTGCTATTGTCCGGTTTTTCGATGCCAAGTGATTATCGGGTTTGAATTTTAAGGCTTTGTCGAAGGAGGCGATCGCATCTTCAATCCTGCCTAACTTAACCAGTGCAACGCCCCGAATGTACCAGGCTTCGTGATAATCTGGTTTGAATTTTAAGGCTTTGTCGAAGGAGGCGACCGCATCTTCAATCCTGCCTAACTTAACCAGTGCAAGACCCCGATTGTACCAGGCTGCGTGTAAATCTGGTTTGAATTTTAAGGCTTTGTCGTAGGAGGCGATCGCATCTTCAAGCCTGCCTAAATCATCCAGTGCAAGGCCCCGATTGAACCAGGCTTCGCGATCATCTGGTTTGATTTCTAAGGCTTTGTCGTAGGAGGCGATCGCATCTTCTCGCCTGCCTAAATCATTCAGTGTAAGGCCCCGATTGAACCAGGCGTCGTGTTTATCTGGTTTGAATTCTAAGGCTTTTTCGTAGGATACGATTGCATCTTCAAGCCTGCCTAAATTACCCAGTGCAACGCCTCGATTGTACCAGGTTTCGTGATTATCAGGTTTGAATTCTAAGGCTTTATCCCAGGAGGCTATCGCCTCTTCTAATCTGCCTAAATTAGCCAGTGCAAGACCCCGAATGTACCAGGCTTCGTGTAAATCTGGTTTGATTTCTAAGGTTTTGTCGTAGGAGGTGATCGCATCTTCTAGCCTACCTAAATCATACAGTGCATGGCCCCGATTGAACCAGGCTTCGTATGAATATGGTTTAATTTCTAAGGCTTTGTCGTAGGAGGCGATTGCACCTTCAAAATCCCCTTTCATAAGTTGCTCATACCCTCTATTCCAGCAAGCCTCAGCCTCTCGATCAACATCCTCACCTCGCTTAACCGAAACTAGCGGAAACTCAACCAAAATCTCCCTACCAACATTCCCCGCCACCTCTCCCAATTCCCCGCCCGCAACTCTACCCAACAACTCCAACCTGCGCGCCAATTCCTGAAGCGATACCACCGCGTCCCTAGGGGCCGTGCCCCCGTGCCCGCCCTCCAACAATCGATCGCCAGACCTCTGCAACCATGCCGCCAAATCACCATCTTTAATGCGTTTTGCGAGTAAGAATTCCGCAACATCCCCTCTTCCCCAGCCCTGATTCACCCCTTCGAGAAGTTCCATCAACTTCGCCTCGTATTCCGCATCAGTCAAAGTTGGAGGAACCCCCCTCTGTCCCCCCTTAGTAAGGAAAGAAGCAAGATTTGTTTCCTCTTGTTTCCCCCCCTTACCAAGGGGGGGCCAGGGGGGGTTAAAATCCTGGGAAAAAGTGCGGAACACCCGCTGAATTAATTGTTTGAGGAATCGCCATATTTTACCGAACATTGGGGAGATTTTGAGGCGGTTGGTTTTTTTGATTGTAGCAACAATTGCCGGGATTCGTCGTCAGTCCGATCGTCCGCCAGAGGTTGAAAAGGCGATCGGGATTTGTCGTTAGTCCCACAGTCCGCCAGGGGTTGAAACCCCTGTCTCATAGCGCAAGTCCTCTTAAGAGGACTGAAGATGTGCAGAATGTTAATTAATGGTGACATTTTGAACATTGTTAATTACCCTTGAAATCCTTCTCATCAGTCCTCTTCAGAGGACTTCAGCTATGAGACGGGGGTTTCAACCCTCCTCGGACTTCGCAACATCGCAATCTAACATTTTGAACATGATTAATTAGCTTTTAAATCCTTCTCATCAGTCCTCTTGAGAAGACTTCCGCTATGAGACGGGGGTTTCAACCCTCGTCGGACTCCGCTATGAGACGGCGGTTTCAACCACATTGAACTATTGCACCAGCGATCGAATTCAAACAATTAATCCCAACCTAAAAAAAAAATGCTATAATATCAACTTTAATTGCTAAACTTATCCCACCAGCAGAAAACACAGGAAAATAATATGGTGATTATTACCTCACAACAAATTGCCCAATTTCGCTCGCAATTAGCCGAATATCCCGAAGCCCTAAAAGCCCTAGACGCGATCGAAGATTGCGAAGGTAACATCGAAGATGCAGCGATATCTCTAGCAATTCAAGCCGGACAAGAACCGAATATATCAGAAAATTGGTTAGACGGATTGGCGAAAAGATCCCGCGTTGCTATCTGCAAATCAGAAGTTAAAGAAGAGTTGACAAACGGACAATTGAATGCTGCATTTAGAGATTTAGTTGCCGCAAAAACTTGCCCGGAGATTTTGGTAACTTCGGTGATTATTTATGTATATAAAACTGGGGTGAATGAGTTTTGTGAACCTCTCGAATATCAACTGTAAAGCCATCGATGCCTTTAAAAAATACGTGAAGCGAAGCTATCCCGAAGGGTAGGGAATCGCCCCGATTTATCAAAACATGATACAACGAGGCGATCGCACTTTTTCTCTACCCCTGTGCACTACTGTACCCAGCCGGTATCAAATCCCGCGACAAACCCAAAGATTTCCCCAGCAAACCAGCAAGTTGTACTAAAAAATTAGCAGTATCTTGGTCACCTGCGCGGGCCATTGAAGCCGATATCTCGATTAGCATTTGCACAAATCCCGCATCAATTAAATCGGAACAAAAACTCAAAACCTCTGGTTCTTGACCGTTGGGACAGCTAAGCACTCGCTCGATTAAGTTCAAATAAGCCTCTTGGCGTTCTGGATTCATTTGCGGAGGATCTGTACAGTAAACAATTTATTATTGCGTTTAACTCAGTCCTGTCAATCAGGCGATAGAATACGCCAGCCCCGTCTTTCCTCTAGAAACTCCATTCAGCCGGGAATAGACAGAAGCTTAAAGAAAATCTTAAGTTTCTCAATGCTAGTTTAGTCGAGGTAAGGTTCTTATGGGCGCACCTTAGAATTGAAGGTAAGGTGCGCCCATAAACACCCTACGATTCAAGGGAATTAAGAATATAGAAAATGAAAATAGGAATATTTTTAGGAAATCTCGGAAATCCCGCCATCTACTATCCCAAACTAGCCAAAATCACCGGCGGAGTCACAGCCAGTATTTTTCTGTGCCAATTATTGCAATGGCAAGCACAACATTCCTACTCCGGCGAATGGGTGAAAACTAACAGCACAGAAATAGAAAAAGCCACTGGTTTAAATCAGCAAGAACAGGAATTCGCGAGACAGCAACTTAAAGTGCGATCGCTCCTCAAAGAAAAATTAACAAATCCCAACACCGACACCCTAGAACTCTGGGCGGACATTGACGCTTTCGAGGAAAAACTCAATAACTTTTGCACACCCAATCCTGGCGATATTATAATACAAAAAAGCCGTGAAAACAACAATAACCCAATAGAAATATCGCCCGAAATATCACCCCCAAATCATGCAGTTAAAACCGACAAATATTTCGGTCAACCCCGCCAGCCGATAGCCGTTACTGTCATCCCGAATTACCGATTTAGCGGCCCTTGGAACTCCGAAGAAGAACTGCATAACTTTCAGCGAGCCTTAGAAGAATATGCTAAAGAACGTAATTTATGGTTTGGCAATCCTTCTGGATGGGCATTTAAAATTATTGACAGCATGACAAAAGGCTTAACCTCGACTTTTTGGGATGAATTTATCGCCGGAATTCCGTTAGGAGAAAGTCAGAAAGTCCAGCGGGATTGGGAAATCGAGCCAGAAGTGCCTTATCCTGCTTTTGAAGAGGAGCGAATTCAGTATTACGTCCACAAAGGAGAACCGCTAGAAGCAGCAGTATCTAAAGCCCGTGCTGACTTGAGAAACCCGGTTTTGGGCAAAGATTTGTGGGAGGGATTTTTGCGAAAGTGCGATCGCCTTGCTGATGATGCACTCAAAGCAAAACAGCAGGGCGTTGACACACCATATCTGCCGTCTTCCTTCAACGAAAAACCGCAAATCACCAAGGATAGCGTTATGCGGAAGTTAGGGGCGATCGCGCCGCAATTAGCCCTCAATCAATCCACATCTGACCAGATTCCAGCACTGCCGAAACCTGCTGAAACAGCATCGCCAACTCCCGCGGAAATTCCCAGTATTTCCTCTTTGCAAAAAGCTTACCAAACTCCTCTCGGTCGAAGTATAGTAGAAAAACAAATAGCTGCAAATCCAGACTGGGGGTACGAAATAGTAGACGGTGAAATAGTCGAATCCATCCCTTTTTAGGAGGCGGATATGAAAGGAATTAGCGATATCAATCCGCTGGGAGAAGAACGACCAAATCTTTCAGAGCAAGAGAGAAAAAAACTGCGGCGGGAAAGGTTGCAGCGAGAAAGAGATGAAGGATATCAAAAGTTAGTTGAACTCTGCAATTTGGGCGAATATGACATGGCTAAGCATTTGGCAAATCGACATTTTAATTGGGGTTATGAAATAGTTGATGGGATTGTGATGGAAAGGATAAATTAGGTTCGTAGTTATCCTATTTGTCACTTTCATGGGCGGGCAAGATGCCCGCCCCACAAAAAATTTAATATGTCGTGGAACAGGCATCTTGCCTGTTCCTAATAATAGTACAAATTGACTATCACCATCTCTCTGTTAGAATTATAATTAAAACTTAAATAACTATCAAATATGACAATAACTATTAACGCCAAAAATATAACGCTCGGTGAAGTAAGTCAATTTTTGAAATTCCAAGAGCAGCTTAATAATGACACGTACACAAATTTTTTATCCTTAGAATCCTTAACAGAGATAGAACAGTTAGAACTCGCCCAAATCCGCAACGATTTTCGCGAATACCTCTCAGTGGAAAGAGTCTCTGAAGGACTGGTACAGGCTTTAACTACGTTTCCCTTAATGCGATTGGCTGGCTTCTACCGCCGCCCAATCAAGATGAGTCTCGAACAAGACATTGCTAACATAACTATAGAAGATGAAGACACAACGATTACAGGCAGATTTGACATTTTAGCAATCAATAAAGAGAAACAAATTGCCGCTGATATACCATTTTGGATTTTAGTAATAGAATCTAAAAATAGTCTAATTGCTCCCCGCGCTGGTTTACCCCAACTTCTAACTTACGCCTCTAAAAGTTTAGAATATCAAGAGTCTGTTTGGGGATTGGCAACTAGCGGAGAGTTTTATCAGTTTGTCAATATCCGCAGAGGAAATCCCCCAACCTATCAGCTAATGCCCTTTCTGACTTTGATGGAGCCTGAACCTTCAATTTTGTTGCTGCAAGTTTTAAAAGCTATTTGCAAACTATAGCAAACGGAAGAAGAAGGACTTGCATTCCTTACTACGAACCTCAAAAAAGAGGCTGGGAATATTCCCAGCCTCAAATCTTATACCAAATCTCCCTTTATTTATTCAGTCTCGCGTTGCTAGCGATTTCAATCGCCTCCTTCATAAAGGGGGTAACTTTTTAGTAGCCTCTGGTGTTCGGCTTGTGCACGATGAAGCTCAGCACTTGGCATTGCTTCACGTTGTCAAAACCCATGACGCGGATGTAGCAACTAGGATTTTCTTGACGGCAACCTTGAACTTCAGTCATGATTTCTTGGACGCTGCGAGCACCAAACAAAGGCAACTTCCACAAAGTCCAGTAGCGCATTTCAGCAGCAGAGGTTTCGTTGAATTCTACGCCGGGAATGTAGCCTTGATCCAAGATGTACTGGAGTTGCTTGGCAATTTGCGCGTCTGTCAGCGGGGGCAAATAGGACAGAGTTTCGTAACGACGCTCTTTAGGTAAAGTCTTCATTTTTTGTATCTCTAAGGTGTGTGTCCGATCGCACTTCTCGATCGATTAACTCGACAAATTATCCAGATTCGGTTCAGAATCTATTGATGTTTCAGGATTACTGCTAGAAACAGACCAATTAAGTTGCGTAATTCGCTCTAAATGCTGGCGTCTGTGTTCCATATTCGCCTGTTGAATGCCAGTAGAAACCATTTCTGGCAAATATTCTGTCACATCGTGAGCCAGATACTCTCGCACAGTCATGATCCGAAATCCTAAATCTTGATTTTCCCTCAGCAACTCTTGAATGTAAGCTTCTCCATCTTGGATTTTGCTCTTCGTGGAAAAGTCGTTCAACCAGATTGCCAGAGGAGGATTGGTTTCGCTCAACTGAGCGACCACTATCCGCACGGATTGATAGGTTAGGTAACTTGCCAGCACCTTAGCGGTGTCTTTCGCAACTTGTTTGAGATCCATTTTTGACCCCAGCTCCCTCAAATTTTAGATTTTGGATTTTAGATGTTGGATGCAAACTTACAAGTAAATCTTCTTCAAAGATAAAGACTTCCCAGCAAGTTTGCGACCTCAAACCTAAAATCTCAAACCCAAAATCATCAAACGGTATCCATTGCCTCGAACTCAAACTTGATTTCTTTCCAGAGTTCGCAAGCAACAGCCAGTTCTGGGCTCCACTTACAAGCTTCGCGAATAATGTCTCCGCCTTCGCGCATCAAGTTGCGGCCTTCGTTACGAGCTTGGACGCAAGCTTCCAAAGCAACGCGGTTAGCAGTTGCACCAGGTGCGTTACCCCAAGGGTGGCCCAAGGTGCCGCCGCCGAACTGCAAGCAGGAGTCGTCGCCGAAGATTTCCACCAAAGCCGGCATGTGCCAGATGTGGATACCACCAGATGCCACCGGCATGACACCGGGCATGGAGGCCCAATCTTGGGTGAAGTAAATACCGCGGCTGCGGTCTTCTTCGATGTGGTCTTCGCGCATCAAGTCTACGAAGCCCATCGTGATGCCTTTTTCGCCTTCGAGTTTGCCCACAACTGTACCGGAGTGCAGGTGGTCGCCGCCGGACATCCGCAAGCACTTGGCAAGCACGCGGAAGTGGATACCGTGGTTTTTCTGACGGTCAATCACGGCGTGCATAGCGCGGTGAATGTGCAGCAAGATACCGTTGCGGCGGCACCATTTGGCCAAGGTGGTGTTAGCAGTGAAACCACCGGTCAGGTAGTCGTGCATGATGATGGGGGTTTTGATTTCCTTAGCGAACTCAGCCCGCTCCATCATTTCTTCGCAGGTGGGGGCAGTTACGTTGAGGTAGTGACCCTTGACTTCGCCTGTTTCTGCTTGGGCTTTTTCAATAGCTTCTTGAACGAACAAGAAACGATCGCGCCAGCGCATGAACGGTTGCGAGTTGATGTTTTCGTCGTCTTTGGTGAAGTCCAAACCGCCGCGCAGAACTTCGTAAACGGCACGGCCGTAGTTCTTAGCAGACAGACCCAATTTGGGCTTAATTGTACAACCCAGCAAAGGACGACCGTACTTGTTCAATTTGTCCCGCTCAACGGTAATACCGTGAGGAGGGCCTTGGAAGGTTTTCAGGTAAGCAATGGGAATCCGCAAGTCTTCCAACCGCAGAGCGCGCAAAGCTTTGAAACCAAACACGTTACCGACCAAAGAGGTCAGCAAGTTGGTGACTGAACCTTCTTCAAACAAATCCAAAGGATAGGCAATGAAGCAGATGTATTGGTTGTCTTCATTGGGAACTGGTTCGATGTCGTAGCAGCGGCCTTTGTAGCGGTCGAGGTCGGTCAGGAGGTCTGTCCAAACTGTCGTCCATGTACCTGTGGAAGATTCAGCAGCTACAGCAGCGCCTGCTTCTTCTGGGGGAACTCCCGGCTGCGGTGTGACGCGGAATGCAGCCAAAATATCTGTATCTTTCGGCGTGTAGTCCGGGGTGTAATACGTTAGTTTATAGTCTTGAACTCCAGCTTTATACCCAGCCTTTGATTGAGTTTGGGTTTGCGCGTAAGCCATATCTCGCTTCCTAGTATTCGCTTAATTTTTTTGCCAGTTCGCAGGCTGTTAAAAATATATCAACAAACTGGCGCTCTCAAATTTTAATATTCTTTTTATCATCATAAGTATTGTTTATTTTGCTTTACATTCCGAAAACCTTCGTAACATATCTTATAAGACGTAAGCGACGAAGGATGCAGGAGGAAAGGCTGGGGATCGCAGAGCCGGGGCGGGAATTTCGATCGAAGGAAATATATTGTGCAGCGAGCCGAACAGCGGAGAAATAGGGTTTATGTAAAGAATTTAATACTTAAAATCAGAATTGGTAAGGGGTAATGGGGCAGGGGGAATTAGTTAGAAATACCTAAAGTTGTGGTGGGAGTTGAGATCGATCGCCCGATCGATCTCAACTCCCATTCAGTATGTAGCAATCTAAAATCCCAAATCTAAAATCCCGTAAATCTGAGACCGCTAACTCAAAAATAGACAGGATACCACATAATATGGACAGGGCTTGTGCAGCAAGAGCAAGCTCGTTTCTCAAACCAAATCCGTCGTTACAGCAATTTAACCTCGCTGAAAACCTGGTTTCTGCGTTAACTGCGCGTAAGTCTAGTATGGATATTTAGCCCCATTCTTACTCTGGTTGTGCCTCACCCCCCTTCAAAAGCCGTTCACTGCATCAATCCAGATTGCCCAAGGCCCTACCCTCAGACTTGGGGCAACAATTTTTGTCATAGTTGCGGGGCTCCCCTGCGGCTAAAAAATCGCTACGTGCCTCTACAAAGCCTCGGTTCCGGAGGTTTTGCAGCGATTTTCACAGTTTGGGACACAGAAACTGAAACCGAGCGCGTCCTGAAAGTGTTGCTCGAAACGGCCCCGAAAGCGCTGAAACTGTTCGAGCAAGAAGCTTGGGTTTTGGCACTTTTGCGGCACCCTGGCGTCCCTAGAGTCGAGCCTGACGGTTATTTTCACGTCCAAACGCAAAATTTTGCAGGCGGCGAGGGAAATGCTGCGGCGAGGCGGCTGCCTTGTTTGGTAATGGAAAAGATTCACGGCAAAACTTTAGAAGAGGTTCTCGACGAGCACCCCCAAGGATGTCCGCAGGAATGGGTGTTTAGTTGGCTGAGTCAAGCTGTGGAAATTTTAGAGGAGTTGCACAGGTGTCAGATTATTCACCGCGACATTAAACCCTCAAATTTGATGCTGCGAGACCCGGAATCGCCCCAAGTATTGCTGAGCAAGGGTTTGGGCGGACTGCAATTGGTGGCGATCGACTTTGGGGGAGTTAAACAGATGGGCGGTGTCGAATCCCTGGGGAAAGATTCTCGGAGTTCGACGCGGTTGATTTCGCCCGGGTACAGTCCGCCGGAACAAATTGTGGGCGGCGGTGTGGTGCCGGCGACGGATTTTTATGCCCTCGGGCGGACTTGCATTCATTTGCTGACGGGGAAGTATCCGGCGGAAATTGAAGATCCGATGACGGGTGAGTTGCGGTGGCGCCACATTGTATCTGTGAGTCCGGCTTTGGCGAATTTGTTGGACGATATGGTGCGTGCGAACGTGCAGCAGCGTCCGGCGACTGCTGCTGATGTTCGGGCGCGTTTGCAGGAGATTTATGCTAGGAGTAAGGGCAAAATTGCCATCGCCCCTGCAGGTCAAGCTGTTTTGGAATTCTGCCGGCAAGTAGTGGTGGGCGGGGCGCAAAAAACTGCAAGTTTGATGGTTTTGCTGTTCGGCGCGATCGCCCAAATCGTGGTAGCTTCTCTGGATACCGGCTGGGAAATGCTGCTGGGTGGCGTTGGTGGAAGTGCGGGGGCGATCGGCGGTTTGGTTTTGGGCTATGCTTCGCCTATCGGCCCGGAAATTGCCCGTTTTCTGAATGAAGGTTTGCAGCAATTAATTCCTAACATGACTTTCGCTGTCGGGCCCGAAGTGCTGCTGTTTGGGTTTGCGGGGTTCGGAACTGCGATCGGTTTGACGGATGCGGGGAGTTTTCGCCAGCAAAAACAGTATTGGCTGTCTGGATTAATGGGAGCTCAGGGCTATTTGTTGGCGGGTTTGTGCTGGATGGAAGCAACAGCTTCTAGTGGCGTGCAGGGGGTTATTTTGGGAGCTTTTGCGATCGCCTCTCTGACTGTGGGAATGGGTTTGCGCAGCCATCAATTAGTTCACGCTTTGGTCGTGGCTGTTTCCTCTACGGCAATGTTTCTGTTGCTGAATGCTTGGAACATTTTTCCGGGGAGTTTCTTGGGGATTTTGTCACTGTCTAACGCTAGCTTTGGCTGGCTGCAAGTTTGGGGTTCAATTGTGTTTTTTGGTTTGTTGGGAAGTGCGATCGGGCTTTGTTTGGGAGTCAGTCATTATTTGGTTGTGCCTTTGTTGCGGTGGTTGGGATGGCGGTAGAAATTAACTAATTAAACATTAAACATTTCACCTCAGATTCATATTCCCCTAAATCTCCCTTAAAAAAACCCAGTTTAATTAATCTTCCCCCTTGTGTTTGGGGGGGCTAGGGGGGATGTCCGGGGCAAAAAAACTCTTGTGGCGCGGGCAGTCCTAGCCCGCCCAAAAATCTACAATTTAGATGCTAGACAGCTTATAATCATGAAGAACATTAAATAATAGCCTCAGAGTGTTATGTCCAAAATATTACTAGAATCCTTTCGGACAGCCTATGCAAATATGGAGTTGTCGCCCCTGATAACTCCGAAAGAAGTTGAGAACTTCCGAGTAGAATACGGGACAGAAGTGCTTGAAGAATTAGAGCAATTAGTCGAAGATGACCCTTCCGGTAGCGGTAAAATTATTTTTACGGGACATCGCGGCTGCGGTAAGTCTACACTGTTGGCTGAGTTTTGCCGCCAGATGGACGATCGCTATTTTACAGTCTTTTTCTCGATTTCCGACTTGATCGAAATGTCGGATGTTAATCATATTAATATTTTGTTTGCCATCGCAGTTCAGTTGATGGATGCAGCAGAAAAACAGGAAATCCCTATCAAAAAATCAATTAAAGAATCATTTTATAACTGGTTTGCCACTAAAACTAAAACAACAATAGACGAATTGGGCGCCAGCGGATCGGTCGGTTTTAACTTGTTTAAGATGATTCAAGGCAAGTTAAAAGCTGATGCGACGATTCGCGAAGAAATCAAACAAGAGTTTATTCGCAAAGTTTCGGATTTGGTTGCAAGAATTAACGAGATTGCTGCCGTAGTTAGACAAGGCGCGAACAAAGACGTAATTGTAGTGATCGATGACTTAGATAAATTGGATTTAGGTGTAGTTCGCCAACTTTATCAAGAACATATTAAAGCGCTTTTTTTGCCAAGTTTTAGGATGATTTTAACAACTCCTATTTCGGCGATGCGAGAGGTCTCTTTGGCCGCTACCGTGGAAACAGAAACTAACAATCAAGTCGTGTTTATGCCAGTAACTAATTAAACGCGGCGAAAGCCGGAAGGCTGATGCTGTTGCAATGGCGGAACCGGCGGCGAGATTGAAAGAGATTTTAGCTAAACGCTTGGGAAGCGAATTGATCGAACCGGAAACACTCGATCGCGTTGTCGCATACAGCGGTGGAGTATTGCGAGAATTGATTAGAATTGCAAACGAATGCTGCCGCATTTGTTTGCGGTTGGTGCGACGGAATCCAGAAGCTGCGGTTAAAATTAATGCCGAGGTGTTTGAGGAAGCGATTAATAAATTGCGGATCGATTTCGATACCCGTTTAGGAACAACTGATTATGAAATGTTGATGGCAACTTACAGAGATTTTAAACCTGCTGACCCGAAAGCACAAGGGTTTTTGGACTTGCTGCATGGGTTATATGTTTTGGAATATCGCAATGCTGTTTTGTGGTACGACATTCACCCGATCGTGCTAGAATTGTTAAAGCAGCGAGATGATTTTCCGCGTGAATAATTTCTTTTATACTCAACAATTAAACTCGGCGGTTGAAACCGCTAGCTAAGAAATTTGTTATTGTATAAATTTCGTTCTCGTAGGGGCGGGTTTGACCAGCCATCTCTGTGGAAAACTAACTATCTCGTAAACCCGCCCCGGCCCATGCTGTAACGATGTGACTATATTTAGATTTCGTAGGGGCGGGTTTAACCAGCCATCTCTGTGGAAAACTAACTATTTCGTAAACCCGCCCCATGCTGTAACGATGTGACTATATGTCGAATCTCAACAGTCAAAACCAAGATAATTATGAAGATTTACTCGTGTCAATAGAAGCGGGTAAAGATATTCTCAACTTGCTAATCGCAGTTTGCGATGATAGCGACTGTCGCGATCGCCTGATTGCGGATTATGAAGCAGAACTCGAACCGGATATCCGCCGCTATCGCGTAGAATTGGCGAGGGGTGAACCGAGTTTGCGATCGGCGATCGCCAATTTAGTCGAACAAGAAGCATATTTGCAGCAGCGGGGAAAAGCCGTTATCACGGTGACGGGTGTGGAGAAACTGCGGTTTTTTAAACAATTTGGCGAAAGTCGATCGGAACAACAAGTGTTTTTTGGATATTTGCAATGGACGCGGGAAGCAATGCGGGAGTTTCCGTTTTCGATTGTCTTGTGGGTGACGCGACAAATTGAAATTCTGATTAGCAATGAGTCTCCTGATTTTTGGAGTTGGCGGAAAGGTGTGTTTCGCTTTGATACTAAAAAAACTGCGGCTGTTCCCAAAACAGAATTTGAACCGTTTCGATCCTTAGTTGAAGAGGACGATCGCGAACCGCCGAGTTTGATTCCGCTGGAAGATTTGCAGGATTTAATCGCGCGAACTGAACAGAAAAAAGGACTCCAAGACCCCAGTTTGGCAAGTCTTTATGCGAGTATGGGGAAGATTTATTACAGAAGGATAGAGTCGGGAGAGTGCGAAAACTTTCAGCAAGAGTATGAATTGGCGATCGATTATTTTAAAAAGGCGATCGCTCTTCAAAAAGAGTTAAATATGGAACTCAAATTATCAAGTAGTTTGAGTTACCTCGCCGCACTTTATCAATCCCAAGGCCGGTACTCGGAAGCGGAACCGCTGTATTTGCAAGCATTAGAAATAGACAGGCGCTCGCTCCCTGAAGACCATCCCAGTTTAGCCATTCACCTCAACAATTTAGCAGAACTTTATCGTTCCCAAGGGCGGTACTCGGAAGCGGAACCGCTGTTTTTGCAAGCATTAGAGATAGACAGGCGCTCGCTCCCTGAAGACCATCCCTCTTTAGCCAGCCATCTCAACAATTTAGCCGGACTTTATTGTGACCAAGGAAGGTACTCGGAAGCAGAACCGCTGTATTTACAAGCATTAGAAATAGACAGGCGCTCGCTCCCCGAAGACCATGCGGGTTTAGCCACTCACCTCAACGATTTAGCCGGACTTTATCAATTCCAAGGAAGGTACTCGGAAGCAGAACCGCTGTATTTACAAGCAGGAGAAATAGTCAGGCGATCGCTCCCCGAAGACCATCCGGATTTAGCTATTAGCCTCAACAATTTAGCTTTACTTTATCAATCGCAAGGAAGGTACTCGGAAGCGGAACCGCTCCATTTACAAGCATTAGAAATAGATAGGCGATCGCTTCCAGAAGACCATCCCTCTTTAGCCACTCACCTCAACAATTTAGCTATACTTTATTGTGGCCAAGGAAGGTACTCGGAAGCGGAACCGCTGTTTTTGCAAGCAGTGGAAATTCTTCGCAGAAAATTGCCAGAAAATCATCCTAATGTTCTCGCAGGTTGGAAAAATTATGTTGGGCTGTGGCGGGAAGGAATCAGTAAAGGACATTTGACATTTGAGGAATTGCAAAAACATCCTTTCGGGGAACAGTTATTAGCAGAAATTCAGGAATAAATAAAAATATCGCTCTCAGTTACAAATTAGGAATTAATGCCAAATCACTATGCTAGTCAAGTCGCTGTCAATTAAACCCCTCTCAAGATTTAACTGGTTCCCAGGCAGAGCCTGGGAATCAATGTCCAGAGGCTCTGCCTCGCCTGCGAAAATGGAGGCAGAGCCTCCGGATCTGCGTTACCAGGCTCTGCCTGGTAACGAGTAGAATCATTTAGGATTGCTATATGCTAGTCAAGTCGCTGTCAATTAAACCCCTCTCAAGATTTTTAATGGTTGGTACTCTGGCGATCGCCCTTATACTCAGTGGGCCCAATCTAGCCAAAGCCGAATCGCGCGATCGAACTGTCGATCGATTAACGGATTTCTTGTTCTACAAGGTTAATCCTGAACTCAACAATCGCAAACTGCAAGCGGGCGATCGCGACTATATCCTTGAATGGCAGAGATTACGCGCAGCAATAGATCCGCGAGTTAAGCCCGCACAAGAAGTTTGCAATAGTCCCGGATCAGGAGATACAGGATGGGAATTCACAGTAATTAACGGCGAGACATACGAGCAAACCTACGATCGCCTGGCAGATATAATTTTTTATAGCCGTCATCCTCAAAGGGCAGGACAGCCAATTAGTAGAGGCGATCGAACCCGCAGCAATGAATGGTTAGCAATTAGACGCGAAATGTATATTTCTAATTGTGGACTATAAAACTAAATTTCACTTCAAACTCCTTTACTTTATAGGTCGTTATGCTAATTAAATCACTGTCAGTGAAGTCAGTATCGAAGTTCTCAGCGGTGTGTGTTTTGGCTTTGGCGCTGGCTATTGCCGGCACTAATCTAGCCAGTGCCCGATCGCGCGATTTAGAATCACGAACTCAAGCTGTCGATAGGTTTACGGATTGGTTTTTTTATAAAGTGAATCCTCAATTAGGAGGTCGCAAATTGCGATCGGACGATTCTTCTGCCTACATCCGCGAATGGAATGCTATTCGCAGTACAGTCGATCGAGAAATGATTACTACACCAGGAGATTGCGCCGGTGATGCTTACTGGGACTTCGATTCTCGTTATCATCGGCGATCGCTCGATCGGATTGCAGATACAATTTGGGATATCCGCGATCCATCGGGTGACAAAACTCGTGCAGATGTTTCTAAACAAGAATGGCAGAAGCTTCGTGACTCAATAATTATAGAGCATTTTTGCTATTAATTTGCAACATTTATCAGCAAAAATTTAAACAATAAATAACAACAGCGCTCTCACTTACAAATCTTGTTAAAATATAGAATATGCGCCCTGAATCGTATATAATTTTGCCAAAAAGCAACGGAAACATTCTATAGCAAAACAAAAGGATAAAAAATGGGCCCAGTCACCGCAACAATAACCGTCACCAACGAAGTAGACAATATCCTAGCAGAAAGAGAGTTCATCCCCGCAGAGCAAATACGCTCTATAACCCTCGATAATGTCTTAGTCGATAAAAAAGTAACTCGACTCTGTTTACCAGCAGATATTATCGATCAGTTAGGTTTAACTCTAGTTGGTGAAATCGACGGAGATACGGCAATAGGAACCAGAAAATTTCGTCTGTTCAAAGATGTCACTCTTGCCGTAGCTGGCCGGGAAGGCAGGTATGATTGTGTAGAAATTCCCGCCGGAGAAGAACCTTTACTCGGCTTAATTCCCCTCGAAGATTTGGGTTTAGAACCAGACTTGAAAAATCAGCGGTTGATTGTTTTGCCTGCCGAGGGAAGCCAAAGTTATATTCGGGTGTAAAATTCCTATGGTTTTTGCCATAAATACACTGCCCATTGTCTTTTAGCATGAGGGGGGCGGGTTTACTATATACTTAGTTTTAAACATAGATGGTTGGTAAAACCCGCCCCTACATCGCGCAAATTGTACAGCGCAAATTATACAAGGACGAATCAACCGGATTTGATATCATTAGTAATATCCAGAAATAATATTATATTTTTGCACTAAAATGTCAGTCACTACTCATCAATTAAGTCAGTGGAAACAACAAGGGCGATTAATTGTCGCGCTGACAGCTTATGATTATGCGATCGCCCAACTCATCGATCGAGCAGGCGTAGATATCATCCTAGTCGGCGATTCCCTCGCCATGACAGTCTTAGGCTACGAGACAACCCTACCGCTAACCCTCGATGAAATGCTGCACCACGCTAAAGCAGTGCGCCGTGGAGTTAAACAAGGATTAATTGTGGTCGATTTGCCATTTTTGACATACCAAGAAAGTCCCCAGCAAGCCCTGCACTCAGCCGGGAGAGTTTTGAAAGAAACCGGCGCTCAAGCTGTAAAATTGGAAGGTGGATATCCAGCAATGGCCGCCACAGTTTCGCAGCTAACATCCGCCGGAATTCCGGTGATGGGACACGTCGGTTTAACTCCGCAGTCGGTACACCAACTCGGCTACAAAAAACAAGGAAAAACGGCCCAAGCAGCCGATCGCATCCTAGCAGAGTCGATCGCGCTTCAAGAAGCAGGTGCGTTTGCGATCGTCTTAGAACACATTCCCCCAGACTTAGCCGCTCAAATTACCCAAAAATTAACTATTCCCACCATTGGTATCGGCGCCGGGCCGCACTGCGACGGCCAAGTTTTAGTTACTTCCGATTTGTTGGGACTTTCTGAAAAACAGCCGCCTTTTGCGAAAGCTTACGCCAATTTGCGAGAAACAATTACTCAAGCTGTAAAAGATTATTCCCTCGAAATTAGAGAAGGCAAATTTCCCGAATAGGTTCTTAGTGAGGACTTTCCTTCTTAAAAATGAGGAATAAAGTCCTCACTACCAACCTAATTTACACTTTCGGCTGACCCTCTTCTTCTTTATCCTTCTCCTTATCAACAGCATCATCATCAGATTGACTGATGCCATCCTTAAAACTACGCAAGGTTTTCCCCAAGGCATTTCCTAACTCCGGAATCTTCTTGGGGCCGAAAATTAAAATAGCGACTACCGCAACAATGCCCATTTCGGGCAATCCCAGACCAAACATACAAAATCTCCCGTAAAACTTGCTCGATCGCCAAGTCGATCTGCTGATATCCTTAAAAGTATCTACCTTTTTTCCTGCATCGTGCAACAGTAGAATCAAGTTTTATTAAGCTATCGGCTGCTAAATAGGAATGTTAGAAATATCCCAGCCTTCTCTGCGCGACCAACAGCACCATCTGATCCGCGATTTAGCAGATCGGATGGAAGCAGTATGGCATCGCTATCTCGACCTCGAACCCTACCACCTGCCCGCTGAGTTGGGATACGTAGAAGGGCGCTTGGAAGGAGAAAAACTGATCATTGAAAACCGCTGCTATCAAACGCCCCAGTTCCGCAAAATACATCTAGAACTCGCTAAAGTCGGGCCGCTGCTGGATATCCTGCACTGCGTGATGTTTCCCAGACCGAATTATGCTTTGCCGATGTTCGGTACGGATATAGTAGCAGGCAAAGGCCAAGTTAGCGCGGCGATCGCAGACCTTTCTCCCCTCAATCCCGATCGAACTTTGTCGGAAATCTACCGAACCCAACTGGAAAGTTTGCGGATCGACCAATTTTCTTGTCCCCGCCAAATTCCCGAATGGGGGGATATTTTCTCAGAATTTTGTCTGTTTGTGCGGCCAGAGTCTGTCGAAGAAGAAAGCCGGTTTTTGGATATTGTTCAATCCTACGTGGAAATTCACTGCCAACAGGCAGTCGCTTGCCAACCAGTCGCTGCCGCCGAAGGATCGAAAATTCTAGACGCTCAAATTTACTACTGCACCCAGCAGCAGCAAAACGACAAAACCCGCCGCGTACTCGAAAAAGCTTTCGGTCAAGATTGGGCCGAACATTACATGACCGAGGTGCTTTTTGATTTCCCTAAATAGCTTAAATGTGTTTACAATACTTCACAGTGGGTGAAAAAAACTTAATCAGGAAATCACCTACTTTATAAGTCATGGGCAAGGAATCACGTGTCAAAGATAAATCATTTTTAAAACCCCCAGGGCGAGGAGTCATCGGTTTAGCGATAGCCGCTACTGTTATTACCACAGGAGTCGGTTTTTGGCAAGTATCTCAACTTAGAAAAGCCGAAGAGTTAAAGGCGGCGGCTGCAAGGGCTGCGGCAACTCCCGCCGCCACCCGCACCAGCGTTACCGCTTTGGGTAGGTTGACTCCAGAGGGGGAAGTTATCAAATTGTCAGCCGCTTCGGCGTCGGAGGGAGCAAGAATTGAACTGTTGCAGGTGGAAGAGGGCGATCGAGTCAGTAAAGGTCAAATCATAGCAGTTCTCGATACGCGCGATCGGCTCCAAGCAATCCTCCAACAAGCCGACAAAGAAGTCAAAGTCAAACAAGCAGAATTAGCGAAAATTCAAGCAGGCGCAAAAACAGGCGTTGTCGGTGCCGGGAAAGCAGAAGTTGCCAAGTTTGAAGCACAAGTGCAAAGGGAAACCGAAGGCGAAGCAGCCAATGTCGCCCGCTTAGAAGCTCAACTGCGAAGAGAAACCGAAGCCGAACAAGCTAACGTCGCCAAATTCGAGGCCGCGCTGCAAAGAGAAACTGAAGCCGAACAAGCTAATCTTGCCAAATTTGAGGCACAACTCAAAAGAGAAACAGAGGTGCAGCAATCAAAATTGGCTAGGCTAGAAGCTCAATTGCGCGGCGAAATTGCCTCTCAAAACGCTACAGTCGATCGGCTAAAAGCCGAATTGAAAAACGCCGAAGCCGAGGAACAACGCAATAAAGAACTCTCAGAAACAGGCGCAATTTCTGCTTCTGCCTACGACACCAAACGCTTAGTAGTAGAGACGGCTCGCCTGAGAGTCAAAGAAGCTCAAGCTATCTTAAATAAAACCTTACAAACTTTACAAGAGCAGATAGTTGAAACGCAAGCCACAGTCAAACAAACAGTAGAAACCGGCAAGCAGGAAATCAATCAATCGCGAGCAAATCTCAAACGCAAGTTAGAAACAGGCAGGCAGGAAATTAACCAAGCTAGAGCCACCTTAAATCAAAAGATAGAAACCGGTAGAGAACAAATCAATCAAGCCGAAGCAATACTAAAACAAAAAGCAGAAACCGGCCAAGAACAAATCAATCAAGCCAAAGCAAATCTCGACCAAATTGCCGAAGTCCGTCCCGAAGACGTGCAAGCCGCCCAAGCCGCCGTCGAAAGTGCGATCGCCACCAAACAAAAAGCTCAAGTAGACTTAAACTTAAGCTACGTCAAAGCACCCGTATCCGGCTCCATCCTCAAAGTTCACAGCCGACAAGGAGAAGGCATCAACGATGGAGACGGCATCGTAGAACTAGGCCGCACCGACCAAATGTATGCCGTAGCAGAAGTTTACGAAACCGACATCGCAAAAGTGCGAAACGGCCAGCGCGCTACCGTCAGCAGCCCCGTATTTGCAGGCACTTTGGAAGGAACAGTCGCTCGCATCGGCAAACAAATCGGCAAAAAAGATGTCCTCAATACAGACCCCGCAGCCGACACCGATGCTAGAGTTGTAGAAGTAAGAATTCGCCTCGATCCGGAAGCGAGCAAGAAAGTTGCAGCCCTAACAAACTTGCAGGTTGAAGTCAAAATAAATATCTAAATTTTACGTTGACAGAATTTACGCATGGGGACTCAAGAAACCGGGTTTTTTACCGAGATTAAGGGTTTGAATCAAATATAAGGGTAAAAAAACCCGGTTTTTCAACACCCGTGCTTAAGTCCTAAAATTATTCAATCCCCACCCCAAATCTCAGATATAAAATCGACTGTTATGGCAAAAATACCGCTGGCTTGGGCACAGTTAACCCGCGAAAAAATGCGATTAGTAATCGCGCTAGCCGGCATTGGATTTGCCGACTTGCTAATGTTTATGCAGTTCGGATTTAGAGACGCGCTATTTGAAAGCTCTATCAGCTTTCACTCGAAGTTAAAAGGGGATATTTTTATCATCAACACCCAGTCTACGGCTTTAATAGCCATGAAAAGTTTTCCCCAGCGGCGCTTGTATCAAGCCTTGAGTTTTAACGGCGTTACAGCAATTAGTCCGGTATATTTAGGCTTTGGATTGTGGAAAAATCCCGATCCAAATCAGCGCAATACCCGCCAATTGATGGTCATCGGTTTTGACCCAACTCATCCGATTTTGGATCTACCGGAGATCCAAAATAATTTGCACAAAATCAAAATTTCGGATGTGGTTTTATTTGACCAAGCTTCTCGCCCGGAGTTTGGGCCGGTAGTGGAATATTTCAAGCAGGGAAAACCTGTTGAAACTGAAGTTGACAACCGCCGCGTTAGGGTAGAGGGGCTATTTACTTTAGGCGCATCTTTCGGTGCTGACGGCAATCTTGTTACTAGCGATTTGAACTTTCTGCGGATTTTTGCGACGCGGAGGACAAGAGGTTTAATTGATATAGGTGTTGTTAAGTTGGAGCCGGGAACGGATGTTAAGGCAGTTGTTGATAAAATGAGGGCAACTTTGCCGAAAGATGTGATGATTTTTACTAAAGAAGAGTTTGCAGATTTTGAAAAAAAATATTGGCAGGAAAGTACCTCAATCGGATTTGTTTTCACTCTCGGCGCGGCAATGGGATTTATCGTCGGGATAGTGATTGTTTATCAAATTCTTTATACTGATGTTACCGATCACTTGCCGGAATACGCTACGCTCAAGGCAATGGGATATAAGGACATTTACTTTTTGGGTGTGGTGTTTCAAGAGGCTATGATTCTGGCAATTCTTGGTTATTTGCCGGGGTTTGGGATTTCTCTGGTGCTGTACAATTTAGGGAGAAGTGCTACGAGTTTGCCGATGTATATGACTTTGACAAAAGCTATAACTGTTTTTGTAATGACAGTGATCATGTGTTCTGTGTCGGGGGCGATCGCAGTTAGGAAGTTGCAGGCCGCTGACCCGGCGGATATTTTTTAACTAAGGAAGGCCCGACACTGATTTTGACAGGGATACACGGATAGAAGCAGGAGGAATTATTAAATAAAAAACAACAAATAACTAATAACTAATAACTAATAACCATGAAGAATTTACCAGTTGTATCGATTAAAAATCTCAATCATTCTTTCGGCGAAGGTCAACTTCGCAAACAGACATTATTTGATATCAACCTCGATATTTATCCGGGCGAAATCGTGCTGATGACTGGACCTTCTGGGTCTGGTAAAACAACATTATTAACCTTGATTGGAGCTTTGCGATCGATCCAAGAAGGTAGTCTTAAAATTCTCGGTCAAGAATTGCGGGGAACGGGGAAAAATAAATTAGTTAAAGTCCGCCGCGACATCGGCTATATTTTCCAAGCTCACAATTTGCTCAAATGCTTGACAGCTAGGCAAAATGTGCAAATGTCTTTAGAACTTCACAGCCATCTTTCTCGCCAAGAAACTAATGATAAAATAGAGGGAATGCTGCAAGCTGTAGGCTTGGGAGAAAGAATGGATTATTACCCGGACAGCCTTTCTGGCGGACAGAAACAAAGAGTTGCGATCGCCCGGGCGTTAGTCAGCGAGCCTAAATTAGTATTAGCAGACGAACCCACAGCAGCACTAGACAGTAAATCAGGTCGAGATGTGGTAGAAATTATGCGAGGTTTGGCCAAAGAACAGCACAGCACTATTTTGCTTGTCACCCACGACAACCGCATTTTAGACATAGCCGATCGCATTATTCACATGGAAGACGGCTACCTCGCACAAGATTCATCAACAGCGGCTGCCACAGGCGTTCTTTCGGGAAAATAAAATTAATCCACCTCAACTTATTTCCGAGAACCGGGACGCTTTCCTCCTACCTTAGCAGGGCTTTTTGTCCCACCTTTGGCTGGACTTTTAGAACTACTTTTGCCGCTTTTTGGGCTTTTCCCTACTGCCAACTGGCCCTCAGCCTCATTTGCAGGTCTGCCGGTAGGCGTTCTCGTAGTCCTAAAGGTAACATTCACCCCTTCATTCGACTGTTCCAGCACCAACATCGGCGTCGGCTTTGCTTTTTGATCCCACTCAATATGAACTATCCGACCTTGAATTGTCGGCTGCCAACTGTCGTGGTCATCTGAAGGACTCAGATAAGTTTCCAAACAGTCAATAATTTGATTAATTGTCGCCGATGTTGCCTGAGTCGGCAGTTTCATCAGCTTAATTTGAATCCGAAACAGCACTCGTTTTTCTATTTTTACTGCGGGGTCGCCAGTTTCGTATTCGATATCAAACATCGAATCCACTTGCCTGCCGCTGCCGGCATTCCCGTTTTTATCTCCCACTGCACCCTGAGTCGGACGCAGGGCAATACTAATTTTTTCTTTGACTTTTACCTTGATCTGGTTCACAATGGCAAAGTGAAAGACTTCTTCCGCCATCCGCATTCTCAGGTAGTCTAAATTAAAGTCTCGCGAGTGGATAAGGTCGGGATTCTTTTCCATCTTTGATATGGTTTCCAGAGCCATTTTGTATTTTTTCTGGAGCTCTCGAGTTCTAAACTCCTCAAATTTGAGCTTTTTGCTCAAATCGCCGAGTTTTAGCTTGGTAAACACCGCTAAACCGAGAAGCAATAACAACATTAATCCCGACCCTCCCATCAAGAGTTGGTCTGAGGACAGATTTCCGGGTTTAGCCTGTTTAGGTTTGGGAGAGGCTACTGCCAACCTTGGTTCTACAAGGATTATTTGGGTTGACATGGGCTTTTAAAGGGTAAAATTTGACGCTATATTTATAACAGGAGTCCAGAGTAGAGCTGGTAGTGCAACTGGATCAACCAACATTGACATCATTCCACCATCATCTTGGTACAACTGGATTTCTGCAACTGGAGTACGCACCCTCTAATTGATACTTTATCTTTAACTGCAAGCAGGTTTCCGAAATATCGGAAAATCCCGCGCTGGCATTGGCAAAAAGAAACCGTGAATAGTCTGTAATATATTATACCAATACAGCTAAAAAAAAATGTTTCTTAGGCGGTCTCCGTTTCTAGCAAAATAAAAAGTAATACACATAAATTAATAGTAACTCTGGGAGCGAGCAGCGGAAAACATCAAGGAGAACAGCCGTGAGCCCGGACGATCGAGGGGCGGACATTGGGAGGGTGCTAATTGCTACTGTTCGATCGCGGACGCCCTGCAAGCCCACCGGGTGGCTTGGGGTGAAAGTCGAGCTATCGTGCGATCGAACAACGTCTCCTTAGCTAAGATTACAGCTAATACCACCCATATTCGATCGTGACTTACGAACCCCTGCACCACAAATATCGCCCTCAGACATTTGCCGAATTAGTCGGTCAAGAGGCGATCGCCCAAACCCTCACCAGCGCCATCCTACAAGAGCGCATAGCACCAGCATATCTATTCACCGG
>Ga0247774_1000219_pt1 | contig 27772 bp, 26 predicted proteins | sample UWRJL001104B6_FD_179933 | JGI IMG/M metagenome (GOLD analysis project Ga0247774, IMG submission 179933) | Plant litter microbial communities from Arlington Agricultural Research Station in Wisconsin, United States - UWRJ-L001-104B-6 | ecosystem: Environmental > Terrestrial > Plant litter >...
AAATCGCGGCGGCCTGTGGTCAGCACCATGGTAAGCGGACATCTTGATGTCCAGAAGATGGCCTTTTGCTTGATGATGCTCCGGTTACCTCGTTGTACTTGTCATGTTTTGTCTGAAAATGGCCGCAACCCAACCAAGGAGCGCGGCAACTACACACCACTTTTGCTACCGTCACCTGTGGGGTTAATGGACCCTCGTCAGCCATAACTATTCTGGGTCGTTTAAACCGCCACTCCGACATCCGCGGCAACAACCAACATCACACATCGCTGCCTTTGCAACGATCCTAACTAGCCCTTCCCCGATGGAACACAAACAACGCATCCCACCACCTTGCATAGATTGCTTCCTTTCTTTCTTGTTGGCTGGCTTAAAAATGGTCACAGGAGAAAAGCGACTGCGCGCATCATGCAAGAATCAGGCCAGGTTCGCCTACGTCCCTTCCAACGGAACAACGATAACCAGAAGCGACAGCCGAGATCCGGAAGATATCAAACAACTTTTTTGTTGGAAGAGTGCATACGCAGCCGCGAGCGACACGCCTCGATGGATCCCATCACAGAGCGGCTGAACCACATTGTCGGGTTAATACCAAGCCGTTGATTGGCTTCTGGCTCTCACGTTTTCCCCCGAGACTTCGAATCAGGATCCCATTAACCGCGGACACCCGCGCACCAGCGTGGAAATTGTGGGCAAAACGAAGATGAAATCCGTTCGGTTCAGTGGCGCAGCGCAACGTCTACGATCAGCGCGAGAACTTGTTGGTTCGACTTGCATTTGCCTTGACGTTGGCGCCAACCAAACCAATCACCCCGGCAGGATTCGTACAAACTGTCAACTTCTTCTCTAGTACTGCATATAGGCGCGGGCTTCACCACGTAATGTTTTGTTATGTGTTTGTTTAATGTAGAGACTGTTGACCTCAAGTCGGTCCGGGTGGACCAAACAATACACGAAGGCATGATTTGAGCAAACATCTAACCCATCACCAGGGTAAATTTTTCGAAGTTTAGTATCTGCTTGGGACGAAATAGGTTGGGGGAAGAGAGATACAAGACTCTTATTAAATCGGCAACACTCTGCCCTTCGCTACTGATTTTTTTTTTTGGAAACACACTCGATCGACCTCAACATCTCCATGCCAAATATGGACAAGGAAATGATGCCTCCTTTCGCCTCATACTCTGATGCCGCTACGTTGCATGCTGGTTCGGCGGTGACCGAGAACCACAGCCAAGAGCCTCCTACACGGAGGCACTACGGAATCGCCCTCGCTGGTGATATGGATGTGAATCATCTGTTGGGAAACAATAACGAACCGGTGGCGGCACAAGCTTTGCACGGTATGGCCTCGATGAATCCGCGGTTGACGGTTGCGTCGACCTTCGTGGAATACTCGATGGATGGAGTGTGGGCCATCCCTTCCTGCCTAGCCAGCCCCCCTTCACCCAAGTCCTGGCAAACGTCACCACCCATGGAACTGGTTCCGTGCAACACCGAGCCTCATTACAATATGATGGACATGCAGCAACGCAGCAGCGCGCATATGATAAGCAACGCAACACGGGATCGGACGGCATCCACGTCGCCCAAGTTCCAATGTACTCAGCCGGGCTGCGCTAAAACATATTGTCGAAAGGGGCATCTCAAGCGGCATCTCCGATCGCAAGTTTCTCTTGCTATTCCACACGACATGCATGACACCACGCTAACATGACATATTTGAACAGAAACCATGGCTTTGGAGCAGTATGGCCCTGCGAGTTCTGCGCGGAGAAGCGATTGCGGCCTTTCACACGGTTCGATTCCTACAAGTCGCACATCCAGGCCCACGCCGAGTATGCGCCGAACGCCCGCATCCGGTATGTGCCGGCTGCCGTATCGAGGTTGAGAGAGCTTACCGATAAGACGAGGCAGCGGAAGCTAAAGATGAAGAATACGGCCACCATATCCGCAGAGGCTGATGAGCACTGAACTAATGCCTCATGTACTTGTGCTCTCGATGGCAACAGGAATCCGAGCTAGGGTTCGGGTTCTGAGTCGAGCTGGCCAACCCCACTTCACAGCGTCCAACCAAAACCTTCGTGAAAAATTCCCAGTCCGCAAGAGCTACTCAACCAAATTTTGACCATTTCGGCATGCCCAAGAGAGTAAGCGACCAGGCCGAGGGTCCCCTCAAGGGGGGCGACCGTCCAGAGAAGATGGACGTGGACGGCCAGGAGATGGGCGAGTTTGAAGACGAGTTCGAGGACGAGTTCGAGAGCGAAGACGAAATTATGGAAGCAGGCGTCGATGGTCGACCCGATGCGGAGCGAGAGGCAGAAGAGAAAAAAGGCAAGTTGTTCGTCGCTCGGCTCGGAGCCTGTTCTAATGTTCTAACACACCCCAGAAAGTACAGGAACATTTATCGTCGGGCGCAACAAGCTCGAACCCGACCAGATCCTGTCGCCCGACCCGAGCGCTTACGAGATGCTGCACTCCCTTGGCACGCCATGGCCTTGCCTCTCGTTTGACATCCTCCGAGACAACTTAGGAAACGACCGCAACGTCTATCCCGCCACTATGTACACGGTCGCCGGCACCCAGGCACAGTCGCTCCGCGCAAAGGACAACCAGATGATGGTGATGAAGCTCAGCGGTCTTGGCAAGATGGAAAGTGACCAAGATTCGGACTCGGACGACGGAGACGACGAGGATTCGGACCCGATTCTTGAGTCGAAAACAATCCCTCTCGGCTCCACCACAAATCGCATTCGCGCATTCCAGCCGCCTGCCACCTCAGCCACTTCTCCCACAACCTTCGCCGCCACCATGACGGAATCGTCCGTCGTCTACATCCACGACATAACAGCCCATCTCAACGCCTTCGACAGCCCGGGCGCAGTCATATCTCCCCAACAAAATAAACCGCAGCATGCAATACGGAGCCACAGATCCGAAGGTTACGCTGTCGACTGGTCATCGGACGGCAGGCTTCTCACAGGAGACAATGACGGCCTCATTTACCTGACAAGCGCAAGCGGTGCTAGCTGGTCAACTGATACGAACGCTTTCAAGGGGCACCAGGGTAGCGTGGAGGAGATACAATGGAGTCCATCCGAGCCGTCAGTGTTTGCGTCGGCATCGGGCGACGGCACAGTCCGCGTGTGGGACGTCCGCAGCAAGAGCAAGAGCCCGGCCATTACCGTCAACGTCAGTTCGACCGACGTCAACGTCATGTCGTGGTCCCGCCAGACAAGCCATCTGCTTGCCTCGGGAGCCGACGATGGCGTCTGGGCCGTGTGGGATCTTCGGCAGTGGAAGGGGGGCGCAAAACCTACTCCGATTGCGAGCTTCAACTACCACAAGGAACAAATCACGAGCGTCGAGTGGCATCCGACCGATGACAGTATCATGGCTGTAGCGGCGGGCGACAATACGGTGACCCTCTGGGATCTGGCCGTGGAGCTCGACGACGAGGAGAGCAAAGACACGGCCGGTGTCAAGGACGTGCCGCCACAGCTTCTGTTTGTGCACTACCACAACGAGGTGCGGGAGTTGCATTGGCACCCGCAGATTCTTGGAAGCCTGGTGGCCACGGGAGAGCAGTTTAGTGTCTTTAGGACAATTAGCGTGTAGTTGCAAGATTGGCAGTTGGCGTCTGCAGAAAGGTCGAGATCCCAAGGGAAGGGCTGATAGACTTGGGGGAGGAATGATGGGTACATAGTGGAGAATCGCCGAAGAGATGCGATGGAATTTGCAGAGCTGCCAAATGAAGAAACCAAGATCAACCACTTTTTACCGTAGCCGAGGAAGAGAAAAGAATGACGACTTCTCCGAATTCCAAATTTTGCTAGTTTGGTCGTGCATGGCGCCGCCGCCGAAATGCGACGGGACTGCTTTGTAATCACTGAACTGCCACAGCGCCTTCGCCGAGCTCACAACTTCGCCGAAGATTTGTCATGTTTTCGCACCCAGATTCCAATGTTAATGAGGGCGGCGACCAGCGTTTAATCTGCTGGATTAGTACGCTTCGTAAAATAAGTGAATGCCGGCTGAAGTAACTAGTTTGGGGCTTTGGAGGCTAGAATCTTCGTGAAGAATACGACATTTCTTTGTCAACGCCATCCGAGGGAGCTAGAGCTTGGAGGGGTAGTCAGCTATTTAACTCGCGGGGTTCCCTCAAGCTCCTAGTGATTCGGATCCTTACATCGACGTCAGAACACAAGATCCACAACATCGTGTTGGAAAATTTCGAGCTGAACAAACGTTCTCGCATCTTTGCCACAGTCCAAAAGTCACCGAGAAGCAACCACGCTCAAATGGCGGTCCAGCACATCCAGACGGTGGAGGAATTCGAAACTCTTCTCAAGAACAACACCTTCGTCGTAGCCGATTTCTTCGCAGACTGGTGCCCTCCCTGCAAGGCCATCGCCCCCATGTTCGGTGGCCTGGCCACTGCCAATTCCAGGCCGGGCCACCTCGCTTTCGTCAAAATCAACGTCGACAACTCGCCCGATCTGGCTGGGAAGTACGGCATCAGGGCCATGCCGACGTTCCTCTTCTTCGACAAGGGCAAGCCGTACCCTGGTACGCACGAGATCCGGGGTGCGGGCAACATCCGCGGCATCCAGGCCATCGTCAACGCCATGGCCTCGGCGGCCCCGACGGCCAAGAGCGACGCCGAGTCTACCGCTAAGCCAGTCGACGAGTCGACGGTTTCCGGGGGTTATACTATGGGCGGAGGATCTGGAAAGAGGCCCGACTGGAAGATGTCCCTGACTGGATGACTCTTTAAAGGTTGCTTCAGCAGGTTTGGGACAAGTGCCTTATGATGGTCATGTTGGGAACACGGGATATGCATTGGGGCAGCAAGGAGCTTGGTGGTATCATGGTGGTATCATGTTTGGTATTTTTTTTACTCTTGTGTAATACCCAATTACGTTTTAGGAATCACGAACTTATGACCCTCGTGCGGATCCGATACGCCCAATGTGCAAAAGCCAAAGTCTATGATGAGTGCCGCCATGTCTATCCAGTAGAGCCGCTAGCCAATTCCGCCTGGGCGAGAGGCGGGGGATCTTTGCACCCTCCATGCCCGTTACCGTCGCTTCCTCACATCCTGCCTCGTTTCCTCTCCTCCTCGTCATCCCCCAGCCTCAACCTGCCCATCATCCCCACTGTATTCCACCAACGTTCCGCATGACCTGCAGAGGAATCGCTGCCTCCCTTCGATCCTCTTGGCTTTGAAGTCATTGCCGCCGCACTTTACACATGCTGATTCCTCGCCCTCCGTTGTTGACTCGGGCTGATCGGAGCTGGGGGGCGCTTCCGAGACGGGCACGCCGTCGTCGAACCCCACAGACCGCTGCTGCTTCTTGTTGGACTCGGACTCTCGGACGGGCGCGCCAACGCTCTTCCGCCGTTCGCGATCAGCGTCCGTTTTGGACGACACGCCTGCCCCGAAACTTCTGCGCCGGAAAAGGCTGTCATTCTTATCCGCTTTGCTCTCGGGCGCCGCCCCTTCGCCAGCAGGATCCTTGGCGGAGTCCTTGGGGGCGCTGCTGCTGCTGCTGCTCGGGCCGGCCAGCGGGGAGTTGCGGACGATGCCCCGCCACCTGGAAGTCAGGCCCCAAAGTGACCCGAGGCCACCAGCTTGCTGCTGAGGTTCGTCCCTCTCCTCAATCGACCTGAAGGAAAAACTCGGCGTCGGGGGCTGCATCGGAAAACGCTCTGACGTTGGGCTCGGCGTAAGCGAGCTCCTCAACGCGGGTGAGGTTAAATATGGATGCCTCCGGGCGCCAGATCCAAGATTGGCCGCCGACGTGTTGATGGGCGTTCTGGTTCCCTTGGAAGGCGACATGGACCTCTCGCTAGGGGCCGGGGTTCCTCCAAGGGATCCATTCCGACCTCCCGCAGCACCACTCTCAATGTCCTGCCGCCAAGAGAGTATGCGGTCCGACGACATGGGCGTTCCGTTGGCACTGTGCGAGATGGAAGCCCTTCGCGAGTGGGACAAGCTGCCGGCGCTGGTTCGCGTCAGGATGCTTCCACTTCTCCCTAAAAGGCCTCCGCCGCCGGTAAACTTTCTCGACAGGGAGCCCGTCTCCCAGTTCTCGTGGCGCCGTTTCTGGAAAGCACAGTCTTGGCGAAAGACCCTGATGATGCCCGTCCTGTCGCTGGTGACGATGATGTTACCGTCGTAGTGCGTTGACCTCGCAATGTACGCTGGCGACTCTTCCGGGTGGTGGTGGCCCCTAAAGCGTGATGGCGCTTCGGACCCGCTATGCTCCGACAAGGCGGTTTGGCTGGCAGTTGCTTCCTCTCGGCTGAGGAGAGTGACGGGCGGCGGGTTGCAGAGGTCATAAATGGGATCTCCGGAGCCTCCCAGGAGCTGGCGTGTCGCCATCGGGGCAAACAGCGCTGCCGTGACCATGGCCGAGTGTGCGTCAAATGACTCGCACGGCCGCTTGTCCTTGTTCTCAGCCTCTTCTGCGCCCGTCGACCAGATGAAGACCTTCTTGTCCTCGCTGCCGCACACAATGTACTTGGCGTCGTCGCTAAAGTTTCCGCGCATCTGGCTGAAGATGTTCTCATGGCCTTTGAACTTGACTTCCAAGCTCTTATCTTTGAGGTTGTAGACGCGGATCCTCGAGTCGTTGGACGTGACAAGGACTTTGACGTCCCCGTCTCCTCCGCCTCCGTCCGTGGCCATGGTTTGAATGCCGGTGATTTTGCTGCCCTTGGCATTTTTTCCTCTTGACGAGCGCACGTGAATCTGGGTGTGGTACTTCAGACCCTCTGTCTCGTAAAAGAGACAGAGGCCGTTGAGGACGCCGGCGATGCTCGTCATGCCGTCTGGACTAAAAGCAACGGCCGTGATGATACTCTGGCCCGGAAGCTGCGTCGAATACGCAACCGACTTGTCCGGGATGCTCCAGAGCCGAAGAGTCGAGTCGACGCATCCAGCCAGAAAGAATCGGTCGTCGCGGGGGTGAAAGGCGATGGAAGGAACGAGGTCTTTGTGACGAAAAGTGCAGAGGCACTCGTTTCTGCTCATGTGCCAGAGCCGTACCGTTTTGTCCATGGCGGCTGAGAGAATAAAATTGTTTTTGGACCAGCTGATATCCAGTATCTCACCTGAATGTCCGCTAAACTCTCGCACCGGCTTGCTCTGAAAGACCGGCGCACTCAGCCGTTCCGAGCCAACGTTGTCCGTCTCTGTTCCGTCCTCCTCTTGGTGGGCCTTGCGCTCCTCCGGTGTCGAGATTACGGCGAATACTCTGACGATTTGGTCTCTGCCAGCCACGGCGAGGTGTTTGCCGTCTTGGCTAAACTCCATGGCCCAGACAGGACCGCCGGTCTCGACATGGAGCTTCGAGCGCCCCGAGAAGGACACTGACGTACCCGATCGCCGTGGCTGCTGCTCTTGGGGCTCGTCGTCGGCCGGGCGCAACGTTCCGGCCAGCTCTTGGGCAAGGAAGACGCGATTAAATTCTCGGTTCTTCTTGTTGTGGGCTTTGACCCGAATATATCGTGGGGGTTCCTTGTGGTGCGGTATGTATCCTCCAGCACTGGCCGCGGACGAAAACACCCTCGCCCGGTTCTCGTCCGTTCTTTTGTCGCTCGGCTCGGAATCGTTGTCGTCTATGACAGTGTCGTCTCTTTTCTTTCCACCGCGCATACTTAACCGGCTCAAAAACGACACTCCCTTTCTAGGAATTCGTCAGCATTTGATCTTGTCATTCTCCTATCCCTCTCCAGCGTGTCCCGCTTCTCGAATTCCGTACTTTTTATCACCCGCTCCATCCAATGCACTCGGTTGCCTGTTTGGTACCGGTATGTCTAGGCCTGCCTGGTTGTCGGTCCCCGGACTCTCGGGTCGCCCTTGGCTGCGTAAGCGTTGCAAAAGCGCCGGGTCGGTCGACGTCTTGAGGAGGTGCTACGACGAGTTCGAGTGTCAGCTTGTCCTAGCTTGGCTTGTCTTGTGTAACGGCACGGGGTGTAGATTGTGTCGGGCCTCGTGCGCCATGAGCCAGCTATCGGTAAGACCTACCTGAGAGAGGGGGTCTAGTATTCCAGAAGACGACAGGCTCGCGGCGGTGGTTGTAGGTGATTTGGATTCTTTTGTATCTCTGGACGTGTTCCGAGCTAGCTTCGATGTCGACTTCCTCAAGAACGCGGTTGGTTGGGTTTGGCCAGGGTGACCTAATAAGCAAAGAGTTTATTAGTATATGATGGTCATAGAATCAGCAGTGGAGTGGCGGCAAAACAACCATGGAAGCGCTGAAACGTCCGAGGCTTTCACCGCGCCGCGGGTAGGGAGCGGACAAGGGGGTTGACTGTCCATACCTTTGCTGTCATCCGTAATCTGAGGGCCAAGACTTGTTTCCAGGGCGTGCTTGTCAAAATCCCCGCCGGCAACGGCCGAATCAATGCTAACGGAACCTTGAAGGGGGTCGCGGGATGGGGCCGACTTGGTCAGCTTGAGAGCCGACATCTTCCATACTGCAGACAAAGCGTCTCGGGTGTCTTTGCATGAGGAGCTGTCGGGGGAGGGAGCGACCGGGTTGGCGGCGAGACGGAGAAATCCGAGTCTTCCGAGAGCTCGGGGCAGATGCTGACGGGCGTTTTTGCGAACCGTGCCACTTCAAACAACAGCGATAGCTTCGAAGATCGCTAGAATTGGCACTGGGGGTTTATTGCTGATGACTTAGTTCCACCACAGCCTCTCGAGGCATGGTGTTGGTTCCGGCCGGGATTGCTGAGGCTGAGGCGCGGTAAGGATCTGTGAGCGTGGTCACAGCCCTCTCGGAATCCCGAGGGAATGTCACAGGCTCTAAGGGCACTAAAACAGGCGACTTTTGTAATCTGGGAGGTGCTCGGAGAGGGTTATCAAGACTCGGGGCGGGATGTATCCGCATTCAATTAAATAGAGAAGAAGAGCTTCAGGACATGGAATTAGGTGTGGGCATAGTTCGTTTAAATATCCAAGATTCAGCAGAAACCTCACATGCACACCTTCAATCAAGCTTCTATGGATTCGCGGCGGGGTGCACACCGACCCCACCGGGTCTACTTTCAGCTACTCCATTGACAGTCTCTGCTGCTAAGCTCCAGCCGTCAGCGTCTGTTCAAGGTCTGGCCAAAAAGTGAGGTCATAGCGCCGGGCTTATACCTGGTTCCGCACTCCGTATAGGGTTAGGGTCACTCGTGAGACACGTAAACCCTACGCCCTCAGAAATGCCCCCCCCCCCCGCAGTTAGAGGGAACAATCAAGAAGAAGAAGTCAGCACATAATACCAGTCACAGTCATCTGTATCAGCCTGCCCAAGTAGTAGGCTATGGATACGGTGGTGACACGACTGGAGTGCTGACACTGCGCAGAAGCCACAACACTGTCCAATGTCTAGGGTTAGGCTTCGCGCTCTGGCGAGCTCGTGGTATGATACCAGTTCTAGGACCTACGGCAGCGATCAGCATACGGCTTCTAAACACAGCAGATTAGATCTTACTAACTCAAGGTATCGGTGACTTCGCTAGTTAACCTGTTATCCGTCGAAACGCTCGCCCCTCCATACCACTAGAACGTAATGTTATCGAGAAACAGAGCTACTCGAGGTATACAACACCAACGGATTACTTCGGCACAGAAAATGTTGGCCAGGGTTGTATACCGTCCTCATAGCTAAATTGCGTTTTCTAGCCAGTGGATAAAGAGTTTCCCAGTCGAGACAGATGGCTTTTATCTGGAAGAGCACGAATATAAAATTTCCCGGGATTTATTAGACAATGGCTTCTCTATTCACATATTTCTGTTTAGACTTATTCGCATGCTAGTGAGAGTAAAATCCCCACAACTAGGGCTAGGGCATTGGGGATGTTTTAGGTATAATGTCATTCCTTCTCGATAGGCCTGGGAGATCGTTATTGTTCATATCGAACCTCCTTCCCCTCACCCATCCAGAAAATTTCTAGCTGACTTTCTTTAAAGGCGGACGCGTATCTCGTAATAAGAACTACTATGAGTAACTAGGTGAATTCGCTAACCTCAAGGATATTACTGTATCGCTTCTTCAAGAGGATGCCTGTAGCTTGAGGTGGCAAAATTGATTGAATCGATATTGATTGGTATGCATGAGTGCCATTTTAGGCATAGCTGCGTTTTACTTGCCGCTGCGGTGGGTCAAAATGGTTCGAGCCCGTGTGCTAGTTTTCATAACTTTACGGATACGGTAACTATCGATTTACATGCATGAGCGCTAGAGCTATTTTCGCGAGCACCTCCTCGTGGCTCTGTTCCTTTATGTTGTCTTCCGAGAAGGTCGTGGAAGCCAAAATCGGTTCAAATCCGGCCCTTTGTCAAAACTACCTCACCAACTTTGACTTTCTAGACAAGTCGAAGTTGCATCAAGCGTATCAACTGTGCCTCTTTCCTCAGTCTTAGCCTCGTTCTTCACGAGCCTGACCTCATCGCCCCTTCACTTCACCATGATTCGCCTCGTCGCTGCCATCGCGCTGGTCGCCGGCCTGCTCGTCCCGGCCGCCCAGGCGTTCAACGAGATCTTCGGCACCATCCCCCTCGACCCGACCTGCACGACGTGCCTCGACAACGCCTTCCTCTCCTGTCCGGGTTACTACCAGGACGCCAGCTACGCCGAGTGCATGTGCAAGGGCGACGGCGGCAAAAACTTCGTCGCCTGCGTCGGCGGCAGCTGCTCTGTCGGCCCCAACGCCCAGGGTAACGCCGCGGCGTCCTGGTACAACTATTGCACTATTTTCTACCCGCAGGAGATGTGCGCCGAGGGGCAAAGCCAGATGACGCCGGACCTGTGGGAGCAGCGCTGCGGCAACGTCGCCGCTGACTCGGACTCGGGCAACGATTCTGGCAACAGCTCGAGCAGCGGCTCTGACAGTGCTTCGGGAACAGGGTAAGAGACTCCGGCGCTTCGTGTTCGAGTCAACTTGAGACTGACGAAGCAACAGATCGAGCAGCCAACCTTCGACCACGTCTCGAGCGAATGCCGTTAAGATCCCGCCGTGGGGCGTCGTGATCGGGCTGGGAATGCAGCTGATGAACCTGAATCTGTGAACGGGTGTGAATGGGACGAGTAAATATAGCCGTACGAAACTTACTCGCACCTGGAGAGGTACGATGCTATAATTGAGTCTATATTCTGTTGCTTCGTCTTACGTTCGTAAATGTCTGGCGCTAGGGTTAGGTATGTATTGTGCAGGGTGCTGGTTGAGGGTGTAGAGCGCGGAGGAAAACATTGCTGCTGCGAGGAGAGCAAGAAGGCAGCTGCGGGATATAAGAGGAGGATGACGTTAGGAGAAAGGTGCGAAAGACCAAAGCGGCTAGATTTCCAACACGTATCTTATACCGTAGTGTCGGAAAAGTTTCGGGTTAACATTATTCCGAACTCGTGCATCTCGATACCTGCGATCACATTCGAGACTATGATTTTCCGTCAGGCTCGAATGGAGAAACCGAATGGAAAGGCGGTTCCTTTATCTCTAATAGAGTCGTTGCTGCTTTTTCATAGAGCGTGTTATCCTGATGCTTGTCTTTCTTGGTTCCAAGCCGACCTGTTTCTTTTCTCTGTTCGATGCGAAGATTTGAGGGCTGGAGATTAATTGCGACTGAGAAGACACAGGTTTACTCACACCGTCATCATGTTGCTTCTTGGGTGTCTTGAAAACCCACCGACATCAAGGACCTGCCTAGCAGCCTACAGTGGCATGCGGTCTACCCGGATGTGACCCTTGGGAAATATTGCGTCCGCAAACTCCCACACATCGGTGGGAGCTTCTGGTGTAGCTGGCCAGGCCGACGTGCGGCGTGGGCCAGGATACATCCAGATTGCGACACTACCACAATCCTTTGTGTTCAGATGGACCATCAGTGTTGTAGTCGGAGTAGAAGACAGGCGACGATTGTACGGAGATAGGATCTGGAGGACAAGGTATGTGTGGACAGGGAGACATGACGTCGTCCGCCTGTACACTGCGGCACGTTCAAGGGCTATTTCTTGCGATACAGGGTGATCCTGATGCCTAGAATCTTACTCTTATACGTTTTGACCCGATGGAAGCTGATCGTGCACAGGAAATGCGGCCTATGTACGCCTTGTTTCTTCCCGGGCTCGAGAACATGATCCGACCAGCAGCAGTGGTTCGTGAACCAAATGGGATTGAGCGGCCCCCACTGGTCGAGGGAGAGCCAAATGGAGGTAAGCAAAGTTGGGAAGATAATGTCGACATGTCCGACTGGTTGTACCCGCTGGGCTGCGACGTGTAGTTTCATCTTGCGCGTCCGAATCGCAGCCCCGGTGCAGCTCTTTGCAGGGTTGTGCGCCGTTGAGGAGCGAAATTGCCATGCGCATGTTTCATTCTGGCCAGCGTGGGAAATCCATCAGAATATCACGGACGCGCTTGGGTGAATGGCTGATCTCAACTTCACTTTGAACAGGCTAAGATTGGCCCCTGACGAGGTCAGAAGGCGTGGGCGCCTGGGGGTGGCCGGTCCTCGCCAGCGTAAAAGGCGCTTATTCACAGGTGGTAGGGCGGGTAATTAAACTAGCTTGATACATCTGAAATATGAAGTCGGATCTTCGACATCGCCCCATTCATTTAACCATGAACCTACGCCTCTCTCATTAATCGATATTTCGGCACCTCTGAATCATCCCCCACCTTCCTCAACACAGCCGGATGTGGCCTCCCAGCGACCAGGAATATCTCGTTGCCCGGCCTCGCCGCTTCAGGTCCCAGTCCGAGAAAGTCACCGTGCTCGCCGTTGTCCGCTATGAAGAGTGCTCGGGGTGATTCTGGCGAATTTTCTAGGACTGGTCCCTAGGGGCCAGCCGAACGCAGAACTTTGACATTGGTTGGGGCTTAGAAGATAGCTCCGAGTTTCCATCGTCGCAATCAAGCTCTGCCCTAGGAATGATAAATGCCAGTCTGGACGAAAGATCTCGGAGATATGTAGAAGTTTTCTGATCTTGCCTGAAGACTCGGTATCAAATCGGCCATGGTTGTTTCCCACCAGGCCTCGTATACATAGGTCTCAGGTCCGCGAAGACTGACCTAGGCCTTGTGTGAACTAGGAAGCGTCGAACGGCAACCACGAACAGCTCCTCGTTGCTGTTGGATGATAATTTAACTAGGTACCATCGAGGTTTGACCACCGAGGTATATTGTAAGGAGAGCTTCCTAGATGTAGTACCAGTTGGCATATTTGAGGATACGGTGGAAAGGAAAGAAAAATGAGGCGACTAGGATGTGGAGCGCATCTCGGAACCGAGAATCTCCTGTATGACCTATACGCGGCGGAACCAGGACCTGCAGCTGAGGAACTGGAGGAAAGGAGGTCTAGGCTGAATCAGAAACCGCTTTTTTAGGAATGCCTTATCCAAGGTAGCCGGAATGTTCAAGCTACACGGCGATAATAGTCGTGTAGGCAACGTGACCTTTAGTGTTTCTCCCCAAATTGACTTCGAACATGGATACGCCCTGAAGCCATGATGCATAGCAATTTCCTGATCCGAGGCGCGACCATTTTGCCATGAGGGCTACAACCGCATTCGTTACCACCCATCGTACAGTTTCTACACCATCCTCGCCTGGGCCCATCCAGCCAAGATCAAGCTCATCGCCCTCGACTTCCTTATAGGGAATCAATGTGACATTCGATTCGCGACAACAGCCTCAGGAAAAGAATTCAAGTTGGAATGGTTTACGAAACAATATTTCTAATAAGCCGATCAATTTTATACTCGATAGGAAATACCTGAAAACCCACCCCTTCAACGCTCGTGTGTTAACTGATATAATTAGCGCTTGATCAAGATAACCATCGTCGTCCTCACTCCTCCCCCTCAAAGGCCCTCTTCAACTCCGCAATATCAAGCTTCTTCATTTCCATCATTGCCTTCATCGCCCTATCCGACTTTGCCCTATCCTTATCCCCCAAGAACTCAGACATCACCCTGGGGGTAATCTGCCAACTCAGCCCAAACTTGTCGCCAAGCCACCCGCACGCATGCTTGGCCGGGTCGCCTCCCTCGCCGAGCTTGCTCCAGTAGTAGTCGATTTCTTCCTGCGTGTCGCACTGGATTTGGAACGACACGGCCTCGCTGAACTTGAAGAGGGGGCCACCGTTGAGTCCGAAGAACTTGTATCCGTCGAGCTCAAAGTTGACCGTCATGACGCTGCCCGGCTCCCGTCCGTGCACATCGCTGCCCACGTCGCTGTAATAAAACGTGGCCGTGATCTTGGAGTTCTTAAAGATGGACGTGTAGTGCTTTGCCGCCTCCAAGGCGTCGCCATTGAACCAGAGGCACGTGACGATATCGAGCTTTCCGAGGGACATTGTGTCGACTTAGGGTTGCGGGAATGGTGGCTGAATGAGGGAGCACAAGTGGTGTGCGCAAGGGTTTGGGTTCAGTGAGCGTTTGTATGAAGTTTGCCAGCGAAATCGAACTGATCAATTGATGCTCTGATGGCCTAGCTCGGGATTTGATGAAAAAGACATGGGGTTTGTCGCGAGCTTAAATATGTAGATGCCATATAAGCAAGGCGTAAAATTTATCCGCTCAAACAAAGTGCATCCTAGTGAATCGCATTCGCAACTGCGCTCGGCTTCACGCACAAGTCGATCTCCTTGTTAGAACAGGAGAAGCTTCACCGATCAGTAAACTGCGTGGCTGTCGGCTTGCGTTCCGATTGGTTGCTCGGCTAGATTGACGTCAAGCGGCACCCCGTTTCCCCGCGGCTGCCTGGAGGAGCGTAAAGCACGACGAGAGTTTCCCGGGGTGATTACTTACATGCCCGGTCGTGAATGTGAGACGGCCAAAACATTGTTGTCGTTCACAAAGACGCGGATTTGGGATTTTCAGCGCCGCATCCTGTGGTCCTCGTCGTCGTGGGCTATTAATAAAGCTGCATAGAACGAATTCCGAGAGTATCCTCTTGGAAGAAGTCTGAAGTCTAATCAGAAATTCCGGTTATCCTACAAAATCTTCAACATCATCACCGCCACTTTACAAATTCTATTGAATAACCACGGGGCGAAACCGGTATGCCTCACACAGCCGCCTGTGGATTTGTAGAGAAGGAACTCTTCGTAGTTCGTAGGTGCCGCAGGGGCTCCCCGGAAAAGGGGCAAAGTGAAAGGGATGGACATCCCGTATCGGAAACTTCATACTTCGCAGATGAACCGATAACTATGTATATAGGCCAATTAAAACACCAGGATCAGTGGTATCGTAAATTTAAATTTCATAAAAAGGTCGAGTTTCAAGGTGACGGTCGCAAAATAACCAAATATAGGTAAGTTATTAGAATCTCAAAAGAATGTGGGTTGTTGGGCCTTTTTTTTATTGTAAAAAGTGCGGGCTGATTATGTAGTCCCTATTAAAAATCACCTGCGAAATGCTAACCCCCACTGCTTATTGAGAAGCACAGTAGACAGGGCTAAACCCTCCGCAATTTGCCGGGCACCAGAGCTGTTTATACCATTCCCCCTGGTTCTGCCCTCCATCGCAGCAATCATGGGAGCACTGCGGGGTGCCCGTGCCGGGCTGGTCTTTTTCGCCGTTCTCCCAAATAGGGGGGATGCTGCCATGCACGGTGTTACTCTCGCAGCCGCAACCTTTATACTTCCCATCCGAGCAGATCCCCCAGTTCCCCCCGCAATCGTTCTTAGAGCAGTCACCGTGGCCTCCATCGCAGATGCTAGTGAAGGACTCGAGAAGGTGGTCCTCCGGTATGGTGTCATGGGTGCGCGAGTTGAGTTTCACGAAACCCAGCTGGTAAAATGCTGGGAAGGGGTCGACGCCATTTTGCCAGCTCTCACGGGGCCCATTCTTGACGCAGTCACCCATCATGTCCCAAGTGCGATCCCAGCAATCCTTTTGCTCCCTGTCACTGATGGTCCTGTCGCGGACGATGTAGGCCTCGAAACTTGGCTGGCCACCCTTGCCTTTTACACCGATCGAGATCTCGCATCGGCCTCCATTGTCCGTGACGATGGCACCGGCCTGTTTGGGGATAGGGCTAGGGATCTCGCATTTGGCCGGATTACCGCAGACTTGCTCGCGGAGCTTGGCTAGAAGTCCGTTGGGCTCGCGGAGGTCGGTGCTGACCAGATCGGGGATCTTGATCAGCGATGGAAGCTCACCAGCGCCGGTGTCTTGGCACGTCTTTGGGGGAGGGTGTTTGATTGCCCGCGCGTTGATGAGGTCGCGAATCTTTTCGGCTGTGATCTTATGTGCAGCCGTTTTTGGGTGGAACGAGGCGTCCTGACCGAACCCTGTGGGTCCAAACTGCTCGCCGTTGTCGACTAGACCTTGCCTCCACTCGGCCCATGCCTGATCTTCAGACGAATCTGGGTCAAAGACAAATTCCGACTCCTCCAGCTCAGTCTCTAGTGAACTGAACCAAACGTCGTTATTGTCTTTGCCGCTACCAGGCACGCGATTGTCCATCGCCTGTTCACAGAACCGATGGCCGTGAAAGTGGTCGTCAATGTCAATAAATTCTACATGTTCCTTCTTTGGTTCGACAATCTCGCTTTTGATCTTGCTGTTAACTAAGTCAACTAGCACGTTGAATTTGTCCCGGGTAGTTTTATGGATCAGGTTCCCTTTAATCCAACTAGGAACATTGGGGATTGGGAATCGATCTTTGCTGCAAGCATCGGCATCTTCAGCTTCGTCGAAAAACTTGGCGTAGCCCGTAATGACGATGAAGGACCGCTGATCGCCCTGCGTCAGGCGCTCACTGAGGATTCTATCCCTGCAGTTGAAATGATTAGAGCCATATATATGACAGTTTCCTGTGCTAGGCTTGCTTACCTATGAGTCTTGTACTTGTCCCAGACCTTTGTGCCCTTTACTTCCTCCTCACATTTTTGTAGTTGTTCCGTGCACTCAGTGTCCCTCGTGGTATCGGTGCTGCCGGTATATTTACTGCCATAGTTGTAGACACACTTTCTAACAGCATCGCCGAAGAAGAAATCGTTGCCGCTTATGGACAGGGTCGCGACATCACCAACAACGCCTTGGCCGAGTCGCACGTATTGACCGGTTAATTTATCCAGTGTATCGCCGTTGCAGGCAACAAATCTGAAATTGTCGACCGTCGGCAGCATGCCCTTTAACTGCGCGGGATATGAACCAGTAGAGCGCCTACAACGCTTATTCTCAGCATCGCTCGGGTCGTAATACTTGCCGGCACCGGTGCCGGCGGCGAAGCTGTCCCCGAGGGCAATATACTTCTTCGGCCAGTCGGGCGCCACGCTTTGGACATTTTGGTCATTCTGGCGGCTATGAAGGACACTAGAAAGCGTGGATCCTGTTAGGGAAAGCACCAAAACCAAACCCGGGAGAAAACCCATCGCAAGAGACTGCGTAAAAAGAGTAAAGGACCGAATGAAATAGGAGATAAATCAACGAAACCCAAATCCGCTCTCGATTAACGAGGGGTAAAGAAAAAAAATAACGATGAAGGGAGAAAGGACATAGTAGTGAACAGCTAGGCGAGCGATGGTGGTTAGCAATTCTTATACCTGGCATTCTGCGGCGCGCCGCCGTCGCTCTACCGCGAGGCTGAGGACACTTCATCTGATTTGTTTCACTTTCAACAAGCCCCGCCGGGGTGTAAGCCTTCCCGGGCCCAAAATGGGGTTGAAACATCTATCAACTAGTTCCAGTGGTCGCAAAGCATTTTGCGCAGACACTAGTTCCTAAAACTTCTACAGTGCCTCGTTGGGGGCCCTCGGTAGCCGTTCGCGATTCGCTTACCTTCTTTTTGAGCTTGGCCGAAAAATATACACCTAAAAATATGCTATCACGGAACGGGCCCCACTTCCGGGTCCAAAAGCGGACTGTCAGCCTTCTGCCACAGCCACCTGAGACCTGCCACATGCCACCCAGCTGTGCCACCCATCTAATTTTGTGAGAAGTTCAGTGTGTAGCATGGTACTCCGTTCATTTAACCTTAGTAGCCCCCGAGTCCTCGCGAGAGTTAATATGTTTTATGCGAATTCTCAGATATTATTTACTTTAGCGGCGAGTTGGGACAGAGAGGGCCTAAGGAGAAGGGGAGGTGTCAGAAACGCTACCGCGAGCAGCTGTCCGTGACTGTCCGCGGCTGTCCACTGACAGTAGCGATCATCTCTAGCGATCATCAGCGAGTACATTAGACTTTGCAGACTTTTCAAGCATAGACACACCGACAATCAGAGACGCAATTTGACCCCATTTGACCCAAATTTTGCCTGAAATTGTTTAGGATAGATTATCTGACGACGTGTGAAGACGGCTGTGATGTTGGAGACATTCCTTTCGTGTTTCTGACAGGAGGGGATGTCTCGCATTTTTTTTGAGGTTAAGGTTCCAGGAGGGTGATCGCGGCGTAATTCAGCCATCATACAATTACCGGTTACAGAGCATCGCATGAGGCGATGGAGTAATTTTAAATCAATTAACTTGGTAATACTATAGATCGCAGGGAAGTGGAAAAGGGAACACAATAAATCATCAGCCCGAGAGGCATCCTGATAGGCTTTTAACGCTTAAATATGATGTAGCCGGGATTGTATGGGAAAAGAGCCAGGCAAAAAATACTCAACAGGGAGATGGGCCTAGAGGGTGGTGGATAGGCCAGCGAGATAGATATAGAGAAACAGCCGCTTATCGAGGCATTAACTACTAGGACAGGCTCAAGGCTTAACCGATATAATAAATGGAATATGTCTACACTCTCAACACCAGAGAATCCATCCTATTCTTCGGGACCGAGTAGTTAGCGACTTAGTCTGAGCTCGGCGAGCGAGACTATCGCCGCCAGCCGAGCGGGGCGGTTATAATTACGCACATAGGGTTCAATAGTAGGGAGTCGTAGCATGTTTTGCGCACATTAAATTTCAATATAATATTTACGATTACTCGATCGTTCTTCGAGTTGTATGGGTAAATAGTGGCAAACCATCCCCGAAACAGGGACGTTAAATGCAAAGGGTTAAAATTAATATTCCTAAGATTCCGCGAAGCTATATCTTATTCCGATATCTAAGTAGCCCCTTTATCTATCGTTCCCACTCCGTGGTACAAATTTACTTCTCCATCTGTTTCCCAGACTCGAGCCGGTGCGGTGCTACTAGGCACCAAACGACACCTTAGGACTCAGATAAATGAGAACTTGCCTGACATGTAGGTAGTCTAAAGCATTATCGAGAAGTGGCCGAAATGAATATCTTACTGTAAAAGGCACAAGGTCGCATAGTCGAAGATTGGGATCCAGATCGAGTCGAATACGAGTAGGGCAAAGGCGTAGTTGCAAAGTTAACGAGCCGCGATACCTAGTCTGGACCGAGTTAGAAGGGAAGACAACCATAGCGTAATGGTAGCGTGAACTAGAAATGTAGTTAGTTAAAATGATGGTTCCATACGCTCGATGGATCATGCGGATCTTTGCTTTCGGGCTCGATTGCGCGCTAACTCCAGATGCTCTGAAGATACGAGACGGGATAAAGTGCAACCCTTAAACCGGAATAAGGAAAGTTTGCTAGAGAGCAAGGTAACTATGACGTTTATAGAAGCTATAGAATCGAGGAGATTGAAGGCCAACGGGATTGCGGGGGCGACTTAGCTGCACATATAGCCACAACAAAAGGAAGCGCAGCCAAGTGAGACATGTTAATAGCGTGTGATTTGGCCTCCACAGAGGCTGGGATTGAGAGAAAAGCTGCACGACGGTAGATGCCCCAAGCGTGATAACTAAATAAATAGACAAGATGGTCTGAAAGGGAATACTCAGGCGTACTACCCGCCAGATGATACAATAGGTCCCTATATCAAATTTTGTCGGCCGAAATATCGCGTCTGTTGACCAACCAGGCCATTTAACTCCAATTATTTTCCTTCCTAAAACCCTCCAAGACGACCAAAGTATGGGTAGCGATAATTGACCTGTGAATTCCGCCGAAAAAAGAGACATGGCCAGCAGATCGCCTGTTACCCAATGCCAGAAGAAGCAGAGGGCTGAGCTAGCTACACATCGGCAGGCGCGACGCCAGTGAATTTAGTTCGGGCTGGCTCTGTGACTACCGGTAGCCTAGGTGGGAGAATTCGTCAAAGGTAGAGCAGAAATCGAAGAAGCCAATACGTGCTTGGAGGACAACGGTGCAGTAACATGCGAGCAGAGAGAGGAGCAGGAATCCGGGAATGGGGGAACGGCTGCTGCGCCGTGATAGCGATTGGGATATTTCTGTTGGAATTGAAATAGCAAGAAATTAGCAATCGGCTCAGAAACTACAAATCCCCGGATAGAGTGTGCACGAGGATTGCGGCCACATGTACTGGGAAGTTAGCCATTATGCTGGCCAGTGCGTAGAAGAGAGATGTCATTTTTGTTATTGTCAGGGGGATTCAGTGGGATGTCTACCATTAGAATACAAGGAGATGGGACATATTGGTGGTTGAGGAATTGTTCATGCTCACTTATATGAATGGCGAGATCGTAATTCGGAAAGAGATCCCTAAATTTTTATTAAGTAAATGGAATAAATGATGAAGGGATCGAGAATGAGCTGGCCTACCAAATGAAAAGCAAAAGTACTTAGGGTAACGGAGAGAATACCTTGAAAATGGCGAAAGTCTTTGCGGCAGTTTGATAGGGCCCGGGAAGAGGTTAGCTCCAGCCATTTTCCCTTTCACTAACAACACTCAACTTCACTGCTGAACCTTCTAATACAAGGGTCACGAGCTCATGCAAATTCCGAGCAATGATTGATATAAATTGTCACAAGGGTAGGTTGATAAAGAAGCTCAGACCTTTTCCGAGTGACTGCATGCAGTGTAGAAGGTTTATCCTGTGGTTGACTGGGAGAGATTTGGCGTTTCCACCTAGGCATACATATTTACGACCCATATACGAGCCTTCTGTTATTGCAGCGGGCATTTCTTAGCTATTTTTATTCGTTTGATGGATAGGACGCCACACATACCATTAATCGTTAGCCACTAGGATATTTCGAAGAGTCCACAGCCTGATTCCAATATCCGAATCGTGGCTGTGAGGGATAACCCGACAAAATACAGGTGACTCCATTCGGCCACTTTCTGAATCAGGATCGGGCAGTAGTTAGAGATTGTCAGAGCTTAAGCGCTGAATGACAGCGTGATATCGCGTCAGTGTAAAGATGTAACTTAGATGGTTGTTGTGAAGGAGGATGAAAGGCTAGTAAGAGGTCCGATAAACTCGCGCGAGTTTGCTACATTCAATGAGACGCAAATCGCAAGTGAGAGTTCCCGGCGACGCCTTGATTTTCGGTCAACTTGGCCTTAATATATTCCACTTAGTGTCCGAACGGTTCTTGCTCCTTTCGTTTGTGCGTTATTCACTCACTAGCCTACGAATGATTGGAGTTATCGACGGGGTGGGCCATGGCAGGCTGCCACTTGCTCCGCCACACTAAAGACGAAATTGCTGCGCCTAATCCGTTATTAAATGTAAAAAAACAAACCTACGTCCCTGAATGGGATTTAGAAACCATTAAATACCTGGCTTACCAGGTGTATTATTTCATGAATTTTAAATTTCACTTCTTTTTAACTTAGTCTCTCTAAAAAGGATCGGGTGTTCTCCTAAGTAGAATCAGAAACATGCCGACCGCAGCCTTGCATGTAGCCTCCACGCCGGAGCTTCTCGAAGCCATCCTGCTACAACTCGACATCCGCACGCTCGTCACCTCCGCGCAGCAGGTGAGCCACACCTGGCTCCATCTGATCAAGGCTTCGCCTCGCCTCCAGCAGGCCATGTTCTTCGAGCCCGCACCGAAACCCACTTCACGATCTCGCTCTCGTTCGACCGCTGAATCTCCAACGTGGGTGAGGAATCCTCTCCTAGCCGAAGTCTTCCCCACCTTCTTCATGAAGCCCCCCCGGCGCACTGACACAGCCTTCCCGGGCTTCTTTCGGCGCCTGACGCTGGCCAAGAAGAAGAATGGGCAGCGGGCCCGACAGGCGGCTTTTGTCTGGGCCAATGCGTCCTGGCGGCGCATGCTTGTCACACAGCCGCCAATCGCAAGGCTGGGGGTTGTTACCGTGGATGATATCTCCGGCGGCCGCTACTTCGGCACCGTTTGGAAGGCCGGTGAGGTGAAATTCGATGCCCGCTCCCATCCGCGCGGACTTACCATGGGCGTCCTATACGATATCACTTTCGACTGGGTGGAGAAGACGCGCCGGGATTGCGCCGTCCAGGTACTGTGGAGGACGGCTACAGAGAAGACTGCTGATGACGCGATCGCGAACCCACGTCGTGGCGACAGAAACACTATCAACGGCTGGAGCCCTTTTCACAAGGACAAGGGAATTGAAGGGTGGGATGATCGGCAGAGTCGGCTGTCTTCCTTCAGCGGTATTCTGGATGGCTTCGGCAAAGATACAGGAGCTGTCCTACGCCTATATTGCGGAACAGAGAAGACGCTACCGTGGATTAAGAACCAAGAAGACGGACTGGCCAATTGTAAGTCCCTTGGGCATAAAACTGTAGAGGTTGAATTGCGAAATGTTCTGGAGCAGTTTACCGCGTAAGGACGGTCAAGTTACTATAACCCAAATAGTCACTGGTCCGCCTCGGGCTAAATATGTTCCCTTGCCTTCTCCTATGCTAGCCTAGCACTTCTTTATCTATTCTGAGAGATTGAGAAAATGCCAAAAAGTAGCCCTTTGAATTCAAGTCTCTTTTTGCGGGAATTAAGGCCAACACAGATTTGAGAACATCAAGCTTATAACAGAGCTAGGATCGTTGAATGATTCATGGCTAGCAATTTATAGGCAAGAAAATCAATCCTTGAGGGTCGAGAGTATGGATTCATACTCTCAAGCCAAGAAGACTGTTCCACCAGCCAGCTTCCGATTTTTTTTGAACACCCTATGCTCTCATACTTTGCTAGTGCTCCTACGTTAATTAGGTGTTGATCCGTCACTTTTGACAACCCGTGCTTATGGCGCCTTCAGAGATTAAATATCTGACATCCTTACTCATCAGTGCCGATAGATAAGGTTAAATTAGCTTCGTCATATTCTGAGGTGAAGTTAGCGCGTAAACTGCGGTGGTGAGCATAAATTTCTGCTGTAGAAGCTTCTACCATAGTGTTGGGAGTATTGCCGATATTTACCGAGAGGCCGGGATCGTTCGCAAGCACCCCGCTACATACCTTTCGTGCCTTGTGACTCATGACGCCAAGGTACCTAAAATTCCCGCTTCACTACACTAGGCTCGGACAGGCCTGGAACTAAAACTACTTTGCCATTTCAAACAGAAATTCGTCTTCCCCAATCAGTTCCGCATGATAGGGAAAAAGAAAAGATCACCAGTTGTTCTGGGCTCGGACAGCAGGCAGCCAGCCCTTTGCATCGTGGCTGACCTTCTCTATCTCGGCCCAGTATCAGTGACATCGAACGTCGCCTTTCTCAAACGCGAGGGAATCTCGCACATTATATCCGTTGGGAAATCTCGCGTCTCGAATTGAGGCATCTGTTGGAAACGCTGGAGATGTAGACGGCTGCAGGCGGCCGTCAGGAAAGAGGCACCAGCGGTCTCCACTATAGTGGAGACGGGTAGGCCCCAAAAAGGCGGAAAATCTTCAGCCTCAAGAAAAGAGGACAAGGACAACGAAACCAGAGACGTCAAATACACACTTTCGCCCTGCCGGCTGCATCAATTGCCTTCATCTTCTGCTGCACCGTTACCTGCTGATATCTGAAGACCGCTGCGACGTACAGAATTGTCCAGGCGTTTCTGACAGCATCACTTATGAGCGGCTCAGCCTGACGGACGAAGAGGACTCGGTCATCGGCGCCGTCGCCGCAAGGCGTGCAAAATTATCGACGCGGCTGCCGCGTCAGGAGATAGAGTCCTGGTGCACTGCTCCGCGGCCATTTCTCGGTCTCCTACGGTTATCGCAGTGTATTTGATGAAGAGGCGTGAGATGACGCTGCGAGAGAGTCTGGAGACTTTGGTGCAGGCGCGAGCTGCGGTGGCACCGAATCCGGGCTTTCTTAGACAGTTGAGCGAGATGGAGAAGGAGATATTCGACGGCAAGAGCACATTTGATCCCTCCGGAATTACCTCTAAGGCTCGCTTTGCTACTTGTTTGTAGGTGCGCTTTTATATTACTCGTGTCTCGATGCACCCACATCTGAAGGATGACAGAGTTGCTCTTGACTCTATATCGATTGGCAACTATCTTTTGAGCTAGAAACACTAATCCGACTTCTTCAATGCCAGATCAAGCCGAGGAAGTAACGCCAATATTATCTCCTAGATTTGGTACGGATTCTAGGCGACTTCTGACGTTGAAATGGGAGATAAAAGAGGCAGTTCCAGAACTCTGAAAATACTCCCAGATACGCTAATAGTTGGGCTTAAGGTTATTATGTTATAGAAGTGTGACGGTTGAGCCCTGATTTGATGAAGAACGACATATCATCCATTGCACTTCCGTATTTTTGGACAGGACTGACGATGAAAGAGGGAGAGCTTCGAGCGTAGTGTTAGATTCGGATTTCCTGTAAGTCGCCCGATTCACGACTGGAATTCCGGGGAAATTATCGTATGTCTTCAATACCTGCGACGTCCATACATGTGATGGATAACTGAAGCTTTTTCATGGACAATAAGAAGCATCTCTGTCAAGTATGAGATATCCCACCACAAGCTATCGTTATCTAAAGTGGTGATATGTACTATGTATCTATGTCTCCCACTCTCTTATGTATATAGGGCCTCAGGACGAACAGGAAACAACCTCACATTTTGCTATGACAAATGCCGCTCTCCTTTTTTCTCAGAATTGATGTGGAACTTTTCCGCTGGATGAAATATGGAGGGCCTTGGCGAATACAAATATAGTGACCCCCATTGAGATATTGCGACTCGGGTTTCTATGCCCACTGTGAGTAGTCAATTTCAAAGATAAGGCATGCGTAAAGAGTGATCATATCACCCGATACTCAAAACGGGGCCAATGGAAACCATGTAGGTAGGCGAGGAGTGAAGCAGGTTTGATTACAAGCTTGCATAATCATGGAAAGATGGATATTGGTGAGGATGGCCTGGCGTACATCCTGGCCTCTGTTTACAGGCTACGAAACAAATACTTGGAACTGGGGCGATGACCGAGAAATTCCTCCAACATCTCCATCTCGTCTCTGCTTCCGCCGTATTCCAGAATGCCGCGACGATATTTTTCCCATGCTGGCTGACTCCGCGGATTCTCGATAAATGTGTTCTCGTAAATATCCGCCGCGAAAACGGCCGCGCTGCTCATTGGCGTATATTAATACTGAAGAAAGCACTGTGGTGTGCAGATGCAGATATGTCAACATACATGAGGTAGGAATAATACCCAGCATCCATGCCGGAGACCACGTGGTGGAAGTCAGCTTGGGGGTGTCCTCTATCTCTTGGGTCAGGGTTAGGCAGCAGCCGTAACCTCTCCATCAAGTTATTGAAAATGAGGCCAGGGTCCATATTCAAACAATCGTTGTGGGTAGGGGGACTATAAACAGCTATGTCAAAGCGAGCAAAAGCACTGATGGAACTTGGGTCAGCAAAGAGTAACTTGCCAATCTGAGGAGCCAAAGGGACGGGAAAACGGCACACTTACAGCTGCCTTAGAAACCACAAAGCCCTGTTTACTGTCCGGCTTCTGACAAGGGGATCCAGTAATTCATCAGGAATTTCCTCGGGCGGGCTATCCCGTCCAGGATTCTCACGGCGCCACTCTGCCAAATATTCGAGACTCACTTTTGTATAGTGGCAACTCATCTGCCTCAACGCATCCTTCGTCCAACACCAATTCTCCAGCATAACACTGGGAACTTCAAAGAAATCAGGAGGCATGTTGTGTCCGTGGAAACGGACCGAAGAGGTCCTCGATACAAGATCATGCATGCCGTGGCCCAGTTCGTGGAAGAGGGAGATCATCTCGCTGTGTTTAAGTAAAACGCAGCCAGAGCCCGTCGGACGAGGAAAGCTGCACATGAGAGCAGTTGCCGGATACACTCTGGTGCCGTCGCCTCTGAGATAGCCACATTGAAGGGTGGCATTTTGCGAGCCTGGATGCTTGTTGGGCCTCCATAGCAAGTCCGCGTACAGGTAGCCAATGAAGTCTCCTTTTGAAGTTTCCCTTTCATCCCAGACACTCCATACTTGGACATCCTCGTGCCAAGTTGAGTCGACTAAGAGTTCAGGATCGAGCGGAGCGAACCGAAGCTGAAGACAAGAGGCAAATACTTCAAGCATGGCGGAGACCGTCTTCTGTAGTGGGAAATGCTCCGCTATCTGGTTGTGTTTGACGTTGAAGTCTTCCAGGACTAGACGATTGTAATAGTCGTAGTCCCATGGAGGCATCGAGTCCTCACTCTCTAAGAGGTCGAGATTCCTTCTCTCTAGGAGTGACTGCATCTCCTGCCTCCCCCGCGGGAGAAGGGCTCGTTCAAGTTCATCCAAGAAATTGTTTACCCATTTTGTGGTCTTGGCAACACGGGCTTCCAAACGGAAAGCGGCATGGTTAGCGTAGCCGAGTAGACGTGCATTCTCGTCCCGCAGCACGGTGATCTGCTTGAACAAGGCCACGTTCTCGGGTAGCTTCTTTTCCTTGGCGACGTACATCTTCTTGCGCGTGGCGGGGTTCCTTGCGTATTGCATTACAGCATTCACGTCTGCTCTTGTGAAGCGGACGAATCTCATGTCCTTTCCGTCGAACTCATCGACATCTTGGTCCCGGGAGAAGCGAGTAAGATCCTGCGCGGGCACTCCGTCGAGTTCATCGAGAGACAGCCACAGTCCTCCGTTATCATTTCTTACGTTCCGTTTATATTGGCGCTTCAAGCCATCGGTTTTGTTTCTCCTGTCTAGGTAAAGTCGTATTTGATCTTCGTTCAACCGGCCATGTCCAGTTCTCGTGAAACCTTTCATGACGCTATCCAGGTACTTCGCATGCTCAAAATTGAGATGCTCGGCCCGATCTTTGACCGCTTTGAAGAGCAGATAAAGATCTTTCCTCTCAGTTAAATCGGATCCGGACTGGCAGAGGTGCATAATAGCCTCGTCTGAGGCTTCGCGAGCTGCCTGGTCGGGAGAAGCGTAGCGTAGCATGGCGATGACGGAAATCTGCCCCTGGATTTGATTTTCTACGTCGATGAGAGGCTTGATGACGTTCTCAAAACATGCAGCCGAGGGATGAACAGTTTTGGCCACATGATCGAAGACTGCGACTTGTTCTTTGAGGATCTGTTTCATGGTGGGCACAATCTCCTCCGTGGGCATGATCCGAGGCAACGCCTGCGGTGTGATCGAGCGTGTCGCTGCCATGATCATTCTTAGGAAGTCCCCAAACTGAGGCACGAAGATTTGGCAGCAAACAGAAATGAGCTGGCGTAGGTAGGCTGCATGCACTGTTTGGAGTAGAAAATAAATATCATTTGCGACGGCAATTAATCCGGTTTTATACTCCGTGCACTAATTAAGCCAAGTAGACTGGTTTTTAAGGAGACACCGGTGTCCCGAATTTTTTGAAACCTTTGCAGCTAACTGACCCCGCTATTTATTATCGTCAGCTCACCTCCATAACGAACCCCGAGCCCATAGTTCAGCCGACCTTTTATCCGGGCCCGTGCGTAGTCGGAGGTCGGCCCCAACACATTCTTGTATTCGGCCACAACACAAGAAACCAGTTGTGTCAGAATACACCATACAAACCGCTAAGGAACCC
>Ga0247774_1000220_pt1 | contig 27760 bp, 23 predicted proteins | sample UWRJL001104B6_FD_179933 | JGI IMG/M metagenome (GOLD analysis project Ga0247774, IMG submission 179933) | Plant litter microbial communities from Arlington Agricultural Research Station in Wisconsin, United States - UWRJ-L001-104B-6 | ecosystem: Environmental > Terrestrial > Plant litter >...
TTTCTTATCACTATCGATAAGATGCGGGGCAATGGACATCCTAATTGACCAGTGTTGGGCGGATTTTCTTGGCCTCGCCAACAGCTGCTACTACCGTTCGTTGCAGTAGCGATTGCGAGCGCTCGAAACCATGGACAAATTCTCTTAGTCACTTTGGTAGGTTTACAGAGCATTCGAGCGGTGCCTACCTGGCCGCGACGGCGCATTGATAGACAGCGGAAAACTCGGTAGGGGCTGAGGCCCAACTGGCTCAGTCAAAGTTCCAGCAATCGATGAACGCCTGGAATTGGCCAATTGGCTCTCCGCTCAACACCTACGCGTCCAGGTAACACTCCTGACAAGTATGACTCACCAGACGGGGAGGCGGCCAGGAGTCGTCGGAGCATCTCAGAAATGATGGACAAGGGCCTCAAGGAATCAATGGATCCTGTAGGCAACCGAATTCTCGAGACAAGAGAAACCAAGCGTCGCTTACAGGAGAATTCAATCCAAACGGCCCGTATAACCGTGCACGCTGAAGCTAGCGACCTGCCTGTCGGTCTCGGGTAAGGTTGGGCACCCATTTTATTACTCCTGACTCTGCAGAGACGTCACATGTTGATGGAAGGCGTTTGGCAGGTGGGAGGGGCAGTTTGCCATGGTTGCATGGATTGGATCAGCCAGCTTCTTTTCGATACTTGCGTGCCGATGCTGCCAGAGAAGCTGCGAGGAACTTGGAGTTCATAGAAAGACGTCTGTCTAATCAGCGGTCCCTGGAAGCGAGCCCGTCAGGTCTGGGAAACGCCAGAGCCAGTGCTTCAATTGTCAATACTTCATTCGATGGGGCGACCTCGAGAGATCTGAGGAACTTGCTTGTATTCTTTTAGTAGAGATGATGTCCTCCCAATTGACGAGGGTGATATTAAAGTACGAATAAGATAGCACCTCAAGTGGCCTCAGGGTACGTCCTAATCTGCTGCGGGGCTTGATATTGCGAACGCAAAGAAAGAGACGAGAGAACACCACCTTGGCTGCCTGCAAGTCACACGCTCCAGCCAGCATTACGATTCCTGAGACATGGTGACCCCATTTCTTTCAATCTTCTCGTCCATTTTTGCAACTTGCGATTGAAGTGGTGGGCGGCGCAACCGTGTACGTGAAGGTACAAGCGCAATTGGCCTCTCGCCGGAGCTCCAGCAGTGCATTTGGTTGGAATGTGAGGCCTGCCCAGCCCTGCTCTTTCATTGCGATGGCCTTGGATGGGGGCGCTTAGTCGGTCCGTGGTACATTCCACACGGGATTTTGATCTCGTTGGGGCGCCATTGACTTTCAATTGGCATCCAGCGAGGTTCAATTGACTCTGTCGATCCAGAAGCCGGTCAAATGAGTGTTTCCTGCTTAGCTTGATCAGGTCGTTGACGACTGCCTAAGAAACCTGCAATTTTGGCGAAGCGAGCGGCAACGCTGGGCGGCCGATGGCGTACGAGACCGCGTCACAGCCCATCTGGGCGAGTAGGAAGGGATACAGAGGAGCGCGCAGCCTGATAGCCTATTTTTGGCTGCAGAGCGAGGGCGAGGACGACGACGAGAACGACAAGTCAACATCCGTCCCGTCCACTTCTCAATCGTGTCTTGGTGCGACTCCCAACGAAAAGCCAACAGCCGTCCTATCTTCGTGCGAATACTGCCAATCAAAAGACTTCAATTGAATGAACGGGGCGACCTGCAATGAGCGCGATGGCGACGGACGTGTTCTGGCTGACAGCAGCACTGAGAATTAGAGATGCAGCCGCTTATTTTGTCATGAGGCACGTAAGTCTGTACCACACATCTTCGTATTAGTATCGAGTACGGCGGCAGGCGCGAGCAGCAGAGGATGGGGATCGAGGACGGACGACGGATACAACGGATACTTTGCAATCCCAAGTCTCCGCGCTCAAGTCGCCGTACCTGCTGCGAACTGCGCACGGGTCTACGACCACACCACTCGCCACGACGGATGACTCGCCCTGCTTGGAACATTGCCAGCATGACCAACTCATCTGGGGCTCTGGCATTGATCTGGCACTAACAGTTACGGCCCACGTTCTGCTGCCCGAACAGCCAGGACACAGCCAGGACGCAAGTGTTCCCCGCCACCGCATTAACAGGCGCTGTTAAGGAGTACCTTATGACCCAACTCTCGATGAGTTTCAAGTGGCAGACAGTCTCTCTCGTGACTGGCTCGGTTTTGGGGGGATCCGATGGGGGTGGGGACAATTGGATTTCGTGACGACGTGTGTCTATCAAGGCTGCCTGCCTTGCGGCGGGTCGCGGATCGTCATGGATGAGGATCTGGGCCCTTTTGGCCGCACAGGGCAAGAGACCTGCCCAAAACGACTGGGGGAATGTGGAAAGTACATAGGTACCCTGAATACCTGACAAATGTATCGGATGTATCCTGAATGGCTACAAGGGTGAGGGGTGAAATTATACGGGGTGGGGTGTTCCGAGGGTACAAGCGTGCTAGTGGGCTTGCTTCTCTGATTCTTTCCAGGCCGGATGGAGGGGCTGGGAGAGCCTGAACTGGCCTTCGGTGGCAGGACGTCCCCGGCGGAGGCGTGTGCGCAATAAAAAAATGACGGCGCTTGGTTGGTGGTCACGAAAATGGAACCTTCGTTGTTACTGGGCGCACTCGAGACTGGAATTCTTAACAACAATCTCTACAGTAGTGTCTGGCGAGCCTGCTGGAAGACGTGGACTGGCTTGCCGCCAGAGGCACAGAAGGATGTACGGATACTCGCTGCAAGTCTGGTCGAGCGACCTTGGGGGAATTTGTACTGCCAGGGCAGTCGAAATGTCTATGGTACTTTCCGGCTCAAAAGTTTATTGGCAGCTTCCAGCGTTCTCTCGGCCGCCTCATCCCTAGATTTTGCTGGAGCAGGCGGACGGAAAGAGTGCAAAGGTACGGTATGTACAGTATTGTGCCTGGTGCAGGCGCCTCTCGCAAAGTCCACGGCGCGCATTCTTTTCGCCTATCCTCTCCCTCCCTCACGCGCCTCTTGTCGCATTCCTGTCTCTTCCACACTTGTCCCTTCTTCCATTCCCATTTGGCCATATCCCACGTTCCCTCACACTCCTTCTCTTCTTGTTGCAGGTACGGATACTTCCTGGTATACTTTGTGCTAGTACCTTTGTACACTTTGCCCTTCTCTGACCTGCACTTTTGATACTCCTACCAACTGGTATGCGTAGCCGGCCTCGCCCTTGGAGTTCAAACTGTCCAGGCTCTCTTTTATTGAGGCTGTCCGCTTTCCACGCGCCCTCCAAGCCTCGCCCTCCTCTTATTCTGTTCCATCTTTCCCGTCGCTTTATTTCTGTATTTTGATCGATTCCAGCGTCTTCCGCCGCCTTCGTTCAACCGTCTTTGTCGCCGCCGAACAACAAGCGAAAGCCAAACGTCAGCAACGGGTCGTTGAATAAGCTTCGGATTACGAATACGCGGGCATTCGCCACCTTGCGACTGGATGTCCCACCACCTTTAGGCTCCATCCGCCACGCCAACGAACAGACAAAGTTTGCGCCTGCCATCGGAACTTGGGGTTGAGTTTCTGATCCAAAGGAGATAGATTCTTTATATTGCACAGAAACTTCAATGGCAAGGCGATTCTCGACAACGCGAAAACACAAGCACCGACGAGACCACCCACTCCCTGGTCCAAAGTCATTGGCGCGACAACGTTGCGATTGAATTGCGACCAAGTTTTCCGGCCTGCCGAAACGAAATTGACGAATAATACCAACTCGCTCGAACAAATCCACCTGCAAGACGGGGTAATTGGGAACTGGCAACTGCTGGCTTCTGGTTTCCGGAGCTGGTCCGTTGTTTAATACAGCGTCTTGCGTTGCGTCCGCTGCCTTTGCCCTGCCACTGCCAGGCTGTCGCAATTGGAACATATCTGGCGCGTGGGAGGACGTTGTGACTCTTAGGCATCCCGAAGCCCAATTGCTGCCTGCTATTCGCCACGCAATTCCTGGGGTCTGCCAGTCCTTGACGAGCGGAGCCTACGGCGCACCACGGCGCACCACGTCAACGTCAGGCAGTCACGCTCGCTCCGTTGGGCCCAATTCGGGTTACTTGGAGTCATTGACCATACATATACTCTACCGTTCCCGGCAAACTGGCCACCCAGGACTGCCATGGCTGACAACCACAATTCGCCCAAGGTCATGACGGCCATGCCACCTGTTATTACTCTCGACCGGCCGTCTGCCTCGCCGCAAACCTTCTCCTCTATTCTCCCAACAACCTCACCCTCCCCAATATCGGCGCCTTCATCGTCCACCATGTCGGCGACGTCGCACGCAAGCGAATCCATCAAATTGGCGCCAATTACATCGCCAATCGCCTCAATGCCTGGCGAGCTCCAGAAGAAGCCCCTCGACATCAACAGCCTGATGTCGCCGCCGGAGCCCATGCCGTTCGACAGCTTCAACCACAACCACAGCAACAACTCACAAGCGCCGTCCAAGGCGGCTGCCTACCCGACCATGCTTCCTCGACCGCAGGCGCCTATGTCGCCGCCGGTCTCCCCCTTCAACAAAGCCGAGAGCAATGCGTCGGCTTCGGTCGCCAGCGTCGGCCCACCCACGCCGAACAGCGGCCCTGTCAAAGATCCCATCTTGTACCCGCCGCAGGATGGCACGCCGAACACGCCGAGCCCTCCTCAACGGCCGCTTTTTGAGCCCATGGACGTGGACGACCACGAGCGCATTGTAAACCACCACATCGCCTCTCGGTCGCCTGAATTGTTCCGCCAGGTGACGCCGCCAAACGAAGACGAGTACGAGCTTACTCTTACCTTCAAGTCACAACTCATGAAGGCGGTCCAGAAAGATCCGCGGGGCTGGCTAAAGAGAAACCGCGAACAGCTTTTGGCAGATAGAAGGGCCGCGGCGGCGGTGAACAAGATTAGGCTACCTAAATTGCTGCCTGCGCGGACGTCGGGGACGGTGACGGTGTCGCTGTCACAGACTGCCAAGGTGCCGAGGATGCCCCGCCCCGACAAGGTGACCAAGCCGAGCTCGTCGAAGCCGTCGTCGTCGGCTCCACGGCCCATCCGAACGAACAATGGCTCTCCTCGGGCTGTCAGAGTCAGCGCAACACCCGAGCCGCGCCGCATTGTGGCGCCAAACCGCGAGGACAAGAAATTCGATGATCTCGTGGACTACTGCCCTCCCATCACTTCGCTTCCTGACAAGCCCAACTCGCTCAAGGTGGACTGGAAAGGGGCTCCAATTGATCTCGGTGGCGACCCTCACGCCTACCTACTTCATCCCGACGAAGTGAGCCTTGCTGCCAATCTTAGGCTCGATTGCGCCACCTATCTCACTAGCAAGCGGCGCATCTTTATCCGCCGCTTGGAGTGCGCCAGGGTGGGCAAGGAGTTCCGCAAGACCGACGCTCAACAGGCCTGCAAGATTGACGTCAACAAGGCTTCCAAGCTGTGGACCGCCTTTGAGAAGGTGGGCTGGTTGAAGCTCGAGTGGATGCAGCCGTGGATGAATAGGCGTCCCGAGCATGTCATCTAAGATGATGCATCTACTCTCCTCTCGAGAAATGGACGGGCTAACTGGTCCTCCCCCATCCCCTTTGTTGATTGGAATCGACATGACAAATTGGCCACCCTGGTAGATACCACCCACGCTTCTCTTTTCTCGGCTTCGACATCGATATCGACACAGACGACGAATCCCAGACTGTCCACTCGCTCAGTTTCCTTTGTCATTGGGTTTCAAGGTTTATTCTCTAGCATATGGGAATCACATCACGCATTCTTCTTCTTCTTCTTCTTCGATACACTGGCATTAGGGATTGTCATCAAGATACCCGGAGTGCGATATACATTTTTATCCCCGGAGAAGATCCTTCTCCACTCCACAACAGATTTTCTTTGCATCAGATTGGTACGGGGTTCAGGTTACCGCTTTGTTGGTTGGACTGGTTGAAATTGATATTATTGACTACGCACGGATTGGGCCTGTACTTTGGTAAATGTAAAGGTGGGCTCAGGTTTAGGGTTGGCTTCTCAGTTTGCAGTTTGCTTCCACAAATACCAGGACGAGGAATCATGTCAGACACCCCTTGCATGTACGGCGTTTTTTTTCTTTTCTTTTTCGCTCTTAGCTCCTTGTCATCCTCAACATGTACTCGCCCTGCTGATAGTTAGGGCGAGGAAAGAGAACGGGGTTTGCTCGTCCATGTCGTTTTATTAGGAGGTTGGTTGGGAATATGGGATACCCAGACCGTGGCGGCATTGGATGTCGGCAGCCTTTGGTCTCATTTTGTGTAAATTTCACTTCTTGGCCGCTGCTTGCGGCCGGCGCGGTTGCCACAACCCGCCATTTGGGATGCATGTTACTTCGGCTACGAGAATACATCAGATTCATACCCGTGGTTTGAGACGGAGAGGACATGGCGCATGCTGAGAATATCATAGCGGTGATAGAACTTAGCGATCTGCTAGGGAGGAATAGTAATAAGAGTCAACCTCGTACATGCACAACGCTGCGGCCCAACGTCATCACAGCATTTTGTTTTCCCTCTGCAGAATAGGCGTGACGCACAAGGTGGGTTTTCCGACGTGACGTTGAGGATATTTGGGCCATGCTATGTAAACAATTGCAAATTAGCCTACGTCCATCCCTGCCTTGGTCCAAATTCGCATCACCCAGGACCAATTGGCTATCGAATCGCGGGTTCCCCTGTTGACGCGGGGGGGGGAGGGACCAAAGCAGGAGCAGACTCGCCGCCATAAAAAAAAAACAAGGATTGACTCTGACGGCGATTGGCCCTGTCAGTACGCGGCTTCCCCAGCCAACATCTCCATTCTGAATTGTTTGTTCTGCTCTCCATCACGGCTCATTTCAAGACGTCCATTTTAAGCGCGACTTTCAAAGTCGCGTCCCGTTCTGAACCCCTCCCCCTCCTTCCCCCCTCCCCCGGATCGACGGCGGAGGATCGATCTCGCTTCGTTCACTAGCGACGCCGACGGCGCCAGGGCAGAGTGTCATGCAGCAAGCAGGTGGCGGCTGGCGGTTGCAGCCGGCGCGCCGACGGACGGCAGTCACGCAGGCGAAGCAGGGGGTGGGGAGCAGGTCCGGGCGTTTGGTTTCCCACGTTCCGTGAAGATCCCTGTCGTTTCGATCGATCCCAACTATTTAGAGTAGAGGAGGGTGGTTGCATGATCTTCCGTCGTTGCGATAAGTTATGAATGGTAATGATACTGGCAATGAGAATTTACAAGGGAAGAAGCTTGGTCCTTCATGAGGACGTGATTGCAACATGGGCGTCGTAACTGAGCATCAGAGTCTGGACAATTGAAGAGCGCAAGTCTGGCTGCGGATTGACCATGCCCCCACTGGCGGAGGATAGCGCCAGAGAGCCCCGCTACCGTCATCTCCTTGGGTGCCACTAGAAGCTTCCACTGCATGGGTTTGGTTGCTTTTTCGGCGCCGGGACTCTCAAAATCATGGTAGTAATTATGGCTGTCCAGATGCTGCGACATGAGTGGGGTCAGTGTGTTGCATTTACCGATGGTACTGTATCTTCGTATCTTCGACAGTACGCATGCTTGGAAGAGAATATTTAGTTTTGGAGTTGCTCGGTAGCGTAAGATGGCGTGAAAACACGACACAGAAGACGGCGCTGTTCCCCCCGTTTACCGAGACATGGAGCTTCCCAGTAACTTTTATAATTTTTCAAGAACGGTGGCTTTGGAGACTGTGCCGAGTTAATTTCGTACACAGCAAGGCGCCGTAGAAAGTCGACAATATCATCGTGCTACTTTTTTAATAATAGTAGCGGCTTTTGTGATGATTCTTCAAGTTGAGGTATTCGCGAGACTAGTCGGCTTGAAGAATAACACGAATGCCAAGAACCTTTCAAGAAACACTTTCTGCATCATTACCAGGTAACATGAATCCTCGGCGCCGTCTATGCATTCATCATACACGAGTACATCGTACCTCCGAGTTCACGTCTAGACCATAATTCAACATGATAGTAGTACAATGCGCTTTGTCTTAGCCGGCCACACGAATGCCAACAACCCCATGATGCCCGCGACGGGAATTCGTACTACTTCGTAGCTACCTGGCGAACCATGTCCATCCACTTCTTCTCGCTGTCCCTGAATCACGCAAGCGTTAGTATGGCCAACAGGCAAAATTGGATCTCAAGGGCCAAAACTTACTTGTCCAGGCTCAGAAGCTTGGCCATGACCGGGGCGAGCTGCAGTCGGAGCTTGTCGTTGTCGATGAATTGTTTGATGATGCCCTGCAGGTAGAGAAACTCGGTGCCCTGACCGGCGCCGTTGAGGCTTCTCGCCGAGTCGATGGAAGTGCGGCCCGGGGAGGGACTTGGATTGGACGAGAGCCTGGCTTGAACCGCCTTGAGATCCTTGGCCGTCTTTTCGTACTTTTGCCGCGACTCGTCCAGCAGCCTCCGCAGATCCGTCTTCTGCTTCTCTACATCTCGCACTAGTTGTTCCGAGGCGTCGAGGGCCGCCCTCAGGTCCGACACGGCCGACCGCATGTCGGCTACCTCGGCTTCGGCCCTGGCTTCGACGCTCTCAAGGTCGTCCCGTCTCTTCTTCCACTCGCGCTCTCGGTGTTCGAGCTCGTCTTTCTCGTTGGTGACATTTCGGACCTCTCGTTCTAGATCTCGCAATTTCTGCTTGAGCTCCTCGGCTTCCCGGGTCTTTTTGCGAGCGAGCGTTGCAGACTCGTCCTCCAACCGGTCTCGTTCTTCCACGGCAGCCTCCATACGTCCCCGCATTTCCCGCACCTTGGTGTCCGCCCTCTCGTCCACGTCGGCCAGAAGGCGTCGCATGGTCTCGCCCTCTCGCGTCCTCTCGCCCAGCAGCCGCTGCACCTCGGCCAGCTCCTCCTCGAGCGACTCGGCCTGTGACCGCGCTTCCTTGAGCTGCACCGTGAGCTCTGCCGTCTGGTCTCTCATGCTGCCGAGAAGCCCCTGGGCGCTGGCATACTGCTGCGTCCTGAGCTCGGCCTCCCCCTGTAGCGCCTTTTTCTCGCCTTGGAGCTTCTCCACCTCGTCCTCGAGCTCCCGCACCCGTGGTCGCAAATTGGCCATCTCAAATTGCAGCTGTTTCAAGTCGCGCGCTGCCTTTTCCTCCCTGGCGCTGATCTCCACCTTTTCTGCCTCAGATCGGCGCAGGTCACGGCCGGCTACTCGCTTCTCATCCTCAAGCCTGAGCCGGTTGTTTGTCTCTAGGGCTACCTTTTCACGAAGTGCTCTGATTTCGGCCTCGCGGTCCGACGACAGTCGCTGGGCGCGTGTGAGCTCCATGCCGAGCTCTTTTTCCCTCTTCTCGAGTCCACGAAGCTCGCCAACCTTCCTGGTAAGCTCCTCCCTTGTCGTCTTCAGCGCGGCAGACTCTTGCCGGAGGTTTCTGAGCTCTGGCTGGGCTTTCTGCAGCACCTCCTTGAGATCGGTAAGATCCTTGTATCGAGTCTGAGCAAGCTGCTGAGCCGCGGCGAGATCAATCTGCAACGTCGACGTCTTCGTCTTGAGATCCTCGCATTCTTCCTTCAAGTCATCGAGCTCCTTTTGTGCCACGGCGCTTTGCTTGGCACTCTCCGTCGAACTCTCGGACGACCCCTTGAGTTGTTTCTCGAGTTCTTCAATCTTGGACTGCAATGCTGCCTTCTCCTGCTCTAGTTCCTTGATTCGCCCTTTTGCTTCAACGTGGTCGTGCCCAATGACGAGGAAGTTCTCCTGCATCGTCTCGATTTCTTCGCGGAGATCCTCTTCTGTTTTTCTTTGCTTGGATAGCCTTTCGATTTGAATATCCTTCGCCGAGATGTCTTCCTTGAGACTGCGCATTTCAGCCTCGAGCGCATCCATGCTCGAATTGCTGTCGGTGGCCGCTGCAGAGGACGGTATGCTGCGGCCAGCTGCGGTGGCAGACGCAGAACCTTCGGCAGTAGCCCCGCCCTTCTTCTTCTTTTTGCTCTTCTTCTTGGACGAGATAGATGCGCTGGCCTCAGACGCTGCTGGTTCTGCCGATGGCGTTTCTTCTGTGGTCGTTGTGCCTGACCATTGCGGAGGTGCAGACACCTGCTTTAGTTGCAATTCCAACGCTGCCAGTTTTGCCTGGTCCTCCTTTTTGGCTGTCTCCAGCGACTCGATCTTGTCTGTAAGGCTCGACATTTTGGTCTCGAGATTTGCTTTCGTCATGGAGAGTTGGGTCATGTCTGTCTCAAGCTCGGCTGTTTTCTTCTTCGCCGCGTCCAGCTCGCCTTCCAAGTCTTTTCTTGTCGATACCAGGTTGTCTGCTTCGTTGTCTGCATTTGCTTCGAGGTCCTTGAGTTGGGCTTGCGACTCTTCAAGTTGCTTCTTGAGGCCGGCCATCTCAGATTTCCGAGCCTCGAGTTCCATCTCGAGTGACTGCTTGACGGCCGCGGCATTCCTTGTCTCGCTCAGCTCGGCTGTGGTCCTCTCAAGCTTCTCCTCCAGCCCAGCACTCGTCTCCTTGGCTACCGACAGCTCGTCCTTGAGCGACTGCACCTCCGTCTCAAGCTTCTTGATTTCTTCTGCCTTGGCTGCAGCATCGGCCTGAACTTCGCTATCAAAGGAGAAAAACTCCTCTGCGGTTTCCTTGGAGTGGGCAGCATCCTCGCGGTCTTCCTGCTCAGTTTTGTGCCTGGGAGAAAAGATGCCGAGCACTTGAGAGACAGGAGATTTGGCCACAGAAGAGTTGGGCGAGTGACGAGCCCTTTCTACGCTCTTCTTGGCCCCTGTCTCATCCGACGCCGACTTGCGTGGTTCGGCTGCGTCTGGCGCCGCTGTTTCATGCCCGGAACCAGCCTTGGCTGCTTCGAGTTGTTCCTTGAGGCCCTTAACTTCGGCATCGGTTTCGTCGTACTTCTTCTTGAGCCCGTCCTTCTCGGCAGATACCCGCTTCAGTTCGTCCATGACCATATTTCCTTTGAGATTGAGCTGACTGAGATACTCTACGAGGGCGTTCGGGTCGGCAATCGAGGTGAGAGGAGTATTTTCCTTAAGCGCTCGCTCGAAGGGTTCGATAGCCTTGACTCTGCCGTGGGCGATTCGATAAGATCGTAACAGATCTGTAGCAGGGAAGACCGTTAGCACCAAGCGCAACAGTGGTTTGAACTTTGGAGGGGAGCGGGGGGGCAGGGAATAGGTGCGCGTGGGGATTGCAGAGAAGAAAAATCCAACCTGTATAAGTTGCCTCGAGGCGGTCAAACTTGCGCAACTTGACTCTCACATCGAGTGGGAGCTCAGCGCTAGCAATAGTTGCTGCTGTCATGTCATCGTTTTGAGGCTTTTTTGTCCCATCCCGGGCCGTCGACTGAGTTGCGTCCGGTGTGCCTGGGGAATCTGCACCAGAGCCCTTCCCACTTTCCTTCTCGTTGGGAGGAGACGCATTGGTACTGCCAGACTTTTCGTTCCCGCTTTCCGTGCCCCGGGTTTTGTTCTCACCGCTTGCCATCGCGTCTACGTCCGCGTCTTCCTTTTCCTTTTCTTTCTTCTCGACTGGCTTCGGCGTCCCTGCTCTGCTGGGATCCTCGCTATCGTCTAGAACAAAGGCGGCCTCGAACACAGCAGGGTCCGGGTTCAGGCTTGCTGCTCCGTCCCCGACTCCGCCTTCCTTCCCCGTGTGCTGACCTTGAGTGGACTTCTTGGGCTGCGGCCTCCTCACCGGGGAGTCGCCCTTTCCGCTGCGAGATGAGTTCGACCGTCGGGTTTGGGTCGACGCTGAGCCGGATCTGGACGTTGTTGCGGCGCTCTGGCGCGCTTGCTCTTCAGCAATGGTCCGGTCGATTGCGCCTTTAAGCTTCTGGAATGACTATTGTAGAGGCACGAGGCGGCTGGTCAGCGACTGTTCGGCATTGTAGCCTGCTCCTGCGGCTCAACTTTGAATGTTGCAACGACTTGTGGACGAACCTGGAACATTTTCTATAGCGAGGAGCAAACCTGTCATAAGTGATACAAGCTGAATCAAAGCGAATCTACGACGTACGTAGATAGCGCTGGTGACTGGCAAACTGGGAAAGCCAGCCGCAATCTTTCAAGGCTCAAGCAACACCCGAGGTCCCGGATCCCCAACAATAGCTGCTGCGATTCTCGATGGTGATGGAGAGCCTCATTCCCGACTGAAAAGGAAAAAAAGCAAGTTATATTCACCCGATTTGAGATGTTAACCGATTTGGCTCTTGCCCGTAGGTCGCATTCGACGTGTGTCTTCGTATTTGATGCGCCGTCTCAAATGGCTGAGGTTGACGATGTGGACAGCTCGACCGCACACAATTGCGCTAGCCTCTTGGCTCTCTGCTCTGCGCCTCCCAGGGGATTGATTTTGAGAGTCAAAGAAGCTCGGGCCGCACCGGCGGAAAACGCTGTAGAGTTCAGGCTCAAGCTGGTTGGCTGTATGCAAGATCCTGGTACCGGGCTGCCTGGCTCCTCGGGAATACTTCGCTGAAATTGGCCTGGCACCATTGTGGAGCGCACCAGGTGGGTCGGAGCACTGAGTGTCAAGCTGTTCTTCCCACCACTAAACTCCGTCATTGCTCGCTTGCTCGATGCTGGGTTGCCGGTGTTGTCAACGTGGTCTGATCAGCTGGCCGTCGCGCGCATTTCTTCGTTGCGACCAACAGGCGATCGACTTGCTCTCCTACGACCGTGCTACGAAGCTTCCAATCACAACTTGGTCTTACCAGCTGCGCAGCTCCCGGAGGAACGCACGCAAGGATATCTCCTCTCATGGTTTAGATGGGCAGTTGACAGGCTCTAGGGAGACTACGTGAATATGGCGTGGCTCTGGCCTTGGAGGGTAAGTTTGGGTGTCCCTATCAAGCTGTGGTTGCGAAAGGAAACAGCGAGAGATCTAACTTTGCATCTACCGGCCCAGGGCGACGAGTCCTCGACGGCAACGTTCGAGAAGACCTTGTCTACACTAGCAACCAAGATTACCAACACGCAGTCTGATCTAGATGCAACGAGGTCTCGATCGCGGCGGGTTAAGGTCCTAACCACGCTCTACTTGTCGTTTGCCTACGTCGTGTATGCTATCGTGGTGGCCCTCGTCATCGGATACCGGAACCTGGGAGCTTATGAGTGGACAGCCCTTTCCGGTGGACCAGTAACGTGAGTTTAGCAACTCTTTTTCACTTTTACAGGAGCGTGTCTGGAGCTTCATTTGACTCATATATGAAGGGGATTCATGACACTGACACTGGGTACGTGTGCTACAGAATCTACGCCCTACGAACCACACTCGCGGCCTTCTATAGTTTCCGCATCGACTCGCTCGAGACGCGCCTCAAGGGCTTCCAGACAGAACGCACAAAGACGATACAGAAGCTCAAGGCGGCCACCAAGTATGATTCGACGCTAGAACTCATCCAGAAGTACGGCGGTACCGAGGCGAAGCCGTCCAAGAAAAAGGATGGCGATGGTGATGCAGCTGGCTCCAAAAAGGGCCCTCAGGGTCTAGGCGGGCACGACAAGGAAAGGACACCAGGGAGGACCAACATGGCGCCGCCTCCAACGGCTAACATTCTACGGCGGGATGGGCCCATCTCCGGACCCGGCACGCCTCAACAGCATCAAACCTCGACTCAGTTGCATCCGTACGGCCAAGGCCCCGGCCTATCACCACAGGGGCCCAGCCCAAGTCCATCAAGGCCAGTTTCCGTGTCGGAAGAGTTCGCGCCGAACGCCTTTGGCTCCGCACCGCCGGCGCAACAGATGGCCGGGCAGTACGAGGGAGCTCCAGCGTCTCACTGGTACGACCGAGTGCTCGACCTGCTTCTGGGCGAAGATGAGACGGCTCCTAAGAATCGTATCGTCCTCATATGCAAAGAATGCCGGCTGGTAAACGGCCAGGCTCCGCCGGGAACAAAGTCGTTGGCTGAGTTGGGGCTGTGGAAGTGCATGGCTTGCGGGACCTCGAACGGCGAGATGGATGAAGGAAAGAAGATTGTGCGAGAGGTCCTTGAGGCGCGACAGCAAGAAAGTGGAGTTAAACGTGCTCCAACATCGACGGGGAGTGAGGCTGGGTTGCCAGCGGACTCGAGGGATACCGATTCGAGTGATGTTGTGGACGTGGGTAAAGAGGAGGAAGTCGACGAGGAGGAGAAGGAGGAGAAGGAGGAGAAGCCGACCAAGCTAAGGCGGCGAAGAGGCAAGGGAAAGATATAATTCACCGGTAACCAAGGCGTAGGGCTTAGAGATAAACAAAGAGACGGTTAGAGGTCTTTACCAGAGGAGTAGTCGTTAACAAGCGTCCTTGGTCCTTGATCCTTGGCCGATACACGATGAATAGTTCAGTCAAAGCATTCAAATTTCCTTTCACGTGTTACGGAGGTTGCTGCGTGTTGATGGAGAGGATTCACCCTAACACAAATCGAAACTAATTAGAAGCTCACAACTCGGCGACGGCGGAGCAAATCTGCCGTTTGGTGCTATTGTCCAAATCTCAAGCCGGCCCTGGTCCTCAGTGCAAGCAGCTTGTACAGACTCTAGAGTCTCTATCTTGGCCAATTGATATTCCAGTCTCGAAACAGTTCGACCGCCTGCAGGACGAGTTTCTCGGAGCTTCAGGAGTCGTCAAAGTGCTGCACAGTTTCGAGGTGGCGGATGAAATCCTGCAGACGTTAAGCGATTGGCTGATTTCTGTACGAGGGTTTCCACAGGGCCAACTCCCCACAAATTATTGTTAAGGCGGTACGCGAAGAGAGAAAAGCGTCCCCCCAGCCAGCTTATTTTCCTGGAGATTTCCAATGTACCTCCGCACCCGCTACGGGAAGAGTTTGGGAGGCCGCCGCTGGGCTGCAGCAACTGATGCACAAGAAACCAGAAAATGAGACGCACCTCCGTTGGGGGCCGTTTTTCGTCTCCATGGAGGGCCTTGAAGCGGTATTCGTGGACCTGTCATCCAAATTTGACCAGTGCGAAGCCCCGGTTGGTGGTATTGGGCCTTCAACTCTAGTTGGAGTCAAGGCAGGTGGTCTTGCTCAGGCCGCAGGTTGGCAGGGACATTGGCAGGGACAGACGTTAGCTCCCACCATTTCCGCCTCTCGTACGCCCGGACTCCTCCAAAAAAACGCGCCTGGTGAGGCTGAAGGGCGGGGTGCAATTTTAACGACTGCATTTCTCATCTTCATTCCAACCGTCATCCGATTATCTTCACTTGTCTGCACGATCAATTTATCATGCCAATGGCCAGGCCTTGAACGCCTTGTCTTGCCAGGTCCAACACGTCGTGCCCCTTGCTTTTCCGATCCTGCCGTCGTTGGCGTTCCGTCTTCCGATTCCCAATCACCAAACGTCGCCAGCACTGCCACGGCCGGGATTCGACCAGCTGCCTGACAATTGGAGCTGATGATCCGAGGTCACGAGAGCTTATCGACCATAGGTAGGAGCGGTGGATTTGAAGAGTTGCGGACCTCATTGACCTTTTTCATCATCAATGGCACCGCAACTTGAACCGGTGCCATTGTCGGCAGTCTCTCCTGGCCAACCCGGCGCGGATGAGAATATTTCGGCACCTGAGCATTTCCGGCCGTCGGAATTAAGGACCAGGCGGGTGGAAATGACGCGCCTCGAGCCACGGGCCATATCACGGCCAGCAAAGATTGGAATTCCCATTGGCGTCATCGTTGGCGTGGTCCTTCTCTCATTTTGTCTCTATCCTTTCGTCGTCAAATTTGTGAACAGGCGTCGGAAACGCATTGGCCCCACCAAGTCCGACGATGCCGAGGGTGGCGAGTTCACGCCTGGTGCCACCGAGGCAGGATCGGGACCAGGAACCGGGACGGAGACGGTGACGAGGACAGGGACGGAGACGACTACTTCGGAGAAGATCAAGGATGCCGCCGAGCAACTAAGTGATGGCGATTCTCAAAAGGCGGCCAAGAAACCTGAGCTGAAGCCGTTCAAAAGGCAACCCACGCGCCGCGCCGGCACCCCTGAAGCTACGGACTCCATTGGACTCGGGGGATATGTCGGACAGAATGACGCGCCTCTTGAACATGATGCAACGCCGAGCATGGGCGTGGATGGTTCCCAGCCTGCGACGTCGGTCCCTCCACCCATCGACACTCAGATGTCGATGGTCGGACACAGCGCAAGCTACTATAGCACGGTGCCCACCTCATCATTTGGTGTTGATATATCGCCCGAGTCGTGGGACCCCGCACGGGCACAAGCCCCTGTGAGGAGAACGTCGTCGGGGTGGTCGGGGAAAACCAGGACAGGGACCAAGGGCTCATTCTCGCAATGGTTCCGCTTCCCCACAAGTTCCAAGGGGAGCACGAGCTCGCCCTCGACTATCATCAGCCCTGCCACACCAACGCCTGTGGGACAGCCTGTTGCATCGCATGAACTGTCGGAATCTCCCACCGACCTGGCGCAGCCCCCCAACGCACTATCACAGCCGTCCGCGTCACCAGGACCGTCGCAGACCCAGCCACCGCCGCATCTTCAGTCGCCGTCGCCGTCACAGTCGCCCCCAGCTGATGTTAGCCATATCCAGTTCCCCAAGCCAACATCCCCGCCGATGCCCCTTTTATCCGAGCCGGCTCTGGGAACCATCGCCCCCTGGGACGTGATGCCTGCAGCAACGTCAACCGAGCAGGATTGGAAACGAGACGCCGAGTTGGCCGGTTATGCGCCGGGCTCGGCATCGCCGCCCGCAGCGTCTCCGTCTCCTCCGAATTTCCAAGACCAGATGACTGCCTCAGCATTGCCGAACGCCCACACTGCTTCAGGACCCGTCTCCGGGCCGGGAGACTCGGAGCACGACTATGTCGAGCCACTTGTCCCCATCGTTATCAAAACAGAACCCGAGACAGAGCTAGCTTTCGAAGGAAACTTTTACACCCAATATCCAGGCCACTCGAGAAATGACAGCTCAGAAATCGACCCCACTGACGTGTCAGTATCGGATGTTTCCACGCCATTCCCAAACTCGGAGCATTGGTCGGCCGCCAACACGCCACTGACCAACCCTATCGGTGACAGTCCCTCTCCGGGCCGTCCAGGAATGCTGTATGGCGAGCAGTCCGGGTACAATGGCAATGGTGCCTTCGGAGGTGTCGGCAAGGGTGCTGGCAGCGGTGATGATGGCTCGCCATGCAAGTTACCGATGTTGCCCGAGTCAAACCCAGAGCTGCAGATGGCGGAGGTAGCAGACCCGAACGCGAACTTGTTGAGGTGTGATTGTGGGAGGACTTTTAACATGCCACATCAGCTCAAGTACGTTTACTGTCGTCTGTCTGTTTTGTGCCGGGAGTCACTAACAAGCTGGCAGTCATCACAAGAGATATCACGAACGGCCGCATGTCTGCGACCGAGAGGGCTGCGGCAAGAGATTCGGCACCAAGACTCACCTGGACCGTCACATCAACGATAAGCACATTCAGACCAAAAAGTACCACTGCACCGAGGCCGGCTGTGCTTATTCTAGAAACGGGTCCAAGTCGTTCCCCCGCAAAGACAATCTACGGCGGCACATGATGAATATCCACAATCTTCAAGGCAACCCGAACGGCCACGACGAATACATGAGTGGGACATGATGCTACGAGTATATCGAGGAAGATGGTGGGAGAATATGATGGGGATTTCTAGGAGGTTGTTGACATGATTCCGCACATTAGGCCAGATAAACGGAGCTAAAGGCGTCGATTTTTGAGCAGGTGTTTGGAGTTGCGCCACAAAAGATGGAAGGCTGGTTGGCATTTTGTCTTGTTTGGATACTTGTTGTATGCTCGAGGCGCCACATTTCTTAGGTTCCTAGCGCTGAGGGAAATTGAACATCAATTCGGGCAAGGGTTTCACCAATGGTCCAAATGGAGCGAGCGGGATGGGACGGTGTCTCACACACTTCCGGATTGTAGTAGCCTGCGAGCCAGCTTCTTCTGTTCCTCCACGGTCAAGGCTTTCCTGTCGGTTTCCGTAACTGCTTTTCCTACCAGGAGCACTGTCGAAAGAGATTCACTACTGACCCACAGCTTCCCGTTGTGACCGATGGCCGACTCAAACGTTAGCCCTGCGGCGCCGAGTTCGTCCAATATGACCACCTTGCCAACCTCGGCAGGCCGAGCTAGGAGCATCCGGCGCGCCAAGGCGGTGGAGATGTCAAAAACCATGCCACCCACCAGTGGGCCCAGTCCGTCCGACTTTCCCGTGGACTGTGACACGCACTCGAGCTCGGGCTCCATATGCTTGTTTGCGAGGCTCACTCTAGCGTAGACAAGGGCGCCCTGGTTTAGGTTCGGCTTGGTCTTCTTGGTCGCCTTTTCGAAGGCGAGGCTGGGGAGTGTCGCGTACGCGGTGAAGTCGGAGAGCGACACGTGGTGATGATCCGCCGTGGAGCGCTGAACGATGCCAATGACGAGGTCACCTGTCCACGGGATGTACTAGCCCCGAGGTGGCTCGTTAGCATCACCGCGAACAGTCGAAGACCGTATCTTAGGAGGGAAGCGTCATCTTGGTAGACTCTGAACATACTCGGCCGGAGGGCTGCTGAACCCATGCCACATTTTTTCTCTTGTCCGTGGCGATTCTGCCTGCCGTCATCGGTACAACGTCCGAAGGCGGAACATGGCGGAGACCGAAACTGAGGCGGACTGGGTGCTTCGGGTTGCTGAGAAGCTTTGCCGGGTCGATCCTGTCGCCTGGTAAGACAAAATCGGTGGTATTTGCTTCTGCCATGTTCAAACATCTATCTGGTAAGCTGTCGAGGAGTCTGGACGTGCCAATGGCTTGAAGCGGTTTCGGTTGTGCTTGAGCCTGGAGCTCCATCTTTTCAATTGCCAGCACTGGCGGGGGGGCAGCTTTGTGCCTGCTCTTTGCGCCCCAATGCCGTCGGACTACTGGGTCCATTATTTTGCGAGCTGGTTAGGTGCCTATCCACGTGCACACCGACCACTCAGCACATCGACAGACTTGCCAGTTCGAGGGATGAATTGGCAGGTGACGCGCACGGACGACATATCTGTGCCAAGAGCCACATGGTCGACAGCCCCGCCACCTCCGGCTTGGGGACGCCATTTGGTCTACCATGTAGAGTAGTACCCCAACTGGGACAAAAAAAAGTTCAACACCCCACCAAGGTTTGAAAAAAAAAAAAAAAAAATTGCCAATCTTGAACGTTCACGGTTCCTAGGCTTCTAAAACACAACAACGTCTGTCCCCTGATTTCCGCTGATAAAGACATCGATCCGGTCTCGAATATCTCGTTCCGGTCACCGTGTACCTAATTGCTGATGAGCGAGTCGTCTTCGCAGCCTGGCCCTGCGCCGGGTGACCGTGTGAGCATCGGCATCTCCTTTGGAAACTCCAACAGCTCCATTGCCGTCACGGTCGACGATAAAGCCGAAGTCATTGCTAACGAAGACGGAGATCGTCAAATACCCACGGTTTTGTCCTATGTAGATGGCGACGAGTACTATGGTGGCCAGGCCAAAACTTTCCTCGTCCGGAACCCTTCCAACACCATTGCTTACTTCCGTGACTTCTTGGGTCAAGAGTATGTTCCCCTTCATCATGTCAACCATCCATCCATCTTCTTCCAAGACTTGGTTTCCTAACCAGCCCCCTTAGGTTCAAGTCGATTGATCCCACCCATTGCCACGCTTCCGCCCATCCACAAGATGCCAGGGGCGTTTCGTTTGCAGTCAAAGACAAGGCCGACCAAGAAGATGCATCCTCCATCCCCGTTGCCGAAGCTACCACGCGATACCTCCGCCGCCTCGTCACTGCCGCCTCGGAATACTTGGGAAAGAATGTCACGTCGGCTGTCGTGACTGTGCCGACAAACTTTGGCGAGAAGCAAAAGGAGACGCTGCTCAAGGCCGCCCGCGATGCCGGGCTCGAGATCATGCAGCTCATCTCAGAGCCCATTGCGGCCGCCCTCGCATACGATGCGCGACCGGAGGCGACAGTGCAGGACAAGATTATTGTTGTCGCCGACCTCGGTGGGACGCGATCTGACGTGACCATCATTGCCTCGAGGAGCGGCATGTACACCATCCTTGCCACTGCTCACGATTACGAGTTCGCCGGGACGCGCCTTGACCAGGTGCTCATGGACCACTTTGCTAAGGAGTTTATGAAGAAGCACACAGTGGACCCGAGAAAAAATCCTCGAAGCCTAGCCAAGCTCAAGCAGGAAGCCGAGGCGACCAAGAAGGCCTTGAGCTTAGGTAACAATGCCAATTTTAGTGTTGAAAGCTTGGCCGAAGGCTACGACTTTGCCTCCACCGTTAATCGGTTGCGGTTCGAGATGCTGGCGCGGAAAGTGTTCGACGGCTTCAACCGTATGATCGAAGGCGCCGTCAAGAAGGCGGGCTTGGACGTGCTGGACATTGACGAGGTCATTCTATCGGGCGGCACCTCGCATATCCCTCGTATTGCCGCGAACCTGGCCGGCATCTTCCCCAAGTCGACAAGCATTCTCGCCCCGGCTACGAGCCCAATTGCCATCAACCCTGCCGAGCTCCAGGCTCGCGGTGCAGCACTACAGGCCTCTCTGGTGCAAGAGTACGAGGCAGGCGACATAGAGCAGTCAACCCACCCGGCCGTCACAACTGTCAAGCACATTACCAATGCCATCGGCGTGCTAACCGTCGGTCCTGACGGCGATGAGGTCTTCACTCCCGTCGTCGCTCCCGAGACGGCAGTCCCGGCGAGGCGTACGGTGCACATGCGCGTCCCAGCGGAGGGCGGTGATGTTCTCATCAAGGTGGCTGAAGGCGGCACGCATATCAAAGTCACCAAGCCGGAGCCCAAGCGGAAGGCAGAGGCGGCTGGGAAGGCAGATGGAAGTGACAGCGACTCGGACTCGGACTCGGACTCGGAAGAGACGAGGGAAATGATCTGGAACATTGGTAGGCCGCTTGCCGAGGCAGCCATACGCGGTGTGAAGAAGGGCGCCAAGGTGGAGGTCACCATCAACGTCATGGCTGACCTTGGTGTGACGGTGACGGCGCGCGAGGTTGGGGGCAAGGGCGGTGTCCGGGGTAATGTGAAGGCTGCATAAGCACGAAGCGACGCAATAACGGCGACTCGCCACGTGAGAGTAGAGTGAGACAAGCTAGGCAGCCCAAATTTGCTCGGTCAGGGGAGGTGGCGCAAGGACGGAGCCGCATTTCGTTGACATAGAGGAAGATAGAGAGCATGTTCTTACGGTAGATGGCGGCGTCAGACAAGAAGTCTCGACATGCAACAAAGGATACGATTGATGATAAAAATCTTTAGACGTTCTCTTTTGTCGCCTGCATGGCAACCGGTCAACCGCCAGACCCAGGAAGCCTCCATGCCACCAAGTCGTCGCGTACCTCGTGCTCCTCTACTTCGCGCGCCCTCTTCAAGCCAAGCTCCCGATCATGGTCGCTGCTCCCCAGGGTCGGGGCCAGACTCGTCAAGCTCTCGCTGCGGCCGCGACCTTCCAGCCCTTCGTCCTTAACGGAGCTCCTCCGCCGGCCATGGCCGGACCGCGCTTGGTGGATTGTGACGGCGCGCGTCGTTTTATCGCTTGTTCCGCTTTGATGCCTCCTGTGCCCCATAAGACTGTGCCTGTGCATCCGGCGAAGGTCGCTGGGACGCAGAGTCCCCCCCCCGGCTTCGTCTCCCGACACGCTCCCGCTGTCCTCGTCGAAGGGGGGGCGGGGCTTCTTTGCCGACGACAGCGACCAGCCATCTCCGCCGGCAAATATGTTTTCGATGACTTCGTCGGCCGTGTGTTCGCCGGGCTGCGCTGACCACGATGCCGCCAGGGCACGGCGATACATGTCCTGAACCTCGGCGGCGTCGCGGGGTTTGGAGATGCTTGGGAGCTCTGCCGGGAGTTAGCACCCTTACAGTGACTTTGATGCCTACCATTTCCGGCGAGGGACTTACGACCAGCGGCATCCTCCTGCTCGACCCGTTCGCCCGACATTATCCCAGCGATGCCGCCGAACACAGGCGCAGTCTTCAAGGGAGGTGCAACGTAGTTCCGCTCCCCGTCGATCTGCACCATCAGAATGCTAATCTTGAGGGTGCTGTTGACTCTGCTCTCCTGCATCAAGTACCGTCGCACTACGCCTTCCTCGACAACGCCTTCGGGACCGGTCGAAGTCGGGCCCGTCGATAGTGCTGTTGGACTGGGCATGGTACCGCCGCCAATGCCAACCATGCTGCCTCTCTTGCGGCTCACGAGACCGTCGCTCTCCTCGACGTACTCGCTCAGGTTCAACTTTACAAAGCCTAGATGGGCCTTTTCGTCGCGGCCACCTGCCATTCCAAACTCTTGCAGCACCTCAAACTCCATCATGGACTCTCCGAGGTTGGCGTTCTTGTCGATGGGGATGCGGATCGACGAAACCACCTTGGAGTAGTTGTAGTCGACATGGTGGTTGGCGATGGGACACCTGTCGGTCCGGCCGCGATGCTCCGTGTGGATGGAGCCCGCAAGATGCCATTTTATGAAGGATGTCCCCGACACGAGGGGGACATTGTTGAGGTCGAAGATCTAAATGGGTCGTCAGCCTCTTGGTTCAGCAAAGCAATTCCAGCCAGTGAAATTTTTTGTAAGAGGATGGAACGGGGATATGTGACCGACCTTGAGATGGAGCTCGAATTTGGGCTGCGAAGTGAGTCAGGCCAACGTCAGTTTTTTGACAAAGTTTCTCGCTCCCCGGCTCCGACATTACGTTCATTATCTTCAATACCACGGTGACGAGGAAATTCGAAGAAGTGACGGAGATTCTTGCCAGGGAGGGTGGCCCCTTACCTTACGCGCCTTTTCCGACAAGAAATTCATTTTTGGCAAGACAGGGCCATGCCAGGCATTTTTCGTGGTGGTATTTTTTCTTTTTTGGCCGTTAGCTAATTGACAAGGTATAGTTGCAACTATTTACAACTGTTGCTTGATGTGAGGAAGTGTCGACCAGATCAAGTGGTTACGCTCGCCGGCATGGCGTAACAGGACTGGCTCTGCAGAGGTGCGTCTTGATGCGGCTCACATGAGAGCAAGTTAGATTATGCTGTCGTGGGAGGAGGGTCTCACAGTATGAAAGAGCGTATAAATTAGGGTTAGGGGCCAATAAATTCGCTTACAGTGCATATATTTATTGGCACCTTAATTCACACTGACTGTATTCTTCACTCGGATCAATTTTTTGCACACCTTAAATTTACAGGACGCTGAAGAGGTCGCAACGCGTCCTGACCGTGGAAACCTGCCCGAGGGCCAGCTTATTCACCCGCCACCATGGTGCCACAACCAGCGCTTCAGGTCCCTCAAGCTAAAAAGCGAAAGCATTTATCTTCAGGGACTGGCAAAAATGCGTCGTCGAGCTCGAGAAGGTTCGAATCCGAGACAGCGGCGAGGCGCCCCGCGAAACGACCTAAGCTCAAAGATGCGCGCCGGGTTCGCACCGAAGACGTCGAACATGCCCTCCGAGACAAGGAACTCGACCTTGACACCTTTGTCGGCTCGCGGCGGTTCGAGATGGAGGCTCTGGAGGAAAGCATGAAAAAATCAAAGGTGGCGAGCAGGACCAACACGTTTCAAACCGTTCCGCGGTCGATGCGACGGCGAACGGCCAGTCACAACCCGAAGAGAGTACCGAAGCGGTTGAGGGCGAGAGCCATGCGCGAGTTTATCGAAAATAACACACCGCTGGTCGTGTCAAGGCGCCGGAAACCCAGAACGACCAAGGCGAGACTCCGGGCCGAGACAGCCAAAAGGCTTGCCATCTTGGCTCAGAAGAAAAGAAGGCGGAAGGCGAAGGAAAAGCAAAAGGCGAAAGATGCAGCGGGTGGAACGACCATCAGCACTAGGTTAGCCAGACCCAAGATCCGGAGAAATACGCTCAACGAGCCTCTTCCCGTCAAGTCCAAATTTCGCAAGCGGCAAATCAACAAGACCTGGCTTCCCACCCACGTGTGGCACGCAAAGCGGGCACGGATGACGGAACCAAGGGAACCTCTATGGAGGTTTGCCATTCCCCTCACTCCCAACGAGAAAACTTATCGACCGACTCATCGTGCTCAAGGAGAAATCGGCACCATCATGTGGGATTTGAGTTACATGAGCACTCTTGGACTGTATGGGCACGTAGCCGGAATTGAGCGTGTGCTCAAGGCTCTTGGTGTGTGCGAGGAGAGCTGCTGGAATGCAAAGGGTCAGAAGTGGCGACTTGGCTGGAAAGCATGGAATGGGATGCTGAGCAGACACACGGGCGGCAGTCGCCGAGATGTCTGTCCGGCCGTTATTGTGTGGGATCCCGAATCGCCGTCCGGGGCCGGCAGTGGCGGCGCGGCACCCGAGTCCCTCTGCATTCGCCGCCAGGTGTTCTTGCGAGTTCATCCATCGGCATTTCTAGAACTTTTCAAAGAGTTGGTGCGCTTAATCAGGATGGAGAATCCCCGACTCTACGTTGAGGACCTGCGATTCGAGATTGGAAGCATTGAGATCACGGGTCCGGCGTCGACTGAGTCGTTGCTCGGGGTATTAACTCCCTACGCCGGAACTACGGGGATCAAGGGAGCCCATGGGGACATGTTCCAGTCCCTTGCAGGCCTCACAAACGTGGGAGCCATGCCGGCGGGGGCTGTTCTGGGCTTTTCGGTCCAGGATCCTCGACTTCGCTATCCTCCACGTACTGTTCAAGTGCCCGACTCACAGGGCGACCTACTCTTGCAAACGTTGGGCTCATGGCCGCGCGAGGAGAATCTCGACCCATTTCAGATCTGGAATCGGGCTTCACGGCTCGCCGCATCGAGACTCTCGTCCCAGAAGTCGATTGATGCGAGGAAAGGCAGCAAGGTGCTCGGTGCATATCTAGAGCCTACCGCTGCAGATGCTCCCATCCCCATCCTTCTCATCTCGCACTCGCACCGAACAGCAGGATCCGGGACGCAAGTCCAAGGCAGCTGGACGCTGCTTGCGCCGTGGAAGTGCATCCAACCAATATGGTACTGTCTTTCCCGGTATCCCGTCTCTTCGGGTGGCAACCCGAGATTTGGCGGCCTGGATGAGCTTCGCCAAGTGTCATTTGAACGGGGGCAACCTTGGTTTCCCGCCGATTTTCCAGCAACCGATGCAGGTTTGGCGTGGGAGTTGACACAAAGAACAAAACGCCAAGCCGAGTGGGCCCGTCGACCTAAGAGCAAGAGGATCGAGTGGCAATCTCTCGATCTCGGTGCTGGGCGGAAAGGAGAGATTGGCAACGGACTCTGGTGTGATTTCGAGAGCCTCTTTCCGGACGACGGCACAGCCATGGCTGAAGATGCGAAACAGAAACACTTAGTTGGACATGGTGCTCTGAGGGCCATGGCCCGACTGACCAAAGCTCAATTTGGCAAGCTTCTACACGCACATCCCCAAAACGCCCTGCCGGTTCCTGCAAAAGCGATGATGCAGGTCCGGCTTACCATGCTTTCTCGGGGCGTAGCCATAACATGTGCTCGAATCTACCGTTTGCCTCAGCGGGCCCAAGCCGGAAACCAGCCAGGCACGAAGACAGGCGAGGCGAAGGAGCTGGAGTCACGAACTGCAGGAGAACCCGTCTCGACATCCCAGGGCAAACTTCCCGCCGACCTACGTGATCAGTGGGTTTCCCTAGCAAACGGAAAGCCACGTCCGGGCTCGTTCGCAAGCAGCCTCCGAAAGCTGCCCCTCGACTCGAGCTTCGGAGAGCGCAAGAGACACCTGGCTCGCTCTCTGGTGGCTGATCCGCTCGGTTACCCACCGGCACCAGCGAACCGGTTCGACCTCGGTGGACATCCGCTTGTACCTGACGCAGACCATCTTGTTGGGTTTGTCACGAGCGGATCATTTTGTCTCAGCATGGGGAAGGCAGTTGGCATGGGGTCCATTGCGGTGAGCAAAGTTTTAGACTGCTTGAAGGGACCATCGGGCGGAGGGGCGAAAGAATCGAGACTGTGCATTGTGAGGAATGCAGGGGAAAGCGTTGGGCGGCTTGCGAGGTGGGAGGTTTTGTAACTGGCTTGAATTTGATATGATGCCACTATTACATCACAGCATCACCGACCGCGAAGGAGCTACCATGATGGGCTATGGCTGGCAACAAAACCAAGTTCAACTATACAATCACCTACCCCGGTTCTTGCAATCTTGATCGTCAGATTACTTGCTCATTGTGTTGAGCCAAGAGTGACGTAAGTATCGAGTAGCCATGCAAGGGAAGGTCGCCAAAGGGCGTCGATGACATGCAAGGCCGCATTATTTATCTGCTTGTATGACCACTTCATGCCCACGGAGACTTCGTTCCAAGATCTCCCAAATTTCGAAGACGCGCCATGGACAAACCGAAATCTCTCACAGGCGGTTGCCTGTGCGGGTCTGTTCGCTACGAAGTGACATTTCCTGAAGACCATGACTTTGAAAATGCGGTACAATCAGAACTTTGCACACTGCATGATAGAGCGACGCTAATGGCCTGCAGTCGTCAACTTGTCAGTGCACCCAATGCCGAAAGTGTACGGGCACACTGTACTTCCATGACCACTCGGTCCCGGTTACGTCCGTTCGGTACACCAGCCCGACCACGACGCTGCGCAACTACCAAGCCACGCCGGGATGCCTGCGGGGCTTCTGCTCCGAGTGCGGGAGCTTCCTGTACTGGCGGAAGGACGGGGCGGACGAGATTGGGCTTGCCGTAGGTTGTTTTGACGAGGAGTTTCTGGTCGGCGACGCCCAGGCCGAGACCACAGGTGGGACGGACGGGAAAGCGAGGAACAAGGGGTTTGGCATCATGTTGGTCAATCCGAAGAGGCACTTTTATTGCATCAATCAGGTCGAGGGCGTCACCGATAAGTTCCTTCATGGCCTGAAGTGGGAGAGGGGTAGCGAGCACGGTGTCATCTTGACGAAAGACTAGTCTGCTGCCATGATAGAAACATCCTTTCCTTTTGATCCAACGCCATCCCTCCCTCCCCGATCCCAAAACCCCATCCGTCGTGTGAATGGCAGAACAAGGTAAATAACAAAGGAAGAAAGCAACAAAACTCCTAGCTAGTATGCATGTACATCAAAAATCAATCCTCTTCGCTGACCTCACTTTCCGAGTCGAAATTTTGGGCGCCGAGATCTTCGCGCAGTTCCTTGTCTAGCTCGGCGGCGAATTCGGCCTCCAAGTCAGGCTCCTCGGCCGATGCGTTCAACTCTGCCTCCAAGTCTGCCTCGAGGTTGTCCACGGCCTTGGGCCTGTTGCCGTATTCCACTTCGACTTCTCCGTCGCCGTCGGCATCCGAATCGCCTTCATCGTCGCCGTCGGCTTCGGGAGACGCATCTGGTCGTCCCGCCCCGACAGGGCTGGGCAGCTTGAAGTCAAACTCGGCATCGGTGTCGTTGGCCGACTCGTTCTCCGATTCGGCGCGCAGGTTCTCCTGGACAAATTCCGAGAAGCGGCGCATCGGGAAGCCGGGCTTCTGGATGCCGGGCGAGAAATGCGAGAAGCCAGGCTTCTGGGTTGCTGTAGGGCCTCCGATGACTTCCAGACCGATAACATCCATGACGTCCTCGTCCTCGTCGTCCTCCGAGTCGGGATCCCGCCGCTTCTTTTTCTTCTTCTTGGCCCTTTCTTCTTCCCCCCGCCCCCCTCCCGCCCCGCCAGCCGCTGCTGCTGCTGCTGCTTTTGGTGATGAAGGAGCCGGCTTCGCAACAGGAGCACCTGTCGGAAATGATAGCTCCATCTTCTGCTGCTTCTTTTTCTTCTCCGTGACCGTCTTTTT
>Ga0247774_1000221_pt1 | contig 27743 bp, 20 predicted proteins | sample UWRJL001104B6_FD_179933 | JGI IMG/M metagenome (GOLD analysis project Ga0247774, IMG submission 179933) | Plant litter microbial communities from Arlington Agricultural Research Station in Wisconsin, United States - UWRJ-L001-104B-6 | ecosystem: Environmental > Terrestrial > Plant litter >...
AAATAAATGCTAATTGCCTATTGTGTACTCCGTACCCGATGATGGCTTTCGGGAGGTGGTTTCACATACGGGGGAGGAGAGGGCCAACAAGGGTGCATTGTAGCCATTACTAGACCCATGTTTGACAGGATGGCGAGGGGTCACGCCAGCGGCGCGCTCCGGCATTCTAGCTGCCTGGCTCTCGATCGGCACTGGCCACTCCGGCCCGCAGTTGATGTCGGTGACGACCAAGACGCGTCCGGGCCTTAAGTCCCCTGCCATTTGAACCAACCCGTCCATCGAAAGGATTTACGTTAAACCTCTCCCAGTTCTGCCAAAGCTGTATGTATCGTAAGGCGTAAGAGAAAGAAAGCTGTGCGGTTAAACCTAAACTCTCCCAAATCCTATCCCAACATCTCGAAATCGCTCCGTAACCTAAGTATTATCCTACATCCCAAACTTTATCTCATATCCCAATTTGTCCACATTCCAAATCTTATTCTTCATCACCTCTACAGTGCTGGCCAACTAGAGTATCCAGGTCCAGGTGATTAATAGCCAGTAGCAGGCAGGGTTCAAGAATGCCCAATACTTGCTGCTTCATAGTACGTTCAAGGCTTTCGGTAAGAGCCGTCTGATGCTTTACAAGTCAGCCGTTACCGCGTCCGTGCGCATCCTAGTCTCATCTTGTCAGAACTGATGTCTCGAAGGGAACCACGTGATGTCCTGACGTAAAGGGGTGGTCCGTGAGATCCTTGTCATGAGATTAAAAAGGCAGACTTTTCAACCTTTTCAACATCTTGAATAGACAGAACAATTCAGTCGTCTCTCATGCTGATGCATCACAATCTGACACATCTTGACGAATTCCTGTCAAGTGACGGGAAACCATTTCCAGGAGCTTCAGCTACGACCAACATCTCCCCGTTAGGCACCGATTGGGGGGTTGACTGCTTAGCATTCGGTCTAACGAGTAATTTGTTGTCGACTTCCGCACCACATCCTTTGGAGTCAATGAAATTTCGAAGAATTAGAACACCGGTCTAAGGTCCATTTCTGAACGACGCTCATCAATTCCAGCCGCTGTGACCGGATTGTATAATCTGGCTCGCTAGGGTTGGTCAGATTTGAGCTGCAAGGACAAGCTGAATGCCTGAGCCACGTATGGTTAACCCCTTTCTTCGCAGGTCCGTTTTGTCCGTAAACATTTGGTTTGGTCCTCCTCGCGGTGCTTGATTTATTAGAATTTTAAATGCCCGCCATGGCCTACGCTCCCCATGCCTTCGAACACTTGTGTCGAGATTCCTGGCTACAAACCACATCTATTGAAACAGAGGCTGGATTCAATATGACCACAGAACCTCTCTATGCGATACCAAGTTGTAAACATATTCTTCAACTGGTGCTCAGTATCCTATTGTGCTGGCACGAGCTCTGAGCTGAACAAGGTTGAGCGAGATATCGGATAATCCGACCCGACAACCGCCACCACTGCCACTACTACTGCGAGACGACTATTACCGATCTCACCCGCCAAGACGTGACAAGTACTGCCAGCCGCCTCCGAGCCATGATGAGTATGGGAGACCACCAAGGGCGCCTTACGACACCGACTACGACGGAGGCGATCCTCAAAATAGGCACCCATACCCCCCTCTACCACCATACCAAATATAGCAGGCGGCACTCTAGAAAGGCATTTCGATGGCCTGTCGGTACTACCGTAGGAGGAAGGCGGGATGATCAGACAGGCCCATAGCTCCTTACTACATGGTTAACTTCCTTTCAGATCACGTGTAGCAACTTCTTGGATATGGTGGCCGAAAATGATTCCTTATCGGTTTCTTGAACCAGGTGGCCCATAACTATATCTTGTCCAGCCTCGCTGAGATGACGTGGATTTTAATACAGCTCCACAAATCTACAGAGCACTTCCAACCAGTCTAAACTAATTTCACTCGCGCTCCGGAGCCTGCCTGAGCAATACCTGAGCGGTGCCGGAGTAGCGCGAGAGCAAGAATAGCAAGGGGTCTTGTTTGCACGAGGGCAGGATTCGGCCAGCATAACAGCCAAGACAGTCACTCAGATTTCTTTTATTGTATGGTTCCTTCCCTGAAAAATACATGTAATTTTTGTGATGCGGCTTAGGACGCCTTCCAGCTATACGGAAGGCAAATTGACAGCGGTGCGCGTATAGAGCTTCTAGGGTGGCACTACGAGAAAAAAAACTTTACGATATAGCAATGCAACTTATTCGGGATGAGGAAATCTCGTTGAGACGTGTTCCGCGTGCTTCGTAGTAGCTGAGAAGCTCCGGCCGGTGGTTATTTGTCTGTTTACGTTGGTTAGAGTGACCAGATACTCCCTATTTTATATTTGTGAGCCCAGGAGGCTGTAGTTGGTGATACCACTAGGCTCATATACAAGGCAACATTCACAAGAGAGGGACCGGCCACGCAGCTCCTCATTGAGCCGCTCGCCATTTGCGATCCTTGTGCCTTTCTTGCGCCACAGTATCCCGAATGGTATCAATTAATGCCGCGTCACGGAAACACCGTTGAAGGGCTAGCTTAGTAAAAAATTGATTCCACATGCTGTGCGATTACTGGCTCACATACACCGACGGAAGTACAAGAGCAAATGTACTGGGCGGTCGGCGATCCATTACTAAGGTTGTGGCTCGGTTCGGACGTCTCGCCAGGACACCCACTTTGAACGACTCAAATTCGCCTGTCAATCTGCATAACAGATATATTGTATTATCACACCCTAGAGGCGTACAGTATTGCTTTTCTGCCTAAGCCATTTTTAGAAAGCTTCCATGATCATGTCCCGAGCGAACCTGAGCCATGGCAGCGAGAGAAGGTGAGCTTGGCCGACGCTGAGGGGGGGCTAAAGAGGGCAATCGATGCGTAATGAAACATACAGAAAAACCGAGACAAATATCCTGGGGCATCTATTGGCCCGTCAGGTGTAAGGCGACAGGTTGTCATCACACCAGACTACAATAAAACCGTGCTCGATGTGTACCTCGAGACCACACTCGTGTCTCTGGCTATGGCCGAAATTCAGACACTAATCACGGCTGAACACACCGAAGAGAGTCTTACGGATGGTTTCCCGTCGTAGGTGAACTGGTTGCATATCCGCGATTCACTGAATAATATCTCCCGCCTACCTCTGCAGGTCTTCTCATCTGGAGGACCACCGGATCTCTAATATCGGCCCCTTATTCAGCAGTGACATCACATGTTAAGCGCGTGCATCCCAGATCGTATCTGGAAGTGTTTTAGTATGCGTAAAGGGGACGCCTATAAGTCCGTTCACTCGCATCTCTATCCAGACGTCGAAACCTCAAGGCAGGTATTTCCGACGGGCCAGATTCTTTCGTTCGCAGCCGGCAAGGACACTCGATCCGCCTATGGCGGCGACTTAACAGCGAGAATGTAGGCTTTTTCCGAGACCTTGGCTACGTTAGGCCCCCGACAAGCCGTCTTCGGCGCCCTTCTCGGACTTTTACGACTGCTGGCACTGTACCAGCAACGTAGGCCAGGGATCCAAAGTAACCCGCCGGAAGTGACTAGCCCTGAGCATGAAGAACACGCCGTCGCCGTCCGGTACTGGCGACATATATCCAATATTATCGCCGTGCGCGGCTTTGTTATCACGGAGCAAGGGCGGTACTGCGTCGTGCTGCGGGTGGCCTAGCCGGGGGAGGAGGTTTGTGTGGTTCGTGGGTTGGACGTCCCGGTCATAATGCGCTTGGTGGGATACAAGCGGATATCTCTTGGAGAGTGCTACGTCGGGGGGTTCATGGAAGGCGAGGGATGGCGGGTATTGAAAGAGGGAATTAGTGCAGGAAGAGTTTATAGTAACTTGACGCGCTCTCCGTCAACAGATGTCCCATCTCATGTACGCCGTTTTTCAACCTATGAGCCTCGTCAACAGGTGAAATGAAATCAAAGAATATCGCGATTCGGAGTTTAGACATGAAGGTATAACTAAGACGTATTGGTCACGTCCATCGTCCGTTATAACAGCTAACAACCATTGCAGGAGCAACCCCTTTCTGCTGGTTATAACCGAGCTCAATCTTCGTAAATACTGTCAAATGCGGCGATAGCCAAGCCTCGATATTACTTGAAGCAAAGGATAAAGTGGAAAACTTCTCTCGGCCTTGCCGAATTACCGCTCTAGGCTCTGATTATCCGGGCCCCACCAAACGTCTTTAAACAACTCCGATTGGCGCCGACCCCAATATCGTCAACCGGAGATGATCACCCCGCTTGACGTTGGGGGGCGCCCCATTCGGTTCTTTGTCCGACTCGGCATCCAGCGGCCCGAACATTTCAACCGACCGCCATTCTGCCGTGGTGGTTAGCTCTTTCCCTAAACCCAGACAGTGACAGACGAAAAAGCAGGACGGCCCATGCCTAAATTTAGCAGCCTGTGAACGTCACTGATTCAATCAAGAATTTTTGGGTTTAAATGATTTGGGGTAAACAGATTGATATTGTCTTGGCCAATGACCTCACGGAGCGTCCTTGTCTGCCTCCAAATCACCGCCGGTGGCATCTGGGGACAAGTACCATCTGGGTTAGAGAGTTGGGACTCTAGATTGGAAAATTTCCGCGGGTCAGTTTATTGCCGTGATGGGGGTATCTTGGTATGGACGCGGAACCGTATAAAGATTACGCGGCAGCCGGTTTTGACTGGGATGAATTGGACGGGGGACTGGAACGCCGGTACTCTCACATGTCGCATACGCCTCGTGATAATCGCATTGAGACTAAGGCTTAGTTATTGACTGTCAGATATAAGTGCCACAAAAGTTGGCATAGCAAATCGACTCAAGGTTGCGACTATGTGGTTCAAATCTTTCGGACTCCTCGTCCTCTCCGCGGCGGCAGCCCGCTCCGCCGCAATTGGAGGTAAGAATCACAGCACTTTCACATCTCAATCGCAGAGCACAAGAGGTTTTAGTCCATACTAGACGCGCAGCATCTGACAACTGGAAACTAGGCACCCTTGACAAGCGAGCCCCGCAACGAATCGGCCGGCCAAGCGACCCCCTGCCTCCAACTCCTGGCGACCCAGCCGACGGCGGTCGCGTCATCATCTTCCCCGACCCGGTGCCCGGCGCGGGTGACGTCAACAACCGGTGTACGCGACGGTACGTGGTAAAGTCGGGCGACAGCTGCTGGGCCATCTCGCAGACGTACGGGACGACGATCGAGGCGATTATGTTCTATAATGACATAACTGATCCGACATGCCCGATTTTCCCAGGCCAAATTCTGTGTGTATGACGACGGTAGCAGGAGTAGTGCCTGTAGGAGGATTTAATTGGAGTAATCAATTGTTCAAGCTGGCAGGATCATGCATGGGGCTCGGAAATGGAGGGCATTGTCAATGGGACCTTGATTCGTATTGGGAGGCATTACCGAGGCCGAGAAGGATCTACCACAAGTTGAACGTACTAGCTAAACAATCCAAATCTCCATGGCATCCCCAGAAATCTTGAATTGGTCGACGAAAGGTCGGGGCCAACGAGGAGCAGACTTCCATTTGTCCAAAGGATGAGGGCCCTTCTCGATTACGTCCCATATATTTCCCCAAGCGGACCGGTTGTATTCCCACACCAGTCTGAACTGCGTAGTGGCCGATAAGCAGATTTTGATTTTTTCCATGTTCACGGAGGCTTCGATTCTGTAGCCAAACGTGCCGCACATGATATCTTCCCATGGAAGATGCCGATGCAGGCGCAATCTTTTGGTTTGTAGTCCCTTTGCCTTTCCCCTTGACCGCGCAATATCATCCAATCTCAATGGATTGGCATTTCCTTCCACCGTGAGAACCCACTCTGGATCGTGGAGTCCGCTGTTTTCCTCGTATAGCGAGCGAATCCTCCCCCAGTCCATCGAGCTCTTCGTATCCGGAGCTTCAAAATTCCAGGTCATTTTGAGGGTTGGTCCGTCCGTCTCAAGTCTGGCAGCCGGATCTGCCAGCTTCAGAAGCTCCTGAGCAAATGCGTCTGGTCTTTTTCCAGTGAGCTCCTGGCACAAGGCGTCTAGTAGATAGATTGAAGCGTTTGTAGGAAAATCTCCACCGCCCCCTAGAAGCTGACGCAGGTAACGTTGAGACGAATGAGGTTTTTCGCGTAGATTTTGGAATGCTGCCGTGATAGGTGACGCTCGTATGGCATTTTCGACAGGAAAATGAAGCGTTGATACTGCTGCAACATCCCAAAAATTATAAAACGAAGTGTTATCGGTCGTAAGATTTTCGCCAGGAGAATATGCGATCGCAACGTGCAGGCATGCAGCGACCATCCTCCATTTCTCGGGACCACGAGACGGCTCTTCTGCCGACCGGCGGAGAATTAGCGGCAGATATTCGTTTTTGTCTCGTTGGAGAATGAAAAGGGAGTCCAGGTGGGGTAAAATCATCGAATCCAGCGGGGCATCTCTGGGGGCGAAGATGAGTATCCGGTATAAGGAGTCACCAAGTTCAAACACGGTCACGCTATCGCGGTGTTCTAGCCTTCGGGGAACCGTGTCAAAAGGGAGAAGGTGGATTAGCTTCAGCATAAGGGCTCCATTAGTTGGATCGACCTCGGGCCCAAAGGAGAAATTGACCATGCAATCTATCGTGTCGTCGGGGTCCCAGGTCTCTAGTGATACCAGTTTCGCACTATGATGCATATGGCGCTTCAAGTTCTTATGCAACTGACCATGGAGTGCTGTGAATTCGCGGATTTTCCCTTTTATAAGCTTAGTGTCCATTCGGAGCAATGACCCTCGGGCTCGCCAGTTTGGCACCCAAGAGGGATTGCGCTCCTCTGGGCTACAGATCCCACAGGATGAAAAGAGGAGATCGAATCGTTTTAGACAGGTGATCGAGTAGGCAGACACGCCGATATACACGTGCTGGGGGGATAAGCTGTAGTCTGCCTCCAGGACAGGAACGGCGCCGTAGAGACAAGTGTCCTCGCCGGGGGGGCCGGACGGCCTGGCCGGGAAAAGAAGGCCAAATATGCCGAATATCTGGTCTCGGGGGTCCGTAGAGATGGAGTCAGAAGTTATTGACATCACATCCAACAGGTCAAGGCGGGAGAGTCCGCCTGTCGAAAGATGCTGAAGCCACGGAGCAGGTGAGGCTTCCCATTTCCAGGTGGGGTCAATTTGACTGGTTGTAAGGCCATTTGAAATGTAATCGGTGTCTCGAATGCGAATCAAGATGCCTTGGGGAAGTATAAGCTCTTGAATAACCCAGACTCGACTGAAATATCGCCTCGACAGAACCTGATGCAGGGTAGGGCCGTCCTCTTGCTCGCCAATCAGGCGTAGTTGATGAAGCCCTTTCCTTCGAGGGTGCCGCCCTGCTGGAGGCGTTATTATGTCTGAACCGAGATAGACAACCACGCGTGAGCAAGTCTTGTAAATGGTTGCCATCTTGGACACTTGATGCCCCCGTTCTTGGTCGTCATCTTGATTGATGCATATGGCATCGACCCACACAAGTCGGATGCCCCGGTTGGGGCGCAGGTACCGCAGCATATCGTGGCAATTCTCTGTTTGCAGGAGAACATCCCAATAGGGACCAAGGAAAATCGGATGGCGCTGCCTGGCGTCACCGTTCTCACCGCCCCATAGGTAGGACACAGTCTCGTATTCCGGGCAGTCGTCATCGGGATATGTTTCAAGTTCACCGTGGATTGGATGGTGGTCATCGTTGACGCAGCTTAAACGGAGCAGGCGAAATTGGTCATGCTTCAAGGCTGGTTTGTACACCAGTGACGGGGGCCCTGCATTCGCCGTCGGCAGTGCGAGGCCAAAGTCGGCGGTTCCGGAGCTTGCAGCCTCATTGCCAACTGGCTCCTGCCTCTTGCTGTAACGCGCACAACTTGGCCAATGCAAATTCATCTGGTCGGGCGGCTCATTATGCGGGACATGCGGGAACAGATTCGCTTGCGTGGCGCATGCGATCATCTCTCTCAATGGTGGCGACATCCCGCAAGCTTCGCAGAATGGGACATCGTCGCGGAGTTTAATCTTCGGTGCATAGCAGTCAGCATCGTGCCACCGCGACATTGCCGGAGCTTCCCTTTGGTAGTGACAGGTTGGAAATGAATACGATGCAGAGAGCTGACCAGAGCTGAGAAGCGGACGCAAAGCTTGGCGGAGATGTGAACCCCGAAAGCGGGGTCCGAAATTCCCAGGCATTGGAAAATGATGCGAGGCAGGCCAGGCCAATCAGAGGCCAGCATTGCACGGCCACATCAAGAGGTCCTAAACCTAGCCTAGTTCCACCGTCAATAGGAGGCTCTATTCTAGCACTGATAGATGCTCTCGAGCTCAGTCGCCACTTCTTAATACTGAGTGATATCGCATACGTGAATCATAGGCAACCCTAGCTCGACATGTGTCCTATAAAAACAAGAATATAGAATAACGGTGAGGTAGAGCTGTGGGGCGTGCAGAAGGGGAACAATCACGGTAGAGGATAGACGCTACACGAAACCGAGATACCTTGACAACAATATTTCACCGGAAAATGCTCGAGGTATTAAATGCGAGAGTTATTTACTGCTCGCCTTGTCTCGAATTGGACCTAATTGAATATCGACCAGCGGTTTACGAAGGACCCACATCAGCTCCATAACCTCTTTTGTGGGGATGGCCCTCTATTCCCAGGGCCGTGGCATCGTTGTCAGGACATGAATCATCACTCGTCAGTTGACAATAATCATGCCTCCACGATCACTCGATGCAGGGTAGCGAGGGAAGCGTATTCAGGCGGCACGTCCGTCTTGGCGTAGTAATTCCCTAGGGACGCGCTCCCGCATTCAAGAAGTTTCGATGAACGACACGTAAACTAATTCAAGGTAAGATATTGGCGTTATCGCAAGCGGGCGGATTTTTTTTATCCCCAGTCTTTGAGAATACCAACGCGCCCCGAGGGAAACGCGCTTCAAAATGCTGTCAGATTGTGATGCATCAGCATGGGAGACGACTGAATTGTTCTGTCTATTGAAGATCTTGAAAGGTTGAAAAGTCTGCCCCTAAATCTTATAACAAGGATCTCACGGGCCACCCTTTACGTCAGGGCATCACGTGGTTCCATTCAAGACCTCAGTTCTGACAAATGCCGTCCCGATCCTCGCATTTCGGGCTCTAACGCGTAGCCCTCGGTTCATCTCAAAGGGCAAGCACGAAGGGGTTCGATTAAAGAGTCAAGACCATATAGACTATGGACAAATCGCGTTCATGTCGAACTTTTGGCTCTTCATTTGTCATGAAGCTGTAGTATGCTCATTGGCTATGGAGTCGATATACGACTGCGCGGCCTTTGTGAGGGGACATATCAAGCTTCTACGGTTTCCAAGCCCTCAAGAGAGGCGTGGATTCGCTTGCGGTGTGGTGTTGACCCTCGATGGGACTGTAAGTCTGCATTCGTGATTACCCTGTAACCATATCTAAGGTCTGTCATACAGTCTATTGATAGTGATGTAGGGGGGTCGATTCACCTCAAAACGAGACGTTAATGTCGGATACGAATCTTTACGAATGGTTAAAACCGGTCTCCGATTATTAAAACCACTACCATTATCAACATTCATAACTTGATTGAACAGAAAGCAGCGAATGCATCGGGCTCTACTAACGTCCATCGCCTTGTCGTTCTGTAAGTGCCTAGTGTAGGTATAGTAGTCTACCCTGGGGTACTAACGATTATCATCGTAGCTGTCTAGTCACAGTTAGGAAACCACTTCCCGGTGGAAACCCATATCCCATGTCAGCTGGCCTGCTTCCATTCTCTAAGCAAGTATTTGAAAACGCTACTGGCAAGCCGTCTGTTCATCGGGACATCTCCCAGGTGATTTAACGGAATACAAAAACCCTATTCTGGAGAATCCATCGCAATGGGAATAATTCCTCGTCAAAATTCATAGATATGAATTACCCGCTATCACCATGAACCACCACGCCAAAAGGGTTGTGCTGATACAGTATTATCCGGATATTTTATAGTTGTAGATCATCGGCTCGATGGCCGGACGACATGGCGCTTACCATGACCTACAAGCCCGCAACTCGGACTGGATACTGTGTGGTATTGGGCTGCACAATATTCACGTTTAAAGAGATACTCAGGCATCTAGAACAAACGAAGGAATCCGGGCCTCCCTTCATCCTCTACTCATGTTGTTAATTTTTTATGGAGATCGACCGACGTCGTCTGAACGATATGATTGACAACGTGGGCATTGAGTTGGTGGACGAAATTAAACGCACAGGGACCAAGACGACTTCCAATGATCTGGCAACGGCAGTGGAGGTGATAGAGCAATATATCGGCATAGGAGCGGCCCATAATGAAATAGAGAGCTTCAAACTGGAGCTAGAGAATATGGCCAGACACGCAGAGCGGCTTCCCACCAAGATCTCGGGCCCTGCCTTGGCTGAATCCCTCGAAAGAGTTTAAGAACGGTTACATGAGATGGTTTCTGAAGCCGAATACTTGACCAGGCATGGGAAGCATATACTTGACGGGAAATTACTCTGAACACAAAATGGTAAGAGAAACCGATGCCTAAATTTTGGGTTCTACCCAAACTGCCGAAGATTGAACTCTTACAAACTTTTGCTGGACAGGATTAGAACAGGCTGGCGCGCCTCGATAGCCAAATCACGATAGATATTTCAAAAGCCAGCAATCAGATGGCCGACGAGTCCAGGGACATTGCCAAAGAGAGTCAGAGAGACAGCCATCAAATGAGGTCGTTGGCATTTCTAGGTACAATCTTTCTACTAAGCACTTAGACCGCTGTGAGTAGTCTCCTTTTCGTGAAATATTTCCATACTAGAACCCGGTTCGGCGCCAGTATGTTGTGATCCCTAAGGCAATATTCACCAATCCTTGGTTTAGTAAAGATATACCGGATGCGGTTTATCCTCAAAAATTGGCGTACTGGGCAACCTTCTTCTCCTAACCTTTGCGACCCCGTTGGTGGTGGTGGTACTCAACGAAAAGAGCACGCCGGGTTGAACGCGCCCAGCGAGTCTGGGCCTCCACTGAAAAATGCGTAAGTAAGATGATTGCAAGATTCTATAATTAGCATGGTAGTAAACAGTGCTGGCTTGGCGCAAGAAAGGAAAATTTTCTTTTCTCATGAAACGATCAGTTTAAGCTGCGGTTGAAATATCCTGGGGTATAACTTGGGAGTCAGCGCCATCGCAATCACAATAGGGCGGGTAATGTGCGCGGCCGGAAACCTCACGCCGACAGAGAACTGCCGTGACGCATTAGAGCGATAGCTATTGAGAAATATATGCACCTGTCGATGTTACGGCCTTAGCGCTGTTAATTCGGGCTGGCTGGCTAAATGCGTGAACCTCACTGCAACCAATTGAATCAGCCTCAAGGTACGCGGACGGCAATGTGGCTCTGATGCGCTTTCAATCTAGAACTTTCCCTCGTTGGAAAAAAAAATGTGTTGCAATTTTTGAATCCTACAGGAAGTCTCGACAGACCAGAAGAGGCGGTCGTCAAAAGGGGATTTGCCGCGCGGAAAGAGCATAAAACAACACCTAGATAAACAGTGCCTTCCTTAAAATCGACATAGCTACGCGATTGATGTTGGGTTGTTACTTCAAAATAATAAATATCTCATTTCGCCGACTTTATGACAGCCCGAGAGTTTCTGAAGGATTTTCTCAGCCCTCAGGCTAGTTTTCTCTGGTCTTGGTCTGTATACTTGCTGAGTAGCCGTCTCTAAATTTATTTGGCGATTGTTAGGGCCGTAAAGGACTGGGAAAATTGGAAATCAAGAATTTTAGTAGGACCAGAAAATATAAGCTGACGTGGAAATGGATATGGTATTGATTAAGTAATTTCGCAGGTGTGCCTTGCCCCTCGAAAGACTCCCAGGGCTACCAATTGCCCAGCCTACCCAATAATATCCGGATCTGGTGTAATCGACAATAAGAATGGACTAGCGCCTCCTTCAGGATCTCGTTTCATCATCTCCACCTCGTCTAACTTAGGCGCCCATTGGATTGTGTTGCAAAGCGAATCCAAGATGAACAGACGGACGGGAACCAGGAATGGTGAAATTGCCCTTGACAGTTGCCCTGGCGAGTTTGACGAGCAGATCATAGTCGCAGCTGACAACCAGAAGCAAGTGGCTATTGATGATAGGATACCAGCCGCCTTCGGGCAGGAGAAGAAAGATGGGGTAAGGCTTCCCTTGCGTCGGCCTTTATATAGGACTAATCGGTTCACATAACAGACTGTCAAGCCAAGAATCGCGGAGATTGCACGACGAGACCATGAGGGGCGGCCGCTTGAGGAGTTAGTATCTGGCTCATCAATACTTTGAATGGCAAAGCTAAGGAGATTATAGACTTCTTGAAGCAACCGGTGCCGACTTAGAAGAAGCCACGGAACTCGCTAAGGCCTTGAGCGTCGAGGAAGTTACTAAGGTCTTGTCCCCGTGTTCCCCTTACCGTAGCCGACACTAACGGCATCCGATAGCACACTTCTAAGATATACCAGCTCCACAAACACGATCCGAACTTTCCTCAGCCAATAGTCGACAGAATGTACGAATTTCTGACAAACAAAGAAGTCGTGGCTGGCCGCGCGCAAGAAACTAATGACCCGGGCTTGAAAGGACTGTTATGGGAAATGTCGGTCCAGGCTACTCTCTTCCGAGCAAACAGTCCCTACGCCGCGGTTCGATCAGTTGTGGAAAATACAGACGATCCAAATATGCCCTGTTCCACTATCAGAGCTTGGGTCATTGGTGTATTTATCTCCGTCATATTTGCTGCTTTTAACCAGGCAAGTACTGTCCTCGCCTTGACCCTGCCTTATCGCCAAATTCACTGGGATCATGTGGCAACTTGCCAATGCTAATATATCTACTCTCTTCAAACCAATTGAGCCGTATTCTCACCTCTCTTCATGGCTAGAGTACGTGCTGACAGAGACGGCCAGATCTTCAGCATCCGCCAGCCCAGCACCTTTCTCGACTCGTTAGTTGCGCAATTCTTGGCTTGGCCTATTGGAAAAGCCTGGGATCTTGTAATTCCAGACTGGGGTGTCACCCTATTCGGCATCCGGCATTCTCTCACGCCTTGTACCTTCAACAAAAAAGAACATATGATGACTGTTCTTTTAGCAATGTCAGCCTTGGTTCCACTATACACTAGCACGGCAATTTGGTTGCAAGTACTGTATTATAAGCACAAATTCGCCAAAGGATTTCTTTACCAGGTACTACTCGGCCTATCGCAAAGCTTCCTTGGCGTGGGCCTTATGGGTAAGATAGCGAATCACATGCACAGGACTGCCTCCACAACTGACATGTATCGCGCAGGCATCTTGAGGCCCGTCTTGGTCTACCCAAGCCACTGCATCTGGTTTGGAGTGTTGACCCTCATTGCGATGAATAAAGCACTACACGGCAGCGACAACACAGCTGTTCACGGTCCGTTGAAGAGAAGCTATTCGATATCTCGCTATATGACATTCGCCATCACCGTAACGCTCTGCTTTATTTACCAGTGGGTTCCGACCTTTTTATTTTACGGCATCTCCATGTTCAGTTGGATGACGTGGATTTCCCCGGACCACCTCCACCTAAACATCTGGACCGGATTCAATAATGGCTTGGGAGTAGGTCATTCGAATGAACCTTCCCCCCCAAACGCACATGAATATTACTAACGCACGAGAATAGCTGCTAAACCCATTTCCGACTTTTGACTGGACCATTGCCGGCATCGAAGCTATGGTAGGGGTCATCCACTAGTTAACTTCCCCCATATTCGTCCACTAAACGGTCACTTAGATTGTCCCTTCCTTTTCCGTTGTAAACAGATGGATTTCAAAGTTTTTCTGGTTCTTGGTGGTTGCGATTATCTACTATACCGACACGTGGAATACCGCCTACCTTCCCATAAATGGCGTAGGTCTCTTCTCGCATAATGCGACGGCTTACGATATTCATGCTGTGATCACAACGGATGCGACGCTTGACAGAGACAACTACATGGCTTATTCGGCTCCATATCTCTCCGCTGGTCAAGTCGTCAACTACCTTACTTTTTTTGCGATTCCGACTTCTATTTTGACATATACAATCATGTTCCAATGGTATGAGGTCAAGTCGGGACTCGTGAATGTGTGGAGAAGCTTCCGGATAAAGACGAGGACCGACGACGACGACGTTGAGCCTGCGTACCAGGACGGTCATATGCGATTGATATCCAAATATCCAGAGGGTAAGTACCAAACCGTATCATCGAATTTCAAAACACAATACCCTAGGCATAACTCACTGACGCATTTGTGCAGTTTCTCATTGGTGGTTCCTTGCGACGCTGATTGTTTCCGTTGCTCTGGCAGCAGCAGCACTCTCTGCGTTTCCCACTGGAACGAATGGATCTCTGGTGATCTTTACTCTAGTTCTCACATCCGTCTTTCTCATTCCAGAAGGAATTATCCTCGCGACGACAGGATTCAGTTTTGGCCTCGGCTACCTTACAAATATCTTTGGCGGCTTGATATACCCGGGAAACTCGCTTGGATATATATTCTTCCAAATCTTCAGGTACAGTGTTCTTCCGTCTTGATTAGCTTGCGCTGTCTTTGCAGCACAAGATGGCTCATGACTCCTAGTGATGCTCTTTCCGGTGACGTCCTAAACTTTTGCATGTGGCTGAAACTTTCACAATACGCCAAGATTCCCCCTCGACACACCGTCTCTGCACAAGTGGTTGGCCGCGTCATTGGGACCATCGTTTGCGTCTCGATCCTCAGATGGCAGGTCACCATCCCCAATGTCTGCACACCAGATGCTCCTTTTAGATTTTACTGTCCGACCATTATCGGGTCATCGGCCGATACGCTCCTTTTTGGAACTTTGGGTTTCGCCAAAACATTCGGAGTGGGCAGCCCCTACGGCTTGCTTCTACTTGGCATGCCGCTCGGCTCACTTGTCGTCATCGCCATATGGTTCGCAGTTAAGAAGTTCCCAAGCAACCGTTGGCTTAGGCAGGTCCACCCGGCGTTGCTCTTTTTCGGCCCAGCTCCGCCGTACAGCTTCGCCTATAGTATGTGCAGTTTGTATATTTCCATGATCTCATGGCAATATTTGCGAAAGCGCTATCTCGGCTTCTGGTCCAAGGTGAGCATACCCATGATGGACAAGGACCGGGGTTTCCCCAGAGCTGACTATTCTTCGCAAGTACAACTACGTTTTTGCGGTTGCGGTTCAGGTCGGCGTGGGGCTTGCACTTCTTCTCATCTTCTTTTCCACTGTGACCACCGAGACGAGCCTAAATTGGTGGGGAAACAGTATCATCTCGGCAGGCTGCGAGGGAATATATTGCACTCTGAAGCAGCTGGCAGAGGGCGAGATATTGAAGGGGTGGTGGAATCCAAACAAACTCCCAATCCCCGGCCAGTAGATAATGCTGGTTGCAGTATAAGCAGAGACCAAAAAAGTCCGATACGCTAGTTTCGCCACACAGCAATGCCCACAAGTAGCGGGGACGGGCAAACAAGATGAAGAAAGTGCGACAAAACATCTTCCAGTGCCACGCGCCTTGAGAAAATACACTAAACTAAGAAAAGCTTACTTGATTTCTTACTACCATAGTCCTACCATATCTTAACGATAGCCCCAAGCGTTACTGCATTTTTTAGGCCGGAAACTAGCTGGACACTGGGGAGAACCACCGCCCGTTGGGCTGGGTGGTCAGAGTGGTCAGCATCTCTTCATCTTCTCTTAGGGGGCTAAAAGTGCAGTGTCCAGGGCGAACAAACATCTGGGGAGAGTCCCCGCCCATTGGGTTCTCTCCAAGAACCCGGTTCATTAATCTTCTAGGTATTTCCATTATTACATTAAAGGGTTTATGGGATGTGAGGCCTAAAGGAGCCCGTACACGAAGCTGAAACTAAGAAGCCAATGCTGTTGGGTTGGAAAGTTGAATTGCAATGTTGCCTCGAAGATAGAGCCGCTACTATTCCTCTTGAAGGCAGCAAGAACACCCCCAGCAGTATTAGTTGCGCCAGCTTAGTTGCCGACAAAGAGAAAGTCCTACTTGTCACCAATGTATTTTGTATGAGGCGCACAAAACTGGTCCGTTGAGAGTGTCCCGGTAGGCGAAGATTTGGGACCCGTGTCGCACGGGATATGATTTTGCGCCTTGTCCGAAAAGAGGGCTCCAGAAGGTTATCCTCCCAGAGGAAGCTTCCAACATATATATATATATATACGAGGCAGTTAAGACACCGAGGGCCCGAAATTCGGAACAGAAAGGCAAGGGTCTGCTCAGTCGGAGGGTTGAGCAGAAAAGCTGAGCAGGGGTGAAATAAGGCTGAGCTGAAGCTGGGCCGGGAGACAAGAGGCTCAAAAAGCAGCCATTCGCGGTAACCCAAATCTCGCGCATTTTTAGAGTTATGATACGCTTGAGCCACAGACGGCACTCAAAGTATACGAATATCCGTCTTTCTAGTATATCTCCACCGAAAGTGCTATTATATATATCCTCAGATTCCGGAGAAATAAGAGGACCCGGCATTGGAATTGGTCAAATCGACGTGGTGCGATGTAGTCTTCCGATCGAGAAGCAAGTCTTGCAAAGCCTCTACAGCCGATGCACTTCCCACCAATGATATTAGATATGGGCAGAAAAGTCTCCTTGTGGATTCGGTAAAATCCAGCAGGGTTTCTTCAGAACCTCAGAATCACTAACCGCTCAATACTCTACATCTGAATGGATCTTATCCATAATAATACGTAGTATCAATAATGTTGAATCCCAACCACTTGGCGACAATACTAAGGTGCCGGGGATTATGCTTGGAAATCAATTCAAAACGTTTAATTATAAACACCAAGCTTTGCTAGTGAATCAGACGCAAAGGCCTGGCTTGTATGGTGGCGGCGGGCGGGTAATCAACGCCGCCGCCAAAGGAGAGGTGTAGGATGAATGGGCAATTCTCTACGCATGGGAAGCCGCTAATGTAATGGGCAAAAAACTTGGCACTCATTAATCGGAGCCTGAAGTCCCAGTCGTCTCCAGCCCAGTGCTTCAGGAAGGGACCCGTGGGTGTAACGGCAGGCATTCCACGAGGCGAGTTCGAGGGAGAATTTGTCAGAAAGGCTGGGGTTGACAGCTATTGGCAGCTGTCCAGGACAACCCCGAAATTAAACGAGAGTTTATACATGAAGTGGGACTGCAGAGACATGAAAATCCAAGGGTAAAAAAACCAGGGGTCAAAGATATCATTATCGGAGACACCGAATTAGTCGTTCTGCTACCTCAATTGCATTTTTTTGTATCTCTACCTGCAGACGTCTGGCGACAGCCGAGGTGCTTGCAAGCCTGGACAGTGTTTATGGAAGAAACTGCTGCTGCGTAACAGCGCTTGCTAGATGAACTTTGACGTACTACGGTGGCTCCACTTCACTAGACATAATTCGGTGGCTCAGATAGTTTCCTGCCTTCTTCACGGCCAACAAAGATAAATCATCAGCATCCCTCTGTGTCCGCCCGTCATGTCAGCATTCACCTTTTGCGACGTTTGTGACTGAACTTATAGTATTTGTTTCTCAATGCCCAATTACTTATCTGTTAGCTCACGCATTGCATTCAAGCTTTTTTACTTCGATTTCTCAGCCATTCGATCTTCCGCAGAAGTTCAAATGTCGCAGCATGTTGGAACATTCGTGTTATCGGGCCAATCCGTGCCGGAGAGAGCGCCCCGAGTAGGATTTCATAATCATTCGTCGTTGAGGGTCCTACCCCTTCTACCGCATTCCCCTATTCTTTGGTTCCCGACATGTTAGAACACCAATAGGCATTTCGGTGGCGTGGCACATCATATAATGATATTATGATCTTCGAAACTTACTCACGGGATCCATAATGGTAGTAATGATGAACTGCACAGAATTTAGATTCTATTCAAGTTTCAAAGGAGTGTCAATGCATCTTACCAACATCGTCCTGGTTGAATGTCTGTGCTATCGCTAATACATTTGCCCTGATCCACTATTGACCCCTTGGTTTCCGTTCCCGTATGGGTGATCTGAGCACCAGAGCCGTAGTGATTGCATGACACTGTGCTGAGCTTCTTCTCAGACATGGAAGACCCCGAGGTTAACAGCGCTGCTGAAACTTGCTTTAATTTCCGCAGCTCCTCTTCTGATACTTTCCCACCGCCTAAATCAGCAATCCTTACACGTTCCCAAGCACCTCAATGACCAGCGCTCTCGCATACTTGTTACCACCCATGGCGGAATCTGCTTCATTAGAAGCCATTACAGGCTCTTTGCCAGCGTAACAGGTCCGAACTAGTTGAAGAAGGCGCGTGGCTATTTAGTGACACAGAGCAGTTGTTGTTTTTGTGTTGGTTCGAATCTATGCGCGGGGGTGTTGTTTGAGAGACCGCAAGGTGCTAACCGCTACCTCAAGAGCTAGCTGAAATGTCTCAGGAAGACCTCTGGTATCAGAATGAGCTTCACAGATGCTCAACACGCTACAAAAGGTCTGGATCAAAAGTGAGACGTCATCTAGCGCTTTCTCGGCCATCCGAGCTGTGAAATGTTTACCTTAGCTCTAGTGATGCGCCGAGGAACCGACCAGGACATCTCACAAAATTCTGAACTTACAAGAAAGGCCCTTTCCGAACTAAGAGCCCGGGAACCCTGGGGTAAGCGTTACTACTCGGCGGGCGTTGTTTCGTTTCCGCGAACGGCTGTGTTTAAAATGCGCAGATCGATAGATTTAACCCCATTTTAAGGCGGAACTTGTAATGCAATAGAAGTCTTTTACCGACCTGCAAGATTTTAAAGTTTACAGGACATCATAGTGTCGGGATGTAAGGTAGAGTACTTAGGAGTGGGTTGTCGTAGTAAGGAATACCAAGATTCAATTAATAGAGATGCGGCCATACCAACCTTGAATAGGTCCTCCGCTTTCTTTTGTTGAATCTCCATCACCCTCCACCGGCGACCGGTAACCACCAGCACGGCCGAGAGGCATTAATCACCAAGTATCACCCCATGCTCACCAATCATAAACAGACACATGTCCTGTCGCGATGCAGGGCGCCGAGGCATTATCGAACAGCTTTGCACTAAATATCTACCGCGATAAATTAATTGTAAATTGATTTAAAGTCAAACGGTGAAGGAATAATGCTCCATCACTAAGCACAAGCTTAGAAAGCAAAAGGGACGGAACGAACTAATTAGATGCGTGATCTCCCAATCAAGTAACCAAAACACCCCCTCGCCCTCTTGAGCGATCGGGTCCTTCGTAAGACAAAAGAGACAAAAAATGGCTATATTGAAGAAGAGAAAACGAGATGACAATCAAGACATTCGCGATGCCCTATCAAAAATATATTTACCTACCATGAAAAGAATCGCTGCCACCAGTCCTTCTTATACTTGTCCAATTTGTTCGTCTTCAAAACGTTCTCCAAGAGCCCTGCGATCACATGGTTGTCCATATCCGCAAAAGGAATGTGCGATGCCCCCTTGATTCCCAGGTCAATCTCCAGCATAACCACCTCGGCATTGCCGCCATACCGGTTTATCTCCGCCGCGCACGCGTAAGAGTACTTCACAAACGTGCTATTCCGGTCCCGGTGGCTGCTCCACAGAAACTGCACTACCTCTAGATCGGCCAGTTTCTGGAACTCCTTGGGCGGCACGATGCGCGGACCAAATCCCCACGAGAGACTCTCAGTAATGTTGTACTTGGGGTCAACGTCCGTCGGAAAGACGTAGCCAATCGATTCGTATGTCACGATCCCCGCCGCGTTGCCGCTCGTCAATTTGGTCACCGCAACCTGCGCGCGGTATCCGCCTGCCGAGTTGGCCAGCAACACGATGCTGTCACCCAGCTTCCCCGAGTCGATCCCAACGGCCGCGGCGTCTGCCTGCAGCTGCATGTTGTCCCACGAGTCTACCTCATCGTACCTCGCCCTCGTGGCCTGGTTCCAGGCCTCGTCATTGGCCGAGGGGAACTGCGTGTCGGGCCACCAATCCTTCCACTGCGGGCCGAAGAGCCACCCGTCAAAGTTTTCCTGGTCCCGGTACACGGGTGTGTAGTTGGTCGGCACACATGGCCAATTGGCCCGCCCAACGCGTGGGCCGTCCCAGAGGTAGACCGGGTAGTCGTGCTGGAGGAACATGTCTTTGTAGCCTGGCCCGCCGTCCCACCGGTTCTGCCACACCTGCGTGCTTGAGCTTTGCCACATAACGAGGGACGTCTTGCGCGGCGTCCACGGCATAAAGTACTCCATATAACCATGATCGCACGAGAGCGTCTGCGTCGTGTTTTCTGGGTTGACGATTATGGTGCCCCCGACGGCAAAGCCGCCCGAGTTCTTGAGCTTGATAGGCTTGCGGGAATTGTAGAAGGTGCTGCTGGGTGGCGGCCCCGCAACCACCATCGACGGTAGCGAAGTGAAGACGAAAGCCATGGACAGAAGGACAAGTTGAATGGGGCAAATCACGCTCTGTTTAGGCGTCATGCTAAGCGGTGCCATGATAGTGATAGCCTCCGATGTGGGCGAAACAACCTAAGAAAGAAGCAAGCTGTGAGACGAGGGTGGCGGGACGAGGGCGAAGGGCCTGATGTACGTCTTCACGGAAGGCAATGAGACCATGTGGCACATCGTTGAGATAGTAAGTCAAACGATGTCGCCGGGTATGAAAAAGGCACATCCCCGGTTAGGATCTATTAAGTGTAACATATTATCAAATTAGAGTAGCCCCGTGTTGGGACAGGAGCGCGAGGGGAATATCCCGGCGAATTCTTCAGCGGCAAGTCTGTAACGAGCCCAACATTGGCAACGTACGACTGGCCAAAGCATACAAGCATGCAAGCCAGTTTTGCGCGGGCTGAAGACTGCGGACACCATTTCGGTGTCCGCTTATGTGCAATTCTTCCCCGGGGAATCAAGAAACCAAGATCGTATTCATTACAGGTACTGCGAGAAAATGTTACTACCCGGCGCTTGAACATTCGAACTGACTTGAGCTTATAAGACTCTTAAAGCTATGCCGATGTGGTTCATCGATCGCTTTCATGGTCAGCAAGACCATGTTAGCAGAAATGGCGAGCATGAATTGATGGCATCCAGTGTGAGGGCCTCATCGTTTCCTCCTCAACTCGTGCGTGTTGGTTCCAATTTCATCGTCTCGTCCAGGAGCTGTGACCTCGGTACAGAGAGTACTAGTGATGCAGATAGTATGTGACGATTCGGATCAGGAACTTAAGTCATCATCATTTAACCAAGAACCTAACATCCAATCACGCAGCAGCCCATTGCGCCGGTGGTGCCGTAACACACACAGCCTGTTGGTACTCCCGCTTGCGGTCCCGCGGTGCCAGCCCCAAATTGTGACGGGGAGCTTCTAAACTGGGGAGTGCGGGTAGCCAGGGAGATCTCGATCCACAAGATTTCTTCCAACAGCTATTCCCGCTCTTTAGATAAATGAAACGTGGCGGTAGATTTCGACAGCATTTCCAACTCACTTTAGCAGCGTGGGCGAATAGCGGCAGTCTCTGGACCATGCTTGTTAGCTTGGTAGGATATCTGCCGTCTGGCTGTCCCGGTCAGTGTCGGGCTGCCTGCCGGATGATATGTTGCAGGGTAGGATAGTGCCTACCGAGAAATGCCCCGCAACGACAGGGGGAGCCGGAATCGGACCTTCCACGCGCCAACGCCCACACCCCAGGTATGCTTAGCGCCCCACCCGAACCCAGATCCCGGAAAACCCCGGCGCAGGCAACTATTTAGAGCTCTAATTACATCGTAGAACGGGGTATGTCCTTCCTAACACTGGAAAGTTGATCACATGGGCCACTGTGCGAATTTATTTGGCGTTCTTTGTAGACAAATAAAGACTCGCTTTGGTTTGGCAATGATACGAAACCTTCGCGTGCACCAACTCATGGTTACCATCCACCTTGCCCTGCTAGGAGTGCAAAGTAAGGTACTACAATCCACAGCAAGAAAGCTTTTATTGTTGGTCGAAATGCGACCAGGTTTGAGTTTCGATTGTGGTGGTAGCGCCGCGATTCTTCATGGTACCTGGCCGACATCTTGCCTGCTTGTTCAAATTTTCAAATTCAACATCGAATCCCAAGCATTCCTGCCCGCCAATCCAAGATCGAACCTCGGCGCAGACACCATCTGTCAGAAGTACGGGGCCGACGTCAAGACGATTCAAAAGACGACGAGATCATTCAATTTAAAGATATCTGTCTCCTGAAACTGCTTTCGTATGCTGTGCTTGATTTCCGCATGCTCTCTTGAAGTTGTTTACCCCGCTTCAGAGTTGCAACCCAGTATTTTGGAGTTGGTGCCTCCGCTCCGTCCTTTTTGACAGCCGGAGTCATCAGCTTACAGCTGTACTTTGACACCATCGTACACTTTGACGCAATGCGCTCCACAATTCCCAAGGGAGGGGCCGTCTATCCGGCATCCATCCTTTCAAAATCATCCAAACTCAGCCACCAACAGGGCAATAACAGGCCCTGCCTTGTCTGGCGCCTAACGCACAAACTATGTGATGTACTCTACCTTCATGGTTCTCGCGGCAAAACTCCCAAGTAGCGCTATCAAATGGCTTTGCTCTCGTCATCCATGGGCGATGATCTGCGGCCTCGAACTTCCAGTTCTTTGCGCATACAAGAACAAGGCGGCGATCTCTAGAGCCTCGCACCGACCGTGGCCAGCGTCTGCGAGGTCTGTTTTGGACGGCGACGCAGCGCTAGTCCCCCACCTCGACCACAGGGGCTGGCGGCGGCAGCGATAGGGCTAGTGCTGCTGATGCCGATCGCGAGGAGGGAAACGGACTAGTTGACTTTAGCGAGTAATTCATGTTATCTGGCCGAATTTGCATTTGTATGCATAGTAATAGGTTCATGCCATACTAGTCGTCCAAATATCGAAAACGTGGTAGTAGCGCATGCTGCTTGCAGGAGTCGAAGGCATCGTCAAATGTATCGAGTTTCGAGGTAGCCGGGCGGCCCAGGGCCGCAAAGCTCGCCTAGAAATGGGGGTATCGTGATGGTCGGCGATGCAGAAGTTTTTGCTTCAATTGGCGATACGGTTTTAGGGACAATTGGGGTCCGAGGACGTCTCCTATTAGTATGGAGGAGAGGTACTTCCAGTTTGGTGTGAACTACGGATAGTCAGCCCCTAGAAGAAACGTCTTCTCTGCTGGGCTCCCTCTTTCGATCATCCCCTCCACTGCCGAAGTGTTCCTCATGGGGGGCACTTCATCCGGTCCGCACACACGATGAAACTTTTGGCCGCCCAACGAAGCACGTTCTATCCACAAGCCGAGACAACTCAATTCGCTTCTTCGCCTTGGTCAATAACGTGGTCCATTTGCGTTCTTGCAATGCGGGTCCGGTCAGTTGTTTCTATGTGAACAGCTGACGCGCTAATAAGAGGCGCGGTTCGGATGTTCGGATCCCTTTCTTCGTTCTGGCCTCCACACCGTCGAGTTGCGTCATTCCAGGCCCGAGTGGATTCCAATAGAGCCCTGCAGTCTCAGCCACATGAAACCTAGAAGAAGAAAAGACCGGTGCCTAATCAGTAGCCTTGTGAAACGATAGAAAATACCGCACACAGTCCTTTAAAACAGAGACCAGGCTCGCAAATTTGGTTGTGTCAATTTACCTCCGTTTTCGCCGCACTTCCCCGACGCAGTAGCACCACGCAGCATCGACATGGCAGACGAGCAGGAAAAAACCACGCGCAGTCTAGCGATCGGGACGCTTGTTGTTGCGTCCTCTGGTTTTTTGATTGCACTATACCAACTTCTCGCGTTCCAGGTTACTTCCGCGACGGGCCTGCCGAACTGTGACGAGAAGGTAATGGGAGAATGGGGCCGAAAATGGTGGCGCTCGGTTAACTGGCTGGACTTATTTTTCAAATTCCACCTCCAAGTTCGATTTCATGCGCCCGTCATTCTCGTGTCTTGGCCGGACAACAAGAAAGGCCCAGAGAAAGACAAGCTGCCAAAATATATACTGCCCAAGGCTCCAACGCAAAAGCAGAAGATGCAGCGGACAAACACAGGTTTTCCTTATGGCAAGGGCAAAACGCAAATGGCCGCCCCAACCGACAATGGCACCATTGAGATGCAACAGTTCATCCGCCCGTCCAGGACAGAAGTCAGCGTTTCCGAGGATGAGCCCGAGCCCGTGCACACAGTCAACAATGAGATGGCTAGTTGGGTGGTGCTTCTTAACGAATTGCAGGAGATGGAAACCCTCTCAGAGCAATGGGATGAGATGAAATGGCATGGTCTCCCACGGCCAACCGAGACACATGCGAGAACCCTGGCCGTCGGGACTCAGCGCAAGATGAGAACATTCGATCGTAACCCTGCCGTCAGCAAGCCATACGCCACAACCACAATCTGCCACCTCGTCGAACTGGCAGCTATGCTGGGACTGCACTGGAAGAAGTTTGACCGCGACAATGACATGTACCGCGCTGAGGGAAACGGGTACAACCTCATGGGATGGCGCAAGAGCGACTTTGGCCTAGTATTTGAGTTTAAGAAGTTTGGCTGGCCCGCGTTCCGGAAGACGAGGTTAATTCCTACGCACGAGGTTAAGGAGCTCTGCTTCGGGAATGTGCCCACTTTATTCCGCCCGAGGGGCAAGAATAAGGACCTTGAAGAGCGATATTTCAAGAATCCCTTCGAGGAGCCGGGGGACCCGCCTTATGTTCTCAAGCTCGGCAGCAAGAAGGAGATCGTCGAGACAATGGGGTGGCTCAAGTGCACGACAAACACAGCACGATACATTGCAGACGAGACGAAAGAGACCGAACATTTATTTCCGGGTAAGCTTCATCAGATCTAGCGTGATGCATCTGTATCAGCCAAACTAACGCTATAATCGAAACAGTCGTATTCGAGCTTATTGGGCTGTTGAGCCGACGTCTTCACATCAAAGGACGAAGTTTCACCTACCTTCCCAACCCGGCGCCCGTATACTGGAATCAGGACTCATTCTCCGCTATTCAGCTGCTCCTTGCCTTCAGGGCCAAATATGATCAGCACGTTGAGGAGTTGAAACGCGAATGGTTCTCGCTGTACGACCCACTGGGAGGGTTCGTGAAGATTACCGTCTTGATGGAGACACTGTCGAAGACGATCAGTTCATGGTCTCCGATCAACGCCGCTGCGGGGCCAACGAAAGAATGGAAGCAGCTTCCATCCAATTTCTTGGAGATGCTCCACGATGCCGTCGATGAGATGGACGGAATCCTTCAGGAATCGAGATTGAAGGGCAATGTCGTCGATGTCGTCCGCGCGCACATCGAGGCGGTCATGGACCTCCTCAACGTCCCGGGCGACGGCTTAAACTTTCTCGCGCTCAAAGAACAGTCCAAGGAAGACGGCGTGAGAGAGAATCAGTTCATGAAGGTGTACTTCCGGGCAATTCACCCCAAGGTCGTTAGACTCGAGACGACGGCTAAGGACACCCCTCCCGAGGATAAGAAACCACCGCAAGTTGCTTTCGATCGCCACCGCCAAGTCGCCCAGCAGTCAGGAGACGATTCGGGCGTTCAAAGCATGCAAACGAATCTTAGCGAAATTGTCGCTGCAGAGGCCCAGACCGGCGGACCGTCCATGGCTGGGGCCAGCGGTTCGAGTGCAGACGCGCAACAACTACCGCCAGTTGCGGTGACAGACGAAAAAGCACGGCGGGATTTCGAGAGTTTGAGACAGCGTAAGAAGAGCATCGACTTTGTAAAAGCAATGGACGAGCTTAACCGCGATCTGATTTGGTGTACATTCATTTGTCGAATGATATGCTGGCTTACATTACACGATTTTCACAAGAGGGATGTGCAGTTGCCAAAAGCGGAGCTCCTTGGGAATAGGTTGCCGGTGTATATTATGTAGTCTTCGATTCAAATATCCCAGATAGGTATTCTCAATCCTTATCACTTAAAAATATGCGCCCCTTACCTCAACGGTGGTTCCGTGGCCCAGGCGGCCTCATCATGCATCGCTTCAGATGGCCAGGTTGGGCTCAATAGCTTCTCCGATTCCAAGCGACTGCTAGTTCCAACCTGTATGGTTTTACCGGGCCGAAATGAGGCCGAGGTGAACCAAAATCTAAGCTCACAGATAATTTTACTTACCTCTAACTCTGATACTAATCCCTTGGCGCCGCCCTCCTCTAACGGTATGCCCCTCCCCGATTTTGAGTGCCGTAACACACTATTGGGCGGATTCCAATCCCTCTTACGATCAGCCTAACCAAGACCGATGCCTAATAGCCTTGAACACTGTCAGGACTTATCCCTTCTGAATTCTGATTGATACATGCTTGGACTGCACGAGATCAGAGGCCCGACGATGACTGCGGGACGAAGGGAAAGATGCGAAATGGTCTGATGCCGAGACGAAACAGATAAAGAGAAATAAATGCGCACGGAAATAAATAGCGACCAGGTGTGAGTCTATGTACATGCCATCCGCGAAGAAGAGAGCCCACAGTACCAATGAGATGGTTGTGAAGACCCTGTACAGCAAAAACAGGCCCCTGGTAAGAGTTTATTTCTCGGTAATGAGCTCTCCCAGAATATGCATCCTTATCCCATAGACGGATGCAGGTTGTTTCACGTTCATCCGCTGTCCTCCAACCCCAGCATCGTAGTCACTACAACCTCCCTCATCGCCCTCCTCAGTTAGGAGATCTAGTAATGCTAGATGCAGACTCATCGCGCCGCTGGAGCTACTCACATGAATTTATAAATGAATACATAGAAAGCGCAATCGAGGGTTACGGCCAGCGGTTCGGCCTAGTTGGGCCCTCCGGGGCCCCAACTAGGCCGTCTTGGATCGTACCAGGGTTGACGAGATTGACAATGATGATTGAAATAAAGGTATTAATTCATTCCAAATCCTATTCCTCCTAATTAGCATTTGGGGTGATGCTCACGTGGTTCTGTTTATTTGCGACACTGAATAGCGCCCCGTACGAAGAACAATCAGATCATTTATCACCAGATGGTGGGGGTAGTAATTATCGCCACTGACTCGGCCGGCGAAGCCCCATGTTAAAACACCAACAATGCCAGACTAATTTATCATCTAACATTCCTACCGATTATTGAAGGTGTCATTGAGAATTAACTAATATAACAGACGCACAATGGCTACACCATTAATTTTCGCCGCCGCCGCCCTCTGGCCGCACATCCTCACCCCAGCTATCTTCATACTATTCTTCACGCTCCCGCCCTTCCGCCACCGCACGGCTCTCATTGTGCTTTTCGCCGCATGTATGATCTACCCATGTCTCCTCGCGCCGATGCCCCCATCTGCCGAGCGCATGTCCGCCATTCGCGCCGGCATGGTTTCCATGTGGATGTTTTACGCCGGCTGGCTCGCCAAGATGCTTTTCCACAGCCCAGAAAGCGAATTCTGGCGGGACGGACGGCCCCCCCGCGAGGCGGAGCGGATGGGCTTCGGGTGGGAGAAGTTCAAGTGGGCTCTGGGCTTGCTGACAGCCTGGCGCGGTGTTGGTTGGAATTTTCGTCCGCCGCTGGGCAAGCTGCCGGCTGCGAGGAAGCCGGTGGGGCGGTGGAGGTTCGTGCTCAGGGAGACTACGAGGGCGGGCGTGTATTATGTGGCGACAGATGCTGCGACAATTTTTTATCAACGAAGTCACTTTTGGAAT
>Ga0247774_1000222_pt1 | contig 27723 bp, 26 predicted proteins | sample UWRJL001104B6_FD_179933 | JGI IMG/M metagenome (GOLD analysis project Ga0247774, IMG submission 179933) | Plant litter microbial communities from Arlington Agricultural Research Station in Wisconsin, United States - UWRJ-L001-104B-6 | ecosystem: Environmental > Terrestrial > Plant litter >...
CAGCAGAGCAGCGTTTGCTCATATTACCGCAACCGAGCAATAGCCTTCTTGCGAGATCTGACCAAACTTGACGACTGGGATGGCAACCTGAGGCATATCGAGGCCGCCGAGACCCTTGTTCGGCAGGATGCCGATCAATATAACACTCAGCAGATCAAGTCTCGCTTCCAGGACCTGGTCAGTGCTGCCAGGACCAGAGAGATGAGGCTTCACGACATCTATGCGGCTATACTAGACCAGACTAGGCAGCAGCAGATGATGCGAGCGGACGAAGAAGTCAAAAAATGCTTGAAAGATCTACATCTGACCGACCCGGATGATGACAAGAGACGTATCGAGCAGACCAAAGGCGGGCTCTTAGAAGACTCATACCGGTGGATCCTCGATAACGGATCCTTCCGAGAGTGGCGCGACGATCCCAAGAGCCGCATTCTTTGGGTCAAGGGCGACCCAGGAAAGGGCAAGACAATGCTCTTAATCGGAATTATCAATCATCTGCAACAGCTACAGCAGCAGCAGCAGCAGAAGCCCCCGAGTCACTCATTCGACGCCGATATCGACCTTCTATCCTACTTTTTCTGTCAGGCTACCGATGCACGCATCAACAGCGCTACGGCCGTCCTGCGCGGCTTGATTTATCTCCTCATCGCGCAACAGCCATCATTGATGGTTCATGTCCAAAAGAAGTACGACCCGGCCGGTAAAGCACTCTTCGAGGACGCGAACACCTGGGTGGCCTTGTCGGGAATCCTTGCAAACATGCTACGCGATCCGTGCTTGAGAAGTGCCTGCCTGATCATTGACGCCCTCGACGAGTGTATATCCGACTTGCCGCAACTTCTAGAATTCATTGTCCAAAATTCGTCTGCACCAGCTCGCGCCAGGTGGATTGTCTCCAGTCGCAACTGGCCCGAGATTGAAGAGCGTCTTCAATTCGCCGAGCGAAAAGTAAGACTGAGTCTGGAGCTGAATGCGGCCTCTGTTGCCCATGCCGTTGATGCATATATCCAGGAAAAAGTACGATGGCTGGCACAGCTAAAGAGCTACGACAAAAAGACCCGCGATGCCGTTCAACGCCACTTATCCTCGAACTCGAACGACACCTTTCTCTGGGTCGCTCTCGCTTGCCAGCGTCTTGAGAATACCCCACGGTGGAACACTCTCGCCATGCTAAGTGAGTTCCCGCCTGGGCTTGACTCACTCTACGGCCGAATGCTTGATTATGCATGCAAGCTGGAAGACGTGGGCAGCCCCAGCCTCTACAAGCAGATTCTGGCCGTGGTAGCGACTGTATCCCGACCTGTTTCGCTACAGGAACTGTGTTGTCTCATCGAGCGGCTCGAGGGCATGTCTGACGATGTCCAATCCCTTGAGGAGATTATAGGCCTCTGTGGCTCCTTTCTAACTGTCCGTAAAGGAACTATCTACTTCGTCCATCAATCAGCGAAGGATTATTTGGTCAAGGATGGTTACCCCATGATATTTCCTGTCCCCTTTACCCTTGAGGCCGTCCACGGTTCTATCTTCTCGCGCTCGCTATATGCCATGTCGGCAACACTACGGAAGAATATCTACACTTTGCCGCATCCCGGATTCCCTATCAACGACATCAGAGCGCCAGATCCGGACCCGTTGGCGGCTGTGAGGTACGCATGTCTTCACTGGGTCGACCATATTTGTGAAAGCAATATCAAGGACCGTTTTCCGAAGCTTCCAATCGATGTCAGTGACACCGAGACCGTCTCTCGATTCTTACGAGATAAGTACCTTTACTGGCTTGAAGCCTTAAGCCTTCTGAAGTCCATATCACAAGGCGTCCTCTCCATTCGAAAGCTTGAGGCCTTCCTGAAAAGCCTGCTAGGGGTAGGCACAGTCTCAAGGTGTGGCATTTAGGGCCAATGCTAATCGTCTTAGGAACAATCGTCCAAGCATCCGCTTTTGCAACTGGTCCGAGATGCACGCCGATTTATTCTTCACAACAGAGAGGCAATTGAAATTGCTCCGCTCCAGATCTACGCGTCGGCGCTTATCTTTAGTCCTATAGAGAGCTTGGTGCGAAAGCTATTCAAGAAGGAAGAGCCAGGGTGGATAGCTGCGAAGTCGGTAATTGAGCAGAACTGGAGTCCTTGCCTCCAGACGCTCGGGGGCCATAACGGTCCGATTTGGTCGGTGGCATTCTCGCCTGATTCTGCGCTCGTTGCTTCGGCCTCAGCCGACCAAACCGTCAAGATCTGGGATATAGCAACGGGTGCTGAAGTACGTACGCTCGAAGGCCATACAGGTCGGGTCTGGTCAGTGGCCTTCTCGGCCAATGGAGCGCTCGTAGCCTCGGCGTCAGATGACCGAACGATTAGGACCTGGGATAGGGCAACAGGTACCGAGATACGCACGCTTCAGGGCCATAAGGAAGGAGTCCTGTCTGTCACCTTCTCACCTAGCTCCATGCTCGTGGCTTCGGCGTCGGCCGACCGAACCGTTAAGATCTGGGATGCGGCATCGGGCGCCGAGGTACACACCCTTAATGGCCATAGCGATTGGGTCCAGTCAGTGGCCTTTTCGCCCAACTCCGCGCTTGTGGTCTCGGCATCAAGCGACCAAACCGTTAAGATCTGGGATATAGCAACGGGCGCTGTAGTACGTACGCTCGAAGGCCATAGAGGTCGGGTCTGGTCGGCGATGTTCTCAGCCAACGCAATACTCGTGGCTTCGGCGTCAGATGACCAAACTATCAAGATATGGAATACGTCGACAGGCGTAGAGGTACGCACACTTAAGGGTCATAGAGGAGAGGTCCGATCGGTAACCTTCTCACCCGACTCCACACTTATCGTCTCGGCATCGTACGACCAAACCGTCAAGACCTGGAACGCAACAACGGGGACCGAGGTACACACGCTTCAGGGCCATGGTAATTGGGTCCAGTCAGTAGCCTTTTCGTATAACTCCGCGCTCATAGCCTCGGCGTCAGGCGATCAAACCATTAAGATCTGGGATATAACAATGGGTGCCGAGGTACGTATAGTAGAGAGTCATGACAGTGCAGTCATTTCGGTAGCCCTCTCACATGACTCTACGCTTCTCGCCTCAGCTTCATCCGACCAAACCGTCAGAATCTGGGACATGGCAACAGGCGCCGAGGTACGTACGCTCAACGGTCATAGAGATGAGGTCCGGTGTGTGGCCTTCTCGGCCGACTCCACGTTCCTGGCTTCAGCATCGATCGGCGGAACTGTTAAGATCTGGGATTTGGGAACAGGTGCCGAACTACGCTCGCATAAGTACCATAGCGATTGGGTCCGATCGGTAGCGATCTCTCCCGACTCTAAGCATATCGCCTCGGCTTCAGGCAACCAAACCGTCAAGATCTGGGATATGGCGACAGGTGCAGAGGTACGCATGCTCGAGGCGGTGGCCTTCTCGGCCGACTCCGCGCTCGCCGCCTCGGTCTCAGGCGGCCAAACCGTCAAGATCTGGGATATAACAACGGGCACCGAGGTACGCACGTTCGAAGACTATTACGGTAGGGTCCAGTCAGTGACCTTCTCACTTGACTCTACGCTTATCGCCTTAGTCTTGGGCGATGAAACTATGAAGATCTGGAATGTTAAAAGAGGTACTGAGGTATGCTCGTTCGAGGACCATGGCGATAAGGTTCAATTAGTAGCTTTCTCGCCTAACTGCACGCTTATCGCCTCAGCCTTAAGTAACGGAACTATTAAGATCTGGGATATAACAACGGGTACTAAGGTACATACATTCGAGAGCTCTGCCGCTTTTGTTGAGTCGATGGCCTTCTCGGCCGACTCTACGCGCGTTGCCTCAGCCTTAAGCGGCCAAGCCATTCAGATCTGGGATACGGTAACGGGCACCGAGTTGTGTACGCTTAAGGGATACAACTCTGGGTTCTGGTCGGGGTCGGCATGCTTCTCGCCCGACTCCACGCTTATTGCCTCGATATCGCATGATCAAGTTGTTAAGATCTGGGATATCACAACGGGCGTTGAGGTATATACACTTAAGGGCCATGGCGATTCGGTCCGATTAGGGGCTTTTTCGCATGACTCTACGCTCTTGGCCACAGCGTCAGGCGACCGAACCGTTAAGATCTGGGATATAGCAATGGGTGCCGAATTACATTCGCTCGAGGGCCACAACGATCAGGTCTGGGCGATGGCCTTCTCGGCCAACTCCGCACTCCTGGCCTCAGTCTCAGGGGATCGTATCATCAAGATCTGGGATATGGCAACAGGCGCGGAGGTGCGGGTGCTTAAGGGTCATGGTCCCGTAGGTTATGCCACTGGAGTCCTGTCTCTGATCTTTTCACCCAACTCCGCGCTTGTGGCCTTGGTGTCACTCGAACCAACCATCAAGATCTGGGAGGCGGCAACGGGTGCCGAGGTGCGGACGTTTCGAGGCGATGATTGCATAGATACGGTGTCATTTGACCCCACCGAGTCGTGCCTACATACGAATATCGGACTCATAGATTTGGATAATGGAGCGAAATTATCTGCCGACGATGGAGTTCATCCTGAAGGTCAAGTTCCGGCGCGCTACGGATATGGCCTAAGCTCTAATCGGGACTGGATCACATGGGAGGGGCAAGATGTTCTATGGCTGCCACCGGACTACCGTCCCCATTTTCACACCAGCTTTGCCGTTTCACCCTCCACAATCGCAATCGGATCTCGGTCAGGAAGGGTCGTAATATTTTCCTTCTCGGCCGATGATATTTCCAGGTCTTTCCCTCATCTGAAACACAATGTCTCTCCCCAATAACTCTGATTCCTTGGAAAGTCGAAGACGCCGTTCTAAATTTATACTCTACTATAGATGGAGGAAGCTTCCAATATCTAGCTCTCTTGAGACGCCCTAAAATGAGCGGCGCTTAGCACAGTTCACGCCACTAGAACGTCCTTATTTCCACGGCCCCTTCTTCATCATCGGAATTGTGCGAGGACGGGAAATAGGAATTGTTGCTTTGCTATCTCGTGGTCGGGACGAACGGCGGCGTGAGCGAAGATGCCACACGCTAGCATTGTTACGTGTCGCCGGGTGCGAGGAACCGCTTTGTGGCGCTTGCGAAGTGGCGGCCGCGTGTCGTCATCTTCTTCTCCTCCTTGCTCTCCTTCGGTATCGTGGACGACAGAGGGAGGAGAATGGCAGTCTTCGTCATCCACCTCCGTGCGCCTACGACGACGATTTGGATTGTCTAGAGGGCTTATCTTCTCATCTTCCTCTCCCTTCTCCTCCTCGTGCAGTCCTTTATTTCGGAAATGCGGTATCCGAACCAATCGTGGATATGCTGCAATCAAACTGCACTCTAGCAGCCAACGGCGACGACCCTTTTAAACTATTCCAGAGAGCGCAGAAGCGGGTAATGGTACGCTATTTTGGCTAGCTTTCTCTTCAATGAACTTTAGTTAATAGCGAACCTGTCTACTACAGAATCACCATCGTTCTGGGCAAACACTTTCGATCATAAGGAGGCAGCAGCTAGATACGATAGAGGGAGCTAGGTGATAGCGACAGAAGCAACAAAACTTACCTTTCCGAACCAGAAAATCACAGCAGGAGTCGCCCATGTACGATCTAAAGACTCCGAAATTAAGTGCCATCCATTGTTGTCGCCGACGCCGGGTACCAGATGGGGGACGCGGTGGTGCCGCCGCTTTCAATGTCACATTACCGACATGTGGGGGAAGCTTAGCGCCTACCTCCGATCCATCCGCCAGCGAGAGAAGGAGAAGATGCTCGGGGTTGCCACTATTCTCTTGCCCCCGATCGAGTCTCTCATGGCCGTCTGCAAGAACACGGCCACCGAAGACAGGCAGTCCCAAGCACCGGGCACGCAGTCGCAAGTCGGCAAGGACTTGGTCCTCTCCGGCACACCACTCGAGTCGCCAATGATAGGTCTCTTCTTCACTTTTACTAAGGAGCATCGCCCCACCATCAGCGAGCTGGTGCGTAGCAACCCCAAACTCATGTAGGGCCCCTTCAAGCTGCTCGTCAAGATGTGAAATATGGTTTTAAACACCTGTAGTGCCATCCAAAGCCAATCCGCGTAGGATCTCCTCTTGCCTAGCCAACCGAAGTCTTTTCTTGTTCTGTTGCTCTAGAAGCATCAATTGCATCTGGTGATTATTGAGACTGGCATTATGCTTGGTCGTCGTTGGACATTGTCGCCATCCAAAGCCACTGGCACCGTCCGTTGAAAACAGACCATACGGGCTGCTACCTCTTCATCGAGTATTGGCCGCTGGCGGTGCCGCAGATGGCTTTCCATCATCCAGTCCGCGCATAGTGTCGATCTCGACTTGAATAATCTAACTCTTGCGCTCGACTATTGATGGCCAATCTCCGCTTTTATTCTTTGGTGCTTCTGGCTTGCTCTGAATCTTAGAACGCAATAATTTTTTGTCGGAAGTGAGTTCGTTGAAGGTGGGCCTTTACGTTGTAGTATGCGTCGTATTGTTTGTAGTTAGTGTACGTTCTCAAGCTGTGGGTGGAAACATGCAGTGGCCGATCTCGCCCCCACCGGTCCAAAATTATTTACCAGTACCATCCAAGAGAGTTTTGCTGGGATGTTCGAATACTTTTGGATTGGCGGGAATGAATCGGCCACTTCATGTCTCCACCGCAGAGCAGGGAAGGTTATCAATATCGAGCAACAGCGGATGGAGTCTGCCAGGATTTTTGGAAATGCTTCAGGGAAAGTGGGATTTTCAAACTGATCACCGGCATATGGTAGGGCTGGAGCATTCTGGTCCATGTCACTAGTTGTACTAAAAAATCCCTCTAGACCGTCAATTTAGGGGTTTTACCTCACTTGTCTAAGAGTCGTAGGTGGTTAATTTATTAATTTCACGAATTCCTTTTACCTACTTTTACCGACTTCCTAATTTTCTAGTTCCTAGATTCCCAGTATCTGTTAGGGAAATTTAAGCAAAAGAGCGTATGCTTGAATTGAAGCCATTCGAAGGCGGCTCTGGATGAGATTCAGTGCCTCTATGCCCAACCGGTGGGCTCAGCTCGGCGGCCGCGGGGCACCAACTGAACTTCTGCAAATTGTTCGCAGCTGTCGTGATCGCCCTGGCGCCTCCCTGCCGTAAAGAGAAGTGGCCGTCAGCAGACGTCACCGCATGGCAAAGTTTGAATTGCCTCTCAATGATTTATAACCCTGGCGTGTCCAGAATGTACGCCGTTTTCGTGAAATAAATATTGACCATCCCGTAATGATAGTTGCCTTGGTACTTTCTAGCGTTCTTCAGCTTCTCCTCTCCAGCCAGTGTTTTCTTGTGCTCATCTCCTCGAGTCACAGTTCATTTGTCCGTGCACGCCCGGATATCGTCTCAAGTCGAGCTTCCATTTTCAGCAGAATCATGTCCGAAGTCGACCAGATCTCAATTGACCCCGCCATCGACAACAGTATTCTAAACGCTTCGCGCGACACCTTCCTCGCGAAGAACTGCTCTCCGGACGGACGCCCCTTTGACAAGGTGGTGGTCGGCGGCGCTGTATTTCGTTACGATGCTCGCGACGGTTCTGCAACTGCCCCACGTCTCCTTCTGCTCAAAAGGGCCGATCACGAGGCTTACTTTCCAGGCGTGTTCGAGATACCGGGAGGCAAGGTGGATGCCCAAGATGCCAGTATCAAGCAAGCGGTGGCTCGCGAGGTGTTCGAAGAATCTGGGCTAGTGGTCACGAAGTTCCTGGGCGAGTTGAAGCCAATGCTTTACACGACCGAGAAAATTGTCGATGAGCACAGCGGTTGTAGACGTGTCGTTGTGAAGAGGGCGACTCAGCTGAACTATGTCGTGGTGGTGTCAAGAAGTGAGGTTACCCTTAACGCGAACGAGCACTCGGAGAGTATTTGGGCTTTTGAACGCGATTTGGATCATCTGCGCACCACAGACGAGATGAGAAAGGTTATCAAGGAGGCATTTGAGCGATTTGGAGTCTGAATTCTGCTACATTTCCTGTATTATGTTGAATAAGGCCGAGAATCGATACCGGAGCTACCTATAAAGCGGTACATTACGAGGTAGAATTGAAGTTTAGCTGCCAACAGATCCCATCGCTCCTAGCCACCCCAGAGCTGATAATCGGCTTAAAGCAACGGATGGTGGTCGTCTTGCCTGTCTCCGGTTAAGTTTTCAAACGCAGGGAGAACTCTCATCTTCGTCCATGCTTGTGGGTCCAAATACCGGACTGGAATGGCTAGTACTTGTCACCGTCGGGTGGACCATTGTAGAGCGAATCGTATCTGGGCGCGAACCAAACGGAATCTTCATCTGCTGGTTTCCACTGGTTCTCAAATTGAAAGTTCATCGCCCTGACTGCCAGGGCAGGACTCATCATCTATCTATATGTCGCACTGAACATATCAGTAGGGTAGCACGATTGATTATTCGTTCGTCTGGCTGGGAAACATGGAGAAGTCCATGATTAGGCTCCATTCGTACCAGCCGCAGGTGCCGCTCTCACCAAGGCAGAGGCGGCATGCGATTATGATGCCCGAATCCCTTTGCTTTGAATCTTCGGATGTAGTTGGGGGGTCGGTTTCTCCCTGGTCGGATATTTCCGAGAGTGGTCAGGCGACAGAGATAGACTCCAGTGCGGTGGACAGGAGTGCGATGCGTCTGAAAGTTGTTGTGATAGTTGCTGAATGCGATTTGTCTTGCGAAGCGGGCCGGGCTCGAATAGTTGCCCGCCTCCCCACTGTCCGATTGCCTACCTGTCTTCTCTTGACTGCGTTGGGCGTTGTATTTTGTTGCGCAGTTGACTTCGACAGTTTCTCAGTGTGGTGACGGTGTAAATCTCAAGACAGCCTCGACGGATTTTGCATCAAGAATAAAAGGTTGTCCATATCTGAAACGTATTGACACAGTTCCTCCTGAAGAAACCCGTCAGTTGCTTGATGAGTGTTCTATGGCGGGGGCGAAAAACTCCGAATATGAAGGGGAGGTTGACCCCTGCCATGTGTATCCTTGACCACATGATCTGCTCCACGAACATGACGGTGTTCGAAGTTCGAATGGATTTGTAGCTCGGGCTGTGAGATTGTCAGTCTTGCCTCGAGTGGGGAGATTTTGACGGTTTTTGGGCATGGAGGCGTCGCTTCGGATGGAAACGGGAGTAGGGGCAAGAATGTGCAATTCTGGGCTTAATTTTATTCAAAGTTGAAGAATCTAGTAAGAGAGATAGAGGTAGAATTTGCAAATCTTGATTTAGAGTTCAAGAATGCACAACGTCGGGAGAAATCGTGATTTGGAATTTCTGTCCTTCATCTCACCTGCCCCGTTTTTCTCATTTCGCGAGGCTTGAGGTCGGTGGTGCCGGATTGGATCTTTTTGGTCCGTTCCTACGTGGCAAATAACAAACTCCACTGTCGCCTTAGTGTGGTCGTCGAACAATGGGTCTGTTCTATTCTCGTTAGCGTGCTGCTTGCCAGATTCTCGTCGACGCCCAACGTATTGATTTGTCTGCACCAATTTTGCACTATATGAGACTAGCGGTCGCATTTCTGAGGCCGACTCACGACTGGAACACGTCTTGTGACCAGTGAGACAGCAACGATTTAGGCCAATTGCTACGCGCCATTTATATCGATAGCCTCAAAGGTACTGCAGGACTAGAAACCAATGCATCGTCCGTCACAATTTTGGAATTCTAACGATGCAGGTCGGACGCCACACAGCCTTACAATGCAATCCACCGCCCATGATAAATAGGTCTTGCCTCGCAATCTCGCTAGCGCACCGCTCTCCTCTGAATTATCTCGTGTTAGCCATGCGCCACCACATCCAGCTTTGACGAACAGTACTCCATATTCTATCGCAGCTACGATGCCGATTCGCGAGTTCAAGGGCAGCGACCCTAACTACACGACCCAGAAGCGGATCGGGAAGGGAGCCTTTGGCGTGGTGACCAAGGTCCGACGAAAATCAGACGGCAAAGTGTGTGGACTCCTTACCTTTTAGATGCCAACTACCTCCCTAATAGTATCGCTCTAGGTCCTCGCTTGCAAATCCATCGTGGTCAAGGATTACGGCATCCTTTCTGCCGTCCAACGAGAAATTCAAGTGCTCAAATCCCTTATGGGCTGCCCAAATATCGTCCAATGGGTTGACGACGTCTCGTTAGATTCGAGTCGATCAACGATCCACCTCCACATGGAGTTCTATCCGGACGGGAACTTAAGAGACTATATTAATACACGCCAGGGACTTGTATCAAAAGATGTCGTGATCCAACTCTGGTGTTGCATGGCGACTGCTCTTGCCTTCTGCCACGGAAAAGGAATTCTTCATCGGGACATCAAGCCCGACAATGGTCAGACTGATTACCCCTGCGATACAGAAGTCATACCGAATTTGATCGCTTATTGTGACTTTTAGTTTTAATATCCAAGCGCCGGTGGAATGGCGAGAACATGTTGGTAGCATACCTTGCTGACTTTGGTCTTGGGAAGTTCTCCCCGGCCGCAGCCTCATCCGGAAGAGTGGGCGACTTGACGGCCACGATGGGGGGCGGAACGGTGCCGTACATGGCGCCGGAACAGATCCGGGGCTCTCCTGCAACGCAAAGGACTGACATATTTTCACTGGGATGCGTCATGTTTGAAGTCTATACCGGACACCGGCCATACAGCTTTGCCGAGCGCCCTCTAGTCCCGCAGATAGGCACTGCGGCAGAGATACGCTACGGAAGTAGGCTCTCGCCCCTAGTAGGACAATGCATGGCACTCAATGCGATGAGCCGCATTGGAACTGTCACTCTTATGAATACGGTACAGGAGTATCTCGAAACGCGATACCCCAAGAATGTCGCTCGTGGGATCTGGTCATATCTTGCCGAAGGCGAAGGCCGGTCGAATTCTGGAGCCGTTGGGTAAGTAGATGTCGACTGTTTTGCATCACTCTAGCCCATGTTTCACATTCTAAGGAACCTTTCTTTGGCCAAAGGCTTGAACAGGAGTCAGCTGAGCAGGAACGCGCTCGGGAAAGAGCTCGAGAGGAATCCCAAAGGCGAGCGCGTGCGATTAACCGAAACCAAAACGCCGAACGCGCCGGTATCCAGTTCCAGCAGCAGCAGCAGCAGCAACAGCAGCAGGCAGCACGTGCTCAGCAAATGGCCCAGGCTCAAATGGCAGCCCAAATCCAGGCACAACGAAGAGCGCAAGCGATGATGCAGGCACAGGCCATGATGCAGATGCAGGCCCGACAGAACGCGATGAACCAGATGTTCCGACCCCAGGCACCCATGGCCCCCATGCCATACAATCCTTTCAATCCCTATTCTCCGTTTAGATAGGCCCTTGTGAATTGTATGTAAATGAGCTAAGCAGTAGAGGCGATCGTAAACTATGTTGTTCTTGCGTGAATGCTGGCGAAGTCGTGCCGGCCAATATGAGCAAGGTTAGGGGCGTAGTTAGTAAGTCGTTTTAAGTTTTTTTTTTTTTTTTTTTTTTTTTTTTTTTTTTAATGACCGGCAGCATATCTTAGGACCAAAAACACAACACTCCTTTACCATTAATACTTATCCTAACAAGTCATGATACCTCTCCAGCATGTTGCTGAAGTCTATCACGGAGCTTGAAATCAGCATAAGTACTATCCGCTTTATTTAGTTGTGCGAAATATTTTCCGTCTTCGGTGAGTACTCTACTTGATTCCCGTGGGAGATTAGAAGTTACGTATTGATGTCGTTTTATCGTAGGAGAAACTGTAGCAGGAATTTCTGGGAAGCCCCTTGGCACTCACCCCTATCTCCTGGCTTTCACATTTCGTTGTGAATTTAGGAGGGATAGGGTGGAGGTTTTTTGTCGACTGCGGCTAAAGACGAAAGAGGGGCAGCCAGTCCTGGACAACCAATAACGTGCATTTATTGCTCGATCCATTACACCTGCATCTACCCAAAGATCGAAATTGACTTTCAACGATGTCATTCTGATAACCATGTTGTTATCATGTTATCTCTCGCCCCGCCCAAGCACTCAGCCTCCTGGCATCCCCAATACTTTAACTCCTAGTTTTAATGGAAAGAGCCGTTTCCTCATCTTCCTTAGACATCTCCAATACTTAACGAAGTTCTCGTATCTATCATATCTAGGTAGTATGAGGTGATTGCGACGACTCTGTCGCACGACTTAATATCTCCACTTCCACCTCACACCTTACAGGTACAGGAAAATAAAGATGTCCTGGCAATGAAATATAGGCGGCGCTGACGTTATAGTTGCAGAACGTGGGTTTACATAAGCAGACCCAAAGGGAAACGCGAATTGCCCCTTTGCGGCGAGGTGACCGCTCGAGGAGAGCGTGCATGTTCACACCATCTCATCAGTATAACCCACTTAAGTAAAGGACTTACGGTACCAGAGGACACAACAAACATGGAATATACACAGAAGCAGCGTTTTCCTATACACGGAAATTGCAGCAAGCTTGCGGGTCTCGAGTTTGGGCCGGAAATACCGACGCAGGATGTAAACCAAGTGAGCAATGCATCCCGACAGCACAGGCCGCTGGACCCCGAATTTCCCAAACAACTACCACAGACTCCGCAACAACAATTCCCACCAAGCATATATCCGCAGACTGCGCCGTGGCAAGAGCAGAGAGGGTCAGTAATAGAGTCAACACGGATGGTATATTCGCCGCCGCATGATTCTGACCGCATGCTACCCTTTGCACCAGCACCGCTTTCAACTTCCTCGCAGTCATCTCTGTACGACCCGCTACTACAGCTGGCATCTAGCAGCATCGTATATAGCTCAATGCTCGACGTCTCCCCGGCTTTTTCCAATAATGAAGGCGTATATCCCACCGCACCACCATTCTTCAATTATGCTCACACCGCATCTTGCCGTGCTTGCTTCCAGTCGTCGCACGACATGATGGTACCCATTATCTCCATCCCATGTACTCACCAACCAGATTCATGCGGAATGGCCATGGCGTCATGCCACAATCTTGGGGAGATGGAGAATCCCCAATGTATCATCAATTCACTCGGAGATGGTGGCTTCTGGGATTTGTCAGAGGGAAGCCTTACGCTGGCTATTAAGGAATTACGAGAGATGGAGAATCGGTTCCGCACTGCCACCAAGGAACAGTTATACGCTATCCAAGACAGCTCCCTTCATTAAATTCTAGATGAAAGGCATTGGAAATAAATACTCTCATAGTGATCGTGAAGCTAGAGTCGACAACTTCGCGTACGTGACAAGTGAGTTCACGATGCGCTTTTGACCGCGGGCGGACCGCGAGTCGTTGCGGACAATCGCCGCAGTCAGGCCGGGATCGAAATGCTTCCCGTCGCTACTAGACCGATTACAGCGGTACTATTGGCCAACTGGATGGCGGCGCAGCTATTGTTGCTTTTGGGAGCAGTGGGTCGAGTCAGGTGAAACGGAGCCGTTATGGGGGGCAAGACCCCACAAGCACCGCACCGAGGACAAGAATCCAATACACCGGACCGGTAGCGAAGACAACGGCCTTGGCGGGGCTATTCGGACTCATTATGGGTCGCTGCCTAATTAGTCCGTGATAAAACAGCAGATGCTAGATGACCGCTAGAGAAAGAGTACTTGACGCCAAGCCCCCTTCGGCCATGTAATCTTGGGAACTGTAGAAACATCCATTTCCGGAAACACAAAGTTCGACGGCAGGTCTTAAAACAATTGCGCGATAGAAGATTAGCGTACGGCGGAGACGGGGAAGGCACTACAATAACGGGCCAGTCGATCTCTTGTTCACTAGCGCACCAGGCAGAATCGCGGGGATGGTAAAGGTCTGTGCGGCTCACTGCATGGCACATCACGGAGAGGAAAACCATCCCTTTGGGAAGTTACCGGCCTACCTGAGATCCGACCTGTCACTTTGCCGGCCCCATTCTTCAATCCCACACGTAAAGTCGTGACTGATCTTCGTCTTCCCCAGAAGCCACGATGATACCAAGATGTACTGGTGCATTTTGTAACCATGCAAGCGGTAGCAGACACAGGAGAATGATATCTTTCGTGAGTAGGATGCTATGTCAAAGAAAACACCCCCGCCTGCGAAAGTCAATCAACTAAGTAAGCGAGCGTAGCACGTGACATCAAATTCATGTGCATGGATCAAGACAAGACCAAAATATATGGGTCGTTCAGACGGGAAACAATATGAGGAACCCGCCATCACTCTGAGGTGGCTTGTACTTCGTCCGGGGCTTTTGGTGGAAAGGAAAGGGAACATTTGGTAGAGTGACATCCTTGAGACTCTCTATTCGCCAGGTCAAAAGAGATTCCTAGCATTTTGTAGAGTGTGGCACATGCCCCACATGTCGATCATATGCGAGACAGACAAGGGGAAAGTGCTGCAATCGTGAAAGAAGACCTTTTGCATTGCTGCGGCGTCAGCCACGTCGACAGGCACCAACTTGTCACCCGCATTCGGTATCATGGCTCTCATCGGCGCAGACCACTCCGCACTTTGGTCAGAATATTTGCGGACGTCGGGCTCGGGCCTTCCAGGTCTTCCACCACGATGCCCATATTCAACGTGGGAGTATATATCCAGGCCAGGCACGCGTTCTTGTTCAATCCAACCCGACCTCTTTTGAGCATCGAATAAATGACATCTATGTGCCTCATCGGATACTTTCTGCCATCATGTTCCCTGAATACATGTCTCGCGTCGCAGTCGGGCCTCGAGACCTTATTGCAGCCGCGCCTCCACCTCCGGGAGTCATACCCTCGTTTGACCATCCAGAGTTCAACGGATACCCCGTGATTACGTCCAGCCTGGCGTGCATTTTCGTCGCTACGTTGGCTCTTTGCATGCGGCTGTACACAAGGGCCATCATTACCAAGAGGGTCGAGTACACTGATCGTACGTCACGCACACGGCCACGTTATCGTCGGAGCACTAACCATAGCCAGATGCATTTGTAGCCGCATGGGTATGTCAAGGCATCGCGCACGGTGCATGGTACCGACATTAACTCATACCTACGTGCGATGCAGGTCTGCTCTTGCGTCCTTTCCGCCATTTCAGCAGCCAGTAAGTCCCTTGAGTGTCCACAGACGACTCGACTGACTTCTCTATAGCATGCTCTGTTGGAGGTCTCGGGAATCATATCTGGGACCTCCCGTTAGAAAAGCTTACCATATTTCTGAAGGTAAGCCATTCCAGTTACAGCATTCGCATCTGCCTCGAGTTGGTGAACGGCTACCTGATCGTAGTTGATATATCTAGCTACGAATTTGCACGTCGTTCTTTTATTGTCTCGGTATCATGTTTATCAAGTTGTCTCTACTCTTATTCTATCTCCAGATATCTCCGGATAGAGGGTTTAGAATTGCGGTATACGGCCTCGCAATGGTCGTAGTGGGCTACTCTCTCGCGTCGGCTCTTGTAGTCGTATTTTCGTGTTCGCCTGTATCCAAGAACTGGGACATAACCATTCGAGATGGATATTGCGTCAACCTCCCAGCCTTCTACATTGTCAACCTGAGCCTCAACAGCGCCACGGACATTGCAGTTCTGCTCTTACCTATTCCCCTGCTGTGGAATCTTCAGATGCCGCTTCGACAGAAAATGGCTCTGGCGGCCATTTTTATGACCGGATCGGCGTAGGTATCCGATCAGTTCGATTCGGCGACTCTAAGCTAACGCAGAAAGTGTTTGCGTCGTGAGCATCCTGCGCATCCGCTCATTAGTTGTTCTACTGGACAAAACCGACGTCACCTGGGATCTCATCGAGGCCTACATATGGTCGTAAGTCGTGGATTACCCTGCCTCTAGCACGACGTGTAAACTTCTGACAGAACCAAGCGCACTGGAGCTAAACATTGCTATCGTCTGTGCTTCGCTACCTTTCACAAAACCGCTGCTACGAAGTATCTTTCCGCGCCTATTTCGGACAGGAATTTCCCCAAACCATGGCCCAAGCACCGGAAGTGAGATACCAGGTTTCACCGGTGTGTTTACGCAAAGTGATATTCAAGTGAAAGAAAGAAATGGAAAGACTATGTTTGTATCTAGAAACTGGGAGCTTGACAGTGAGAGTCGGGATGAAATCATTGTTCACAACCAGAATTAAAAATAAAATAAAATAAAAATTATACATTATCACTCCATCATGTGCGTCGGACTCCCGCATTGAGCCTCCATTAGCGCGGTTGACTTTCGTTTGTGACTTTGAGCTTTCTTTGCTAGCTTTTAGAGATTCTGAGTATCACCCCGTCGAAATTAGATCAAATACCTAGCCTGAGAGCCAGGAAGCTGATGGGTGACGGCAGGGACATGTTGCCTCGTTGCCAATAGAAACCTTCGGGATGACAACAGAGCCTACCAGCAATACAATGACGACAGAAAACATGGCAGGACATATAACATGGATCAAATTTAACTACACTACTAGTCTACCATGGCAATTCGTAGCCTATCCCCTGGTCTCTGATGCCTGTTCCACCCCGAACGATTCTGGTCGAAGAAATGCAATGCTTCCTTTCGCCTTCTCTCCTCTCCAACCCTGAAAATCTTCGAAATTCCGCTGCTTTTTGCGTCATTTGGCTTCACCTCGGCCAGGCAGGCTCGGCCATGCTTCTTTTGCTGGTCGTACTTCAGTCCTTCAATCCCGTTTGCGAAGCTCCACAGTCTCTCGCATCCACAGGAACACCGTACCCAATTGTCATATAGACCAAGAAACTTGTTCCGGTAGGTCGAAAACTGATTAGAGTTTGGAGGCTGAAAATTCGGCTTCCAAGACGGGTTGACGAGGGATTCCATGTGCATCATGTACAATGCGGCAAGGATGAGCTCCCTCGATGCTCTCGGGTCATGGTCTTCCAACGGCAGACGCTGCCAAACGTTTCGAACCAGGTCTCCGGTGAGCTCCCGGGGACGGGGGTTCAAAGTAGCAAAGTAGTCGCGGAATGTTTGAACTAGAGAGGGGCGGGTTAAACACTGGAGCTTGCCTAGCTTCGGTAAGTCACTCACAACCGATCCGGTCGTCCTCACAATGATGGACCATGGCCCGCCAAACAGCGTCGTATACGAGAAGTGCGGGGAGGGTCAGGCGGGACCAGTACGAGTTCTCCACTGGATTGTGATTTACGAACTTTGGGCCCCGATCGAGCGACAGGAATGCCTGAGAGCCTCGATATCTCTTCTCGTCCTGCGGTTCGGGATGTCTCACGACAAGTTCTTGGCCTGGGAAGTTGTGTCGCGATTAGCTAACTGTGCGTAGACGCCCACTCTAGCGAGGTCGCATACATGCATTCAACGTTTCGTTGGTAGTTGCCCTGAATGCCAATAGTGTTTTTCGCATCCCATTAGTCCCCATGTAAGCCTGCGTAACATGGCCGATGGCGTCTTTCGACTTCACGTCCTCCAAGCCGACGTTTTCTAGTCCTTGTCGCACATTAAACCTATACAGCTTCCCCGAAACCACTAACCCCGGGTGGTTTCGCTCGAATGCCGCAAACGTCGTCTCGGTCTCGGTCGCGAGATCCTGAAGAGCGCTGATGGCGTCCTTCGCATTCCGCCCCCATGTCGTCACTCCGCGATCACCAGTGCCGATAGACACCAAACACTGCAGGCGCGACTGAAAGCTGCTCCCAAATGCTTGTTCGGCTTCGATCCAAAGCTGGTCAATAGGGTTATTGGCCCCTGTAGCCCCATCAAAGAACTCCATTTGTAGACCATGTGGACCAAACTTAATCGAGTCGAAGTATGTTTTGGCCGCAGCTGTCGCTCGGCAGACCTGCCAAACCTTTGCAATTTTGAACAGCCCAAGATTCGGCTCGAGGTCTCGTGCGTAGCTGCTGAAGTTGATTGTCCGCGATCCCTCTGCGATGATGGACGGGGTGGCGCAAGCGAATCTCCTGCTGGTTAGCGGACGGATGACTACCCAAAGGCTTAGTAGCACACTTACACCTTGCATCTCAGAGTATCATCTCTCATGAGAATGTCCTCGCTCATTTCTTTCGAATTCTCCCGAATTATCTTTTTGATTGATGCCTCTAGGGCCGGAGTGTCATACCGAGCCTGCAGCTCACCCTTCATGTTAACCCGATGCCAACGAATTTTGGTGAAGATCCTCGACTTTGTCATCATGTTGATATACGCGTCGATGCATTCATCCACGCTCATTTCCAATCTCCCTAGCATGATTGCAATGAGCCTATGGCACAGGTGAGCGGAAGATCCGGAAAGCAAACCGACATGACGTACCCTCCAGTGCTAGTCCCACCGATCATGTGGAAAAAGTTGCATGGCTTCGGGGGATTGGTTTGGTTAACAGCCTCCATGAGCTGCTTAATGATAAAAAGAGAAGAGAGGCCTCGAACGCCACCTCCATCAAAGCATAGAAGCCTCAAGCCTTGATCCTGGGATTCCGCCATTGTGCAAGTGATGGGGTCGAGTAATGGTGGAAGCAGGCGACATTGACCACAGTAGCTAGGAAGGGCGTTTCTTTAAGGCCAATATATATATCCGGTGAAAAGGATGTGGTTTTGCGACAAGTAGAAAGGAGACACAAGCTCAGCCTTACGAGCTCCACCTAAGCGCTAGGGGAGGATTGATGAAACACTAAGCTGGACTTGGCATCGTGGCTGCGACTTGCAAGAATCAATACCGTCCTATAAACTCATCTTCAATAATTAGCGCTATACTGCATATGAGCCAATAAGAAGCAATAAAATGCCGACCCCGTATTGAGGGTCAGTATTCGGTGGGCATGGATTGTATAATCTCAAACGATGTCGGTTCCAGCCCCCTGATTACAGTTTTTTTTTCCATATGGGATTCTACATCCAACTCAGCGGTATTTTGAAAAAAAAATAAAAAAAAAATTAACTTCTTAAACCCTCTCCCCCTCCTTTTCCCTCCTTTTGTGCCCATATAATGCTGGGATGTTTATATTTGAAGACCTTTGCTGGCCATCTTCGACAATCTAACTGTTGCCGAACCACTCAGGAAATTGGTTGCAACAATGAGGGTGCCAGTAGCTTCCATGATGCCGGCGAGCACACTACCTCTTACAGCTATATCCCCAACTTCGGTTGAACCCGTGGTGACAGCCGCCGTTGATATTGACCGCGGACTCCTCCTTGCGAGACAAGCACAGGGGATCGACGAGGTCTGTGGCTATGTCAGTGGCGACAACAGTACGTTCACTGCTTTCCATCCCTTCATAGAGCTTACCTGGCTTACCTCGCCTCTGTGAAATGCAGACTTAGAAGTTAGGTGTTCCGATAACTACCAATGCCAACAAACTTCAGACGGATTTGCCGTCTTCGGGTGCTGTAATGATATCTCCTGTACTGGAAATGTATTTTTCACATGCTTCGATTCATTCACAAACGGCTGCAACGACGAGGCGAATAAGTTCATATGCGACATGCAATATGCTCTGGAGTGGTACGTCACTCTCCGTGGGACTAAATATTGCGACAGCGGAATTGCTAATGGCACGGCATAGCCCGACAGCGTGTGTAACCCACGTGTTAATGCCAGCCGAGACTGGACTACGAGACACAACAACTTTCTTTTCGTACTCATGCGGAGAAAGCCCTACTAGAATATCCATCTTGAGATCCGCGACGAACGGGCCTCCTCCTGGTGCGACACAAGATCCCGGTGACAACGACTCTGGGAGTATAGGAGGCTCTGGCAGCTCTGGCGGTGACCGCAGCTCTTCCTCGGGTTCACAAATCGGAAAGTCTGGCAAGGGTATCGTCTCTCGAAAATGCCACTATTGATGCCGACTGAGCTGATGAGTTGTTTTCCCTTTCAGATCCCAACGCGACATCCACGTCCTCAAGTGGTGGAATAAGCTCTAGTGCCATTGCCGGTATCGTTGTAGCCGTCATTGTCATTGCACTTGCAGGCATGGCCCTAGGGTGGTACTACATCAAGAAGCGCGAACCTCGGAAAACAGCGGAGATGGAAATCAAGAAATTGAACGAAAAGAAGGAGATTTATAACATAACGCCTAGCGAAGCGGGTCTGATGTCCGAGTCTGGAGACCGGGTTGCTGAGTATATTCATAACCAGGCAAACTGGAATCGTGGGGCTTGATGGCAATGTTGGGGCGATGGAATAGCCATCAGTTCCACTTGCATTTTTGTAACGCACGTATTGCCCGAAATGGTATACCTAGATGGTAGCTATAAAGAAAGCTTCCGCGAAATGACTAAACCCTCAAAGTGTCATCATTGTACTCTCCGTCGCCTCTTCGAGTTCGTTATAAGAACGGTCTCTCTACACCTTCAAAAGAAACTAGTATCAACCGACATCTCTAACGCCTCAGAAAGCAACATTTCTCATCCTTCTTCTTCAGCTCACCAAATGGTTCTAGAAACCGATCAGCGGCTACTTCCTGGCATAGTTGCTAATCTGAACTGCGATCACAGTCCCATTCGCTTCCGCCGCCGCCCACGCCAGGTCAATGACATCACGGCATCGCCTGGCTTCGGACGGCCGCCACCAGAGTAAATCTCGCGAGTGCACACGCGGTGGGCTGTGCATCGTTCGCAAACGCCCAGTTGAAGCCTGGCAACAAAAACTTCAACGGCGTGCTCTCGTGCGGTGAGGGAAGGCGGCAGCCAGGTTCCACCCTACTTCCTCTCTGCATCTCCCCTGGCCGTCGGAATTTACTGGCAGAGGATACCACGGCCCCCTTGAATCTGCTTACCGCTGGGGCTTCGTGTTCTGGCCTCGACTCTGGCCTTAGGACGGTGCTATCTGTTGGCCTTTTTGTTTTGGCGAATGGAGGAGGGGATTCGTTGTTTACATGCCTTGCTATTATTTGGGGCTCATGTTGGCCTACGAGTTGTGGATGAACTGACTCGTGGACTGCGGCTGTTGCAGAGTGGGGTCTTGGCAGTGCTTGCACACCCCAGCCGTTCGGTCTCGTCATTGGCTATAATTACTGAACACTAAGCGCTGGGTGACGCTGTACGAGGCTGCCAAGTGTTTCTGGTTTGTGCCACGTTGCGTATGGAGGTTAAGCACAAGAAGGAGGTGGATAGATCTTGGAGCTAGTTCGAGACGAGAGGATGAGAATTGGAAATCAAGAAGAGGATGAATTGGGCTAAAGCCTTCCCCTAGAGGCTTGCTGTATCTTGCAATTTTTTATCTTGGACCTGAATAACCTCGGCTGAGCAGCAAGTGGAATAGACTTGCCGGGTAGCGTGCACTTGGCTTTGAGCAACACATACTTAGTCCCTAGGCCAGATCATATGAGTGCTTGTTGTTGAGAGTAAGCTCCAGAAGGTTCAGAGACAGTTGGAGATCACAGTGCATGGTAAGGACCCACGTCCAATGAAGCTTCTAGGCAATTTGCAATAAGTCTTGGAAACCTTATTGGGTGAATGTGCCCGTGAAAGTGCGGCCAAACAGCATGCACGGCAATGCCGCAACGCCATGCAGGGTCCGAGCCTTGTAGTTCATGGATGGTTGAAAGTTCCTGCATTGTAACTTGACAAACTGCTCCTCATTCAGACTCTTTGCCACTACCACGCTCTATCTTACACCTGGGACAACCAAAGTAACCCAGCCACGATGAAAGTCAACGAAACAACGTACTGATCTGCCGTAATCTTGCCTCAGCTTTGCTGCAACTCAGAACCTGGCCTGGAGGCCGCTTGCATTCCTTGTGGGTTCACTCCGTCTACATCAACCAGAGAGGCAACTACGAGAAGGCAGACCAAGTGCAACGAATGCCCTTAATATACGAGTCAGCTGAAATGACCATAGTCTGACTCGGGGAAGAGTTCGCGGCGGTCGAGTTAGTCTATACCTAGCTTTGGTATATCCAGGTGGCTAAGGCTCGCAGCGCCGAAGAAATAGACACCTTAATGACTCCTCAATTAGCTCCCCTCTGGCATGATTACTGGGTTTGCCCTGTGGCCGCGGGTGAGGATTATCCAGGATATTGTCGTGTGCAAGTACGCCGTTGGACGCCACGATATCAGGTTGACTGATTCATCAAGCGCTCCAACTTGATGCAGTGGTATATTAACTCCAACAAGGCATTTCAACAAGAAGGGCCATATCCCTACTCGGGCCAGCGGCCGGGAATTTGCTCACGCTAGGCAGGACTTCTGCTGCAACCGGCGGCCGTTTTGTCACGGAGGAGTAAATCTGATGGGTTTGGAGGCTTTGCTATGTCGCACCTACTTAAGAGTCATGGCCAGCGACCCCAGGGATCTCTACGCGCTGTTGGGCATCTCGACTAATGAAGACTGGCTAGCTCTCAAGATCGGATAGAACCTATTTCATACTGGTGGTGACCTGTCATGGATGCCGGGGTGGGATAGGGTGCGTCCTGCTCTATCGCAGAAGCGCGATAAAGGGATAGATCGCAACACAGACACGGGCGCGAAGATCTTCGCGTGCTGGTAGTTACCGGTAGGCCCATCGGCCTACTAGTCTCAGTCTCTTCATTTGAGCTAGAGGAGCACAAATCTCAACCCCGTGCTTGGGTTTTCCGCCGGGCGGAGATCACCGATGCCCTTGGTTCCCCGCTCCCTAGTTCGTACCGAAAGACATGCGGGAGGCTGGAATATTCGTCCAGCGTCTAGCCGCTGGCAATATGCCAGAAAGTGAGCCAGAAGACTCTAGCATCGTATTTCCTCTAAGGCACGTCTTGGAGATATGGGCTACCATGACAGATCCTAATATGGCCATTCCGGCTGGGTGGCTGCGGTTGCAAGAGAACCGGCAGGGAGGCTTCAGTCCGGACATCAGCCCGGCAGTCATTCTCGACGCCACATACTGGAGCCTCGCCATCGTCGGTCTTCTGGAATGACATCAAATGGATTCTTTGGGGTGGCCCCGGACGGCGCTCGAGAGGGCAACCTTGCTGTTGCGATTGCCGGCTCGACAACGCTTATATGTCTGAGACCAGAAAATGGGCACTCAGATAGGTAGTGCAATGGTCTTGTATGTCGTGATACACGAAGACCATGCAAAGAGAGAAATGGGTGTTCCCACCACGTTTGAAATCTACTGGTTAGCACCGGGTGTTTTGGACGTCTTAGGTCGAGAACAAATCGACCAGTGGGTTTGAATGATCCGGGTGGGTGGCCGTGGGGGTTCAATAGGTGCATTATGCTGTTTCTTCCTCAAGTACATGTCATTTTATAGGTCTTATACCTCTATTATCGTGCATATATACACGATCCCCAAGCCTTCACCACGGGGGGCGCGCGCCCCTTTGGCACACAACCAGCCTTTAATAGTGGCATTTACATACGCAGATTCCGTTAGAAGGGCACTGGGACGGATCAGTTCAATGAGCGATTTAGATGCACAAAACTCTGCCTTAGCAGGCTGGTGTCCACTCACGTAGCTCACAACACAATTGATGTACTTGCTCCCGGCACGACAATGGTTGATGCAGTAAGAACTCGGATTGGCAATAATACAGAACCAAGACCTGGTATTGCACCCCCTCTTCTCAATGCTCTCCATCTCTGCAAGATCACCCGTTGGGTTGGCCAAGATGTGGAGGGCCATCAGGCTGGCGATGGATAGGGCGATGGACGAGAAGCGCTTTTTGGATGGCTGATCGAGCGGGTGCGAGAGTCGAGTGAATAAAGGTGTACTTTGTTTGGTGTTGGAGCTGAGGAACTAAGTCTGGTGGTGAAAGCACCAAGAATGAAAAAATACCGCGAGAAATGGTATCTCTTTATATTCTATCATTGCAGACTGGGTAAGTGTTAACGGTTGGGAGGGGTTGGTGACGATGAGACATGAAGCCGCGCGGAGTCTTTCCGCGCACTGAAGATGGATCACTCCGTGCTATGACCAGAAGTACCACAACCGCAATCTTGTACGAACTCAACCATTAAGCAAGATATCCCTATTAATCATGGCAAAGGCCGTCTGGTAAATCCCGAAAAGATTCCCACCAGTCCCTAGAACCGTTGCACCGCTACAACGCTTTCATGGATGATCCTGTGCAACCTAGACAGCATCCGGAAGTGGCGCTTTAGCCAAAGAAGAAAATGAAGGAGACGGATAGGAGACCCAAAAAAAAGCCAAAGCCTGACCTGAGCGTTGGTTTATGATGCTTCTTCTCTGGACCGAAGGTCATGGTATTTTGCCTCCATCAAGGAAGAAGGACATTAGAAAGCTTCTTAAAGCACAACCCTACCTAAGGTAAGCTATGACAGTGTAGTTAAATGCGAAAAGTGTTTAAAAAACGCTTAGCAGAGGGTTGCCAGGTCGCTGAGGTTGTTGCGTCCGTTAATGGAGGCGAATGTTTACTGCTCTGTTTTGTTGATAACAAATTGGGACGCCAGTGGCTTTCGACAAGCGGGGCGCTCTCTAGGGACATTGCATCAATGCGGAGCTGCCTAGGGTGTAACCAGTACAGTGCTACCTACCCTCTAACAGATCTTCCCCGAAACTTCTCCCCAAATCGGATGCGAAAGCCGCCGATCGTAGCGGACCACATCGTTGAGCCGCAGGCCAGAGAGCCGTGCATTCGGGCCGCCGTTTAGTGTCAATTGCCGCCGTGCGGCGAGGTTCGGACCCGATATGTCGGACGGACACTAACACTCGAATCACATGACAAGATGGAAATCAACCCGGTCATCATCTGCTGTTTAACACTGAGACTTTGGCAATTAAGGAAAGCCAAACTAGCTATAGCACAAATGTGGTGCTTACTCACGAGTCTTCTTGGCATTCGGCAAATGTCGCGTCGAAGGAAATGGAACCGTTTCTTGACCTTTGTGGGTGAAGTTCTTTCTGAAGATTGATGTATACGACAAGGACATGAGAAATTAGCAGCTTTGGCTACTTGATACCAAGCCCAAGGCGACTCAGAGCCAAAGTGCCGGCTCTCTCGCCATCTTAATTCCCGACCAACCAAACCCCTTCAGTATCGAGATGCAAATAGCAATTTGCCAGCTCAATCTCCACAAAAGCAGTAATGAGCTTTCCACCGGAAACGCCGATGATGAGGTCTCAATTATTAGCGGCCGGGACAAGCGATGCTGTGCCGTCACTGCGCGCCGGGTTTCAGTTGATGAGGGTCCGTTCGGCTGGGTTCAAGCACTGATCCACGCTGCCGGGTCATCACATCATATCGGGTCCAAATACCCCATTCCTTGATTTTGCTTTCTTCTTCACGCTCTTATTTTCCCTTGTACAGCCCAAATTTCTTGTGTCCGCTCGACGGCTCAGGCCAGACTTTGTGTCGTGGCAAGCACCGTTGCCTAAATCACAAGCACTGTCCAATTCGCCTACTCACCCTAATGGCCGATTTCCATAACTGTCTCAATTTACACCCTCCTTAAGCTCCCGCCTTGCGAGAAACACAACGTAGTAATAGAGACGATTTCTACTTCCCGACCATGGAGTAATAACCACATGATATTAGTACTTCCACGCGTAGCCTATGCCTTGACTACTGTACGAAACGCAACACATTGGGCCTCGCTACCCGCCGAGTGCGCCTGCAAAGTAAGTACTCTAGTTCTGAAACGGAGGTCACCAGGGTGCTATAATCATCCACCACGGTGTGACTACACTCCCAACCCTTATTCGCATACCCAGGTCTGCAAGGCATATGCTGCGCTCTTCTGGAGTACTGAACTGGGCTTCTAGTTGTACGAAACGGATTCTGTCGAACACCTCACCGCGGCCCAAAGTATAACCATTATCGGCCGGCCGGCAAAAGTGCTCTGACGCGTGTCCGGAGGCGGACACAGGTTATAAAACCAAGCCTTCCCGGCGGACCGGGTTAGACTGCCCCGGCGACTTCCGGCTGTGTATTGAAACCGACACGGCAGTGGCATTCAAGCCCCAGCGTGCCGAGATATATTGCGCCGCAGAGCGGCTCCACGACGTAGACCCGGGTTTTTGCAGTAGAGTTGCACGTACATCTTCCCGGCCCTCAGCATTTGGCGTGGATCTATTCTGACGTGTGGGGTTCTTGCTGACGAAAACGTATTGTCGTGACCCTACGGCCCTTCCCAGCACGTTGAAGAAGCCGCCACTCTCTTGAGCACGCGGGCCGGCTAGGTTGATATGATCCGAACCGCGGATAGACCACGAACACGACCCCAAGACAGAGGCAGATCCCAACATGAGCCTCGAGACCAAATTGGCCGACTGCGATTTGAGATCAGCGAAGTTGAGCGGCTCCATGCCGTCAAGGTCAGGTACAAGATTCTCCAATATCAGCTAAAGGAGTAGATTACCACGGCCGAACCGATGGAGAATGATTCGTTCAATATCATGGTTTGACTGTCGGGGTTGAACGCTGAGGAAGAATCTACTTCTTCGTTTATTGACGTTAGATTGAGCTCTAGGAAGATCTGCAGTCGTTTAACTCGTGAGTTAATCTACATCTTACAATCTCTATCGCATACCATTGATTGCTCCATTTTTTATCCTCTTAAACGGCCAGAAGCTCGCACGCGACTCCTCGTCCCACGACTCAAATTCAGTTCCGTCGCACTCAATGGTCAGCTGTAATGCAGAGTAAATCGAGCTGAATAGTTTTGAGCAACCCTCGCTTCTGCCGGGGCTGAAGAGATGGAACGTGGTTTCGGTTCAGGACTCGGTTCCTCGATTCACGTCGTCAGGTGCCGGATGCGGAAAAGAGTTCTCGGCGCTTACGTCAGTGAAGCTCGGGGCCATTTGTAGCATCCAGGGTGGCTCCAGGCCAAAAAAGCACGCATCTGGCCAAAAAAGATAAGCAGAAATATATCGATAGGCCTAGCCCTGCCACCTCACCTTGCATGCGGACGCCAGGAACTCACGGTTCCGGCCTGTCGGGCATCCCGCGAGAAAGCTGCCCCGCTCCATGCAACCGTGTTCACCGCTCTGGACCGAGCCTCGCTGACCAGCTGAAGGCTGATTCAGCGGCAATTTATTACCGATTCTTTTCTGGTGGCTTTAAGAAGAAAAATCCTGGCCAACAGATCTGGGCTTGTGTCCCACTAGCTTCAATTGATGATGCTGCAGCGCCGACACAACCGGTCTCTCGCCAGCTTGCAGTTTGGAGTCTGCATACGGCGGAGCTAATACTTTTATGGTCTGCCGTGACGCACCTCGACGTGGACGATTCGATCGTTGGGTTCGAAGTCGCCGCTCACAGACAATTTATCGAAGCCACAGCTCTAATCCCGCCAATCAGCAAGCAATTGACAAGCTCATGGCATGCACGGAGCGAGCTTGCGATGATGTCGGGTGGTTGGGCAAGTGCTATTTGTGCCTTGCTGGCCGTGGTGACATGTTGCCTTTGGAACTCGCGGGAGCTTGGATCCATTATGTCGGGGTTTCTTGTTCGTTCAAATAAGGTCCTGCATCCGACCAACGATGGACGTGTGAAGTTGCTTCTTCTGTCCAACCTATTGTTGCTGTGAGTTTTGGCCCAAGTCGCGATGAGCCTCATGTCGCTGTTTGCCGCCTTCGCGCTGGGAGTCCAGCTGGTAGCTGGCGTAGCGACGCCACGAGACAAAGCGCTTCCCACGGTCGACGTAGATACAGCCATCTACCAGCCGTCGTATGATGTAGGTTTTTCTTTCTGCTTGCGGTTCCCACCTCCCTCGCCCGTCGTAGCTCCATCCCTAACAACCAAGACAGACCAAATCTGATCTGTATTACTTCAATAACATCCGATACGCCGAAGCGCCGGTCGGAAATCTCCGATGGCAGCCTCCCGTCCCGGCTCGGAAGACAAACAGAACCACCATCCCCGATA
>Ga0247774_1000223_pt1 | contig 27626 bp, 37 predicted proteins | sample UWRJL001104B6_FD_179933 | JGI IMG/M metagenome (GOLD analysis project Ga0247774, IMG submission 179933) | Plant litter microbial communities from Arlington Agricultural Research Station in Wisconsin, United States - UWRJ-L001-104B-6 | ecosystem: Environmental > Terrestrial > Plant litter >...
CCGCACTAATTGTGTCGTTACCCTCGGCCGTATCGAATGTGCCGGTGTTGTAAATGCCGCCCCTCCCTACGGCACTAATTGTGTCGTTACCCTCGGCCGTATCGAATATGCCAGTGTTGTAAATGCCATCGCCGAAGGAAGGATTCCCTGTGCCAGTAATTTCATCGTGACCCTCGGCCGTATTCAACGTGCCGGTGTTGTAAATGCCGTATGCTTTCCAAGGGCTAGAGAAGTAACCAGCGGCAGAGCTCCACTTGCCGGTGATTGTGTCGTTGCCATCAAGAGTATTAGCGATACCTGTATTGAGTATGTCATCCTCGCCAGACTCAGGGACAATATCAGCTCCGTTGGTAAACGTTATAGTTGAAAGTTCGATCGCCATAGGAAGAACTCCGAATTAAGAGAGAAATGAAAAAATCTTAGCTGTTACTGCTTATATCTGTATCACAGGTTATAGATTCTATTGTCAAATGTTTCATTTGTTTCATTCCTTAATATAGCCAAAACTATTTTTATGACAAACTTTTGTACTCAAAATAACAATTTAATAACCAAAACTAACGGTTTAGTTTGCGGTAATCCCACGGGCGTTGACCGCCGCCCTGGAACTTCCACACTCCGAGCTTAAACTCCACTGCTGATTTCTCACTTGACTTAACAGCGTCCCAATAAGGGCAGTTTTTGCTGTATTGATCGTAAGCAAACGCCATCCCGGCCGCAGCCATGCGAGATTGCAGCAGCCCTGATTTTGTCCAGATTTCAGCGACTGATCGCCCATATCGATCGGTATTAATGATTTTTACCTTAACTTTGCCGCCAGCTTCATTGATCATCGAGCGCAGATAGTTTCTGGATTCTTGCCCCAGCGGCTGCTTTAATTCGGGCGCATCTATGCAGGCAAACCGGATTTTGAGTATTTTTCCGTTGGGCGATCGAACTCGTAGTGTATCCCCGTCATAGATGGAACCTGGGATAACTTCATACTCTGGTAAGTTTGCTGTCTCATCAGGATCTGGTTCCCCATTGGGGATTTGGATAGTTCCTGATTGACTTTGTGGTATTGAAAACGTCTCGCGGGACGTTTTTGGTGCTTGCAAGCTGTACCATACGAGTGCAGGTATTGCGATTATTGGTAAAAAGTTGATAAATTTTTGAAAGTTGTTCATATAATGCTGACTTTTTTAAGGTGTATGGATATTTTGACAGGCAACGGGCGATCGATGGCTCGCAACGACTTTAGCAGTGATTGGAACTTAACTCCAAGGCTAGGGAAAATTGAAGCTACGGACGACTTTCTGATTAATGGACAACTCGGCGGAACTAATCGACAGGGTAAATGGGATTCTGTCGATCGAATCAGATTTAACCTGATGCAACCGCTAGCTTTGAATTTGAATCTCGATCCTCAAACAATTGCCGAGGTAGTACAGTTTGATTCTACTGGCAACGCTTCAGTAGTTGGTTCGATCGAATATGGTTCTAGCTTGCAATTGGAACTTGCACCGGGTCGATATGGACTGTCTTTGTTTGTTGAAGGCGATCGGATTGATTATTCGATTGCTGGTCAATTTTTGTGATTTGAGTCACAATTAAAAGCGTTTTGCAAAACGTTTTTATTGCAGAACGCTTTTACAGGAAGAGCTAATCAGAAGTTGATTGTCCGGATGCTTGGGACGACGACTGAAAGCGGTGTAAGGGTAGGGGCGATCGTACTTTTGAAAGAGATAAGAATGATATACTGCCTCCACTTTCCCCACAAAAACGCCGGGTGTAAAGTTTAAGAATTGTATCAACTTTTTATTAGTAAAAAAATAGCAAGTTGTCAAGTCGCTCAAATGAGTGTCACTTAAAAAAGGGACTGACAACTCATTGCTAACAAAAGTTATACCTGTGGAATAGCCATTGAAGTCAAGCGAAAGTTACCAACAACTCACTCAGTTGGAAAGTTACTACACAGCTAATTTTGATGGAATTATCAACTACAAAAGATGTTTCAACCAGCATTTTAGTAGAAAAATACATCTACCAAGGATTCTTACTCATGGTTAATCCAATTACAATTGCTGTCTCCGAAATTAAATGCCTTGTCGAAACTAGCGAAGCTTCTGCCAGCGACGAGCCTTATGTTTTAGTAGTTGCGGCTGATCTCCAATCTGTGATTCCTAATGTTGAAGCCGTACTCTATGGTCCTTGGGGTGACGTAGATGCTGGTGAAACTGCTAGCACTTTGGGTTTGGTAGTTCCTCCAGGCATCAACTGGGATCTATTTGATTTTCTACCATACGTGTTGAGAAAACCGTTTTGGGGTTTAAACCGTCAACCCACTGTGATCAATAATCCCGCGCAAGTCATGTTTTTAGTTGCAATGATGGAGAATGACGACGGTAAACCTAAAGCTGCACGGGGGCTTGTTAAAGGTGCAGCCGTCGCTAGCTTGGCAAGTTCAACTAATGCAACTAGGGCTGATCGGATCAAAAGTTTGATTCAAGATATAGAGTCTGCAGTTCTTATTCCAACCGGTGCCCCCAACTTTGATGACCCGATTGACAAAGTTAAGGAATTGCAACTAACCTCGCAAGATTTATCCCTAGCAAGCGCAGGGGTTCACACAAAGACCTTGCAATTTACGGGTGATGGCGGGAAGTACAACGTTGTTTTTGAGCTGAAGAAGGGGTAAACGGGTGTTGTATGAGAGATAACGAGCAGAGATTACGCTCTGTTATCTTTTACATAGGAAGAGTTTTGGGTGATTGATTAGTCTCCTAGAGTCAATAGTTTTTTCCGACCTAAGACTTGAAACCGCTACAGCCATCAAAATAAGTTTATTTGTTAATGTAGACTTAATTAATTACTCTGTATCGGGTCAGTTCGCCTAATATCGATAACAATTTCTAAGCTAATCTGTCTATCCTTTTGACCCAGATTCTTAATCCTCCGAATCTTTCCAGAGACGGGGGATTTTATCTGTGTAATCTCTGCCAATTTCGACTCAATTTCCTGCTTTTGAGCAATCAGAGACGCGGCTTGATATTGTTGTCGTTGCATCTCGGTTTGCTGCCTGATTAAGTTGAGTGAGTGTTGATATTGCTGGTGTTGATAATCGGATCTGGCTTTGTCCAGGGCGGCGATCGCCTGATTCAATTCGAGAGCTAGTTTGGCTTTTGCTTCACTCACCTTAGCTCGCTCAGATGCTTCTGTTCTGATACCGTCAGCAATTTTATTTATCTTTTCTGCTTCAAAAAGGTTCCTTAATTTCTCGTCTTTAAACCTAAAAAACGGGGCTGGGGTTGCGGGCAGCGAGGGCTTACTATCTATCAATTCCATTTCGCTTTTGATGCGCGCGATCGCAGCTTCCTGAATTGAGAAATTACCCGAAGGGAGTTCAGCAACTTGGCTGAGTGGTGTTGATAACTGTTTGATGGATATCTCGATCTGTTCTTTCTGAGCTTCGAGTGATTGTCTTTCCTCAGTGCGATCGCTGAGTACCTGACCTTGTACAACCTGCGAACCTTCAACGACTTTTAAATCGGTCAGATTGACAACCTGGAGGTTCACCCGATGGCGCTTCACTGACTTTGCAGTGGTTTCCTTCTTTAACTCCAATGTGGTTGGTGCTGCTTTCTGAAGCAGTAGCGGTGATACCTGCGCCAGTAGGGGGAAGCTTAAAAGTCCAGCACTAAAAATTGTTGCTAAAAGTTCTCTCATGGTTTGGGGCTAAATATTTTCGCTTGAATTGAGCCTGAAATTATCTGATCTTTGAGTAGTGCGATCGCTTTCTCCAAAGGACAGTAAGTAAATGTAAGGCTATCGCCTGTTAACTTGGCAACTGTAAACTGCTTAGAGTCTGTTCCAATTTTAACTAATTCTGGATCGTCAACGAGAACTTTACCGCTGATAAATACCGCTGCATTTGGAATCGGTACTATTGAAAACTCTTCTTCATCAAATTCGAGTGATTGCACAGACGATGATGCAGGTTTGCCAACTTCGACTGTCAAGCGATCGCTGATGATATTCTCGCCAGTTTTATAAATTTGTCCTTTCTGACTGCTGACTATAAACTCGTTTCCATCGGCGGCAACGAGAAAATATTTCCCATCTGCCCTGCTTGAGTCGGTGGCGAAAGTGCCGGAAATTTCAGCCCAGACGTGGTTTGATGCTGAGTTTTGCTGGTATTTATCAACAGCGTTTACTCTTAATCCCAGAGTGTTGCCAACAAAAGCTGTGGGGCCGCCGCTGCTGCTTAAATTGAGTGCGATCGCGAGTACCGCTGCTGCAATTGCTAACACCCAATATTCGCCAGTGCCGCCAGTCTTTAATCTGCGGTTAGGGTTGCTGACACTAATACACCAAACAGGATGCGGCCAAAATAATTGCACCCCTTGCTTGGTGAATACATCGCTAAAACAGCTTACTAAATGCCCTAATGGCAAGCAGAGCCAGGCTTTCCAATCAAAATAAAAATACAAAGGCGCAAACAAAAGCGAAATGACGATCGTTGCGATTAAGGAATGAGTCACGCTCCGGTGTGGGAAGCGGTTCTCAATCCAATTGCTAATCGGAAATAGGATTTGTCCGATCGTACTGGTGCTCGTATCTAGATCCGGCAATTGGCTGCCTGCGATCGCCAGCGCTAAATGCAGCGGATTGTTAGTTGTAAGTATTAGTGAGATTCCAGCGCAGCTAATGACTGCATGGGTCAGCGCCATCATTTCAAAGCTTCTCCAACAGGCATAACTTTTCCTTCATCTATTAGCTCTAAACCGTATTCGGAAGGGTCGTCCAGATCTAAATTTGCTATTTGACAGCAATCATAAAACTCAGCACCTATCAGGGTGAACTCATAGATATTTACCCATTGTTCGGGAGACAGCTTGCTCGCTTCCGTTGCAACGATAAGTTTAATCATTGACCCAACCTCTTTTTCGCTCCTTCAACCCGCCCTAATTGTTTGGCAGCCGTTGCCACGGTCAGGGCAACGCTGCCAAAGATTTGCCAATTTTTGTTTCCCGTACCCATGCCTACATAGCGAACAATGGCGAAGGAAAACAATGCTGACAGAATGATGGGCATCATCACCAGATACTGGCGGTGCTCAATTGGTTGATTGATGCCCAGCTTCTCTTGCCTCACAACTTTGCGAGCCAACATGGGATTGCGACCAGCCAGTGGTTGCAGTTGAGAAAGCCGAGCCGATGTTAAATCGAAATTCAATTTTGCCGCTTCATCCTGCATTGCTGCGCGAATTGCCCGATCGCTCGGCAGTTCAAGTTCCACTTCGATCATTTTGATGAAAATATCACGCTGCGGATTTGCTATGCCGAAACAGCAAACCCTGCAACCAGCTTCGATTAAATCCTCCAACCAGAATCTAATCCCGGTGGTGAGGCGCTTTGCTTCGGGCAGCAGCAGTAAGGCATCAGTGGGAATGTTGAGCGCGATTTCCTCCTTGAGCTGGTCTAGGGTGAGCGGCTTAACCCTGCCTTTATCATCCTCAATCTCAGTCGGTACATCCAATTGTTCGGCTATCTGCTGAAGAAATTTTTTGCCACTTCCTTTGTAAGTAGCCGTAGCAATAGAAAATTCTCCCGCCAATTCCAAAGCAACCCCTGCTGCTACATCTTCCAAACCCGTCCCGAGTTCGCCAGTTACGATGCAACTGTGACCCGATCGCAGGATTTCGCCAACTTTGGTTACTGTGGTTCTTGATTTTTCTGTTGCTTCTGGCGATGCCCCTGCAACAGTTACTGATGTCTCTCGTAGATTTTGTTCGCGATTCGATCCGCCAGCTTTCCCACATTTAGATTAGCTGCCTCAGCCGTTTTTCTAACGTCTTCTTGTAATTCAGGAGGCAGCTTTTCGTAATCTATTTTTGATGCTAAATTCAGCTTTATTAAATTTCTTAGCTTAAGCCGATCGGCCGCCAACTCTGCCGCTTCCCAAAATAAATCCTCTGCTTCTTGATCTGAAACTTCCTCGGTTATTACATCATCATTCTTACTAATTGATAATTCTCCATTATCTACAGTTGCGATCGCAGTCTGACTACCCAAGTAATCCCGCAATTTTTGCACTTGATCTGCATCTAAATAGGCTCGCCCTTTATGCCGATGTGATTTAATCCCTAATTCAGTGATTGCATCATAATATTGGTGTTTTCCGATACCTAGCTCTTTTTTTATAGTTTCCGGTGTTGTCCAGTTGTTTTCCATAAATCTGAGATATTTTTTTAAATGGACTGTACATATTATATAAACTCGCCGCAAAAAATCAATCAGCTTTTCCGGGAAAACCTTAAAAAATCCTGGAAACTCTTTCTCCGCATGGATCAGTAATTTCCCAGAATTAAGGAAAAGCTTTAGTAGGTTTTTATACTTACACAGATTTTTGTTCGCTGGCTCTTTTCCCACCCAACACAGCAGCCGTTGACAGCCACTTCTGAAAAGCTGCATCACCCCCCAGCACTGCATCTGTGTCGGTCGGCTGTGGCAATCGCAATTTTTCTAACTCGAATTGAGGGATCTCTTTGATGCGCGGTTTGAGATACTTGGCACATAGCTCTGCATATTCGATCGAACCGTCTCCCTCGTTCCACCACTCCATAAGGCGAGGAGCATAGGTTTTACTGTTACTTTCCACAATTATTCTAAATTTGCCTGAGACTGATGCAACATCTCCACTAGGGTAAATACTGATTCTGTTTTCCTCAAAATCTTCGCTTACAGAACAGATCCAAAATTCAATAGATAAAGGGTAATGGTGATATTCAGAGCGATATACACTAAATGTCGCTCCCTCTTCTAAATACCACTCACCCGTAAAATCAAATTCTTTAAGAGAGTGAGTTCTTACATAAAAGTAGCTCCCGCTAGTTCTCCTACTATTTCGATCACACTCTTGTGCGTAAGTAATTTTTATCATTTAATTAAAGGAAGAGGGAAGAAAGAAGAGGGAGAAGGCTCCCCGATTTTTGATTCAAAAACCTATCCGCTTAGCCGATTCTTCGTTGATAATCTTAGCTAAGAATGCAATCTGGTCATCACTGAAATCAGCCAAATTACCGCTGATTGCAGTAATGTAATCGTTGAGCGTGTTTTGCTTAGCTATCTCAAGTTGTCGAACTGCCAGCGGTGTTTGATCAAAGATTTCCGGTTCGCCAAGTGGTTTAACAAGGTTTTCAGATATGGGCGGTACTGGAACTGTTGGCGGCATTGTTGGTACTGATAGCACATCCACGACTGTGTGTGGATCATACTTCTCCATCCGTTCCCGGTCTGCATCGCGCATATCTGGTAACACCGATCGACCGTTGCCCAAACCGACAGCGGCCGCAAGCTGTTTCTGCTCTGCCTGAGTGTTGCCAAATTCTGGGATTTCACTTTTAACCAGATATTTTTTGTTGATTGAGCTGTAATGATTCTCAATCATGGCGATTGTCCCGCGACCTCCAAACGCATCCCTAAATAAGTCGAAACGAGATCCGAAATACACAAATACACAATCGAAGTTACTTCCTTTAATTGGGTTGCCTTCGTCGTTAAGAAAGTTAATTCTTCCTGTCCAGTGACAAAGAGCAGAAGCATATTTCTTAATTAATTCACCAGTCCCAGTATTTGAAATAACCCCCGCTTTCAGAAGCATAATTGCAGCAGATACGCTGCCTCGCGCAATTTCCAGGCAACACCGCTCAACCCACGGGAATGGGTCAGAGAACGGTGGGTTGACAAAAAGTGTTTTTTCCCAAATATTATGTTTGGCAAGTCCGTCATTCCATTTGAAATACCTCATAGTTGCCGGGATATTGCATCCCGAATCAGAACACGGATCAAGGTAAATTTGTCCGCCTAAAGCTTTCTTAACCAAGCTAACAACAGGCTGGTCGCTAGTGTTTGGTGTTCGCCAGCCATCGGGATCTTTCGGCGGTGCTGCCGATTTAAGAGATTTTTTGTTGTGGGCGATCGTATCGCGGGCCCAGTTAATCCCCAAAGTCTGACCATCCACCAAAAGCGTCTCGCGAGACGCTTCTGCTAACAAGTTCCAATTTTCTGCGATGCTCATGTAAGTCTGAGCAGTTCTGAGGTTGATTTTAGCTTTACTGACGGACTCTCCAAATTCTCCGTGCCTGCACTTCTTCTTGTACTCAACTAAGCAAATCCCAGCGATACGAGCTTGATTCAGTTTTCTCATTGCCAGCTCAAGTTCCGATCGCTCAATGCCCGTGATCGACTCGTGGGCAGTAATCGCAAAATTCAGTAAGTCATCTTTGCTGAAGCTGCCGATATTATCCAAGGCCGGTAAGGCCGGCGAGATATTCAATTCTTTTGAGTCCGACGGCGGCAACTGGCCAATGCAAGGCGTTGCCGAGGGCGATTCTACGATCGCGGTTGCTTCCATCTCTTGAAGCAACTCCGAACTGGGGACGATCGAGGACTGCTGCGCCTGGACTTGCGCCAGTTCGAGCGCCGTCCGATTCTCCTGTGGATTCGTCCACCCGATCGGGAGATTGTAACCAGCTTCGAGGAATTCCGGGTTCGCAACTTCCGAACTGGTTATCAGTCCTGATTGAATCAATTGCGTTTCGAGTTTGTTCTTGCCAGGAGGTCGGCTGCTGTCCCCCCCACTTAATGCTCCGGGCGATCGCAATAATAAGCAATCTTTCCCTTCTCCAGGGACTTCCAAAGTGGGCGCTGCTGAGACATTGCCATTCCGCATCGTACCCGAGGTCGGCAAGGCTTCGGAGCAACCAAGCGAAATATCGATCGCTCGAACCTGGTTCAAAGGGGCAGCTAAGCAGTCCTTTGACATTTTCGATAACTGCGAACTTGGGATTGAGTTCTCGGAGTGCTTCAAGCACGTAGGGGAAGCAGTCTCGCTCATCATTAATTCCGAGCTGCTTTCCGTCTCTGCTAAAAGGTTGGCAGGGGGGACTGGCAGTAATGAAATTGGGTCTATCGTTGATTCCCCAGTTGTTTTTGAAATCAAGCAGTTTGATGTTTCCGTCTGTTCTACTTCCGGGATATCGCAATTTGAGAATGTCTTGGCAGTATCCATCCCATTCACAGAAGTAATTGGGCGATCGTCCCCAAAGCTTAATTCCTGCGTAGGGGAACCCTGCGCCAATTCCTGAGCACAGATCGAGCCATTGCCATTGTCTGATTGATTCCATATTTCCTCTGCTGTTGTGTGTTGATATTCTTCCTCTGCTGTTCCTTCCTGCAACTCGACCCAAGCTAAATAAGCCTTTTTAAATGCTTCTAAATCGTCGGGATAATCATCCGGTTCCGGCGGTTCATTGCTGTCAAATTCCAAGAGATTAAGCTGTCCATTTGGTTCAGCTTTGTGTTGAACTTCGCCACAATCATCATCACTTGGGCGATCGCTTTTCTCTTTTCCAAAAGCGTCTTTTGAGACGTTTATTAATTCTGGTTCGGGTACAACAGCCCCTGATATTCCACTATCAGCCTCTGTTTCCGCGAAAACTCGATCGCCCGTTGCACATTCCACGGCTCCGCCCTGAGCACAAACGATATCTCCATCCAGTTCGTCGGCCACTTTGCCGTTATTGCTACGAGAGCTACCTTTCGATACAGAATTCGATCGAGTCTTGACGGTACTGCTAGGTGCAGGCTTAGATTGACGTTTACGGGCTGGTGATTTTTCATTGTTTCCTTTAACTAGCATTGACTTTTCCTCTCATTTTTATTCTTCTAATCTTTCCAAGGAGGCTTCATGAAAGCCCATCAAACTCTGACGACCTTGCAAACAAACCTGATACCACCAGCCTGCGTTCTGAGAACCGCCACGGGGTAAAATTTTCTCGCCGTCCCGCCATTCAAGCCCAAGAATTACGCCAGTATGATCGCCCCATCTCACTTTTTCACCAAACCAAAATCTAGGTGAGTTAAACCCGTTGAATTCAAACAAGTCGAGGTAACAGTTAAATTTCTCGGTTTTAACGTCTGTAATACGTTCTTCTATCCAATCACTCACCAATCTATTGCCTCCTCATTTTCTACAGCCGGAGAATTGCCAGAACGTTTATCTCGATAAGACTTTTGAAGTTCGTAGTAAGATTTTTGAAATCCAAAATCTCTCTGGCATTGATTTGAAAGTTCGTCGCAATAAGAAGCTATCCAGTTTTCTTCAAGAGTTGGCTTGATTGGAAGTTTCGGAATTGCTATTGATCGCGCATAGCAGCGAATTTCCATCCGATCGCTTTCTTCAAGATTGTTCCAAACAGCTAAATTTCTCTCTCTCGTTGCTTCTGAGAGAGTCTGATTAGTCTGATTAGAGTTTGAATAAGTCTGAATAGTCTGAGGAGTTTTGGAAGCTTTACAGGAAGCGGGTTCTGGCGGTTCATTTTCCGAAATTCCGAACTTTTGGTTCGTTTTTCTGAGCTCTGAGTTCGCTTTTCCGAACTTTTGGTTCGCGTTTCCGGACCGAGAATTCGGAATCTCGGACTGAGAATTCGATTTTGCGGACTTTTTTGCTGGCATACAAAAATTGGTGATTTCGACTTCTGAATGCTTAAAGTCAAACCAGCCCATACTTTCAAACTTGCTAATAGCAGCATGATAGGCAGTTTTACCTATACCAGTTGCGAGTAAAATCTCGGCAACTTTGACTTTTGCGGGTCTATCTCCAAAGCGGTCAAGTTTGAGTAAGTAGAAAAAAAGCTTTGACTCGGTTTTGCTCAGCCCGTGTTTGATAATCTGGTCGGCAATATCGTCTCTAATTTGAACGTAAAGCTCTTGCTGCTGGCTGCTTTCTTCCTCAATGGTGTTTTTCACTTCCCCTCCATCAGATTCAAAGAAGAGGTATTGCTTTGAGGCAAATAGTAGATGGCAAAGTTTCCATAGCCAAAGTAGCCAAACTTTAAGCAGGCATCTATTACTTGAGACTTGCTGTAATAGTCTGAAGCATTAGTATGTTCAAACAGTTCATCAATTGCATTCATTAAGCACCCGTGGCTTCCTCCAAATCTTGAAGAAAGTACCCAACAAGGAAAATCTGGGTCAAATTTGCTGGAGGCAGGTTCTTCAAATCTAGGGGTTACTTTTTTTCCTCGCATGGCTAATACCTCTTTGCTGGGTATTGGCGTTGCCCTGATTGAGCTTGAGGTGTTTTTGCCCACTCGCTCAATTTTCGTGGTACTGATTTTGTCTGAGTCATGCTATAAGTAGATCATTAGTGAACTAAAAAAATTTAAGTAACTACTGAATATTACACCATAATATTCAGTAGTTACTTAATTAGGATGTTAAAATTCATGAAGTTTTGTGAAGCTCTCGACAGAACCCTCGAGGACTACGGAATCTCTGCAAAGTGGCTCTCAGAGCAGTCCGGCGTCAGTATGCAAATGATTTCGCAATTTCGCCGGGGTAAGCAGCGGGTCTACTCTGATAGCCTTGAAGCGATGATTGCAGCGTTACCTTCGGAAGTCCGCTGCTATTTTTATAGTTTGATGAACGGCGATCGCATTGCGACTGTTTCTGTGATGAGTGAGTCCGAGTTGGCGGACTTGATGGATGAAATTGCTAAAGTTTTACGTAAGCGCACTAATGCGCGATCGCCCCTAGTGCGCATATAATTTTCTATCTATTGTAGGGTGTGAAGATATGGAACCTTTAGTATCTGGTAAAAATTCTGTGGAAGAAATTTATAAATTAATCAGGGAAATGCCCGCTGAAAAGCAGTCGGAGCTGATTAATAAGATCCTTGAGGGGTCGGGCTTGGTCGTTATTATGTCGAATGGCTGTGTTACCGGCAACACAATTAATGTAGGTGGAAAGTATGACAAATTAGCAGAGCAAATAGAAGCTCTCGCTGTTGAAGTACGCAACTTAAAGAGTAGTGTTCGTAATTGATATAGTGTTTGCGGTGTTTGTAGCACGCGGGGATGTGGTCAACTAGATTTTAGATTTTAGATTTTAGATTTTAGATTTTAGATTTTAGATTAAACCTTATAACCACCTTCTACAACTTTTAAAACTTTCCACGCTGCCTGAGCGCCAATCTTCCCGCTTTTGACAAAGACGAAGCTGCCATGCTGAAATCGATCGCCGTGCGGTTTTGTGGAGATGAGCGATCGAACTTCAGCCGTTGACAGCAGCCAACCGGATGCGATCGCTCTTTCGAGTGCCGCATAGTGCTGCAGGGGGTCCCGCTGCTGCTGAAAATGTCGGGCGATCGCCTCCACGAGTTGCAGGGTTTCGTTAAAGTTGTCGGCGGATCTGGGTGTTCCGTTAACTGCTGACTCTTGACTAACGACTAATGACTGATTATTTGCCGGCTGAAAATCCTCTAGTTTGCCGCCAGTTTTAATGTGTGAGTCAAGCCGATCTAACTCGGCTAACTCTTCACCAGAAATGTAAGAGCGAGTACCATCTTTCTCTGGTGTAATATTTGCAGCAGTAAACCTAGCATAAAGCGCTGTACGTCCTACACTGTAACGGTTTGGTAAATCCTTAACTGGAAACTTGCTAATTTCATTCATGGCTTTTAACTTGTTCAGTGAGCGTTCGGTGAACATATCCTAACTTGTTCGCTGAACATCCGGTGAACAACATTGCTCCTTCCCGTCAACCCTGTGCGGTTGCCTTATGAAGCCATGTACCTGCAACCTGCACTCCTCTAAGTTGCACCCTGAGCAGATCGCCTTTTTCGCCCTAAAATCCAAAAATCAAAATTGTTTTTCAGATTTAGCTCCAATCAAACTATTGGTCGCAAGCTGCTTGCGATTAGTCTTGTTCAGAGTTCACCTCTAAAGAGCAGCTCGTTTTGCCAAATATTCCAGTTATGAATAGGTGTAGATTAACTCTATACAAACTCTTATACTTAAATAGCAAAGTCAAATAGTTAAAAACTAAACTCAAGAAAACACAATGAAACACAATAAAGTTAGACGCATTTCTCTGCTCCGGCTACCTAAAATAGGTAAGAAACCATTGAGAAATGCCGCCAAGCTATTACCAAGTGCCTTAAAAACAGCGGCAAGTGCTGCTGGTAGTCTAATGGTAACAGAGAAAAACTTAAAGCGTCTAAGAAGTAGAGAGGAAGAGTTGGAGCGTTTACTAAATCTCCCCCGTCTACAAGACATAACTTTCATTGGCTCATCCAATACCAAAAAATAACCGTTAGTTTACTCTAACCAGGAAACTATAGAGTGTGGTCTCGATTCAAGCGAGACCATTTTTTTGACTTAAAACTACCCCAGCAAAGAGATATTCTGAGCAAACTGAAATTTTCCTGCTGATGGCGAACTCTCTAGGCTCTGCTTCAAGAGATGGTAGAAAACTTGTTGACAGGTTTATGGCTGGCAAACCCAAGATTGCGCCCAGGAGCCGATCGGCAAAAATTCCCCCGGTGTCGATCACGCCCAGGAGTCGATTTGGAAAAATCCCCCGGTGTTGACGCCCAGGAGACGGGGACAGACTGTCGAAAATCATACCCAGACGCTAACAAGTTCGCACATCCTGCCGAGGTAAAATACCGCTCAAAAGAAGCTAACTATACTTTTCCTATATCGGTGGCGGTAAACAGTTCAGACTTACGGACAGTCTCGACTTGCAGGGTGCAAAGCTTATTGTCATAGTTCCCGACAGAGACAAAAAGGAAATTGAATACGCCGAAAAAGTTGCCGAATTTTCTCCAGAGGTCTTCTGGCTCTATCCCTACCCAAACTCTCCAGTTTGGGGAAATTTACCTGAGGACCACGGCTGAGATATTGCCGATTCTTCAAGAACTACCTTTTTCTGGATCGGTGTTTTAGCAACTTAGCTGTGCGAACCATAATGCCAAAAGTTAATAATCCTAACATTGAAGATGGTTCAGGGACTGTTGGGACACTCTCTGGATCAGATGGAGAAAATTTTATTTCTTGATTAGTGCAACCTCCATTGAATCCGACGCAACTGAAAGTGCCTTCTACCGTAACATTTTGCCCCTGATTAAGAAAGAAAGTTTCCGTTGAAACCACACCTTGAGCGTTGAAGGTATCTGTCCCAGGTGCTAAAAATCCAGTAAATTTTTGAGGATTTAATACCCCATCAAGATATGCTTTAATGAAGTCTTCTCTACCTCTATTAGCGCCATCAAAGCCGAATAATATTTCTAAAGTGTGAGGAGCTGCAGCACCTCCAAAATGACCGATTAGAGAGCCTACAACCCAAGCATCTTCTTGGTTGGGATCAATTCTTCCTTGTACATTCAGAAATGCAAACTCCGTGTAGAAATCTGAAACAGTGGTTGTGAATGCAGCAGACCCAAATGATGTATTACGAACAGCAAATTGATCGGCAACTAAGTCATCTAGAAAAACGCCTTCTGCATTCCAGACTATTCCTGCAAGTCTTTGCTGAGTAACGGTCTGGACTGTTATGTTTGCAATGCCACGAGGATCATCCCATAAACCACTCAGGGTAAGAGGACCTGAGTGTGTTTGGATAGGGGGGTTTGGCGTTTCCAAAGAAATTTCAGGATACCCTTCACCTGGAGTGAGCAGACCACCTTTCACACTGGTAGGCGTGGTTGTAGGATCATACTTTCGGTTTGGCGAAGGTAACTCTACATCTACAGGTCTGACAGAAAATTCTATTTTCCCATCTGAGCCGTTAAGGGTAAAACCCCATGCAGAGCAGGGTGAAAAAACAGCTAAAGTTGTTAAAAATGGCAATATGAATTTACCTGTAACGATGGATTTATCTGACTTTAGTCGTCTATTATTTATCTCACATTTCACCGCTAAAAACCTTGAAATTTTGGAGTTTAAACTCATAATCTCTTGCTCCTTTTGTAAAATAGTTCTTGCTTAATCTCTCTCTTAAAAAGAGAGGGTGATAGTTTGCTCATTCTCCTTGTAGAAAGGTGAACAGCAAATTATGTTCTTGCTGCAACTGCCAGCCCTGCTGATTGCGCCACACCATAGGTAAATCATTAGGGCTAATTATGAAAATGCGATCGCCCTCAGTTCTTGGTAGACTGACTCGGGCGGTCGCCCTGTCTTAATTAGGCAATTAATTAGCCAACGCTGATGAACACCTCGTTTTGGTTGACATTGGTAATATTTTTGTCTTGCACAACACCAATCAAATCACCCTGGTAGAAGATTCCGGTGTCTTGGGTATCGCTACCTCCCCAGTTGCCAAGCTCAAGCGAGTAACCATTTGCGATCGAGCCTATGATATGGATTTGATCGGCTTGAGTCAAACTAAAGCCCCTAATTGTGGCGTAGCCATTTCCAAGGTAGAAAACGCTATCGCTATCGCTATATGTGTAACCCAACACGAAGGTATCACTTTCAGTGCCACCCGTGAGAATGTCGAATTCATTTTGCGCATAGCCATAACCAAATAGATAATCGTTACCGCTTCCGCCCCAGAGAGTGTCGTTGCCCTTATCGCCAAATAAAGCATCATTTAAACTACCGCCAACTAGATAATCGTCACCAGAATGGCCCCTTAGATAATCGTTACCAACGTGGCCATATAAGGTGTCATTACCAGCGTCACCCAAGAGAATGTCGGTGTCATCCCCACCATCGAGAACGTCGTTGCCATTTCCACCATTGAGAGCGTCACTACCCCCACGACCCGACAATATGTCGTTTCCTGCTTTGCCATAAATTGAGTCATCTTCATTAGTTCCAACTAGCTCTTCTTCGTCGATACCGTTGTCATTGGAGCTGGTGCCATTAATAATTGCCATTTCAGTTGTTCCTTTGTATTTCCAATTAATTGATTTATTGAGAAGTAATGCTGGTGGTTGGTAAAAGAGGTGACTGTTGGCTTTTAGTAGCAGCCATTAGTCAAGCTAACTTTTTAGCTTTTCGAGATTTTTTTCTGGATCTAAAGCAAGGATGAAATGATAGCTTAACGTTGTGGCGCTGTTTTATCTGGCTGACTTGATTTCTTTCGTTTCAGCCATCCTCCTACACCTAGGGCTAGAGCTGAGCCAAAGATTGTGGTTGGTTCAGGTACTTTATGCTCCCCCGTCATATTAAAAGTCCAGCCCGTTATATCGTCAGCTATTAGTGTACTTGCAACGGTTGCTGTTAGTTCAGCATCAAATGTATCTGAATGGTCGCTCCCAGGATGGTTCAAAGACTGCATTGTTGAGGTATTTACTGTGTTACCAGTTGCATCGTCAGCATCTAAGATAAAGTTAAAGGTAAAAATATTACCAAAACTATTATCGTCCTCATGAGGAGCCGTTATGTGTTGCAATGTTCCATTTAATGACAAATCATCATCAATAAATCCTGCATTTTGAGTTATATTAAAAGTAGCTTGCCAAAAATCTCCCTTTACTCCAAATGTGCGCGTAGAGCTGCTATCAAAGTCCCCTCCTGTTATAGACATTGTAACAAATGTTGAAGTTTCGCTAAAAGTCAAAAAGGCTGGAGGTGTTAAAGTACCAGAAGGATTAACACTTCCTTGAAAATTTAGATTAACATTAACATTAACTAAATTCAAAGCAATAGCTGACGCAGGCTTAGAGGATAAAATTACTCCTCCAACAAGAGAGAGGTATATTGCAGGTTTTAGCCAAGCTAAAGAGTTTATTTTGCTTTTTAGTAGAGTCATAGATTTGTTCCTCAGAAATATGGGTTTGAAATCCCGTCCTTTTAGGACGGCTTTACAGTGAGTTAAAACCTTTGCGGGCTGAAGGGGTATGGTTGCCCAGAGGTGAGGTATGGTTACCTTAATCTCCTTTCGGAGTGAAGTTAGCAGGCTCCAATGTTTTAAAAGCTTGTTACGCTGACAGCACTGTTTCAGTGACCTTAGAACTGTTTAACTCTCAACAATATCAGTTTTTAGCCTGAAGTAAAGCTTGCTTACATTTCCCCCTCCTTAATCATTAACAATACAAGTGATTTTTTTAAACATCTACCCAAAAAGCCTTCTTTACAAACTCTTTAATTAATTAATTAATTTCACTAATGATGGACATAAAGAATCATTAAGCGTAAACAAAAAATAACAATCCCTGAAAAGCCCTGATAAAGCTAATCTTTTGCAAGAAAAACTAACTCGTTAAAAATTTATATAGCCATATAGTTGTAAGTTAAAAAATCTACAAACCTACAACCACGGAAATTGGTTCAGTATTATTAACTAAACTTATGAACAGTCCCACCCTCAGTATACGGATCAGCTTTACACAATCTTTATAAAAGTGTGCAGGATTTCGACAAGAAGGGTCGATCGATCGCCCTGTCAACCCAGCAAAATTTTGATAAGCCTCAAACTCTAAAACTATATGTAGTGTTACCACCAGCTTCATTAACACTATAGGTAGTGTTTTTGTAAATAAACACGATTACTGCGGCGCTGTTCGGGGGGCTTTATCGATCGCCTAATTTGTCCGAGCAGTTGGGGAAAAGATAAAAGCGTCTTTAAAGACGTTTTTCGCTTTTCGCTGTGTTCGATCGACAGTCGATCACGAGTATCGTCCTGTTCGGTTGCGTTTTTAGCTTAGACGAGAACTAAAAGGATTTGTTAAAATCGTCAGTCATGTTGTAAAGCGGGTGCATCTGCGAAAACCTGCTGAAAGGAAAACTTAAGGACAATGTGGCTTAAATTTGGTGTTGCTCCCAGCGGTGAACTGACGAGCATTGATGAGGCTGTGCGCGGAAAAACTCAGCTAACTTGCTTCTACTGCGGAGGCTCCCTCACTGCAAAGAAGGGTTCGGTGAAAGAACATCACTTCGCCCACACTGAGGAAACTTGCAAACCCGTCTCGCAGCGGATTAAAACCAAAGCATTTCCCTCGTTGCCCCTTTACGACAGCTTCAACATTCAGTTAAAGGGTGAGGAATTGGAACAGTTGAAGGTGCTGTGGAAAGAGTACGGCGCACAGAATTACGGCATTCCCAAAGACTTGGTAAACTTTCGGTGGCAGTTGAAAGGATTGCTGGAATCGGAGGGCGATCGCACTTATCAATTCACAAACCTCGGCCTCATCCCAATGGGTGCACTTCCCCTGGCGTTGTTCAACCAAGTCCAAGAACCTTTGCTGCTGTCGGAGCTGGCTTCGTTGGAAGGCTCTGTAGAGATTGCTGAAGCTGCGGGGTTATCTTGCTTGGATGAACGGCGGGCTGACTTGCTGATTTATCGAGCACAGCTTCTTCGGATTCTGGTGAACTCGCTCTACTTTCTGGAGGTCAAAGCCGACGACCACTGCTTCTATAAAATTGGGGTGACAACTCGATCGATCGAAGAACGAATCGCCGAAGTGCAGCAGGATGTGAGAGCGCATTACTCGGATGTTGCCGTCAGCTTGCTGGGACTGTGGGAACACCGGGGGAATGTCGAACTGTATTTCAAACACCGATATCAACCCTTTAATTACCGCATTGGGAAACTGACGGAGTATTTTGCGTTTCCTGATGTCAAGGCGGTGCTGAATGATTTATACGGGATGGAACCCAAGGTTCTGTCGGCTGCTGAGTCGGATGCGATCGCCGATCGGGATAAAAGATGATGTGAGCCAAAACCAGATGTCAACGGACGCGATCACCCTTTAATTTAACTTGTCCACCGCTTCACTGGACAAGCTACTGGACAAACTGAAAAGCGCAACCGATTGCGCTTCTTGTAGAGAATAAAGAGTTGGATTTGCTTGGTTGGTTGGTGTGACGGAAAGCTTCTGGTTTTTATGCTTAGTTAAATATTTGGGTGAAAACTAAAAGGTTACTCCGGCTTTTTTCGGGGGTCTGGTCGATTATTCCGATCGTCCTTCGCTTCGCCATCCCCCGAAAAAAACCTCCGTTTTTATTTGTCTGGCCTACGGTCTGTCCCCGTTGCCGTGTTCGAGCGGCCGCAATGCACTTCGCCGCAGTTTATTAATTAAAGCGGCCGCTCCAACACTGTACTGAGCGAGCAAAGTCTTCGGTTCCGGCGCCCGTGCCCCTTCCTAAGCCTCTGCACTTCGCCCAAAGGTTATCTGTGGGGCGGGGCACCGACGCCTCCACGGTCTGTCTTTTTTCGATCGCGGACGTTGCGTTCCGGCGCCGGAGGGGGCTTTCCCCAAAAGCCCTTTCACTTCGCTTAAAGGCCAGATCCCCCTCCGACACCTCCACTACACTGCGATCGAAAAAACCCAGACTAAGACCCCAGAAATTTTTTTAAATACTAAGAGAAGAAGGGTTAACACGGCGGCTGCGGGCTGGGCCGAGCCCGAAAATAAATTAAAATAAATTCCCTAAAAGCTTGACATAGCGCGGTATACCGCGCTATAATTGTATTAGGAAATGAGGAAAGCTGAGAATTTCAACCGGGTTTTGAAATAGCAAGCGAGCAAATTTCCAAAAAACTAAATAATCAACTCGTTACCCGGAACGAGTTAAGTTTAGTTTTTCCATATAGGAAGAATAAATATTTAAGATCGTTATTCGATCGCTGTCAGCAATTAGTCACTGAGGTTTTACTATGGCTTGTCTTCCCGATCGCGTCCGTTCTCTGGTTTCCTCCGCCCCCGCTGTTGGCTTCTCCGGCTCTCGCTCGTATGCGCCGCCAGTTTGTGCAGCGGTGGCGACGCTGGTGCCTGCTGGTGTGCCGGTGTTCGTCGGTTGCGCTGCCGGCGTTGACGCTGCGTTTCGTGGCTTTTTCCCCTCGGCTCGCGTCTTCTCGGTTGCGTCGTTTGGCTCTGGGCGCGGTGCGTTTGCGGCCCGGTCGGTTGCCGTGGTTCGGGCTGTCCAGTCTGCGGGCGGTGTGTGGGTTTCCTTCCCGTCTGGCGCTTGTCCCTCTGGTCTGGCCCCGTCTGCGTCGTCTTCCCGTGCGTTTTGTGGCGCGGGTTCTGGCACTTGGGCCTCGCTGTCTTTCGCGGTTGGTTTGGGGCTGCCTTGCCTTCTTGGTGCCGGCGAGTTTGAGCCGCCTGCGGTTTGGGGTTTCGTTTCCCTCGGTCGTGGTTGGTGGTTTCGTTCTGCCCCTGTTCCCGCCGGTGTGCAGTTGTCTCTTTTTTCTTAGCTGCTAGCTGGTTTGGTTGGTGCCCTCGGTTTTTTCCGGGGGCTTTTTGTTACCGGGAGCTTGTCTGCCGATCGCCTAGTCTTTGCTTCTTCGCCTGTGTTCTCTGGCCGGGGTCGCCGCTGCGCCCCCGGTTGCCGGCGGTGCGCCGGCGGCCGTCCCTGCCTCCGGCAGGGCCGGCAAAGAAAAAAAGTTTCGATCATGTGCGATCGAAACTCTCTAGTTTTAGAAAACCTATTTTTAATTAATCTCAGCTTCTCTCTGCATTACAAAGGCTTCGATCGCCTTAACTATAGCTGCACTTCTAGATTCTCCCGGTTTCAGAACTTTGAGTAGGCGACTAACTATCGATCTAGGAACTTTTGCGGTTATCGGTTCTTTTGGTTCCTCCGGCGACGGAAACCATGTAGCCATTCCATTGGTATTTCCTTCTTTTGCGGGCATGGTCTTAATTAATTCCTGTGACTTCACTATAGCGCAGTTTACCCGGCAACAATTGTAAAGAAATATTACAGAGCTATTGTATAGCGCGGTGTACCAGGCTATGATTAAAGAGACAAGAAAAAAGCAGCAAGCGCTAGTAACGCCCCTGCTTTCAACAATTAGTTAATTAGACGCATTATATCATGATTCAATCTGAAGATTACATCTACAGCAAATCAGCAGTAGCTAGAATGCTGAATGTTGCCCAAAGCGCAGTAACTCGCCTCGAAAAATGGCCACTCAACCGCCCTTTTGATTGCTCAATCATTTTTGTTATTGTCAAGGGCAAACGTCCCCGTTTTTGGAAAAAGTTTGACTTTCTCTTTCATTTTGCCGACTGGAGACGCAGCCAATCTAAGGAGTTGGTAGTCGATCGTTTGATGCCTAATATTTTCGCTGTCATCAATGAAAAGAAAAAGTCTAAGTATATCGCCACAATTAGACCTGACAGCATCACCTGCAACTGTGAAGATTACAAGAATCAAGTCAAATTTTTGGCAAAAGCTGGGGTTTGCAAGCACGGTTACGCAGTTCTTAAAAATTTGGGTATCTCCAAATTTTCTGAATACATCAAAGGCAACATTTACCAGCAAACATTAGATAATTACAAGAAGCAAAACGCCTTTAAGTTAACGGTGATGAGAACTGATGCTTATAGTTTTGCGGTTCAAGGTTCTAGCACTATTCATTACTGCGATCTGCATCCCAGTATTATCAAATGCAGTTGCACGAAATACGACACGAAAAAGCCTAATTCGGAGCAATTCTGCACTCACGGTTATGCGGTTTTGAATTACTTAGGATTTACCGGAAATCAGCAGATTAAGGATTATTGTTTGGGGTTTGATTGGATTGTAGACGATTACAACGCTGAAGAAGAAGAGTTTAAAAGACTCAACCAAGCGATCGAGGATGAAGCTGAAGAAACTGACAGACTAGCAGCAGAACGAGAGGCGATTGAAGCAGCAAAGCTAGCAGAAGAGCAAGATGCTAAAGATTGTCTATTCACTGCTCAAAGCTGGAGCCTGTAGTTAATTTGAGGGGGGCGCGCATCCTTAAAACGCGCCAACTGTCAAAAATTTTGAGGCAAATCTAATGAACAACACAGAAAAAATGTATGAGGACGGAAAATGGAGAATTGGCGATAAAGTAACCGTTCATTCTTTGAATCCAGAATCAGAGGTAATTGATGGCAAATTACACGCCAAATTTAGCGACACCTGCGACGAAATCTATGTTTCTAGCGTCAACGGGACAATTAGCGACTATGTAGAAGAAGACGGAAAAATTCTTTACATCGTCAAAAGTGATGACAACAAAGCTATCTATCATCGCAATGAAGATGAAATGAGCTAAGCACTTTATTTAAGGGGGGCGCGCATCCTACACGCGCATCAATTAAACCAAACTAAATCAAATCAACTGAACCATGAAAACTCAACAAGAAATGCCTGCTTTCTCAGTATTTGGAGCTAAACCAGCCGATGCTTTATTGGTTCCAGAAATCCCAATGGCAGTCCGCAACAACTGCCAAATTGGCAAGTGGTGCATTGGTGATACCGAGTACGGCTCTAAATGCTCAATGACTATTATCAAATTCTCCAAGTTCTTCGGAGACTTGGGCAAAACTTCTCAAGCTTTGTGGGGTCAGCTTTGGTTCATCGCAGAGAGTGGGGAACTTCCTCAAGGTGTCGTAATGGTGACCTACATCAAAACTCAATCCCTCAATGATTTCAACCGCTTGATTATTTCGATCCAATCTAAAGGTATCGAACCAGCTACAGGAATATTCATTCCAACTTTTACCAAATATGTGGGGAATAACGGGCCCTACTACGCATTAACTTGGGAATGGGAAGAGCGGAAAGATACAAAAACTCTGGAACAAGCGGCTGCTGTATTAAATAATCCGCAAGTTCGATCGAATCTGTACGACATGGAGGGAACTAGCAAAATGGTTTGCCTCGATCACTCTTCTAAGGAGGAAATTAAAGCATTAATTCAACCTCGTCAAGAAGCTTTAACGGCTACTGCTGAATAATTCACAAGGGGGCGCGCATCTTACACGCGCAAGTCAACAATTAGTTAGTTAAGTAGATTGAATCATGAAAACCCTCGAAATTCTCTCTCCGGTTGACTGCGATCGCTTGATGACCTGGTGTTACCAGCAAGAATTAAACCACGAAATTTTCACCGGGCAACTTACCTGCCGCAAACAGCGGTGGTGGGGGTTTGAAGCCGAGTTCTACTTCAATCGATCGCACATATACGAGCGGCCGCCAATTGAATCAGATCCCTATCTCGCGACCCTGCGCGATCGGTTTGAGCCGGGAGCCGATTCAATCCTTCTCTACCGCTACGAGATTGGTGGCGAAATCGGTGAACACTTAGACAAGCAGTGTTTTGAGTCGCAGGTAACTTTGATTAACTTGGTAGATGATAGCCCCAATCTGTTCGGGGAGCGACCAACTACTCGCTTTCGGTGGGGAAGAAAAAATTACGAGTTAGAGCATGGGCAGGTAATAAGCTTCAACAGTCGGGTGCTGCACTCAGTACCCAAGTTGAAATCACCTCGTTACTCTTTGCAGTTCAGGAGAATTGCACAATGACGGGATTTAAATTCATCTTTGATGATGACGATGACGAAGGCTTTGAATTAGTACACGAAGAAGAAGCCGAAACTACTACAGAATTAGATGACGACGAAGAGGAAGAACCCACTCAAGCTAAAGATGATGACGAAGACGAAGTGATTTGGGAGGAAACAGAGGATTAATTAACTGCGATCGCATCACCTCAGAGTCGGAATGCGATCGCCTGCCCGGAACAATTGTTTTTCGCCGGGAACCTAAACCACAATGGCACCATTAAAAAACTATCTAACTGGCTCTCTATCTTACGATCAATCGTGGGGGATTTGGGCTGAGAAAATAGACGGGAAATTTGATTTAGAAGAATCAGATGCTAGATTCGGTCAATTTGCCTTTGAAAACGGTGGACTACTAGACGATTATGAATTAGTGGGTGATAACGTATCACTTACCGATTCACGAGACAATTATTGCGGAACAGATGAGGGCTGCGAAGAATTTTACGAAGAATGGGCAATTAACTTTGTGCAAACTTTAAATGAGGAACAAAACTAATGATTTGTGGAACTTGCAGGGGTGACGGGCACATCATTTTAAAGATTGAAAAGGAAGACGGAAGTCGAGAATTTATACCTGAAACTTGCCCAGAATGTATGGGAGTAGGGGAAATTCTAAGCGAAGTAACTTCAACATATCCAGATAGCAAAGGGGATGATAATTACGACTAAAGCCATGTTTCATTTTTTATAGCGCATCAGCGGGAGTCGCGCCCCGCACTTGCTGTCAACTTTTAGCCAAAACCATGAACAAAACCACATTCCAAAAAATTCAAGACAACGCAGGCTTAATTCATAAGATTTTCGAGACGGGAAATTACACAAATGCAGCATTGTTTGATGAGCCGTATTTGCTGGCGCTCGAAGTGCTAACTTATCAACACCTCGACGATAAAGCACTGGCTGCAAAAATTGGTGTATCTTGGCACACGATTAAGCAAGTGCGATCTGCATTGGGAATGAATTAATTGGCAGTCTTTAAAAAACTGTTGGATGATTGGCGATCGCCCCGAAGACCAGCAATGCGCTGAAGCTGCGGGAGTAAAATTTGTCTGGGCCTCAGTGATGCACGCCAAATTTGCCGACCCCGTTATGCGAGAAATTGAATGTCAGCACATTGAACCGGATATCTTGATGGAATTTCTGGCTTTATAGAAGCGCACCCGGTTGCGCTTCTTTGAGAGAATAAGTTTTCAACAACTAGAGAGTTTCGATCAAGTGCGATCGAAACTTTTTTTGTTTGCCGGGGCCGCGCCAGCGGCATTGGCCGCGCGAGGCACGAGCGCAACCGGGGGAGGGAAGCCGACCCCGGCCAGAGACTACGGCGAAGGAGCAAGAGCTGCGCGATCAGCAGAAAAACCCCAGCAACAAAAAGCCCCTTTCGGGCCCAGCCCGAGCCAGCACCCACGGCGTTGTTAACTCTTCCTCTTCTCTTCCTTTGTAAAAAAAAGACGAGCAGAGGGCGGCTTGCCTGTCGCAAGTAAGGTTTGCGGACTGGGAAAACAAACAAGCCGCCCGCAGCGGTAAGTCTTGCCAAAGATTCTCCATGCTGGAACAGTGGAGCAATATTGGCCGCCATCATCGCAAGCTGTGTTCGCGAGCTGCAGACGCAGAGCGGCCAATTTTGCGGAGCGGCACCGGGGACAGACCAAAGTGTAGGGCGATCGGGCGATCGACGCTTACCTTTCTGCGCGGGAACCGTGTTTATTTACAAAAACACTACCTATAGTGTTAATGAAGCTGCATAGTAACACTACATATAGTGTTAGAGTTTGAGGCTTATCAAAATTTTGCTCGGTTGACAGGGCGATCGCTACCTGCTCTCTACAGCATTTATAGTGGTAAGTTTCCTTGTTAAGTTTTAATAATTCAAATACACAACTAGAGTTTTTTAAGTAAGCTAGCTGGTACTTAGGTAATTTAATTACTGAGTGAGTTTTTTAGTCAAATTGTTTACTATAAAAGGAAATTTAGTTTTCATGAACACGTTTTACCCTAAAGTCGCAGTTATCTCTGTTTGCACGATTCTAGGTTTTACTCTAGGAGCAAGCCCCCAAGCTAAAGCAGCTACATTTACATTGGCACCTACTATCACTTTTGAGGTTGCAGATCGTGAGGTTAATTATACCTCTGGCATTAATGTTTTTAAGTATGACGGACTAGGAGACATAATTCATCCTGAAATTGAGTATATGGCTGTTGCAAAAGGAAAGTTTAGTGACTCAGCGCAAGCTACCGAATTTAATATCGGCAGCTCTTCTTTGGGAACTAATAAAGTTATTAGTAATGCTATTTTACAGGTTGAGATTTATAGTCTTAATCTTAGTAGCATTGACCTTCAAATACCTACTAATCCTGGTACTCTTGGCATCTTTGGCTATGTAGGGAACGGAATAGCAGAAACATCAGATTTTGAAGCGGGAGTATTCTTAAATTCTGTAGTAGATGTTTCATCCTCATCTCGTGGTGATATTCTTAATTTTAACGTGACTCCCTTTGTTAATCAACGAATTAGCAACGGCGATGCTTTTGCTGGGTTTGGTATTCGTGCTTTGAACTATGGTGGTCTCTTCCTAAACAATAATAATCCTTTTACTCCTTCACGTATCAAGCCCAGGCTGATAGTTGAAACTGCCGACGTTGCCGAGCCTGTACCAGAACCAACCACAATTTTTGGTTCAGCTCTAGCCCTGGGTGTAGGAGGATGGCTGAAACGAAAGAAATTCAGTCAGCAAGATAAAACAGTGCCACAACGTTAAGCTACCATTTAACAGAACTTACGCTGCTAACAAATTAAGCTCAAAAAGCGTCTTATCCGCGTCAGACAGCTCAAATCATATCTTAAATTGTGATGCAGGATAAGTTCCTAAAGTACAGCCAAACAAGTATAATCTCATCACCCTCGCTACAGCTCCAATTCTTTCAGGAAATTGGAGCTGTAGTGTTATTAATAAATAATAAAGAATGTTTTAGGACAGCCAAACTTTTCTCATAGCTAGCTGTCCCCTACTTCCAAATAAACTATTAGGTGACAACAATTATCTGACCGGCAGTCAAACTGGATAAATCATAGATTGTGCTACCAGCTTTTAGTTGTTCAAACTCGGAAGTTATCATGAGCTGGTTGCCTTTGGTGAAAATCGGCGATTCGCCCCATATCCCAACTGTATAAGTTCCCGGCGTTAATTCTAGTGTATCAAAACCGTTTCCGCCATAGAAATCACCGCTACCATAACCCTTGATATAGTCATCACCCTCTCCTAAAAACCAGGCTCCACTGCTATTTTCGGCTGACTCAAAGCCTTCATTAGCAATGATGGAGTCGTTACCGTCACCCATATTAATTGCACCGCCGTTGTTATGAATGCCATATGTGGTACCAGTAATGTCATCAGTACCTCCGTCAACAATAATAGAGTCATCACCGTTACCAGTAGTAATGATACCCTCGTTGTAAATGGCGCCAGCGATAGTGATTGTGTCGTTACCATCACCAGTCTCAATGGCGTTGAAGTTCTCAAGGGCACGGTCAGGGAAGCCTACCTCGGCAATAATCGATGCAGTGATCGAGTCATTACCCTCTCCTAAAAAGACATTGCCTTTGTTAATAAAACTTCCATGGGAAATGATGGAGTCTTGACCATTACCAGTATTAATTGTACCGTCGTTAGAAATGCGATTACGAGGAGTATTAATACTAAGGCTGTAAATGAAGCCAGTGCTAGTGATTGTATCGTTACCATCACCAGTATCAATGTTACCTTCATTGTAAATGCAATTCTTGGTAGTTATGATGTCGTCATCATCACCAGTATCAATAATAAAGAAGTTCGAGAGATCACGACCAGAAAGTGGACCATTAGCAATGATTGTGTCTTTTCCATTGCCGGTACTTATAAATCCTTCGTTCTTGATGCCGGAATTATATCCGGTGCCCTCGATGGTGTCATCACCATCACCAGTATTGAAAGTGATGGACTCATTGTAAATGCCGGTACCGCTGTATTTGCTGTGACCACTGATTTTGTCGTTGCCGTTTCCAGTATCAAAGATGCTACCCTCAGCGATCAAGATTCCCTCGTAGTGGCTGGTAATGCCAGTAATTATGTCGTTACCGTCAGCGGTATTGAAATTGCCAGAATTGTCAATGCCGCCCCACCTTCCCGTGGCAGTAATTATGTCGTCACCCTCGGCCGTATTGAACGTGCCGGAGTTGACAATGGCCTCTGACGATCCAGAACTTCCCGTGGCAGTAATTATGTCGTCACCCTCGGCCGTATTGAATGTGCCGATGTTGTAAATGCCCGTGCTGTAGGGCCCTTGCGCACTAATTGTGTCGTTACCCTCGGCCGTATCGAATGTGCCGGTGTTGTAAATACCGCTCTTGCTTCCGCTCCCTACCGCACTAATTGTGTCGTTACCCTCGGCCGTATCGAATGTGCCGGTGTTGTAAATGCCGCCCCTCCCTACGGCACTAATTGTGTCGTTACCCTCGGCCGTATCGAATATGCCAGTGTTGTAAATGCATCGCC
>Ga0247774_1000224_pt1 | contig 27604 bp, 21 predicted proteins | sample UWRJL001104B6_FD_179933 | JGI IMG/M metagenome (GOLD analysis project Ga0247774, IMG submission 179933) | Plant litter microbial communities from Arlington Agricultural Research Station in Wisconsin, United States - UWRJ-L001-104B-6 | ecosystem: Environmental > Terrestrial > Plant litter >...
GGGAAACGCACGCTTGGCACCTTGGTCTTGTGAGTACCGCCTACCCGACCGACGCCAGTACCGAAGCCATCGCCGCAATTGCTGCCCGTGCAACTGCCCGGCAAGCCGAGGGCGTCACCGATGCCGCCGATGCCCACGCCGACGCCGTGTCCGCCGCCGCCGTTGTCCGGGCCGCCCAAGCGCAGACCGCCGAAGCCACCGGACTCGCCGGGGCCTCCGAACATGCCACCATCGGCGTCGAAGTCGTCATGACCGAGCGCTGGGTCGCGCAGGAACGGTGAGCCGCTATTTTCACTCGTCGACAGCGAGCCGAGCAGCTCGATCATACCGAACGTGCGCGCGACCTCTTTCAGCTGCGCATGCGAGAGCTGCACCTCGGGGTGGTCGCCACGCACCGCCGCACGGTGATTGCTGACAGGCGTGTTCGGTTTGCCCATCGCGCCTTCGCGTCCCTGCGCTGCTTCCGCCGGTTTGCCGGCTGCACTCTCCTGGCTGCCCGCTTGATTGGCGTTGGATTCCTGCTCTTCCAATTCGCGCTGCGCGTTCGCGCTCAAGTACTGCTTCATCAGGATCAGCCGCTCGTTGTCCAGCCCCTCGTCGTCGGTCAAACCCAGCGCCGGCATCCAAAACGCGAAGCCGCCGATCAGCGCGGCGACCGCCGCGAAACTGCTGGCGAATGCCGCGAGCAACGAGCGATCCACGCTGGCTAGACCAGCGCGCGGTGTGGTCTTGCCGGCCGGCACGTTGGCGAAGCGAAATTTCAGCATGCCGAGCTTCAGCTCCACGACCGTCCCGGACAGCAAGGGCACGCTGGTCGCCTGGCTCGGCAGCGCATACGGATCGCTCGCTCGTTTGACGCTCACTTCGGCCCCTCGCGGAACGACCACGTGCGGCGTGCCGTCTTGCAGCTCGACCAAGCGTGCGCTCGCTGCGCCGAGCTGCGCTGCGGCAAGCTCGAAATCCACGTGCTCGGCCGCCGAGCTCTCACCGATGGTGAAGGTTTCAGCAGCATTCAAGTGACGCGCAAACAAAATCGTCGAGCCCCACAGGCCCATCACTTCCAGCGCTTCGAGCGCGTCTCGCTCGAATTCTCCGGGCTCGAGCGCGCCCTGTTGGAGCAAGCGGTGGGTCGGCGCATCCAGCGCTCTTTCGTGCTCACTTGCGTGATCGACTTCTGCAGCGCTCACGAAAGCGAACGGCGACGGGGGGCGGGCATGAAATGAACGGAGCTCGGGCTGCACGTGTGCCATGAAAGGATCCTCCTGGTTCACGCGAACGAAGCGTGCGTGAGCAAAGCCGAGCGGCCCCGCTGAGGTGGGCCGCTCACTCACTCCCGGGCGACGAGATTGTCGCCTTGGCAGCGTGTCGTTCGGTGTCGCCTAGACCGACAACCCCTGCCCCGCGGAAGTTCCAAAAAATCGCGCGCCCCGCCGGGCCAAGCCACAAGCTCCGCGGCCGATGCCGGAAAACGCAAAGGACGCGAACCTTTCCATTTGCAGTGCTCCGTCGATGCGTCCGCTGAACCACAGGCAGCACTGCCACACCTACATTGCTTTTATCCGCGTGGCGAACGACGCGGCAACGCGGGCCACGCTGCGGAAGCGACCGCGTACAAAGACGAAGAGAAGTGTCGATCAAGCGCTCTCAGATCCGTCCATGGCTCGGAAATCGTGTTACGCTAGAGCTGAGGATCGAGAGTTTGTCCGAGGAGAAGCCGCCTGATTACCTCCACGCCGAGGACCCGGACGAGCGCACAGCCATCGTCAGTCTGTCGGAGCTGCGCAGTGCGCCGCGCAGGCAATCGAAGGACCGCCACCTCTTGGTTCGCGTTAAGGGCGCAGAGCTCGGGCGCGTTTCGCGCTTGCCGCCGGAACAGTTCCGCATCGGCCGCAGCCAGGATTGCGAGCTGTGGCTGGGTGACGACGGCGTAAGCCGCAAGCATGCCCGCATTTTCAAGGAATCGACGGTCTACCTGATCGAAGATACCGAGTCGGCCAACGGCACGTTCGTACAAGGTCAACGCGTGTCACGTCAGGTGCTACGCGATGGTGACGTGATCCAGTTCGGTCCGACCGCCGTCTTTCGCTACACCATCACCGACGAGAGCCAAGAGGCGCTACTCCAACAACTGTACGACGCCAGCGTGACCGACGCGCTGACCAGCGCCCACAACCGCGAGCACTTCGACACACAACTGCGTTCGGAGCTCTCCTACGCGCGGCGCCACAAGGTGGACGTGTCGCTGGCCTTCTTCGACGTCGATCACTTCAAGAAGGTGAACGACACACATGGTCATCAAGCCGGCGACGCGGTGCTGGTGGGACTGGCCAACACCATTCGCGCCATGATCCGCAATGAGGACGTGTTCGCGCGCTACGGTGGTGAGGAATTCGCCTTGATCTTGCGCGGCATCGACGGCACGGGCGCGCACAGCGTGGGCGAACGCCTGCGTGACCGGGTAGCGAAGATGCGGGTCGAGCACGAGGGCAAGCTGCTTTCGGTCACCGTCAGCGTCGGCTGCTCGTCCTTCGCCGAGCTGGACGAAAAGACGCCGGAAGCGCTGGTGAGCAGCGCCGATAAGCGCCTGTATGCCGCCAAGCACGCGGGCCGAAATCGCGTCGTGTCGCGCGGCTGAAGGCCGTCCGCGTTGCTACTTTCTGCCCAAAGCACTACCACTCTGCGCCGCGCATGCGGACAGACGAAGAAGCCCCCGCCCTAGCCTCATCGGGAGCCGAAAGCACGCTGGAAGCCGTCCAGCAAGCGTTGGACTCCAGCGACGACGAACGCGGGCTCGAGCACCTGTTCCCGAACGGCAATCCTGCTCGCCCGAAGCGACTGTGGTGGGCGTTGGCCGCGCTCGTACCGGTGTTCCTGCTGATGGCCTGCGACGGCCACTTCGGCCTGAGCGTGCCGGTGTGTGCGGCTGCACTCTTGATCGCGACCTTTGCGGTACTCGATGCGCTTGGCACCTTCGACGATGCGGCGCTCGCCAGCGACGCGCGCGCGTCCGAAGTCCCCGCCCCGAGCATCCCGAGCGTGCGCGATGTCGCGCCTAGGCTGGCCGAGCTGGGCTTCGCGCTGGTGCTGACGGTCGTCGCACTCCGGCTGGCCGTGGCCGGGGTGTTGCCGCGGCCGGTGCTGAGCGCGGGGCTGCTCGTCACGCTTGGGCTGACCGCGATCGTGATCGCGCTCTGCCGCGTGGCGGAAGCGTTGCGCATCTTCGCCGCTGAAGGCACGCGTTGGTTCGCTCGGCGCGGCTTTTGGCTCGTGCTGCTCAACGTGCTCTTGTACGTACCGCTGCTCGGCAGCTACTCGCTCAGCGATCCCTGGGAAGTGCACTACGGGGAAGTGGCCCGTGAAATGCTCGCGCGGGACGATTGGCTCTCGCTGTGGTGGGCACAAGACGGCTGGTTTTGGTCGAAGCCAGTCTTGGACTTCTGGCTGCAGGGCGTGAGCTTTTCACTCACCGGCGTGCACTTCATGCCCGACCAAATGCTGGCTGCCGCAAGCTCTGGGCTTTCGCCCGCGCCGGAGTGGCCCGCGCGTCTGCCTGTCTTCCTGCTCACGGTCGTCGCCACCTACCTTCTGTACAAGGCCGTCGCGAAGGCCTTCGGCGGACGCGCCGGCTTCGTGTCGGGCTTGGTGCTCACGACTGCGCCGTATTGGTACCTGATTGCGCACCAGAGCATGACCGATATGCCGTACGTGGCGCCGCTCACTGCAGCGCTCTCGCTGGTGGTGCTCGGGATGTGCACCGACGCCGAAGCGCCGCTTCAGACCTTCGAGCTTCGCGTGGGCGCACGCGTGCTGCGCTTGTCGGCCTTTCACCTGCTGTTCGGCACCATATTGCTCTCGGTATTGCCGCAGCTGGTGTACCTGTTGACGCGCAACGTCGCGCTCCAGCTGCACGCGCCGCATTTTGGATTTCGCTGGCATTTGGATGAATTCGTCGCGGGCTCGGGCGGGGGCAACTGTGGGCTACCCGGCAACGAAGCCTGTCGCTGGGTCGAGCCCGCCAATCAAGTGTTCCAGCCGGCGCTCGGCGCGCTGATCTGGGGCGGCGCGCTCGGGTTACTGTTGTTCGTCAATCGTGGCGAGCGCCGCGCGCAGCGCTTGTACTTCCTCGGCGCCTGGTATTTCACCGCTCTGTCGGCGCTGGCCAAGGGCGCGCCGGGGCTGGTGCTACCGATCGTGATTGCGCTCGCGGGCATCGGCGCCGCGCGCCGGTACAAGGACTTCGCGCGCCTGGAGTTGGTCGGGCTGTGCTTGATCTTCGCCTGTATCTGCTTGCCCTGGTACATGCAAATGTACATGCGACACGGCGCGCCGTTCACGGACCGCTTGCTGTTCCACGACATGTACAAGCGCGCCTTCGTGCATGTGCACGACACCAACACCGGCGACGACGTGAGCTTCCGCTATTACGTCTGGCAGCTCGGCTATGGGCTATTTCCTTGGGCCGGCTTCGGCGCGGCAGGGCTGCTCTGGTGGCAGCGAAAGAGAGACGAAGCCGACCAGGCACAAGCCGAAGTGATGAGCTTCATGGCGCTTTGGTTCACGGTCGCCTTCGCCATGTTCACCGTCACCCTGACCAAGTTCCATCACTACGCCTTGCCGACCGTGCCACCGATCGCCGCGCTCACCGGCGTGATGCTCGATCGCGCGCTCGGCCCGGCGCAGCTCGCGCGGCCAAGACAGGCCCTGGCCTATTTTTCTGGGCTGTCCGTCAGCGCAGGTCTCTTGCTGTACGGCGCGCTGCGGCTGTTTCCCGGGGCTTGGAATGGACGCCTGACGGATGGCCATTTGCCGCCCAGCGCGCCGCTCTTGGGCGGATCACTGCTGGCCTGCGGTGGGTTGCTCGCGCTCTACACACTGAAAAAGTTCGGCCAAACAGCGTGCGGCGAGGACGGTTCGTTCGAGGCCAAATACGAACGGGCAGTGCTCGCGTTGCTGGGCGTGGCCGCGGCGGTCCCGATCGTGCTCGTGGGGCGTGACCTGTCGACCACGGTCCTCAACGACGTCGAAGGCCAAGCGCGACTGCTGCACTTGTTCACCTACAACTATCGCCGGCCGTGGCCCAGCGATTCGCTCGGCTTCAGCGGCGTGTTCCGCGCGTTTACCTTGGTCTGTGCCGTGCTAGCGCTCGGTTTTGCCTGGCCGAGCCTGCGACGTCACTCACTCGCGTTGTTTGCGCTGGTCGCCGTGGCCTGGACCGCATGGGGGCTCGACGTATACTTGGTGAGCGCCGCACCCCATTGGGGCCAGCGTGAAACGATCCTGGCCTACTACGCTGCGCGCAAAGGCCCAGAAGAGCCGTTCGTCGCCTATCAAATGAATTGGAAGGGCGAGAATTTCTACACCGGTAACCGCGTGCCCGCGTTCGTCTCCAGCGGCGCAAAATTCAAGAGCTGGATTAGCGAACAAAAAAAGAAAGGCACCAAGGTGATGTTTTTCACCACCGAGCACAGCCGCATCGCCGCGCTGAAAAGCGAGCTCGGCCCGGTCAAGGACTTCAAGCTGCTCACGGGCCGTGAGCTGAACAACAAGTTCACCGTAGCGCGGGCAGAGCTCTAGCGAATCCCACATGGAAGCGAAGCGCGCACCGCGGGTAAAACTGAGCCTCGTCATCCCTTGCTTCAACGAGGAGAAGACGCTCGAGGCCTGCGTGGGCAAGGTGTTGGAGATCGCCGATGACGACTTGGAGCTCGAGCTGATCATCGTCGATGATTGTTCCCGGGACTCGAGCCGAAGCGTCGCCGCTCGTCTGGTTGAGCGCATACCCGGGCTGAAGCTCTTCCAGCACGATGTGAATCGAGGCAAGGGCGCCGCACTCAGGACGGGCATCGCTCACGCCACGGGTGACTTCGTCGCCATCCAGGACGCCGACTTGGAATACGACCCGATGGACTTGAAGCGCCTGCTCGTCCCGCTTCGCAAAGGAGAGGCGGATGTCGTGCTCGGCTCACGCTTCCTCTCTCACGGCTATCACCGCGTGCTCTACTTTTGGCATTCGATCGGCAACCGGTTCCTGACCTTGCTCTCGAACATGCTGACTGATCTGAACCTGACGGACATGGAGACTTGCTACAAAGTCTTTCGCCGTGACGTGATTCAGAAAATCGCGATCGAAGAGGACCGCTTCGGGTTCGAGCCTGAAATAGTGGCCAAGATCGCCCAGGCACGCCTGCGCATCTACGAGATGGGGATCTCTTACCGGGGCCGCACCTATGCCGAGGGCAAGAAGATTGGCGTCCAAGACGGCGTGCGAGCCTTGTATTGTATCCTCAAGTACAACCTGCACGACGCACCCTGGATCATCCAGTTTTTCTTCTATGTCTTCATCGGGGGCGCGTCGGCAGTCGTAAACCTGCTGCTATTTCTGGCCTTGCTGCCGACGCTCGGCGTCTCGACGGCAGCCCTGCTGGCATTTTTCGTCGCCGCAGCCGTCAACTATTTCCTGTCCGTGCAGATCCTCTTTCGTCGCAAGGCCAAGTGGAGCTCGTTGATCGAGATTCTGGTGCTCTCGTGCGTCGTGGCGGTGGTCAGCCTCGTCGATCTGTACTCGACACGCTTCTTGGTCGGTACCGGACTCCGACCGGTGTTGGCCAAGTCTGCAGCCACCGCGATTGGGCTAGGGCTGAACTTCGCCGGGCGCCGGCTGCTGGTCTTCCCGGAAAAGGCTCGCCCGGACTGGAAGCCCCAAGGCTAGCCGAGGGGTGTCGCGTCCGAAGCCTCGGCGCTCGAGGACGGAGGCTGATCGATGGCCAAGTAGCCCGGCATTTCCTCGATCCGCTCGATCCATGAGCGAATCGCGGCGTAGGGCTCGAGGCTGATGCCAGCCTGCGGAGCAGAGTGCGTGTACGCATACAGCGCGATGTCGGCGATCGTGTAGCCATGGTCGGTCAAGTGCGTGTAGTCGTGCAGCCGCTCTTCCAGAATACGCAACGCTCGGCTGCCCTGGCGCTGCCAAGCCTCGAGCTCCTCGGGCCGCGTGGGGACGGCGTCGGGAAAAGTACGTCGAAAGCGAGCGCGACCGATCACTTGAGCCACGTTGCTCTGTTCGAAACACAGCCATTCGAGCACGCGCGTGCGCGCGAGCCCGGGCGCTGGCAAGAGCGCGGTACCCTCGGCCAAGTGCATCAGGATCGCACTCGATTCGCGCAGGCAGGTGCCGTCCGCTAGCTCGAGCACCGGCACCTGGCCGAGCGGATTTTTGCGTAAGAACGACGGCTGGCGCGCCTCTCCGGCGAGGATGTCGATAGGCCGGGTTTCGAACGCCACGCCCAGCTGGCTGAGCAGCAAGCGGATCTTGTAACAGTTTCCCGAGAACAGGTAGTCGTACAGGACCGGTTTACTGGTCATGGGGCTACGCCTGGCTTTCGTAGTCGATCATGCGCACCCCGCGTTTGGCCTTTTCGGCTTCGGTGGCCGCACGCAGCTTTTCGTACAGGGCCACCACGTCGGTTTTGATTTCCCGCACGTGGAGCTCGGGCGTGGACTTGTCGAAGGTCTTGAGCAGCAGGTTTCCGGTGCCCATCACGCGCTGGAAAAAAGGGCGGTCGACGGTGTAGTCGGCGATTCGATACAGATCGATTTGCTCGAGGCGCTTGGACAGCACGCCGGTCTCGACCACGATCCGACGCGTGGTCACCCGGTACAACTTGGAGCCCCGATGCCACCAGCGCGGGAGCAGCCAGAGGCCGAGCGTGAGAACCACCAGCAACAGCACGGAGACGCTGGGCACGAGCGCGCGCCGGCCTTCGAAAAGGACGAGCTCGCCCGAGTGGTCGCTATCCGAGTCCACCACCACGACTGGTTCCCGCCGCGCTCGGCTGGCTCACGCCTGGAGCAGGCGCTTGAGCTCTTCTTTGATGATCGTTTCGGCCAGCGTGGGCACGACTTCCCACACTACTTGCTCGACCACCTCCCGCGACAACGAGAGCACGGCCTCTACCTGAGCGTGATTTAGGCCCAAGCCGCCGAGCTTGCCGGCAAAATCAGCAGGCAGCGCGGGCGGTGCCGCCGCCGGTGCAACTCGGGGCGCCACTGCCGCGGGCGGTGCCGCCGCAACCGGCGACGAGCCCGCCTCGCGCCCAGAGGCGCTGCCCAGCGTGGGTCGCGCGGGGGCGATCGGCTGCACGGGGACGACTTGCGCCGGAGGGGGTGAAGCCGACAGGCCAGGAGTCGTCGTCGCACCGTAGGCCAAGGTTTGGACCCGTGGGCGGCCAGCGCCGGCGTCCGCCACCTTCGCGCTAGCCGACGGCATGACGACCGGAGCCGGCGCGACGGCGGTCATCACCGGCGCGCTGGCCGCGCGGCGAGCGATGGTGGTCACCTTCTCCAGCAACTGCTGGGTGTCGAACGGCTTGTCGACGAAGTCGTCGGCGCCCACGGCGCTTCCGCGCGCTCGATCGTAGGGCTGCTGCTTGCTCGACAGCATCACGACGGCGACATTCGGCGAGGCCGCTTTGATTTTTTGGCAGAGCTCGTAGCCGCCTGCGTTGTCGAGGCCGGCATCTACCAGTGCAACCTGGGGGTTCTCCCCGAGCTTGCGCAGTGCCTCGTCCGCGCTTTCGCAGAGAACGGTCCGAAAATCTTCGCCCGCGAAGGTGATTTCAAGCACCTTGCGCATGGTTTTGCTGTCATCGACAGCCAACAACGTGGTGGTCACGGAGTCCTCCGGTGTGACGTATGGACGAAGCCGGATCATCGGGTTCCACCCAAAAACTGTCAAGGATTTCGCCAAGCTTGCCGCAGAGTCGGCTATATAAGTCCCAATACCGTCGCATTTCGGCGGCCATTTGTCGGCCCCGGCCGGCGGCATCCGTCAGCGGAGCATGAACCAGTCGACGTCGGGCGTGAGCTCGAGGTGAAAATGGTTCTTGTGGGCCGGATTGTAGTTGGGCGTCAGGATGCTGTTGAAAACGTGCGCCGAGGCGGCTGCGCACACCAAATCGTGGAGCTCGCGAGCTTCGGCTGAGTCCGGGTTCGGTGGCAGCGCCGCGGGCCCGCACTGCGCCCCGCCGAGCTGACCGTGGAAGTGATCGAGCACGTTCAGCACCTCGCCGTTGTCTTTGCGCAGCTCGCGCACGTCGATCGCCAGCGCGCCTTGGTGGCGACGCGCCCAGTCGGTCATCGGCCAGCTCTTGGCCGGCGGGCGCCAGGCCGAGAAGATTCGTACCTCGGCGATCGAGTGCGCCCGCAAGACCTCGGCGAAGTCGTCGAGCGAAAGCACCAGCCGACAATCGAAGATCTCCCAGGGCACGCTGGCTCGTTCGCGGTCTGGGAAATCGGTGCGATAGAGCACGCCCCCCAGCTTGCCGGTCAAGCGAACCGGGATCTTCACGCCGCGCTTGGGCTGCTCGCGCGAATACGGGACCTGCCGTTGGTCCAAGAGCGCGAGGCAGGCGTCCGCTGTGAGCTGTCCGTAGGCCTCGGCCCGAGACCCCGGGGCGTGGCTGAGCGGGGTCGGCTTGGCGTGCCGAACGGCGTGCGGGCCGTGCGCGTGCGCCTTGGCCTTGGCCTTGGGCTTCGGTTTGGGCGGAGGCGTCGAGGTGGCGCCGAGCACGAACATGCCCAGCACGGCGCTGACGATCCAAGGCAGACTCACCCCTTTAGCCTGGCCCGAAGTGGGCAGAAGGGCCAAATCCGGGCCCAAGTCGAGCAACGAATTGGCGAAGGTCGTCACAATTTGACGAACTGTGCGAAAGAGCAAAGGATCTCCCTGGTGATGTCGTCGCAGAGCCCGCCCCTCAGCAAACGAGCCCGCTCGGTGCTGTACGCGGTCGTCACCGAATTCATCGCCACCGCCGAGCCCGTCGGTAGCCGCACGCTGACGCGCAAATATGGCTTCTCACTGTCGGCCGCCACGATCCGAAACGAGCTCGCGGATCTGGAAGACTCGGGCTACCTCGCGCAGCCGCACACCTCGGCCGGGCGCGTCCCGACCGAAGCCGCGTATCGCCTGTTCGTCGACGCGTTGATGAAGGTGCGAGAGGTGTCGCACACGGACGCAGCGCGCATCAAGGATCGCTTCGCCCACCTGACCGCGGACTCGGACATCTTGCGCGAAACCGGCAAGCTGCTTTCGGATTTGAGCGGCGCGCCGGCGGTGCTCGTGCGTGCGCGCACCGAAACGCGCACATTGCTCACGCTGCGCTTCATCCCCACGCGCCCGTTCGAGCTATTGAGCGTGATCGTGTTCTCCGACGGTACCGTCGAAAATCGCTTCATCCAGGTGGAGAAGTCGGTCAGTGAGCACGAGCTGGAGCGCGTGCACAACATGCTGAACGAAGTCGTCAAGGGTCGCACGCTGGCGGCGATCCGCGAATACTTCGTGACCGATGCCAGCCATCACGCGGACGAGATCGCAAGCTTGCGTCAGCTCGGGCTGTCCTTGGTGCGCGCCGCGACGGACAACGCCACGCGCGGGGTAGACGTGGTGATTCAAGGCCAATCACGGCTGCTCGAGAGCCCGGAGTTCGGCAACGTCGAGCGCGTACGCGAGCTCTTGTTCGCGCTCGAAGACCGCGAGCGTTTGCTGGCACTGCTCGACCGAACACTGGCCTCGGCGCACGTAAATGTGTTCCTTGGTGAGGAAACGGAGGCGATGGTCGGCTTCCCCGTCAGCCTCGTGGCCGCGCCCTATCGGGAAGAAGGCGGCGAGGCCAGCGGCGCGGTCGGCGTGATCGGCCCGACCCGCATGGACTATCCGTTCGTCGTGCCGCTGGTGGGCGCGACCGCCAATGCGATGAGCGCCGTGATCGCACGGCTTCGGGATCCCAAGCGCCAGGCCAAAGGCGAGTGAGAACGCGCGAGTGACAGCGCAGGCGAGCCCCTCTACTATCGGTCGTCCATGGCTACTAGCTCGCACATCGACCAAGCGCTGACTTTCGCCGAGGCTTCCATGTACGAGGCTGCGCTGCGCACGAGCGCGGCATTGCTCGAGCTGGATCCGCGCGCGGCGATGCGCTTGTTCATCAGTGCCTGGATGCTGGGTGCGCTCGGCGAACGAGAAACCGCCAAGCACGGGTTGGAAGTCGCCGTCGAGCGCGCGGTGGACTCGGGCAATCTCGCGCTTTCGGTGGCCGCGGCCTGCAAATTGCGCGAATTCGGCGGGGACGGCGCGGCCGCGCTCTCCACGATCGCCAAGGCTTTCGCCAAAGGCTCGCCGCGTCTGCTCGACAAGCGCGGCGCGCCGCCGGACCTGCCCGGGGTCGGCGCGGGCTTCTCGCCGCTGCCCGAGACCCTTTCGGGCAAAGACTTGCTGGAAAAGGCGGCCGCCAGCGTCGAGGCCAGCGTCGAGGCGTTCGAAGCCGACCGCAGCGCAGGCGTGCCTCCCCAGCTATCGCCCCAGATCTTGTTCTCCGCGCTCGACGAGAAGGGTCTGTACGCCATGATCGAGATCTTGGACATGCGCGTCGTGCCGCATGGCGGTGTGCTCGTAGAGGAGGGCAGCACGGGCGACGAAGCGTTCTTCGTGGCACGCGGTGAGCTCGACGTACAAAAGGCGTCGAGCACGCCGGGCGCACCGCCGATCGCCTTGGCGCGCCTGGCCAGTGGCGCTTTGTTCGGAGAGATGGCGCTGCTTTCGCGCGCGCCACGTACGGCAACGGTGCGCGCGGCGCTACCCAGCGTGGTGCTCGTGGCCAAGAAGGCCGCTCTCGATCGCGTGGTGGCAAGCGCACCCGGCGTCGGTCGCGCGTTCGCCGAGTTCTGTCGGCGGCGCATGCTCGAAAATCTGATGCGGACCAATTTCGTCTTGCGCGCGGCCAGCCCCGCCGAGCGCCCGGCATTGGTCGAACGCTTTTTGATTCGTACCTTCGAGGCCGGCGACAAAATCGTGACGCAGGGCTCGCAGCCGGAGGGCCTGCACCTGATCGCGCTGGGTGAGGTTGCCGTCGTGCACCGCGACGAAAACGACAACACCAGCACGGTCGTGGCCCACCTCGGCCCGAGTGAGGTGGTCGGTGAAGTGGCGCTGGTGTTGCGACGCCCCGCGATCACGGATGTCGTCGCGCACCACCCGACGGTGACGCTGTTCTTGCCTCGTGAGCGGCTGATGGATCTGGTCAAGGCACACCCCAAGGTGTTCGTCGATCTGTACGAGCTAGCCGTGAAGCGCGACGAAGAGACGAGTCACATGGCCACGGAAGAAGCCGCCGAGCCCGACGACTTCGTGATCGTCTGAGCGACGCCGCGCTTCGACCTCACCAGAGCGTCGCCCAGTGCGCGCCGAAGCCGCCGCCCGAAAGCGGCGAGACCATCAGCGAACCTGGCACACCGAGCGTCTCGGAGAAGCTCTTGCCGACGCTGCTACCGATGGCTTCGCCGAGCAGAGCGCCCGACACGATGTCCGAAGCAAAGTGGTGGTCCCCGAACCACATGCCGCCCGCGACGCCCAACGCAAGCGGGTAGCCCAAGAAGGACAGCACGCCGAGCTCGGGGTTCGAGGCACGAAACGCGGACGCGAAGGCGAACATCACCGCCGTGTGCCCGCTCGGCCACGCGCCGACCCCACGTTGAAACGGCGCGTAGTCGCGCGCGTCTTCGGGATCATCGAGCCTGTCGGACGCACTCGGGTCCTTGCCTCCGTTGGGCCATTGGCGGCCAACGCCCACCTTCAGAATGCCGACCACGCCGTAGGTCAACAAGCCTGCCTGCAAGAGTGGCGCGATCACCCGCTGCGCCGAGCACGAGTCCGCTGCGACACTGGCGCCGTAACCCACCAGCAAACCCGCGCCGAGCGCGTACGGCGTCCACACGCTGACCGGTTCGAGGTTGGGCTTGCCGAACGAGTCGCGCTGGGCAACCAGGCGCAGCTCGTGGTCGAGGCCCGTGCTGAAGCCGAAGGGCGTCACGATGGCCAGCGCAGTCAATGTGAGCGGCACGGGGCGCGCGAAATTTTCGCCGCTGCGGGACAGGCGCGACCACGGTTTGGTCCCCACGCAAGACGGCTCGGCCCGCGCCGGCAGGGCCCTGGCCAGCACCCCGAGCACGACGCCTAGCCCCAACAATCGGCCCGAAAGAGCTAGCTGACGTCCGTGGCGGCCTGCCAAGCGCATGTCCCGTCGCGAAGTATGTCCGGCTTCTGGACGAATTCCGCAGCTTTCCGGTCGGCCTTGCCGCCCCAGGCTCGACCTGACGCTTGACCCGACCCGAACCGAACGCTAAGCCGGGACCCCATGAAGAGCTCGTTTCGGTTCCTTAGTGTCGTGGTGTCCGCAGTCGCAGTGCTGCTCGGCAGCGCGCAGGCCCACGCTCAATCCAAAATCGCCGTCGTCGATACGCAGCGCGCGATCATGGAAACCGAGGATGGGCTGCGTGCTCAAGCCACGCTCAAGAAAGTCTTCGACAACAAGCAGCGCGAGCTCGACAAGAAGCAGGAAGATCTGCAGAAAGAGCGCGAAGACATCGAGAAGCAACGCGATGTGCTGAGCAAGACCGCGCTCGCCAAGCGCGTGGACAAGTGGCAGCGCGAGATGATGGCGTTGCAAGGCGTGTTCGTCGACTACAACAAAGAGCTGCAGAAGAAGCAGGGCGAGCTCACGCAACCGATCGTGCAAAAGATCATGGGCACGATCCGTCGCCTGGCCACGCAAGACGGCCTGGACTTGGTGATCGACAAGCAGGCTGCTCCGTACGTCCGTAGCGACTTGGACGTGACCGACCGCATCATCACCCTGTACAACCAGGGCTCGGGCGACGACGGCAAGGCGTCGAGCAAGAAGGAGGGCGCGGCCACCGGCCCCGCGCCGACCCCGCTGGCCATGCCGAACGCGACGCCGCCCGCCACGCTTTCGCCCGCGCCCAAGAAGTAGCCGAGTTCGCGACTCGCGCGCTCACGGCGGGCTCTCTGTCATGGCTGCACGAAAGAGCGTCAAACTCGAGATCGGTAGGATCCTGGAGATCCTGCCGCATCGCTATCCATTCGTGCTCGTGGATCGCGTGACGGACATTGTCGCAGGCGAGAGCATTCGCGGTCACAAGATGGTGAGCGCGAACGAACCCTGGTGTCAGGGGCATTTTCCGGATCGGCCGATCATGCCGGGCGTTTTGATCATCGAAGCGCTGGCGCAGATCGGCGGCATCCTGGCCTACGCCTCGGAGCCGTTCGATGCCTCGACCAGCCTGATGTACTTTTTGGGCATCGATAAAGCGAAGTTTCGCCACACGGTGACGCCCGGCGATCGTCTCGATTTGTACGTCGAGGTGATCCACCATCGCTCGAACGTCTGGAAGCTTCGCGGTGAGGCCACCGTCGAGGGGACACTGTGTGCCCAAGGGGAGCTGCTGGCGTCGATCGTCGATCGCTCCTAGCGCGACAACGTACCGCAGCGCGCGCAGAAGCCTGCGATGCTACCCAGTGAGGGTATGTCGAAGCGCTGTCGAGTCGTGCCCCTCGTCGCCATCACCCTGAGCTATGCGCTGCTCGCCGCGTGTGTGGCAACGCCCGACGACGTGGCTCAGCTGGACGCCGATCATGCGCTCGATCAGCGCTCGACCCACGGCCTGGTCGAGGCCACGGTAGCGCTCGATGGCCCGCAGATCGCGCGCGGCCCGAACGATTTTTCGATCGCGCTGCGCGCGGCCCAGGGCTCGTCCTCACCGCTACTGACCAGCGTCGACGCTTCGATGGCAGTGCACGGTCATCACGTCAGCGCATCCAGCATCGTCAATGATAGCGGGACGTTCCACGCCGCCGGTCTCGATTTGTTCATGAGTGGGCGATGGCAAGTCGCCTTGGGCGTCGAGCTCGAGGATGCGTCGGATCTGGTCGAATTCGCGCTCGACGTGCCATGAGCAAGGGCGCATGCGTGCTGTTCGCCGCGCTCGCGCTGTGGACGACACGTGTCGATGCCTGCTCGTGCAGCGGACAGGGGCCGGCCAGCGCATTGACTCGGCTGGATCAAAGCTACGGCGTGCGTTTGTCGGAGCGTTTCGTGCTCGGACAGGGCGCTTCGAACGCACACGGTCAGTACCAGGCGTTCGCCCCAGGCGAGCACGATCGCAGCCTGGAATACGCGCTGCTCATGGCGTACCGCGTGCAGCGCTTGGAGCTCGCGGCAACCCTCGGCTACGGCACGCGCAGCGCCGCGTTCTCCGAAGTGTCCGAACGCACGAGCGGGCTCAGCGATACACTGCTGCGCGCTCGCTACGAGGCAGCCGAAGAGCCCGAGCCTTGGCAGAACGGTGTCTATCCTGGGCTTGCCATGCTGGGCACGCTGCGCCTACCCACGGCGGAGGCCGAAGGCTTGGCCCCGCGCGGGCTCGGAACCTACGAATTCGCGCTGGGCGTGAGCCTCGAGCGTTCCTTCGCGCGGGTGTTCCGCGCGGGCCTCTTGGCGGAGCTCGCCGGCCGCTTGCCCGACACGACGCTCGGCTTCACGCGCCGCCTGGGCCCGCGCGCGAGCGCCGAGCTCACGCTGTCCTATTTCGCGACCCCCGACCTCGTCATCAGCGCGCTGATCGGCACACGCTGGGAAGGCAACGTGAGCGTGCAGCAACGAAAGCAGTACGGCACCGCGCAGCGCTTGACCGAACTGGGTGCGGCGATCTCGTTCCAACCTTGGAAGAGCCCTTTACGCGCTGGCTTCGCTCAGCGCTACGCGCCCGGGATCGACGGGCTGAGCGCCAACACGCTGCTTGGTCTGACCAGCGAATTTTGGGTCGGCTACGTGCGCTAGCGCCGGGTCGCCGCAGAGCGTGAGCTGCACCATGGTTCAACAGGATCCGTCCGCCCGTGCGCTGAACGACGCGACGGCGGCTGAACACCCGACCCAGCAAGCCAGTTCAATCTGCCCAGCCTCAGACGTGCTAACTGCCGGGGGGGGCGAACCTGTGTCCACCAAACGAAGCAGCCTCCGAGGCGCCGTCTGCTACGCGGCGATTTTACTGCACGCCTCATGTGGTCACGTCGACGCTGGGCCGGGCGGCAAAAACGGCAGCGCGGGGCAGGATGCTCGAGGCGGTGGCTCACAGGCGGGCGTCGCTTCCACGCTCGAGACCGGCGACCCAGAGGCTGGGCAGGCCGGAGCGCTGTCGACGCATCCGCAGGCCGGCGATGGCAGCGATGCCGGAGGAGCAGCAGCCGTCAGCGGTGAAGCGGGCGGCAGCGGCGGCGACGATGTCCAAGACCTCGACGCCTCCACGCCGGACCGGTCGCCGTCGCAATGCCCAGCTGGTGAGCACGTCACCGCGGCAGCGACGGAGACCCGCGATATCGAGTGCAGCGCGTGCCCACTCGGAACTTACAGCAGCCAAGCGAACGCGCCGGCGTGCAGCGAATGGCGCCACTGCCGTTGGCAGGAAGTCGAACAGGCGGGCGGAACACCCGCTTCAGACCGCGTGTGTATTGCGGGTTCCGCGTTCCGGCAGTTCGGAACCAACGAGCGCGACGTGGCGTCCTCTGTCACCGTTGACGCGGCCGGCAACGTCTTGGTCGCGGGCTACACGACCGGCTCTCTTCAGGGCACGAACGCAGGCGGCGAGGACGCCTTTGTGCGCAAATTCGACGCTTCGGGCAACGTGCTCTGGACCCGACAGTTTGGCTCCGACGCAGGCGATGCCAGCAATTCCATCGCCACGGATGGGGTTGGGAACATTTACGTGGTCGGTGCGAGCTTTGGATCAATGGCAGGTTCGAACGCCGGCGAAGGGCCGAACGCTGGCGGCCGCAATTGCTTCATCCGCAAACTGGATGCTGCGGGCAACCTGCTCTGGAGTCAGCAATTTGGATCGAGCGGCGACGACGTCGCCTACGCGGTTGCGCTAGAGCCCGCGGGCAACCTTTACGTCGCAGGCTACACCCTCACGACTCCGGGCGACAGCGGAGGGATCACCAATGCGTTCGTGCGCAAATTCGACAGCGCAGGTCACGTGCTCTGGGAGCTACCGTTCGGCACTGGCGCGGACGATTTGATTCATGCCATGGCCGTCGACGCTGCGGGTGACCTGTACGTGGCTGGGCGCACGAGTGGCGCGCTCGAAGGCGAGAACGCCGGCGCTTACGATGCGTTCGTGCGCAAGCTGGACTCCGCTGGCCACGCACTCTGGACGCATCAGTTCGGAACTGGCCGGGACGACGATGTGTACGCGCTGGCGCTGGATCTCGCCGGCGGAGTCTACCTCGCGGGTTCCACTCTCGGATCGCTTCAAGCGCCGCTGCAGGGAGACGGGGATGCCTTCGTCCGCAAGCTGAATTCTGCGGGCGCCGTGGAATGGACTCGGCAAGTGGGGACCAGCAATGTGGATATCGGCATGGCTATGGCCGTGGACCCGACTGGCAATGTCTTCATCGGCGGATACACCTCGGGGTCCTTCGAGGGCAACAGCAACGCAGGCGCCGTCGACGGCTTCGTGCGCGAGCTCGATACCACGGGTGCAGTGCTACGAACCGTTCAGTTTGGCAGTACGCAGAACGAGTTCCCATTCGGCTTGGCTGCCGACGCTGCGGGCAACGTGTATGCGGCTGGTTTCACCGCAGGCTCACTGCAGGGGCCGAACGCCGGACTGGTCGACGTTCTGGTCCTCCAGTTGGAACCCTGAGCTGTCCCGCGCACGACGGCAGCGTTAGTCGGCAGAGAACCGCGACCGCCTGAGACGAGTCAGGCGATCGTTTTCGCGAAAGAGCTTGAGCCAAGCACCGGGGGCCACGCCGTAGTGAGCCTTGAACACGCGCGAAAAGTACGGCTCGTCGACGTAGCCGAGCGTCGAAACAATCATCTTTATCGACAGGCCGCGCTGCAGGCAGCGCACCGACTCTGCCAGCCGAAGGGCGTTCCAATATTGGCCAATCGTGACCCCGTAGCTGCGCTTGAAGACCACGCACAGGCGCCATTGACCGAGATCCGCAACCGCCTCGAGCTCCGCAAGCGTCGGACGTGCACCCAAATGCGCGTGCAGGTACTCTCGCACTCGGCGCAAGCGGTAGTCCCGCACCGGGTCGAGGTTGGGCAGCGCTCGCCGGCCTTCGCTGAGCCGTGAGATCAGCGCGTGCAGCGCCTGGCTCCTCGCGCAATCGATTTCGAATGGGTCGCCGCTGGCAACCGCGCGCACGAGGCCGAGCAGCGCGTCGAAGCTCGACGGATCCTCGATCGCGGGAGTATCGAAATGAAATCGCGCTGAAGCCCCGAAGCCTCGGGCCGCGTCCGAGACGAGCGCGGGGGCGAAGCGCACGACGTCGAAGTTTGCAGCGCCGCCTTGCAACTTGAGCCGCTCGGTGACGTGCGTTTCGCCGGGCTCGATGGCCATGATCCCTCCACACGCAGTCGACAGCGTTCGACCGCGCGTTCGCCAGTCTGCGATCACCCGCTTTTGGTCACGATGAACGACGGCCAAGGTGAAGGCGTCGTGGGCTTCACGCCAATGACGGTGCGACCCGCGGATCGACATGACCTCGACGCCCTCGATGGGGCGGCTGATCGTGAAGCGCTCGCCGGGTCGATCCGTATCGCTCCAGGTGCGACGATCGCGCTCGGCCGACAACATCCCCCGAGGCTACGCCTGCTCTCGGTTCGCAGGCAAGGCAAGCATACCTCGCTCGTCGAGCTCGATCTTTCGACGGGCAGGCTACCAATCCGCGGGTGGCCTCGGTGGAGCCTCACCGAAGCATTCGAGCGAACCGTCCACACGTATGCCGCACATAAAGAACTGGGACGCGACCAAGCGAGTGAACTTATCCGACGGAGGTGTCCCGTACGTCGAATCATACCCGCTCCCGAGACCATCACAGACCACGCTCTGATCCTCACGGATGGCACACAGGCAGCCCCAGTAGTTGACGGCCAGCTCGATGAAATGCTGCGACGCGAGCGCGGGTGGCGCCGCCCGTGGAGCGCAGGCCAATGTACGGTCCTGCCGCAGACCACACAGCGCGTAGCTGCCGGCGCTGATCTGCGTGTAGACGCCTGCGGGCAGCGAATAGGAGGGCTCTGGTACGTCGACCGTGCCGTCCACGCGCAAGCCAAACAGGAGATCATTCTGCATCAAGAGCGCCTGGAATGGCCCTTGACTCGGCAGCTTTGGTTCCATGACCCCGGAGCCGAAGTCCGAATAACAGAATGGCTCGCCGCCAGGCATGACCACACAAAGACCCCCCGAGCCATGCGCGATATACCGAGTGGGGCCGAAGGTCCGGAGCGGAGGTTTCGAGCCCCAGCATGCAGACTCTCCCGCTTGGTCGATGCCACAGAGCTGGTGATCGAGCGGATCGATTGGGTCGTCGGCAAGGATCAGCTTTACCCACGATCGAGGGGGCGCGTTGCCGACGAGCGCCGGCATCAAATTCACGAAGTCACCAAAGCAAGCCATCTTCCCGTCAGACTTCACGGCGCAGGCCGCTTGCTCCTCTTGTGCCGCCGTGATGTCCACCGCACACACGAAGCTTTCCCTCACCCAACTGCCGCTCTCGTCGCAGCGCTCGCGCACCGCTTTGCAGCGAACGGCGCCGGGCGTACACGCTTCGAGCGCGGCACCACCAGCATTTGCTGCGCCGGCATTTGCTGCGCCGGCATTTGCTGCGCCGCCCCGAGCAGCGTTGCTGCCTGCGCTGCCACTCGCGCTGCCGCCGTTCGCTGCGCTGTTCGAAGCCCCGGCGAGCGCCTTGCTACCGGCGCCGGAAGCAGCCGTGAAACCGCTCGCGCCTCCGCTTTCGCGCGGCTCGTCCGCGGCAGTGGCGCCCGCGGCGCCCAGGTGAGCGCTCTTCCCACCGCAGGCAACGACGAAAAATGACGCCGCACCCCACCATCCTCGAAGCATGGTTCGAGCGTAGCGTACAGCTCCAATGTCGTCCGCCGAATTCTTGGATTGCCATTGCCAACGCTGCTCGAAGGGCTCGAACCTGCTTCGTGCACAAAGCCGATGTGTCCCGAGACGGGATGATTCGTCGAGGCTAGGCGCGGGTCTGGTCAGCACGAGGGCGACTCGAATCGGGATTCGACAACTCGACCTGGCGACGACCTTAATCTCACGGTTCGCAACTCCGTTAGAGCCCCGTTGTGGTGAGCCGCGCAGATCGCGCGCCACCTTCAACAAAGAGTAAAACCTCAATGAGCTCTATCAAGACCGCGATGCAACGCGGCGTCCTCGCCGCGATCATCGCGGGAGCCTTGCTCGGTGCCTGCAGCGACAATGACCGACCGCTCGAACCTGCTGGACAGTCCGGCGCAACAGGCAGTGCCGGACAGGCCAATCTCGCCGGTGCAGCGGGCGAGAGCAGCAGTGACCCGTGCGTAAGCGGGCAAGTGAAGTGCGATGCGCGCTGCGTCAGCGTGAGCTCCGATCCGGAAAATTGCGGCGAATGCGGCACCCAATGTGAAACGGGCGAGGTTTGCTCACAAGGGCGATGCGCGCTGACCTGCGGCGGCGGTACGAGCAAGTGCGACACGCGATGCGCCGATCTGAACTCGGATCCCAGCAATTGCGGTGCGTGCGGCGACGCCTGCGACGCGGGTGAGGTCTGTTCGAACGGCAAATGTGCGCTCAACTGTGCCGCGCAGCAAAGCGAGTGCGCCGGGGCGTGCGTCGACACGCAGACCGATCGCGCAAACTGTGGCGAGTGTGGGTCCATTTGTAGCGCTGGGCAGGTCTGCACCGCGGGCGAATGCGTGCTCAGCTGTCAGCAGGGGCTCAATGCCTGTAGCGCCGACTTGGACGGCGCTGGCGGCGCGCCTGCGTCTGGCGACGTTTGCGTCGACCTCAAACGCGACAACGACAACTGCGGCAGCTGCGACCACGCTTGCGCAGCGGGTCAAGTCTGTTCGGACGGCAAATGCGCGGTGAGCTGCGGCGGCACGGATTCGAAGTGCGTCACGGAAGACCTGACCTACTGCGCCAACTTGAAGACCGACAACACGAACTGCGGCACTTGCGGCACCAGCTGCGGCGCGGGCACGGTCTGTTCGGACGGCAAGTGTGCGACGTCCTGCGGCGGCCCGAGCTCCATCTGCACGATCGACAACGTAAGCTTCTGCGCCAACCTGAAGACCGACAACACGAACTGCGGCACTTGCGGCACCAGCTGCGGCGCGGGCACGGTCTGTTCGGACGGCAAGTGTACGACGTCCTGCGGCGGTGCGAGCTCCATCTGCACGAGCGGCAACGCCAGCTACTGCGCCAACTTGCAGACCGACAACACGAACTGCGGCACTTGCGGCACCAGCTGCGACGCGGGCGAATCCTGCAACAACGGTCACTGTGAGATCACCTGCGGCGGTGCTTCGTCGGCGTGCGGCACGGGCGACAACGCCTACTGCGCCAATTTGGGGAGCGACAACACGAACTGCGGCAGTTGCGGCAGTGCCTGCGGTGCTGGCGAAGTTTGCGCCAACGGCAGGTGCGGCGTGACCTGCGGCGGCGCGGACACGTTCTGCGGCGCTAGCACGCCCTATTGCGCGAAGCTGCAGAGCGACAACGCCAACTGCGGTGCCTGCGGCACGACTTGTAGCGCTGGCGAGGTTTGCTCGAATGGCGAGTGCACCACCACCTGCGGTGGCGTCAACTCGATGTGCAGCAAGGACGACACGGACTATTGTGCGAACCTGAAGCAAGACAACGCCAACTGCGGCACCTGCGGTAACACTTGCGCAGCCGGGCAGATGTGCTCGGAAGGCGCTTGCGTCGTGACGTGTGGCGGCGGTGACGCCACCTGCTCGTTGAACGGCACGAATTATTGCGCTGACCTCAAGAGCGATAACGTGAACTGCGGTACCTGCGGCACCACTTGCGGCGCTGGTAAGGTTTGTTCGAATGGTGCGTGCACCACCACCTGCGGTGCCAACCTCGCCACCTGCGGCACGGCCCCCGCGCAGTATTGCGCCGACACGAAGACGGACGCTGCCAACTGCGGCTCGTGCGGCAACGTTTGCGCTGCGGGCAAGGCGTGCCTTGCTGGTTCGTGTCATTCGCTCGCACCCCCTAATGTATGTGCCAGCGGCGCTGACCCCGGCGACGCCAACTTGACTTGGACCGTGTGCAGCGCCTCGGGCGCGGAAGCCTGGGTTTCGATGCTGAATCATGGCGGCCAATTCCACGCGGAGGCGATCTGCAAGGGCCTCGGCTACACTCGGCTCGGCGTCCACGGCGGCACTTGCGGCACCGTCTGCGGCTACTGCCAGGCGAGCACGAGCTGCTCGGCAAACGGCAACAAGAACTTCGATGGCGGCGGTAGTTGCGGATCGGACGCGCTCGGCGTGATCCTGTGCAACACCGTGATGTGGCAGTGCTTGCCCTGACCCGCTAAGAGCAGCATAGGCAACGGCTGGCGAGGCGCAGTCCCTGCGAGGGGACCGCGCCTCGTTTGCGTTTGTGCCGTGCTAGCCAGCGTTGCTGCTCACGCCGCCCGAGCCACTGCTCGCACCGCCCGAGCCCCCGCTTAGCCAACGCAAAACCAAGCGGACGCCGAAACGCGGCTCAAGGCCCGCAGGCGGCGTCACCGCTACTGCTGACCTCGCAGCCAGCGCTGCAAGGGGTCACGGTCGGCGTGCCATCGCTGCAAGTGACTTGGTAAGACAGGAGTTTCTGCGCCAGCGCATCCAAGCAATAGGTCGCAGTCTGACCCTTACGACAGTAGATGGTCTGCGCGTTGATCTCCGTGGGGTAGAACCACGAGCAGGGTTCCCCGGCAAAGCCTGATTCGTCGCAAGCGCCGACGGGGCAATTGTCGTAACAGGCGAACACTCTGCCGGTCGGACAGTTGGCGGTGCAGGGGCCACCCGGCTCCACGATTGCACTCGTGCTGCCGGCGCTGCTCTCGCCGTTGGGTGAGGAACCAGCACTGCCATTCGAACCTCCGCCGCTTCCGCCCGAGCGCCCAGCCGTCGCACCGGGACCCGAGCCCGCGTGGGAGCTACTGCAGCCAACCGCGGTGCTGAGCGCCAGCAAGAGGCCAACAGAAAGCGTGAGCGCACTTACCCTCAGTGACATGATGCTCCTGACCATCGAAGCAAACGATCTAGCGCGAGCTCTTGCCGCCGCCCTCGAACAGGTCGTCGAACACGCTGTCGAACTCGTCTTGGTCGCCGACGGCGCGCTGTCCCGAGGACGCGGGCGGGCGGCCTTGCTCGGGCTGGAGCGCAGCCAAGCGTTCGCTCACGTCACGGTAGCCCGGGTCTCGACGGGCGATCTTCTGGAAATAGTACAGGGCGTCTTGGCTCTTGCCCTTCATTTCGTACACGGTGCCGAGATCGTAATAAACGTTCATCTCTTGCTCGACCGTCTTGTCCGCGGCGCTCAGCGCGCGAACGTACGACTCGACGGCGCGGTCGAGTTGGCCTTGCTCCAAGTAGACCATGCCGATCATCGCAAAGCAGTTGCACTCACGCTGCGGATCGCGAGCCGAAAGCTCGAACTCGTTGATCGCGTCGGGGATGAGCCCCATTTCTTTGTACGCAACGCCCAGATCATAGTGCGTCGCGCTGTCGTTCTCGGAAACCTGCGAGCGAATGCCAGCGCGGAACTTCTCGAACACTTGGTCGACGTCGACGTCGTTGCCGGCGCCCAGCTGAGCGGAGCTCGCGGGCAGCTCCATCTCGTCGAGCGCGCCGAGTGATTGCGCGACGTCGAAATCGAGCGTCTCTTCCCCTTGGTTCTTGTTCAGCTGCGAGCGCTCGATGGTCTGGCTGCCGCCGGACGAGCCGAGCGCGGTGTCGACCTCGCGCAGCCGCTCGAGCACGAGCGGGTGATGCGGCGTACGCGTGAGCTGTTCGAGCAGGATCGCCTTGGCGTCTTCGTACAGACCACGGGTAGCGAAGAAATCCGCCTCGTCGAGCACGTCCTCCAGCCCTTCCGTGCTTTGCGCACCGGTCTGGGCCGTGGGTGGCTCGAAATCTTCGACCGAGGAGACCTCGTGCACCTCTTCTTCGTAGTCGTCGAGCGCGCGCTCCGAGATCGGGAAGCTCGGTAGCGGCGCATCCGCCTGAAACGGGTCACTTTGAAGCTCGAAGGCCTGGCGCTGAGGGAACGAGCTGGCCGATTCCGAGTTCATGGCCTGTTCCGCGCCGACCTCTTCCAGGTCGTACGACGGCAACGGAGCATCCGGATCGTAGGCCTCGTTCGACGCGGGCTGGTCGCGTGGCGCTGGCTTTTGCGAGTTGGAAGCCGCTCGACCCGGAGCGATGTGCTCCAGCATGGCCAGCGCTTCCGGGTGCCCGGGCTCGATCTCCAGCACCTCGTAGATCAACGCTTCGGTCTGTTCGAAATCGTCGGCGTCGAGCTGCAATGACGCCATGTTCAGCGTCTCGGCAATGGCACCCTCGCGGTCACCCGATTCGACCAACAGCTCGCGCAGCTTCTGGCGGATCTCGAGCGAGCGGGGATCGATCTCGAGCGCGATGTGCAAGGCCTCGATGGCCTTCGGGAAGAGCCGCAACTTGCGGAACGATTCGGCGTCGACCACCGCTTTGCGCGCGTGCGCGTAGGCGTCGAACGAGCTCGAATCAGCGAGCTCTTCGGCCGCCTCCAAGCGATCGTCGACGACCACCACGTCTGGCGCGCTGGCCATCATCGGCCGCCGCGCAGGCAAGGGCTTGACCACGGGCGGAGCGACTTCGAGCGCGTCGCGCTCGGTGTTTTCGTCCAGGAACTCCACGTCGCTGTCACCGACGCTGAGCGGCGCCACCGACTCGACGGGCGGGCGAGACGACTCGACCGGCGGGCGCGAAGAGTTGTTGCCCAGCGTGGGCGGCAAGCTCTGCAGCGCGCGCACTTGCTCGTCGTGCGGCGCGACCTCACGCAAATGGGCGAGCAGCTGCTCGAACAGATCGCGGCGCTCGGCATCACGGGCGATGCGCGCCATCTCCTTGTAAACCTCGATCGCCTTGCCCTCTTGCTCGATCAAGCTGAACGCTTGGGCCAACAGGCCGAGCGTATCCAGGTTCTTCGGGTCGGCCTGAAAGCAAACCTGTAGCTTGGTCAACGCCTGCAAGCCGTCTTCACGCGTGCCGCGTTGCAAGTAGAGCTCGGCCGCCACCCAGGCGTAGCGGGCGTCCACCTTGAAGTGCAGGATGCGCTCGATGACCTTCAGCGCGTCGTCACGCCGCTCCAAGCTGAGCAAGAGCTCGGCGGCCGCCCAGAACGACTCGATGGCTTCGTCCAGGCTCTGCACCCGACAGCGGGCTTCGGCCAGACGCAGATGGGGCAGCGGGTTCTGCGTGTCGAGCCCGACCATCTTGCTGAACACTTCGATCGCTTCGCGATCGCGGCCCGCGCGCTGCAGACGGGTGGCGACCTCGTCGTAGGCGGCCAGGGCATCGCTGGTCAGCCCGAGCTGCGTGTAGATTTCGGCGAGCTTGGGGACGATATGGCCGTAGCGGTCTGCCAGATCCGGCGCGTGCTTTTTGATCAGCTCCCGAATCTGTTTGTAGACCGCGATCGCCTTCAGCGCAAAGCCTTGAGACGAGTAGTACTGCCCCACGCGGTCGTAGGTCGCGATGGCCTCGGGATAGGCCGACAACCGCGCCTGCAGGTCACCGATCTTCAGGAGCGTGCGGGCATCGTTCGGATCGTCTTGGACGATCCGCTGGTACTCCGCGATTGCCCGGTCGTACCTCTTTTTCTCGATGTACTTCTGGGCAGCCTGAAGCGTCTTCTCGCGATCGGATTGCTGCACGTGCGTTTTTCGCAGAGCTCGAAGGGCTGGGCTCGGTCTGGCGCTGCCGATGCCTCTCCGAGGTCCCAAATCCTAGGGGATATCGCTGGTTTGGTCAAGGAGCCGAGCTGTCCTCTGGTTTTCGATCAACCGGCTCCCAAGTCCTCGGAAGTGCCCGAGAGTGGCACGACTGTAGCTCGAAACCACTGCCGCGGTTTAGGTGCGCGACCTGCGCCGAGAAGAAACCTTTCGCCCACACACCGGCCCGCTTTCCAGCGTTGAGTGCCGCTGGGAAAAGCCCGAAACAATGCCAGGATCAGCGACGACGCCCGGCGCCACCCAGCTAATGGTCCGCTTGAACGATATTGCTGCCGCGCAGTACACCATCGCGGGCAAGGTACGGCGTACGCCGTGCGTCGATAGCCCCGCCCTCTCGGAGCTGACGCACGTACAGGTACGGCTCAAGCTCGAGAACCTGCAGTTTACCGGCTCGTTCAAGGAGCGCGGCGCGTGCAACCGGCTGGAGGTCATGAACGAGAGCGAGCGGACCCGCGGCGTGATCACCGCGAGTGCCGGCAATCATGCACAGGCCGTTGCCCGCCACGGCGCCCGCCTCGGCATTTCGGTCACCGTGGTCATGCCCGAGGCCACCCCGCTGGTCAAAGTCACCGCCACTCGTCGCTTTGGCGCGCACGTCATCCTGAGCGGAGCAAACTACGACGAAGCCGCCGCGCTGGCAGCCGCTCTGTGCGCAGAGCGCGGGCTCGTGTACCTGCATCCCTTCGACGATCCGTGGGTGATCGCCGGGCAAGGCACGCTCGGCTTGGAGCTCTTGGCGGACGCTCCGGATCTGGACGCGATCATCGTGCCGGTCGGCGGCGGCGGCTTGATCGCGGGCGTCGCCTGCGCGGTCAAAGAGACCCAGCCCAACGTGCGAGTGCTGGGCGTGGAAGCGCGGCGTTTCCCGAGCATGAAGTACGCGCTGGAAAGCGTCGTCCCGCCCTCGCTGCCCGGTGGCAAGACGATCGCCGACGGCATCGCGGTTCGCCGAGTGGGCGAGCTAACACGCGAGCTGACACGAAAATACGTGGACGAGATCGCATTGGTGGACGAGGCCGAGATCGCCCAAGCCGTGCTCTTGCTCTTGGAGCGAGAGAAAACCGTGGTCGAGGGCGCAGGCGCGGTCGGCGTCGCCGCGCTCCTGCAGCGGCGCTTCGCCGATCTCGAAGGCAAACGCGTCGCCGTCGTGCTCAGCGGTGGCAACATCGACGTGAACCTGATCAGCCGCATCATCGAGCACGGCCTGGTGCAAACGGGACGCCTCGTGCGCTTCGTGATCACCGTGCCGGACGTGTCCGGCGTGCTTTCGGAGCTCACGCGCGTGGTCGCCGATAGTCGCGCCAACGTGCTCGAGCTCAATCACGATCGCGCCTTTTCCGGCGCAGAACTGGGCGAAACCCTGATCGAGCTAGTGCTCGAAACGCACGGCTTCGAGCACATCGAAGAAGTTGGCGAACGCCTCAGCCTCGCCGGCTACCGCTTCGAACGCAAGTAACTACGAAGCTTTCGGGATTGGGTTTGATGGTCACGATTCGCCCCGTGTCGCACCCAGCCTTCGGCGTCCAATACCGCCCCCCAGCGCCACACGATCTGCGACGAGCGCGGCGATCGCCCCGCTCCTGAGCGGCTCCCTGAAGGCCGCCAAGATCGCCAAGATTTCCAAGATCGCCAAGTCCTTACGGCGTCCCAATAGGCCGAATGAACCGGTTCGAGCCACAGAGATTTTGGGTTCGCGGAGCGCGTCGAGTCGACGCATTCTGGACGACGCGCACGTCTGGGTTCACGAACGAAAACCGAGTTCGAACTCGATTTTCCATTTGCGAGGGGTGTCACCATGTACCCGGTCTACTTCGTCACCCATGTACCCGGTCTACTTCGTCACCCATGTACCCGGTCTACTTCGTCACCCATGTACCCGGTCTACTTCGTCACCCATGTACCCGGTCTACTTCGTCACCC
>Ga0247774_1000225_pt1 | contig 27552 bp, 28 predicted proteins | sample UWRJL001104B6_FD_179933 | JGI IMG/M metagenome (GOLD analysis project Ga0247774, IMG submission 179933) | Plant litter microbial communities from Arlington Agricultural Research Station in Wisconsin, United States - UWRJ-L001-104B-6 | ecosystem: Environmental > Terrestrial > Plant litter >...
CTGAGGCACTGGAGGGTATATATGCAGAAACACGTATCAGCTATTCATAGCTTTAAGACTATAACAAATGGTAACAGCTCATAATTACTCAGTAATAAAGGTCTAAAAAAGGTAGAAACGGCCATGGTATATATCCTTCCATGGGATATAAGCCCCGTAACTCCCTGGCGCTCTCATGCTCCGTGCCTCCATAGCTAAGACTCCATCCATGAGGACCACCATCTTTGAGATACCTGGTATTAAGAGACTCAAGTCCCCGCGGAGAATTCTAGAACATTATTTCCCAAGAAGACCAATTACATATTGAAGAAAAAAAAGTGAATAGTTGCAAGCAGAGCCAACACGCTCTTACGCCTTCACTACCAACACGGAGCTCGTCGCAAGTCTTCAATATGAGAAAAATATCGGAAGATAAAGAGAGTTCAAGCAGTAATCAGGTGAATTGACAGAGGCCTGGCCGATTTTATGAGGCTGTCATTGGGGTCGCTAAGGTAGGAGCGAGAGCATAATGACAATTGTATGGCGCAGAGAATAGACATTAGAGACTTCCTGGAACAGTCAGAACACTAACCCAATCCGGTTACCGGGAATTCCCATTTCCTCTTCCAAACTTGAGCAGTCGCCGCGTTAGCCTGAGCTAGTCTGAGCTAGCCTGAGCGAAGGGGCCTTTTTTGGGCTGCCCCGGCTAATTGCTATGGCTCTGATCAAGGGTGGAGTTGCGAGGATGCGCTCTTCCCTAGACCCAATTTTAGGGCAAAGCAAATGTTGACAGCTTTCACATGAGGGGAATCTGATAGCGATGTTCCCTCCTCTAAGAGAAACGAAAACCAAGGCAATAATCCGGTCTCTGGACCACTCGCATCAACTCCGGCGGTATGTCCCACAACCGGCATGTGGATTCCACAAAAGTCCTACTCACCGAATACCTACGGAATAGGTCTCTTTGCTTTCCAGAATTTAAACTGTTGGGCACTTTGAAGTCGGAAGGTGCACTGTCGATGACTGGTCTGGCAGCGGCACCCCCTGAGCTCCGTGACTCTAGCGTGAAGTGGTAGAGGTCGCATTCTGTCTCCGAAAATCAAAAGCCCTACCCGCCTGGTTTTGCCATTACCTTTAATAGGAAGGAGCCGCAGAACGGAAGATTCTGAATTGGCGCCGGATGTTGCGGTGCTGTTGCTGGTTGCAATAAGCGGAGATAGTAATTAAAGCCTATACTTAGGTTACGCCGGTGTAACGTCAAGCCTCCCCATACGCTTTCTTTGTCATCCAGCGGACCGTTATAGAGCCGCTAGCAGAGCTGGGGCAGACTCCGCCCAAGCCGCTGCCACTACAACCGAACCTACCCACTTCATCAATAACCCTTCCATCCCCACATAGTAGCGCAACGCCCCGCACCGGTAGCAGCACAATCGAAGAATTTGCATAGACACCCGCCTGAAGTTCGCCCGCTCGGGCCACCCCCTAGATCTCCAGATCAGGGTAACATCACCGATGCGGCTCTTCACAAGGCATCAATGTTGTCAGCCAATTGCTTCACGCGAGTCAATTATTTATCAGAGTCTTAGCTTGTAGCTTCTTTGCCATGTGGTAGGGATTTTAAGCTAAGCACGGTTCCTGGAGGATCCTTTTCACGCTTTCCACCTCTGCTTAAAGCGTCGCACTGAGGGGCTCATCATGCCGTCATGGAACTGGATAAAGAGCGAGGAGGCGGACGAAGCCTCGCGGGAAGCAACAAAGGGAGCTATTAATGGTGCGATGAAATGGGGGCTCGCGGCTGCAATTTTAGGGGTCGTCGGGCAGTCTATGCATCCGCTCTACAGAGGATTGACGATCCAATTCAAGGTGTACGTCACGTGCTATTCATAGCCCAATCATGAACAGATTCCTGACTTGCTACTAGATACCTGCAAACCTCGGCGATGGTTATGGGAGGCATGATTGAGGCCGATAGTCGGCTGAGGATGTATGAGAACAGGATACGACAGCAAAGGCGGATGATGCGTAGCCAAGCCAAATTGGAGCAGTACGAGCAGGAGTTTCTGGAAGGCAAGCACGAGAAGTAAGAAGAGTTTTCACATAGACGCGACCCGAGAGAAACCCCCGAATTAGCTATGTTTAGTTCATGTCTTTCATTGCATTTTCATGATGATCCGCTAGATTCCTACAAACTTCAGACCCCTTACTTTGTAGGTATCTCGAATCGCTTTGGATCCATATTCAGCTTACACAACCGCGCCACGCAGCCACTCAACTGAAGCAGTGTTTGGACGCCTTCCAGAATCTTCATATGTGTGAAGCCAATCTCGCGGATGAACTCTAGCTTGACATGCTCGGCAAGGTCTAACGTCTTGGTGACCTTGAACATGGTGCTGATAATGTCGTGGCTCGAGTAGCCCAAGTTCCAAAGCTCCCTCAATGTATCGAGAGCTGAATCGACATTGCTTTCGTAGCATGCCTTCAACATAGCCTGCACCTTGAGGGGATGTGGCGAATCCACCACCTTGAACACGTTCTCCCCCGACACAAAGCCAAAACCGGCGTGCGTGGACTGCAGGTTGTTGATAGCCTGTCGCATGTCGCCCTCCGCGCTGAATACCAAAGCCGCGAGGCCCTCGTCGTTGTACTCGACACTTTCTGCCTCGATAATCTGCAGCAGCCTCTTCACCACCTGCTGCTCCGTCAGGCGCGCGTATCGCAAGATGGCGCATCGGGATTGCAACGGCTCGATGATCTTATTGGACTGGTTGCAGGCGAAGGCGAATCGGGTCGTATTAGAGTAGATTTCCATGGTACGGCGGAGGGCCTGCTGAGCGCCCGAGGTCATGCTGTCGGCTTCGTCGAGGATAACAATCTTGTGTCGGCCAGGCGGGAGGGTAACTTTCTTCTGTGCGAAACCCTTGATTCGGTTTCGGACGACATCAATACCTGTTTGGGGTTAGCAATGGACGTCGAGCGACTGGGTTTTCAGCACCCACCTCTTTCGTCACTAGCATTCAGTTCCAAAACTGCTTCCTTGTAGGACTCTCCAAGTAGCTGCCGTGCTAGGCAGAGGACAGAGGTCGTCTTTCCAATACCTGGCATTCCCGAGATGATAACGTGCGGCATGTTTCCTTCTCTTGATATGATCTTCAACCGCTCAATCGTCTCGACGTTACCCACAACATCGTCCAGGAAGACGGGCCGGTATTTTTCCACCCTGCAAAGGTTAGCTAAAAATGCGACAGAAAATCACAAAGGTTACCGACCATGGTAGTTCGTAACTTGTGGCGCCATTGGGGGCAGTAGACATCGCCTTCCTTGCCGCGGATGTTGACGACTCACCAACTTCTGGTGCAGGCATTTTGGCTGATTTTGGCTCTGGATTGATTGTTGAACAATTCGGGTCGGAGAACTTGCGGATGCTGTCACTCTTAACGCGGTGGACGCGAGCGGCGCGTCGAAGAATCGATAAATGAAGTACCCCACTTTAAGAAAAATTCCCCGTTTAAAAGGTACTAGTGTATTATATCGGGGCTTCATACGAAAACGGCACTTCCCGTCCAGGGGTCGCATTATCAGGTGAATCCAGATGCGACAGTGGCACATGAAAGAAATACGTAGCACTACGTAACCGTCGAAGGCAGCCAAATAAAGTTTCCACACATTACGCTCTTTTGCCAGCGCACCACTACGAATTCTAACGCGAGCACTCTGCAGACTGTCACATCATGTTGGCGAAACCAATGACGACGACAAAAGCTTAAACTTAACCCAGTTGTTTAGTTGTTTCCTGTCTTCCAAGCTGATGATTGATTACCGGACGAACGCCAACATCGTGGATGCGGCATGCCTTCTCCGACAAGATACCACGCCGCCGCCGCGAAACCTCCCGATTCCCCCGATAATGATTCTGACTCGGACCTCGAACTGGACCTGCAGGAGCTCGACCCCGTGAGCTCGTCGCCGACATCGCATCGTGGGCGTAGTGCTGGGCAACAGCACCAAGTCTCAGATCAACGATCGCCAGGGAGGATAGCACTGCGGAAGCTACGGATGGGTGGTCGGCGCACTGGAAGAAGGGGGTACGGGGAGCTAGGGCTGGGGCTAGATCATGATGGTACGGACGAGCATACTGAGGCCCTGCTCGGGGGAGGCTCGGAGAGATACTCTGGGGATGGAGACGATGATGCGCCGCTGCTAGCGGAAAATTCTGGGCGACGACAACCATCGGCGCAAGAACGATTAAAGAATTTCGGGTCGAGTTTGCGGATGCCTAGCTTTCGGACCGTATCGAGCTCGAGACCACCCGACGACGAGCAGGACGAGCAGGACGAGGACGATCCGTCAGCATCACGACTAGTCGCTGCTGGGTCATCTCAGTCGTCAAAGTTCCCGCCGAACATTATTTCGAATGCCAAATACACGGCCCTTACCTTCCTCCCAATAACGCTGTACAACGAATTTTCCTTTTTCTTCAACATGTACTTCCTACTCGTGGCTCTGTCACAAGTCATACCTGCCCTCCGAATCGGCTACCTCTCCACCTACATCGCGCCACTTGCGTTTGTCTTGCTTATTACAATGGGCAAGGAGGCTTTCGATGACATTGGACGGCGGCGGAGAGACAACGAAGCCAATGCCGAACTCTATACCGTTATATATTTTGCCGAACCGGGCAAGGGGTTCTCTGGTGGGATCCCGACACGCAGAAAGCTCAAATCGGAGACGAGGAAGAAGGGGAAGAATTCTGCTGCTAGCCGAGATCGGCTATCCGACATCCAAGAGGAAGAAGAGAACACGGAGGGAACTGGCACCGGTCAGGCTTCTTCCGAAGTTCATGAAGTGAGCCGGAAATCACGAGACCTAAAGGTCGGAGACGTTCTCAAACTCCAAAAAGGACAGAGAGTGCCTGCGGACGTGATAATCCTTAAATGTTTGGCCCCTGAGCCATTAAGGAACTCAGCGGAAATGCAGAGGGAACCCGAGCCAGAACCTCTCCTTGTTGATACCCAGGGTGATGGTCTCGGAGATCCATCCTCATCTACGAAAGGCAAAGAAGATGTGAAAGCATCAGGAGAAGGTGGCCCTGGCGGAGAGACGTTCATAAGAACAGATCAGCTCGATGGCGAGACGGACTGGAAACTCCGTCTCGCGTCACCCTTGACGCAGCAGTTGGCCACTGAGGAATTTGTCCGCCTTCGAGTCACTGGAGGCAAGCCAGACAAGAAAGTCAACGAGTTTTTGGGGACAGTGGAGCTACTTCGTACTCGAGACGACGCACAAGGCCACCAGGCTGAGATTCAAAACGATGACAGCAGGATTAATACGGCTCCTTTGTCCATCGACAACACTGCCTGGGCAAACACCGTCATTGCCTCGCAAGGCACAACCCTGGCTGTTATCATGTACACGGGCCCTCAGACGAGATCAGCACTTTCGACGGCCCCGTCAAGATCCAAGACGGGTCTCTTGGAATATGAGATCAACTCGCTTACCAAGATTCTCTGCATGTTGACGCTTGCCTTGTCCATCATTCTCGTTGCCCTCGAAGGTTTCGGCAATACGAAAGGGAATGTTTGGTACGTCAAGATCATGCGGTTCCTCGTTCTTTTCTCCACCATTGTTCCTATCAGCTTGAGAGTCAACCTTGACCTGGGGAAGAGCGCATATTCGTGGTTCATTCAACGAGACCCCGGCATTCCAGGGGCCGTCGTCCGGACTAGCACCATCCCCGAGGATCTTGGGCGGATTGAATACCTGCTCAGCGACAAGACTGGTACCCTCACACAAAACGAGATGGAGATGAAGAAGATCCACATCGGCACCGTCTCGTATGCAAACGATGCCATGGACGAAGTTGAGTCGTACGTCAAGCAGGGCTTCCATATCCAGTTGACTACAGACCCAGCCTCCCAAACTGCACTGATTACACCATCGAATGTGTACAGCGGAACAGGCGGAGGAGCAACAAGAACACGTCGCGAAATTGGCGCCAGGGTGCGCGATGTTGTTCTTGCCCTGGCCCTCTGCCATAATGTCACACCAACGACTGACGAGGAGGACGGCAAGACTGTAACGTCATACCAGGCTTCGTCCCCTGACGAGATCGCCATCGTACGTTGGACCGAATCAGTCGGCCTTCGGCTTGTCTACCGCGACAGGAAGGGGATGACCCTGGAGGCGACAGACAGCGGCAGGAAAGTTGTGCAGGTCCGCATTCTCGACGTCTTCCCCTTTACGTCGGACAGCAAACGCATGGGCATCATTGTCCAGTTCTACGAACGAGTTCAATCTTCTCCTCCGCCCCTCTCGAGCGGCGAAATCTGGTTCTTCCAAAAGGGCGCCGACACCGTCATGGGCTCCATCGTTGCGGCCAACGACTGGCTCGACGAGGAAACAGCCAACATGGCCCGCGAGGGTCTTCGGACCCTTGTCGTCGGCCGCAAGCATCTCTCGCTGCAACAATATCAAGAGTTCTCGTCGTCATATCAAGAGGCCTCTCTCGTCATCTCGGGGCGAGATGCGGCGATGCAAAAGGTCGTCTCGACTCACCTTGAACGCGACCTCGAGTTGCTTGGCGTCACTGGTGTCGAGGACAAGCTTCAGCGCGATGTGAAGCCCAGCCTTGAACTGCTTCGTAACGCGGGCATCAAGATTTGGATGCTCACGGGCGACAAGGTTGAAACAGCAAGATGTGTGGCGGTGAGCTCCAAGCTGGTTGCGAGAGGCCAGTACATCTACACGGTAGCGAAGCTTAAGAGGAAAGAAAATGCGCGGGAGCATTTGAACTTCTTGCGGTCCAAAACGGACTCATGTCTCCTCATCGACGGCGAGTCTTTGACTCTTTTTCTCACGCACTTCCGGATAGAGTTCATCAGCATTGCCGTGCAGCTCCCGACGGTCGTGGCATGCCGCTGCTCGCCCACACAGAAAGCCGAGGTTGCGACGCTGATCAAGGAGTACACCAAGAAACGCGTGTGCTGTATCGGCGATGGAGGGAACGACGTGAGCATGATTCAGGCAGCCGATGTTGGTGTCGGCATCGTGGGCAAGGAAGGCAGGCAGGCATCCCTGGCAGCCGACTTCTCTATCGAGCAGTTCCACCACCTAACCAAGCTGTTGGTGTGGCATGGACGGAACAGCTACAAGCGGAGTGCGAAACTGGCGCAGTTTGTGATTCATCGTGGGTTGATTATTGCGGTTTGCCAGACTATGTATAGCATTGCCCTCGACTTTGAGCCTGAGGGGTTGTATGTTGTGAGTTTTACTTCCCGGCCCTTTTTTCTTGTGTTCTATCACAAACGGGGAGAGCGGCGTAGCTAACTCGTAACTAGGACTGGCTCCTCGTCGGCTACGCAACAATCTACACCGCAGCCCCCGTTTTGTCTCTCGTCCTCGACAAGGACGTGGACGAAAACCTCACGAACCTGTATCCGGAGCTCTACAAGGAACTCACAGAAGGCCGTTCACTCTCCTACCGCACCTTCTTTGTCTGGGTGTTTGTCTCCATCTACCAAGGTTGCGTCATCCAAGGCCTCTCTCAGCTGCTTACCGAGGTGGACGGGACACGCATGGTAGCTGTCAGTTATACCGTACTGGTGCTTAACGAACTCCTCATGGTGGCTGTGGAGATTACGACATGGCACTGGGTCATGATTGTGAGCATTGTAGGGACGTTTCTGATGTATGCGGGGAGCGTGCCATTTTTGGGGGCGTATTATGATTTGGCCTTCATGATTACCTTGTAGGTTTTCCCCCTTCTCTAACGTCGGCTGTTTTTGATTGAGATATCGATACTGACTGGGGGTTTCTTGTTTAGGGGCTTCTTCTGGCGAGTCCTTGCCATTCTCGCCATCTCGCTTATCCCCACTTATGCTGCAAAGGTTATCAGGAGGGTGATTAAGCCGCCGTCGTACAGAAAAGTGCAGAGTACATGACGGACATAATTCCAAGGTTGCCTTTTTTCTCTTCCTTTTATTCTGTTCATTTGTTTTCTCTGGAAGCTTGCATGGTGGGGCGACAAATAGGAAGAAAAGAGGCTTCGCAAGGCTTCTTTCAGCCGGTGCCCGGCGTTTGGTTCAATGCGGGACATAATATGTATACAGTGTTGAATTAGACAGGAACAGAGGGTATGGCATTTCCGCTTTGCATATGGTGTTGTGTCATTAAAGTGACCCTTTACAGATAGGAGTTGTGGCAACGTTGAAAAATTCGTACCAGGTAGTGTTTTTGGCCGATCAATAGCTGCTGCATACATCAGGCCGAGGCATGGGAAGCAACGAATAGAAACTGAGAAAGATATCGGAGCAAGCTGCCACGGATGGGATGGGGGTTAAGTCGCGTTTCTTTCACTCCTTCTCTTCTAGAATGCACATCTCTCTTAGCCGAGTGGAACCGACAAAAAGATAAACACAGCCAGGGTTTAGTGAAAACTAATTAGAGTATGAGCTACTGGCGCTGGGGCTGCTCCGTCTACTGATCAGCGGGAGCTTGTCGAAGTGATGGAGATGGATCACCTGGACACGGTTGGTTTAGTACTTTCCGCCTTCTTTTCTTATATTAACGCATACTGTGCCATGCCCATAATTCTACTACAGAAATTGAAGTTCATAACAGAACAATTCCTATCTTACGCCCGTGCTTTCATAAAAGGTCGTCTATGTAATCGACTAACTCCAGAATTGTGGACAGCAACCGTATGGACAACCGTAACCCTAAAGAAGGTGGTATGATACACTGCTGGCGGCGCGTGTCTGGATTCTAGAAGACGAGGATGGAATATGTGAACCCAGAACTTCGGCCTGCTTCTGAGAGATAGCCCAAGTGAAACGCAAGAAATCGTCGCGCTGTAATCTCCCGCACAAGTTCGGTTTAAGATGGAAGTGGAAAAGGTGCCCAGAGGACCAGTCACTAATCCAGGAGGCGGCCCAGCCCCGTACGCCATGATTGGCTTCAGCACGTCCAATGTCGTCGAGTGCGGGGTGCCTCATGCTGCCTGCCCCGCATCTTAGCGCGTCCCAGGACGCGAATTACGGAAGACTTCCATCAGCTCATCCTCGGGTCAAGAGCTTCAGTTCAGTCCGCGACCTTGAATCTTATTACTCTCCACCTTTCACTCATAATTTCTTATTACCTCCTCTCATCCAAAACTCCAAAACTTCTCCAAAACACCAATCACGCAACAACAGCCTAAGAAAAAATGTCACTGGCCAATCCCCCCTGGCACCGCATCTACCCCCGCACCCTCGCCCCCCTCCCCTCCGACCAGGAAAACTCGCGCCCCATCCTCCACGCCCACGTCGCGCGGCGCATCCTCCCGGCCTCGTCCCTCCTCGGCCTCTGCGTCCACGCCGCCCGCAAGGGCCTGCGGGGCAGCTCCGTCGGGGCCGGGCGGGGCCTCGCGGCCGGCCTCGTCGCGTCCGGCGTCCTGACCGAAGGCTACATGTACACCAAGCCCGACCCCGAGTCGGAGGGAAAGTGGCAGGACCGCGCGTGGCGGCTGCAGAGGAACGTGGACCAGACGGATCTCGACAACTTTGTGCAGGATGGGATGCTGGCGGGAGGGGTTTTGGCGGGCGGGGATGCGTGGAGGATGGGGGGGTTGGGGAAGATGTGGGGGGTGGTGCCGTTGCGGGCTGCGGGGCTGGTGGGCATGGGGAGTTTGGTGGGCATGGGCACTTGGGCTACGATTAGGGTTGTGTTGGGGAAGGAGTTGGAGGTGCCGGACAGGGATTTGTAGGAGGGAGCGGAACCGTGGTGATTGGGTGAGGCTAGGACGGTTGGGGGTTCGGGATGGTAAAGGGATGGACGGTCTGATGGATTGATAGAAGGAAATTAAGAATAGCCTCTCCTCTGCTTCTACTTCCCCTGCCTAATTGATTCTGCTCTAGAAGGTACGGACTGCATTCTCATCTCGATCCAGGCTCGTGAGACCTAGATGAAATCCGCCATGTTTTGCACTAGCTGCCTACAAACTCGGATTGTAACATGTATCTGGAGTCTCTGCCCTACTATTTTAATCTGGATTGTCGCTTCTCTGTTTTTTTGGCTATGTGGTGAGTGCTTTCCATGATAGAACTAGAACCCCCCCCAAAAAGGAACCTAATCGGGACTAACTGAACTCGAGCTTGCTTTGCCTTCGTTTAACACGACCACTATCGCAAAGAACACCAGACATTAAAAACCATAAGAACGCCTCGAATACTAGTATTCAAAAGGAGACGAGCTTTACTAAATACCAATTCAAGGACACGAGATCAAAGAAGCGATCGGAGTTTCTATTTATCGCTAACACCAATGCGACGTGTCTCACAGCACCCAGCTTGCATACCTGAAGTCTCTCCCTGGTGCTGTTGGAATGACCACCATCGTGTGGGGACAAAAATGACACCGCCAGGTCCTTCTTCGACTGCTGAACTTCCATCACATGCTGGCAACGGTTAGGAAGCTGTAACTCAAGGAGGAATCTGGAAGAATTGGGCGATACTTCTTCGAAGGAGTCTCGGATGAAGAATCGCACCGTGGTGACTTCCTTCGTTTGGCCCATCCGGTGGATTCGCTCAGAGGCTTGTTCTTCAATTGTCGGGTTCCTATTCACAGTGAGCCTCATATTAAAAATAAGATGCTATCGTGGTGTAAAGGGGGGCAGGGATTGAAGGGTAGACCCTGTCAGGACCCACCAATTTGGCTCCATCAAGTACGCTCGAGAAGCTTCTGTCAAAGTCAAGCTATCGAGTACTTGTTAGTGCAAAGATACGGGTCTGCAAGCCTCTTAGAATGTATGCTCACCCAAAATTTCCACATTTGAGAGTAAGCAGGAGAACTCGTATCGAAGGGTCATTCCTGAAGCTATCGATGACCGACTGGCGTTCGCTCTGAGGGACGCTTCCATCAAAGCGAAGACAGCAAATCGAAGCACTATTCAAGGCTGCCTCAATAAGGTTGAGGGTAAGTCTCCATGAAGAAAAGACAATGCTGCGGAGAGAAAATGTAGTTTGTGTCTGGTAGTTTTAACGCAAGGAGTGCGGTTGAATGTGAAGTTGCGATTCGGCCAGGACAAGCCGGGTCGGCTACGGCTCCGGTTCGACAGAGGGTCAGCTCACCGCCGGCTGGCCTAGATGGCGTGTGCAGATAGCGTTCACGAAAATTGAAACTGAAAGATCGGTGTCATCTACGAAAAGATGTCGTCAATCAAGTTTGATACAGTATGTCCTCGTTTAAACAGACTTGTCCAGTATCGGGTTTTAAGGTATCGATATTTGAGTAAAGTCCCTGCTTGTTATTCATCTAAGAAAGCTGTAGGCCATATTTAGCAAGAGTATTAGTTCTTAAAGCTAAGTCGAGGAGGGTCATTTGTACACGAGGATAGTTCTATCTCATATCCAGGTATTCCAAGTAGGTACCCTACATCGCAAATAAATTGGTCTCAGTTCCCAAAAACCATCAGTCCAAAGCTAAAGCCTTGTAATAATTACATCAACGCAGACTGTATGACATTCGTCGAAATTATCGACGGAATTACCGGGTGGTGTCACACAAAAACGCACCTTAATCTAACAGGTATCATCAACTGTTGTAACCGAGGGCAAATTCGTTTCCACCGCACCGGATCCCATTATCGTCACTATTACGTAGCCCGCGGGCTATCCAGTTCCAATTTACACAGTAGGCTCCCAACTAATAACACATCGTCATTATCTAACTTCCAAATTCAATAAAAGTCATCCCCCCAGCCTTAATGCTTCTATCCCAACACGCTGAGGCCTCGCTCAGCGGATCTAATCAGTGACCTTAAAGCTGTCTTTACCGCACCATGCCTCATCCTCATTGATCTGTCCCCCACCGACTCGCCAAAGTATCAGAGTGAAAAGTGAAGAGTGAAGCTGGAAGCGAGCCTGCAGGCGCGTACATATTCTCATTGTCGTTTGGCCCGTTAGTCCCAATCCCGCATCTCCCCAAATAATTGCGGCTCTCTTTCTCTAGCAGTCCTAGCCGCACAACGACAGTCCCAAGGCGACAGCTTCCCGTCACGTCCCCAAAGTGAAGGTAACACAAGAACCCCTCGCGTAGGAAATGTTCCGTACGCATACGACATCTTCGTTCGCCCGCTCCGCCCACATCGGAATGGATGCCTACCACAACCACTACCACCCAGTCCCCATAAGGCACCACATCTTTTTACCACGTCTACCTTCAGTAGCCGAGCCTGCCAGTCAGCACCTATGGTCGGTGGGGGGCAAATGTCGGCCGTCGCTTGTGTGTCCCCGTGTGGCTCCCCTTCTCCAGCCCTCTTCGGCAATTTATCCTGCATGGGAAATAACCCGGTTTTTTGGCCCGTCCTCCAACACACCTCCGCAGCCGAATCGGGAACGGCAGCGTAAGCGAGCTTGCGTTTTTTCTATTCTTGGTATGATCCAGGTGCCGGCCGCCGGGGCGGGCACACTCGTGGAAACAACTGGAAAAAGAGTCAAGAGTGAGAGAAGAGCTTGCCTATCACCTGTAGGTCGACATGGATTGCGGATCAAGGGAGAGAACCTGTCGATCGTGGGGTCTGGCGCCTTTGCTGAGCTAGGTACGCGACGAGCCTGTCACGGACTTTTGAAGGGTACACGCGAAGATAGATTGGTTTGCAGTATTGATAAACGTTGTTTCGTTATCAAGGTAAAGCAACCGCATTGGCAGCAGATAAGCGTCACTTGCCTGTCGGGATAAGCTCAAGGTAAATCAACAAACAGCTTTCAGTTCATATCTCATCAATCAGCGCTCTGTAAGCGACCGCCATCCAACTCCGTGTAATCCAAGCCAACAGTGTATAGTAGTACATGTAACCACAAAGACATATCATGGTATATCTGGTATCCTCCGAACATGCAAGACAAAACATGAAGCGCTATGAAGAAAATCGGTATCTCCTCCTCTTGGCAGCGAGTGTATGTAGTAGCGTAGTAATAACATAAAGAGATCATCAAACATGAAGACTGATATGACACATCGTGAAGGGAAATGAAAAAAGAGAAAGAAACCCGCAAACTTCTGCCTCGTCTGGAGGAGCACCGCCCAAAAAAGCGACCGTGAGAGTTGAAAATACACAAACGCCATACCTCTAAAACATGATCCACTCGACGTCAGCGCCATTACCCCACATGCATCTAGTCCAATTGAAAGGCCCCCTCCTTCTAGTTTGTGCGTGTGTTGGGCTGCCGGTGAAGTCGCTCGACCACAACTTCTCTAGTACATCAAGTGCCGACAGGTTGTTCATGTACCCAGACCGACCCATGATGCCCTGGCATTTGCTCCGAACAATATTCTGCTGCAGCTCGTTGACGCATTCGCTTCCGGCCACAAACAGCGGCCAGAGGAGGAACTTGGCGGCACTGCAGCCGGTATCGAGGCTCGTCATATAGTATATGACTTGGCTGACGAGGCTCTGGAAGTTGGAGTTGGAGCTCGGGACGTTGGCGTTGGCCAACCTCTCCGTGTAGAGAAGGGCGGCGTAGCGGAACGCCTCCGAAAGAGAGCACAAGTCGCGCATCTGGGCGGCGGTGGGGTTGCCGGGAAGAGATGCCTGGAGGCGGGCCGCGTCGAACTCCCAGTTTTGCAAGGCCGACCTGGTCTCCTTCCACTCGCGCCAGAAGTTGGAGCGCTGGTCGTCGTACAGAGCCGAAGAGCAAGCCGCCGACGCGAACATCTCCTCGTCGGAGAGTGTAGTACCAAAGCCGTTCCCGTCAAAGCGGGGGGTGATGCCGTAAAGACGGGAAAGGCTCCCCTTCTGGAGGTGGCCAAGCGGAGACGTGAGCGGCGACTGGGACTGGGAGGGGCCATTGGTAGAAAGAGGCTGCACGGGCCGATGCTGAGAGAGGAGGTTGAGACGGCCAAGCTTGCTGATGATCTTGAACAACTCTCGATCGCAACCAAGGAGGTTTTCGACGCCTGGAGGAAGTAACGTGTCGGGCATGATGTCGTAGAAGCTTGCATTCAGTTGCGCCTCCCGGTCATTGATACTCGCCGAGATGGCATCAAAGTAAGTGAAAGAAGCTTCCATCCAAGCCGCGTCTCTGGATGGTGCAAAGTGTTGGGACCTGCGTAGTGCTAGGAGCTTCTTGACACCGGCGAACTGTGTCTGGAACTTGGCAATGCCGGACTCGGCCATACGGTAATGGCATAGTATGAGAATTGTTGCGAGGACGGCGTCATGGGTGGATTTGGAAGTGTCGTTGAGTTGTTGGTTCAGGAGGTGGACGGCGAGGTTCCGGTGCTGATACTCTTCGGATAGAGTATGGTCGTCGATGGCAACGTCAGCCAGAGCATCTCCAACAGCCTTCTCGGCCATAATCTTCTCCGGGAGTTCCTTGATGTGTTGGCCAAGGCTTAGGCGGCGCTTCATGCGGAGATTGCAGGCAGACAGAGCGCAGATGGCATGCTGCAGGCTCTGGCTGCCCTGGGCGAGGGCGAGGATGTGATCGCGATACGGGTTGTGGGGCCCATCGATAAAAACCATGGACGGGGCCATGATGTTCTTGTAATAGTCCGTAAAGAAGGGCATCTTGGCGATCAGGTCGGCGTTTACATGAACAGGTTGTGGCTCGGATACTGAGGGCCACTGTGCAGCTGAGTTCTGGTCAGAGTGATGCGAGGCAACGACTTCATGTGGTGGTGACCAAACCGGTCCTGTAGATCCATAGCTTGTGCTGTATGCATCGAGCTCGGGTACGCCTGAAAAGCCGTTGTGTTAGGGCTGCTGCGCTGCGTGAAGTAGCTATGGGCCTCTGCATCCCGCGATGCTGAGACCGGGGTGGTCATCTTACTTAGTGAATCACACTCCCGTAGTCTCTGGCTCAGCTGCGCCTCGAACGAATCCATGTGGGACGTGAGGCTCGACGACGGTTCCGACGGGGCGTATACAAGGCTCGGGCACGACGTAGGCGGCCGGTTGTCGATGTGGATCGCGGCCGGGCTCCGGGGCATGGGCGAGTTCTGGTAGCTGTCGTACATGAGGGTGGGGCTGTGGACATAGGGAACGTCGTCTCTTTGCGAGTAGGGGCACATGTACGAGTCGAAGTCGCTGGCCGAATCGAGAGATGACGAGAGGCCTGGTTCCGAGACGATGGGGATCGGGGAGAGATGGGCGCCAAGCTTCCGGTAACTGGGGCCGTCGTGGAGAGGAAGCGGGCTCGGCGGATACTGGAGGTTGGGCCAGGTGCCTTGCGTGGCAGGTGGAGCGCTCTCTGGGCCCGGCATCCCGAGATAGTCGTAGCCGTAGTACGGCGTCGAAGGGCTAGAGCCGTGCTCCGAGGTGACATCCAACTCGTCCCGAGTGCTTCTCCGCGAAGTATCGTCATGGCCGGTCCATTGCGACGCGGCGGAGTTGGAGCTCGATCGAGATCTTGCCGGAGACTTCTTTGGGGCACCGGCCACAGGAGGCGACTTTGCAATGGGCAGGGAAAGCCCCCGAAGCTTTCCTCGGCTGGCAACACCAACTCCCCATGTCAATTGCGTCTTATAGCCAGAGCACTCGGTGCCGACTTCAAGGCACTGCGAGCAGTATGGCCGCTTCCTGTCGCACTTGAGATTCTTCTTGGAGCAGGAGAAGCAGTCATCGGCGGCGCCGCCAGCCGGAGCTCGCCTGCGTCGCTTCCTAACGGAATCCTTGGCCTGGGGCTGTTGCGCTGCTACTGCGGCCGTCATTGTGTCTGCGTGAAGGATATCCTGGTTGGGATGTTGGCGAGGTGGTGTTGAAGAGTGGATCCTATGAGGGGCAGGAGTCCATGTGTAGAGAGGGATGCTGTGGATATGTCGAGGAGAACGAAGACTTTATACATTCAGAGACTGGAGGCGTTAGAAGATGTGATCAAGATCGGAACTGAAGTTGAGATGACAATGGCGAAAAGTGGACTAGATCGGGGGATGTCGGTATTTTATGTATAAGCCGCGATGAGGTGTAGCTGGACGATGGAGCCAAGATATTTATGAAGCTTAGTCTCGAGACGAGTCCATTACATACCATCGGGTCACTGGACTCACTCCTACTTTGGGGAATTAACGGAAGGGGGTATGTTGGGGGTTCGGACCGGGGTGGAGGTGTGTGTGGGAGAGTCTTTCGACTTACATCAGATGCTATGTGGGAGATGAAGCGAGGTTGACAGACCTCGAAGGAAGGTCCCCGTGCTCGCAACAAAGAAATGGAATGTGGGAAGGCGGGCGAGAGGCGTTGTAGATGAAATGTTGGAGGATGAAGAAGCATCTGTCTTGTGCTGTGAAGGGGGGCCCGCCATGTAAAATGGCTCCCATATCCGAGTTCTAGCATACTCGGCATGGCTGAATGTGGAAGAACCCTTGGCTGGTTGTAAACCAGGAAAACTGATCAGGTTGCGGGTCTTTGGGGTCGCCGTTCCATGACAAAGTGCAAAGGGCTGTCCATTGCGTTTGGGGCGGAAAACAAGACACGGACCACCCACTCAGTCGCTCGTACGAGCCCTCAAATTTACCTACACCTCGGTGCAGGGGTCCACGGATGAATCCCTGTTGGCGACTTGTTGTACCAGGAGCCCACTTTTTGTGTGAAAAAATACCAGGCTTGGAGTGCTGCATTCGATTGAGATGTGCTGGAACGGGTACCGAGTGTGGCACCCCCAACCAGCTCGTAAATCCCGGAGCAAACGTCAATTGTTGGACAAATGCGCACATCGTCCGCACGGAAGGGCACCTTGGAGGGGTGTGTGCGCTGTCGAGCAGTAGTCTTGGCGAGATTCGCCTACTGTATTGTCAAGTACCTGCAAGTGTCCCTAATGTCCTGCTGCTGACGACTGAGAGAACATTGAGCAGGCGCACTAGGCCTACCGCAGCCAATTGCCATTCTAGTGCCTTTCACAAGTAATTTCTTCACTAAAAGCCGAACAGAACATCTCCTGACATAAAGCTCACCGAAGGCCCATTTCTGTGTCGGCCATTTATTTGTGAGTTCTAAGGAGTTGATTCTTATTCCAGTCGCACATCTAGAGTTAAGCTGGAAGGAAATTTTCCAGAAGGTTTAAACACGACGAGCACATGCATCCAGTGTCTGGTTAGATGCACCTCTCCTGTCAGTGGGCCATTGTCGGCGCCAAAAGGTCCCCAGGCGGCACCCCGCTGTGGAGTTGCTGGGCACCCAACTTTACGCTACAGCTTTGCGTCGCTTCTAATAGCCCTAGGTTCTTTTGCAATGATCCCCATCGCGAACCGCTAGGGCACAACTCAATAGCACCATCCTGACCCTCCGTCAGTCGCACGGCACCGTGGCCATGGAACCTTTGCTATTCGCCCGGCCGGCGAAAAATCCAATTCAAGCCTGGATTGCGTCCCTAGAGACGCCTTTCTCACCCAGACGCTCTAGATACCTCCCCCGCCAAGGCTTCGCGCTCCCTTTTACATAAAGCCAAAATGTATTCGGGTACGCACGATCTGGTGCGGCTAGTTGCAGGGCGTTGGCACATTCGTAGGAAAATGCGACTTCGAGGTCGACGTGTCAAAGTATTCCCAGGTACCTGTCTATGGAGTATCCAGACTAACCCGACCGTTCACCGCTGTCATATGTCGAAATCACCAATTTGGGCCATGCGAATATCCTCACGTTGGCAACGTCCCAAGCATCTCACAGTCTCACCAGTCCCCCCACTATTCCCTAAACCACTCCACGACAGGTCGCGTGCGCCCATGACTGCCTGCCTAGTCCCCGTGCCAATATGGAAGTCCTGCGGCCGAAGCTGCGCGTCTTGCTCATGTGAGTCGGCTGCTGGAGCGGCGCTGACGGAGCTTAAGTTATTTCGGGGTACGGATATAGTGCCCTGCAAACAACGCCGCAATAGCCTGGCAGTTACCGACTTTCACCAGAATACTCAGAGCTCTGCTAACCCCGCATCCCCACTGTTGGCGAGATGTTTAGCACAGGTGACTACTGCACACCAAGAGGGCATCGGAGACAGAGCACCCACGATATCATGGCGGTTGTGGACTTGGGAGCTCTCACCGACAGATTTTAATTTATCGCAACACGGTGATTTGGCTCCCCTTCACGGCATACGCCCGTTTGCGCACTAAGCATGACCAGCCCAAAGAGTATCTCACCCTCAGGAATTATTTTGGACGCAATCGCGGGAAACAAACACACTCTGCAAGTTGTAGCTTCCTTCTCGACCGAATCGCACGGCTCGCATCTGGAATGCGCATCTCGCTGAGGATCCCACAACAGTCCTAGACGAGATAATTCCCGACCCTGCATACTAAGAAGCTTGCCCTCTGCCCAACCAAGACATAATTGCTTGTGGCAGTGGCGACGGCATGGACACCTCATGGGAACTTCATTATCGGAAACTACCACCCAACAACGTCAGTGAGGATTCGCCGGGCTGTTTTTCATTTATTCACCACCAAAGTTAGCAACATTGCGAACCATCGACTTCCACAGTGCAGAGGCGAGCCAGACAACGCATCGCACACCGACATCCCGCAGCCATACCGTGCCGCTCCGGTTTTACCAACAAACCAGTACTTCGTACAGCCCCAAACATGGAGCGCCTGCAGTACAAGACGATACTCGACCACGACTTTCGCGAACTTGCAATCAATCTGCCATGCTCTGGTGGAAAGACACTCAATCCCGGGCATCCCCTCACCCATCGATTCCATCCACAGGCGACCTCTTTACATGTTCGGGCAATTCCCTTGCCACGGCCTCTTCTTCTCCCCACACCAAACCTCCAACCCCCCTGCCACGCCATACCAATTGCGGCTAGCCTCGACGTTCGGCCCCACTGTGGCTGCACAGCAGACATCGCTAGAGCTTCTATGCATCTTCGAAAATGTTTCCATCCCACAATTGCTATCTTTCAGCTCCCCCATTCGGACGTCCCCGATGCAACCTGACTGGTTCTCTCGAGACCACTTACATCATAGCTATCCAACTGACAACCCATCCAAGAGATATTTTCGACCGAATTTTTGCGAGGCGCTTTCTTTGGTCCTCTTTCCCGTTGACTTTGAGATGTGCATGCATGGAAAACATCTGGAAAGTTGCCTGACCCTGGAATAGCAACCTGCCGCCCCTCTTGGGCTGCTGGCTACTTCTCTGTCGGCCTGGCGATGACACAGCCATCCAATGTCGACGCTAGCCGACGCAGGGCATTTGTGCGTCTCAGCCGTAAGTAAGACGATATTGTTCCCCTTGTCGTCTCCGGGCCTGCCCTATTGATATTGGAAGGGTTCGGGAAGTTCTATTTCTGAATCTTAAACCCGACTTTCGTCGATGGTGAAGGCATCACAATATGGAGCCGCTCCAGAGCATATTGATATTCTATTTTTGTTGACTTCGAGATAGTCGAGATCTGAGAATATTTGGAGTCAGTGCCGCCTGTCTGGAGCCGAGCACTCGATTCCAGGAACGGAAAGTGCCGTCGCTTGCAAGGCTGGGGCCACACGCCTTCTCGGTCGAACCAGACCACGCCTGGCTACGATATCAGGCCGCTCCAATTTACAGAGGAAGGTTTGACGCCTCAGAGGTTGCGATCTTGTGAGGCTGTGAAGTCAGCAGCATTTTCCAAGTCAAATTTCCTGTCGTTTGCTCCCATCTCTGCGGCACGGCACAGATGCGAATGACCTCGATTCTGCACAGGCGGAAACACCTCAAGCATAGCCTCACCTTTCTCTCTCATGTGTCCGAAGCTTCACCGTACCCGATCCTTAGGCCGGTATTGCATTGTCCTCGCCCTGCAAGTTGGGGCGTCGAGCGGTCAAGATGCGAAGCGTTCACGGATGGACGCAATTCTCCAATACCATTATTAAAAGTCTACGCTATTGGATAGCTGGGCCACAGGGCGCGTCGTACAAGTATGCTTCACGTTGTGGCTCGCGCCAAAAAAAAGCCGCGCGGGAAAACGGGATGGTCTGACTTGCAGTTGAATACGACAATTGGCAGTTAGGAGACTCCGAGTCAACCAACAAAAGTCTCCAATGAATACGTAGACCGCGAACCAATTACGGCCGCTCCACCGAGCTTCTTGACAGCATCACACTGGTTGGGCGAAGTTGCCACCGAGGAGATTTTTAAGGGGCCATCACGGACTTGAGCGGCTGAGAGTACACATTCAAACACCTCATAGATACGAGCTTTGCAGGCGCTATTAGGCTGCGAATTTATGTCCTTACGTAATTCGCGTCTCGTGAGTAATGAGACTTTGGCAATAGTGTCGCCTGTCAAGGTGACGGAATTATGTCGAACATTGCGCGATTCCGAGGCTTGATTTGGACCCTTCTTGGGCAGCACACTCGCACTGCAACTGGACGTCATTGCAGATTTAAGCAAGGCCTCAAGCGATCAAATCTGCAGCAGCTCACACAAAGGCCGTGAACCTTTAATTTTTTTCTTCCCCCTGTTGTCGCTGCCTGCTTTTCGACGGCGGGCAGTCACCTTGAATGTGCCTAAGGCCAGGGTCCTCATTGTTCCCCACCAATTAAGCTTCAACCTATCCGCCCGTGAACTAGAGGCTTCTGGCACGCGACCAGGGAACCGCGATCTACCAAAGCAACCTGACGTCGGCGATCATCTCGAGAAATATGTTGGCTTGCATCAGGGTAGCCAGAAGAAGAAAAAACACCCCCATGGAATCATATCCTTGTGCCTTGACAGACCGAGGCACGTTGCAAATCCTTGACAGCCAAAGGTTGCCGCACGCCCCCCTCGGTCGCACACTTGGAAGTCTCGGCCGGGTGCCGGCGCTCCTTCATCGCAGATCCGCGGCTGTTTGTCGCTCGTTCTCTTGAATGACCCGGCACCACACAATCCGGCCAACTATTGAGACGGCGGAACCTCCCGTTCGCCACTATCTACCATCATTTTTCATCATTTTAAACTTTCACATGCCTGAGCAGCCGCGGCAAGAGTTACACGTCATGACACACGAGACAGACGTAAGGCCGAATAGGAGTGGGTGTTTGCCCTTCTAATCTCCGATACCAAATTCCCTCCGTGGCTTGCGGGATTTTGTACCTCGCTCTCGCCCAGCAACTGCCAGTTGGCTTCGTCCGTTACCGAAAATTTAAGCACAATTCCGCCTCGGTCAGGGAATTTTAATGCTTCATAGCATCCCGTTCCCTTCCGATCCGAAACGTCCAGGATGCCATGTCACAGGCAATACGAGCCTCTGAAGGAATCGAGGGCTAGGCCATCCAGTTGCTCGGCTTGGACCCTGCCCGTCATATTGGTGGGGGTTAATTATTCGCCATTGCGGAGGATCGCCGCCCCGTATCCACACCGTCCTTTTCCAACACAGAAGGAAAGAGGTGGCGGCCAATGAAGATGTGCCAAAATTCACGCGACACCCAGGCACCTATTCGTAATAAATTTTGCCCGACAGTAGTACACGAAATCCACCATGTACAATGCTGGCTGGCTGAATAGTAAAATCAAGTTGCAATCCCAGCTGGCGAATTTTTGCGGGGGGTTGCATGAGGGATGTCTTGGACGAGACCGTTTCTGCTGCAAAGCATAGGAGCGTGGACGGACCAGTGCTTTCTGGCCACTGATGAAACCACGATGTCTGCCTCTGTCCAGGAACTGCTGCAGGATGTTCTTCCAAATCACCGAGAACAAAAAATGGACTAGGCCACACTCCGCGAACGAGGCGAGGGCAAAGATAGTTGCTGACTTTGCAAGCTCGCTTCTCTTGGTTCGAGGTCTGATGCTTGGTTCTCGGCAAACCCTTTTTATATTGCCTTCCCACAGGGTGCTAAAAAAAGCCCCAAATACTGGCAACAAGTGCTGTCATCAGCTGTAAATTCTGGGTAGCGAGCTGAGTCCCGTGCCGTCTCCCTGTACGTTCGGATATTAAACTTATATGCTGACGAGCAATAATGGATAGCAATACTAGCAAAACTAGTTAAGTTTATCGAGCACACGTGCCTTGTCGGTCTACGGGGGGTCATGATGGCGTCGCTGTCTGTGGCTTGGAGTCTCATGAAGGCTGTTTTAGATTGATCCCTGTTCATGGCTTGTAGGCAGGCAGTCGAGGATGCGAGCCGCCAGACGCTAGACTCGGTTGGAGGTGGTCCTAAACCCGGCGAGACCTAGCCCGGCGTGGGGAGTGTGGACTACAACTTCGCGATGCGATCATGGCAGGACTAAAGGTTCTAGCACCTGGCGCTTACAAGTTGACAGGTCTGGGCAACCAGGAGCCGTGGACCTAAACTTGCATCCCGGTTCCTGGGCCTCGTAGGATTCATACCTATGCACGGATCAGATGCAAGTGTATCTGGATAGACAGAATGCTTACGTTGATGTGTTAGTACCTATCTTACACTTTTGAAAATTTATTGGGTCAAGAGATATGGGTTGGAAAAGGGATGCGAGGTTTGGAGCGAGCCCCTTCATGTGAGAATCCTCATATCCGAAGGTCCCGTGCCTCTTCACGTCTTAATGGCCACGAAAGCAAGATACTTCCGACACGGTTCTCTTCATGTGAAAGGAATGGAGAGACTCAGGTGTGGGGTGTATTGTCTGGCGCCAGAGTTATGGTTAGATTCACCGCTAAGGCTGCTAGCGTCCAGCTGTTTATTTATCAAGCTTGGGGCAGCTTTTGCGGGAAACCCTCTCTACTCACTCCCTTGTTACTGGTAGCAAGAAAGGAGAGAAGCTCTATTTCTTTCCGACACCCCTGCGCGATATGGCGTTGCAGAGTCGAAGACTGCGAAGTATTGAGCTCCCCACGCTGGATGCTCGCTGTGGGGCTCGCGAATCTGGCGGAAGGAGACAGCTCGGGCGTAACATGTGCTCCGGTGAGAAGATTTTATTCTCACCGCCATGAAGTAGGGCGATGGCCAGACACGTGTGGCGAACCCCAGGAGCTCACTAGGCCAGTACTTGTCCGGTGGCTAGCTCACAACACAACTCTCTTAGACCTGCAAAGTTATGGGGAAACACTATGGTCTAGATGAAGATATCCTAGGCAACCATCATCGCTACAGCAGTCTGCTGTCCAGCTTCAACAGGGGTTTCAACAACACAGCCTGGTGAGACATTTTAACGCAGACTCCAGGACAGCCGAACGCAAGGCGGAACTTGGCCGCATCTAAGTGGGTGTACATGGGTTGTATGTGTGTACCTAGCCCTCGCTCTTGTGTCATTGGGGGAACATCAAGGCTGGTATCGTCTGTTGTCTGCATCGAAGAAGCCTGGCTACCAGGCCATCGGCCATAGAACCGCCAGGCCCCAGCGGGGCGACGCGCACTAGTGAATGCGCCTTTATTGGCGCTAGAAGCCGCAGAAGCTGCACAGAAGACTCCTTTACTCTGCTGTGAGTGGCTTGTCGTCAGGTAGGGTTTCCTGAATTTCCTGTGCCTCGATGATTGGTATGTTTTAGCAGAACCCTTTGCCTTCACCAACACCACCCTTCGAAGGTGTATCTTGACACCAAAGATTCATTTGCCGTTGGTGCATTGCATTGTAACCTACGACGTGCCGGCACAAGGTCATTGGCGGGGGGTGCTGCCCTGCATAGTGCAGGGTGTGTGTGAGACCAGCCTCTCCTGGAAGCTTCCAGCCTGTGGGAAACATAGGCTCTGTAGCCGTCAATGATTCAATGCAGCCCAGCGTTCAGTGGGACAGATACACGCAGTCCCACTATCGAGACTCAATAATGCATCGCTACAGCAAGGGTCACAGTCGGCTCCGAGTGTTCAAGTCGACGAATTCGTAAGCTTCTACTAGTCAGGTACTAAGAGGTAAAGGGAACTTGGTGGCTGGGAGAACAGGCCAGGGCAAGATGTTGCCCCTGACAAGGTGCATCACATTTGATGCTCCCCACGAAGCCTTGCTGCAAGTTGATAATGGAAAATCGGCTGTGGGGACGTTTTCTAATTGTATCACTGCTGTGATTACGAATATCTCAGCGTGGGCCTTATTGAATTCCTTTTATCTATGGCAGGCCACCTGCTGCAACTTAATAGGCTGCCAAACATGGCAACAAATGGGACGGTTTTTCTGCCACAAACCCTGAACACGATCTTGGTATCTTAGTGCGGAAAAGATTATTGCCGCGACCACCGGCTGAGAAAAAGGTACCATGGTGTTTCGGCTGGCGAGAATATGTCGGAAATTTCGAAGACTATGGCCAGCCTGCGTCTTTTGATCTCAAAGCAGTTACCGAAGAAGAGGCGCGTACAAAGGGATTGTCCCCATCGTGCTGATTTCCAGGCTGATGAGTGGAGCTCTGCTGTTCGTTTATTATCAGTTGGGTGGCGTGGGGGCAACCCCAGCGCCAACGACCACCGGCAGACGTCAAACGATTTAGCGTGACACACGCTGGAACAGACCCCACCGAGCTTCGTTTTCTCCATGCTGAAGAAAAGTGAGCCCCCACGCGCCGCATGAGATTGTAGCATTTGCATGCTGCTGTGCTGGGCCTAATCTTCTATGAACCTCTCTCACCAGAATCTAGACTTTTCGCGGACACCTCAAGATTACCAGCACCTTTCCGACCCGGATGACCTCATCCGGCCGCCAGAACTGCGATCACCAACAACACACGCATTCCCCCATTCTTTTCCTGCCAGATGTCGTACTTTGGGCAAGCTTCCGACGAGCCGTCTCGGCAGAAGCAACCTTTCCAGGTCCCTTGCTGAAGCGTTCTCCCCGGCTTGCCGATTGCCGCGTGGGAGTGTTAGCACGAAACACCTCCATGCAAACACCAACCATAGCAAGGAACCCCTTCATGAAGAATGAATGCAATTTTTTGGCCCAGCCATGCACGCAGTTCTAAAAGCATGCAGCCAGGCGAGTCGACTATCTCAAGCCCAAGGTATGCTCCGAAAGTTTTGAATGCGCTGGTAATGAGATTCTGTAATGACCCGCCGCCCATCGATACTGAGACCTGCGACCTCGCGAGGAGTTCCTGGGGTTAATTAATTTAATGAATATCCTTGCCCACTTTTCGCGCCACTGCTGCGAGCAGGTCCACAACCAGCGTCCGCCCGCTCACCAAGTGCGGTTTTGCGAAGGGAATGACCTTTTCGAGGGAGATGCACCCGTTTTGAGGACTTTGCGCCGAACTGCTGGATTTCTCTACGTGGCTCAAGAGGAGAGTTGCATCTGTTGGAGGTTCGTCATCCGACACGACTCGTGTTCGAGATGTCTGGTTCTTTTGTTTGTCTCTCTTTTGTACGTCCTCTCGTATCGCAAATAGATCCTAATGCTGATGCAGATTATCGGAACAGACACTGCCGATTCGAAGAGAGTTTCTTCGAATTAAACGGAGATTTGGCGACGGGTACGGCTTAGGGCATCGCCGCCTGAACTGATCCCCGGGCGACGAGATGTGAAATGCATCTATTCCTCTCTGTCACCTGTTCGTCTCGGCGGCCGACAGGATTCCAATTCGAAGGCGAAGTAATGCCTGGCAGCGGTCGCTTACTGTACGCGAGCTCCCGCTCGCAATATACAGTTTATGCCCGCCGACCCTTGGCATCCAGGTTCTTGGGGCAGCTTCTCCTGCTCCAAGCCGGAATAAGTCCGTCCCCTATTTGCGTAGGGCAAGGCTTGCAGTGTAAGCTTGGGAAGAGTTCTCGGCTGGCCTTGTTTCCACTAAATTGGTGAAGCGAGTGGCCCTGAACCTAAAGATCAACGGAACCTCGCATCGAGGAGTGCTTCAGTTGGCCCGGCCACCCAAACTGTCCCACTACAAAAGCCCGATAGCCAGATTTTAGGATCACAGTTGGTATGCACTGTGGGCTAATTAGCCCGAACCTGCCCGATCCCGAGACATGAGGAGTCGAGAAGAACATTTCCAGATTTTAACACGGCGAATTTCTTCACCTTGGCTGCACCTACATGGCTTTTCTCCGCCATAGGTGCAAGAACGCAAAGACGTTCCCGTTGGAGTCGGCCCATATCAAGTCGGCACCGGAGTCGCGCCGCGGCGAAGGGGGCGTTCCTGGAAATTTTGCCATCCGCCGGCCAGGTGTGGATGGAACGTTGCAATCATGTGCCTTTTTGACGAATCTCGACTCTTGCGCAACAAGGCCGAGCGCGGCCCGCAAAACTCAGCAGCCAATGGCGTTCGGCCTGTTTGATGGTTTCGTCCAAGTGGACGGCTACTACGCTCCTCGCTGTCCTCTCGAGTATCTTCAGGTTTCCTCCGAATGACGATAGCTTCCTCGCGTGATCAAGCTTGCCGATCCTGTTATTCAAGATTTGGGACCGCTTGCGGCGGGAAGGATATTAGATCTGGGCGGATCTGAGCGACAAACCTGGGGGTGTGGATATTTCCTCGCCAGCTCTTAGCGGCAAATAAGTTCAGTGCCGTTATCAATATCGAGGATCCAATCTTTTTGCCGAAGGAACGCACTATATTTTGCCGCTTCTCCAACCGGGGCGAACAGACATGGGATCGCTTCGAGGCTCGATGAGCCTCCCCGCCTAGGTCTGGACGATGTTCACGCCGTTGAGGGCGGGCACTTAATCTCAAGAACGGTGTGATAACGCCGCCTACGAACCGGAGAATGGGCGAGCTGTCACTCACGAGGGCAATCCTACGCGCCCAAAGCACACTTCCTAAGTTCACGAAGGGCTAGTTTAGTCAATGGCAATGATGCCATCATGGATAGGATTTTGCAAGTATGTGATAGCAGTTAAGCTCCCTCGATCTAAGGATGTCCATGGATGCTCTTTACGTGGCTGTGGCGGCAATTAATATATTGACAGCTTGACGTTTGTAACATGTCAGTCTAGATTCCGTGCCTAAACTTTTGAACGGTGTCATTGCGTACTAGTACTACCGGATCGCCTTGAGGCTTGGCCGTATGTGTGCTGTTTGAAATGTGATCTTGCCTCAAGCGTCGCTCTAGGCATGTTAATCACGGATCCGTCTTTCCTCCGCATTGTCGTAACACACCCCAGGAGCCATCAAAAACTCTGAAAGACATTACAAAGGTCATTGACGACGTGTTTTCTTGCAACTGATTGCATGTGAAGTGGCTATTGCCTTTTACTAACGGGTTTGAGGGCTACGGCTACGCCCTGGTGGGTCAAACCACAAGCGGAGATATCTCCTATCTCCCAGTTTCGGGGTCCTGACTTCGGAGAAAGAGACCCACTCCAATGGCTTTTGTTTGCATGAGCATTGATCTTTGATCTATCAAACTCCTCCAATATAAGAAACCTATCATTAGTAGTATGTATCTGAATCGATAGCGGATTCGGAGTTTTAGCTGGGGGTCAGAAGGATCACAAGCTTAGGCGTTCATGACTGAGCATTCCCCAACTCTCGGCCGAATCCGACAATTTTCCATCTTCCTTCCTTGTTCAGGTCCCGGAATTGGTTTCGTCCCAACAGTGGATTTCCAAAGTTGAGATACCGAGGCGCGACAATCCGACGGGCACTTATGAATGTCAAAAATCATATTCCTGATGAACTTTTCGAGGGCTCCTTTTTGCGGGCCGGCTTTGGTTACTTTGGGTGGGATTCCCCGCAAGCCCCAGGCTCTGGTACGGAGATCGGGATTGCCAGGGTAAGGGATGGGGCGATGTCGCCTGACATGCGCAGACAACAGATC
>Ga0247774_1000227_pt1 | contig 27426 bp, 25 predicted proteins | sample UWRJL001104B6_FD_179933 | JGI IMG/M metagenome (GOLD analysis project Ga0247774, IMG submission 179933) | Plant litter microbial communities from Arlington Agricultural Research Station in Wisconsin, United States - UWRJ-L001-104B-6 | ecosystem: Environmental > Terrestrial > Plant litter >...
CGCGGGGGGGGGGGGGCTTCCAGATTCTCGAGCTTGCCTGGGAGATAGTATAGAAGGCCCCGAACTGCCGCGGGCGAACAAATCCAACAATATATGCAAGCCAGTTGGCTGGTCACAGATGCCCATTGCCCTCTATTTCGTCAGGCAGCTCAACGTCGAGAATGGGTCGCGACCACAGCCCCACGCTTCCTACGCTCCTTTTCCTCCTTGAGTCTCTTTTCCAGTGCCAGCTCAGCCGCGTCGTCCCTCCTGGCTTGAAAGGCCGACAACTCTTCCTCCTCATCAATCATATCCATGCCGGCCTCCATGTCGGACGAGCCATCGGAATCATAGTACTGATAACGGCGACCCAGCCCTTCATCTTCGGCCGTCGGCTCTTCTTCGTCGTCAATGAAATCACTCATGTCATCATCCTCTCCCTCGTAGCGGGACCTTCTGGAGCCACTGTATCGTGACAGCTTAGGGTTAGAATTAAGTAGCACGCCACCGGTTGGTGCCGCGCTCTTTGGCTTCGACGACGATGACGACTGAGTCGCTGGCTTGGGGCGCGCAGTCCCCGAGTAACCCGTTGATGGCGCCGTCCTGCGTTTCTTTTGGGCTTGCTCAGCCTCGTCCTTTGTCAAGGCTTTTTCCTTGCTGGACGTCTTGTGGTTGCTTGCGCCTTTGACCGCGGCGCCTCTAGGGTCCAGATGCGATTTCCCGTCAAACTTCCCAAGGCTTGTCGCGCCAGGCCGCGCCGTGCCTGGCCTGGTCGTGCCTGCTCTCTTCGGTAGAGGCTGTGTTTCGACCTTGGTGTCTTCCTTCTCCTGCCTGTTCGGGGCACGCTCTAGCTTCTTGTGTTGGATCTTGCCGATCTGCCCAAACTTCTCCCTCGCCCGCTCCGCTCGTGCCATAATCTCCTTGAAAGAGCCCTTCTTCGGTGCCGGCTCGTTCGCCCACTTGTTGCCATCGGGCCGAGAGGGGGGCACGCTTCGTTGACCAGAACCGTTTGTCTTGGGTGGTATTGACTTCGAGAGACTCGCCGTAGATGTCTTGTGCGACGGCCCAAGTCTCTCTGGTTGCCTAGGTATATTCGGACGCTTTGGGGCGGATGTGGTCTTATCGGCAGGCTTCGCGGTGACCTTCGTGGTAGAAACCAGCCCCGCAGGGTTTGGTGATCTTCGCTTTATTCCATCGTCGCGAAGATCGCTGTCGGCCTTTCGTTTGAGGGGAGGAAGGGTGTGCCTGGAGAGATTAGGGCTAGGCTTCGACGGCGGTGGCACCGGCTTGTCGCCGTGGATGGAGGCCAGGAGATTGCTGATTCCTCCCATGACGGGCAATCTGAAATCGGTATCAGGATTTCTCTGCCGAAGCCGGGCGATTTCGTTACGTGAGAGGGTGAAAGGCCAGTTACGTCGGTGTGGGTGACGTTGAGAAATGAGATGTGCAACTGGCGAGATAGCAAACGGATATTGACTGCCACAGAAACTTGGAAGAAAGGGGGACTAGTAGAGAATTTCGCTACGAGAAAGAAATTCCCACTTCCGTTTGTGCCGCCGTCCCCAGACCGATGGCCGCTTTGAAGACAAAGCTCCAGGTAGGTGTCCTTCAAGAGCACTCAATTTGTCCAGGTTGAAGACGCAATCCGATCCGAGTATCCACCATAGGCTTGCGGCGAAGTCATCAATCTCACGTGACCCATTTCAGGTTCCTCGCGGCTTTTGGCACCAGGGGCATGGTCACACCAGCTGCCTCCAGCCGCCAGTGCTTCCGGGTTACGTAGGGCGCTAGTACGGTTACTGAGCGTGAGAGGTCACCAAGAATATGCGCAAACCCCACCTACTTGCAAGACTGGGCTTCGAGGTTTTCTGCAGAGCGAACGGCTTTCAGAGACACGGATCTATGCGACGATAATTAGTCTCTCTTCCTCACGGTCGCCCAAGTTCCCACTCGTAACTGTTATGACCCGTCGCTTGGCTTGGTAAACCCGAACGAATGAGGCGCAGACCGGCCTTGGGCTTGGGGCGCCATGGCCATTACATTTGCAACCTCCTCGGCGAGATTGCCCATGTGAGAAAACAGTGGGAATAATCAAGGTGCGCGTGACTTTTGAATTATGCGATAGCGAGCAAGTTGGGATGGCCGGTTGCAGCAAAATCGGGCTTACATGACAAGTGTCTCATGCGAAGTTCCTGCTCGATACAACCCACCATTCGCCAAGCTGCATGACGATACATATCGTTGTCCGCCGGTAGCGCATCGGTAGCCCGAATATATTCAGATTACAGACGCGGTATGGTCATATGAATACAATAAGACGGCACCGCTCAACAGGAGCCATACCATGCAGCCTCTGTTGCGTGCGTCTTACGAGTTCGCGGGGTTGATGGCAGTAGTATAGAAAGAGCTGAGCATGTCTCGCTCGAGGGGGTTTGAAGACCCTACGGCCTCCTGAGCGCAAAGGTCTCGTCACGACAGGACCGGTCGCATACCTTTCGAGGCACACGTGTGGATTTTCTGCGCGAGGATTGGCTGCCCGTTAGCCTTCAGCCTTGTGGGATGCGTGGGGCTCCAACAGTCACTGCACCAGTCCTGTTGTGTAAGAAAGGGTCGTAATTCTCGTCAGTGGGGCAGTGGATGGGTTTGTCGCTGAAATGAATCTGACATCATAGACCTTTAAGTACCTGCTCTAGTCCAGAGTCGAAACTGAAACTGGCCCGAATTCTCGCTCACGAAAGAGACCCACGTTTTGAACCTTCATCTCTGTGTCCGTGTTTGAAACTCGTCTTCCACCGTCGTCTTCATCGCGACAAACCTCGGGAGGGATCCACATCTCGGTAACCAACCATCAATCGTCCCTGGCAGGCGGCCAAAATTGCCACTTGGAACGACCTTGGCACCTGGCAAGAAAGTCGATCCTTCTCCGAATGCAAGACCTCTAGCCGGTTTTTGAAAAATAAAAAATAAAAATAGACCCTCACCGCTAGCTGAAAGACTGAGATCTTTCCAAATCACCTCCACGCTACGCCTTTCTGTCTAACGCGGATTCGCGGAACAATGTCGTTGTTCATGGCTTGTCCACGGCGAAATAGAGCTTGCTGGCGCCGGCTCCTTGGGCTGCTGTCGCTGTGCGATGTCGTCACGGTGGTGGCACGACCCCACCATTCTCAGCGGACAAGCAGATCCCCTCCGCAGATAGTATTAGGTGACGGAGAAGAGTCTAAAATACATGGCAGGTTTCTTCATATATCAGGTATGTACGAATATTCTGGTGATAATGCAAGACCTTCAATGCAGCTTGATATGATCCGGGCTTTTTTTTTTTCAGGTCAGGGATGCCTCCGTCTTCTTCAGCTACCCAACCGGAATGCTGCGGGACCTGACTCTCCTATCTCTCCCGTCATCAACAGATTCGGACCTGACCTGATGAACTAACGACTTTTGATCGCGTTTCATAGATTTCCATCCAGATGAATTTTACAAAGTCCATTCTTCGACAGAAGAAGGGAAAGCATGTCACCGAGGAAACGGTCCCGCGGGCACATACGGCGCCGAGACTTCGGACTGCGATTCACCCATTTCACTCGTCAACGCTACCTTCGACTGGATAGAAGAGCATCTTCGAGATCAGATTGATTTCGTGATATGGACAGGCGACTCGGCGCGGCACGACTCCGACGAGAGCATTCCTCGGTCAGCCGACCAGGTCCTCAACACGAACCAACTCCTCTCGGACAAGATCATCGAGACTTTCACAAGCGACAAGAACCCCTCGCGGTTGTCTATTCCTGTCGTGCCCACATTCGGGAACAATGACATTCTGCCGCACAATATCCTGCTGCCGGGGCCGAACCGATGGCTTCAGCGGTACGCCGAAATGTGGAAGACTTTCATCCCAGAAGAACAACTCCATTCGTTTGAATTTGGCGGCTGGTTTTCCGTGGAAGTGGTTCCGGGGAAACTCGCCGTCTTCAGTCTGAACACGCTGTACTTTTTCGATCGAAACGCTGGCGTGGATGGTTGCGCCGCCCCATCCGAACCCGGCTTCAAGCAGATGGAATGGCTACGAATTCAGCTTCAATCCCTGAGAACCAGGGGCGTGAAAGCCATTCTCATGGGCCACGTCCCGCCAGCTCGGACAGATAGTAAGCAGTTGTGGGACGAGACTTGCTGGCAGAAATACAGCCTTTGGCTGAAGCAGTACCGGGATGTTATTGCCGGCTCTGTGTACGGCCATATGAATATCGACCACTTTGTCCTGCACGACACCAAAGAGATTGATGTCATGCTGGCCGGAGGCACTGCCGAGGATCAGAAATCGATTGAATTGGATGACTTCCTCGACGGGGATGGGGGGGATTTGGTAGAGGAAGCAGATAATCATGTCGCCAAAAGAGGGGTGGATGACTATCTCCAGGAGCTGAGACAGCGGTGGTCTAAGCTGCCCTCTATTGGTCATCTTGATGGTGTTGCAGAAGACGCGAGCGTTTCTGGGAAGCACAAAAAGAAGAAGGGAAAGAATGGAGAGAAACACAAGGACAAACCGCTTCAGAATCTCGGTGGCAAGTGGGCAGAGCGATTTCACGTATCACTCATTAGCCCCAGCATCGTCCCCAACTACTTCCCTACCCTCCGCGTCGTCGAGTACAACATTTCCGGCATGGGTGGCGATACCTTGAGCTGGTATGATGCCAACCCTGGCCTTTTGGAGAGGGGCCGAGACGCTGGGGAGCTGGCCGATGACGAGCTCGACCAGGAAATTGCCTTGGCTGCCCGGTTGGCGGAGAAGAATAGGAAAGGGGGCGGCAAGGGCAAGAAGCCTAAAAACCCGAGTCTGGTCGTTCCCTCCCCACCTCCAAAGTCCTCGCCGCCCGGCCCTGCGTACTCGCCTCAATTGTTCAGCTTTACGGGATACACGCAATACTTTGCCAATCTAACTGACATCAACAACGATATCTCACCGTACGAAGCCGACGAGTATGAACATGGAGAACTGGAAGAACGGAAATGGCGCGATGGCACACATTCTGGCAAGAAGCCTAAGAGCAAGAAACCCGAGCCCAAGGAGTTCCGCTTTGAAGTCGAGTACGACACCTTTTCAGACAAGATCTACAAGCTCTCTGACCTCACGGTTAAGAGCTACCTGAAGCTTGCAAGCCGGATTGCGAAAAGCCCCGGCAAAAAAGGGAAGTCTCTCGATACCCAGTCCGAGTCTGATGACATTTCGGTTCATGATTGGGAAGGTGTGGAAGTGGATACAGAAGAAGCCGACGAAGGTGTGGAAGCAGAGGGGAAGAAGCACAAGAAGAAGCACCACAACAACAAGAAGAAGAAGAACAAGGTCTGGCTTCATTTCCTCAAGCATGCCTTTGTAAGCACCGAGGATAAGAAGGATCTGGAGAAACTGGGTGATTGAAATTTGGTCTTGGAGTTCCTGCAAGGCACGTCGGCGTTTGGAGATTGGTGATACCATGTAGCAAATAGACGGTTAGGCTTGTACCTCTTACGGGAATGCGGGTTACGGAATAGAGATAGCCGTCGATGCAAAAGCCAGTGCCGAGCCATCATTAGATCCTGGTTAGCAGTGTTGACGAGGCTTGGCATTGTCGTTGTACGGGGCCTCAGGGCGTGGGCCGACATATGTGGGTTCGATACGAGCGCGCTCTATGTACCCATATGTATGCATATATATATACCCGATATTTAACATTTTATTCTATATCATTGCATCGAAGATCATGTGTATCATTCGCGCACGCCTCAATCCGAGTCACTATCATGAGAATCTGAGAATCCGTTAAACTCATCCTCAGACTCCCCAAGAGGCGGGCCAGACAGTCCACTTTCCTGTGTAGTATCCTGCTCCTGGCTCTCATCGTCCCCTTCCGGCCCTGTCCCCTCCCGCTCTTCTTGCTCATCAACGCCATACGTGGCTGAGATATCCCACCGGTCGCCCTTGGCACGGCGACTCACGTATTTTACGAACCGCAGTGCACCGCCATCACGCATAACGATGGTCAACTTGTTCCAAGCCGCAGCTTGGAAGAATAATATGTTGTCGTCGTCGTCGTCAGAAGCCTTGTAGATGGCAGCATCCTCAGTGCCGTCTTCGTCACCCGCCATATATACTTCAGTACCGCCCACGTCGTCATCATCGTCATCGCCCTTGTCGTGCTCCTTTTCTTCGGGTGCTTTGCCCTTTCTCTTGCTCGCGGGCTTGCCGTTCGCGGTGCCATTCGAGTTGGATGCGTCGCTGGCCCCATTGTGCCCTCCATCCCGAGCCAACTCATCGTCGTCACCCTCGTCTACTTCCTCCTCGTCGCCCCAGCCGGGAGTCGGAGTGAGGCCTAGATTTAGCTCGAGGCGCGGTTTGCCATCATAGCCGGTTGCAAGAGTATAGTCCATCCCACGGCGGAAGCGACGGGCAATGACATGGTGACTCTCAATTGTGCATTTGGTCGCCAACTGCAGCCACTGCCGGAATTGCCTGCTTGGGAAGAGCACATCTAGGAGCTCGGTGATTGGTGATTCTTCTTGTGAAGACCGCAGCTCATCAGCGCCAGCAGGTTGTTGATAGAGGAACCGGAGCTTGTGAGGGGGCTTCGCTACCTTCCATTGTGTTTTTTTCTCAACTACGGCGCTCTTTTCTGACATGGCTATCTTCTCCTGGGCCAGCACATATTCCTTCAGCCGTTTAGCGAATTTGGGAGCGAGAATGGCGGGAAGAATAACGCTCGAGTTCTCGTCAAAGTGCTCGGCCATGCGCTCGAGCGTGTCGGGAACGAGGTAGGTCGGAGTGATGTACTTAAGCAGAAAATCCAAATCCTGTTGGTTGAATTCTGCTTCGGTCGCCTGCGCCTTGTCGATGCTCGTAAGACTTATGCGAGGGATATCATACTGGTCGGGATTTCCCTCCAGCTGCATTAAGCCGCTGTTCTTGACCTGTTCTTCTTCGGCGCCTTTGACGTAGCCGTCCTCGCCTATCTGGGGAATATGGAACCAGCCACTGATGGCCATGCGGATGCGGCCGCCATCCTCTTCCAACTTCTTCTTAGTTTCGGCATGGTAGACTTCCTCCACATCGTGAAAGCTCTCACCAGGCTGGACAGCGAAGAAACTGAGCTGATTCCAGGTGGGGGGAATAACTTTGCTAAAATCGGGAAGTGTCGTTTTGGCCACCTCACCATCCGTACCCTTAACCTCCTTGACAGGGAACAGCCGAAGGGCACCGCCCCACTCCGCCTGCCAGGGCTTGTCTGGATCTGTCAGGTAGAGGATGTAGCTGATCTTGCGGCTTCCAATTACGTCGTCATGACACAGCAAGAAACATCCCGGCGTGTAGATGTTAATAGCCATGTCGGTTTTCCGGCCACTCAACGGCCCGCAGCCAGTGATGAACGAAACATAATCGCGGAAAGATTCCGAATAGATGGCATCTCGGAGAGCCAGGAGAGAGGGAAGCTTCGCGAGAGCTTTATCATCGAGGCCGTCGAGGTTTGCAAGGTCGCCGGATTGGTGGATCTTGTAGATGTCCGTCTCTTTACGAGTGAAGGAGACGTTGTCCCGCACCTCGTTACGGACATTTCGGAGGAGACTGTCGTCGACCAGCTGGTTGATGACACCATGCTTATAAGGCGCCGAGGTGGCGTACTGGGTCTTGTACCCGTCTAGCACACTCTGTTTAAAGAGTCCGTTGCGAAAACGTTTCTTAGCTTCCTCGTCTGAGAGGGCTACAGGCTATATGTTAGCCAAGTCTTGGAATTGGGGTTTCCACCATTGTCCGCGGGGAGGTATAGCCCACGAGACAAAGCACGAAGGAGCAAAGGACAGAGTAAGGTGCAGAATATGATGAACAAAGATTGGAAAGAAGCGTCTTACCAGCCTTGGTCCGCTTCCGAACAGGCTGCTTCTCGTCAACTCGGTTTTCGGCCTTGCGTTTCATCTTGGCTGAGAAATTGATCAACTTGGAAGGTGAATAAGTTGGGTTTCTTGACGAGAGAAGTTAGAAAGGAATTTCTACAATGTGCGTTCAGAAGATATATCGGACGATTTTTTGCAATAAATTTAGTTCTCCTTGGACCCCAAGCTCCAATGGACCAATGAACCCCACTTCCCCCGCACCAACCAATTGGATCATGCCCCACCCTATATGCACGCCTCTTCTCACTCCTCAAACCACTTGACCCAGCCAGGAGCCAGGCAAAGATACCCGGACCCAGCTAGATCGACTACCACTCGCAGGCCTACCGCCCGCCATCAAGCAGTCGAAACGAGGACACGGCATTATGCCGGAAGCGCCAACACGCACACCAACGCGACAGCCCAAGATACGACACGAATACTGACTGGCGTTTGCTCCAGCAGGTTGGATTCGCCAGTGTCCAGATGACTCGAGCCAGAATATCAGTCATGCATTATTGCGCGGCAAGCGCCAGTGTCTCCGCCAGCATCTCGGGGGATCCCAGACCAGTGGGCATTTTCCTCTGGATTTCTGCGCTCCCATGAAAGAGGCGTTGCGATGGTGTCGGCCACCGTATTTCATCATTCGTTGTTCGAAGGACCAATTCTGATTCCTGTCTGCCTTCCCGCTGTGGTCGCTTATGGAGCGGTCCGACAAGCGACCACTTGGTTGGCTCCAGTCCCTGCAAAGAGCCGCGCGGGCTGGCAGGCTTGCCTTTAACTCCCGAGGTGATCCAATCTAACAAGACGACAAAAATACAACAACCACATGTCAAAACTGGACGAATGGCGCGTATAAAGGTGCCGGCTCTGAGACGACGGATGACGCCAAATATTGGAAGCAAGAAATGCAGGGTGAAAAGGAAAGGGCAGCAAGCAGTGGGGCCGATGCCTTTCTTAGACACTCACAAAGACAGGGCATATATTAAGCCTGCCGTGGTACACACCTGTATAGAAACCTGCGTACTTCACGTGTGGCTTTCAATAGGGGCCCCTGTGTCCGGTTTCCGATTTCCGGCGGCCTGGTACGAATAGCTGATGGCGACTTAGAAGAAGTGCTGGTCAAACAGAATGATGCCCCTCCGGGTTCGCACGCGGGCGGGGTCAACAGTAAGGTCTTATTGCATATAAGGGATTGATAGTAGATTGCATTGCCCTTTGCCCTTTGCCTTTGCCATGCAAGAGTTCTTGTCACTTTATTGACTGAAATGGATGCCGGTGATGCAAAGGCCATCTTTCCAGCCCTAGGCAAGGGGCAGGTTTACTTTGACAACGCCGGGGGATCCCAAACCCTAGGCACTGTCATTGACTCTATTTCGGAGTACCTATCCAGTTCAAACGTGCAGCTCGGCGGCTCTTACGTCGCAAGCCAGACTTCCACCACAAAGTATCGAGCCGGATTCGAGGCGGCTGCTCGCTTCATCAACTGCTCGACAGACCAAATCGTGTTCGGCTCGTCCACCACTCAACTATTCCGGAACCTGTCCTACACTCTCAACTTCAAACCTGAAGATGAGATTATCGTCTCGGCGGTTGACCACGAGGCCAACATTGGGCCGTGGCTGCATCTCGCCGAGAGACAAGGCCTGGTTGTGAAGTGGTGGAGGCCGAAGGACGGAAAGGGGTCGCTTCATCTTGACATCAAGCATCTCCTCACCAACAGGACTCGCCTTGTAGCTGTCACACATGCGAGCAACATCCTCGGTATACACAGATATTGATCTTTTCCCAAAAAATGCCGAATCTGATGGAGTGATAGGCATTGTCAATGACGTGCGCTCGGTATGCCGAGAAGCGCACGCAGTAGGGGCATTGGTCTGCGTCGATGGTGTATCCTACGCCCCGCACCGTCAGGTGGATGTCAAGGACCTCGAAGTGGACTTCTACTCCTTCTCGTGGTATAAAGTCTTCGGCCCACACCTTGGTGTCCTCTACGCCAGCTGGCGAGCCATGCCTTTCATGAAGTCCCTCGGCCACTTTTTCCACCCGGCCAACACGCTCGAGGGCAAGCTTGGCCTGGCAGGCGGGAGCTACGAGCTTGTCCAGTCTCTCCCCCATGTTCTCACGTACCTGACAGCCGAGCGCAGACAGACAATTGAGACACAAGAAGCGGCCTTGACGTCGAAACTACTGGACTATCTAGAGCGAGAGGCGACCGTCTATGGCAAGAGCCGTGCCGAGCTGGAGAACCCGACCACTGAACGACTATCGACTATTAGCTTCTCCGTGCCCGGGTGGAACCCAAGGGCTTTGGTTGAGACGTTGGAGGAGAAGACAATGTTCGGTCTCAAGTGGGGAGACTTTTATTGTCCTAGGCTGGTCCGAGATCTTCTGGGCTGTGGCCCTGAAGGGGTTGTGAGAATCAGCCTGCTTCATTACAATACCGGTATGTCCGCCAGCTGCTGCTTTACTTCGCCCCGCCGTCTTCTGCGTTGTGCTGATACCTGGCGCCGCCCGCCTCCTCAGTGGAAGAGGTGGAAAGCTTCATCACGGCTCTTGATGAGCTGGTCCAGCAGAAGAAGTCGTATGCTGAAGAGGGTTAAAATTATGAACCTAGAGCGAGCCGAGAATGGATTATGATAGATAGATGCGTATCTATTCATCTCCTCTTGTTAACAGCATCCCTTAACAATTGGATGACTTGGGATGGATTCTCCGCGCCAAATACTGCACTACCAGCAACAATAACGTTCGCCCCAGCATCGGCAGCCTGTTCGATGGTGCCTGGGCCTAGCCCGCCGTCAACTTCAATGTTCAATTCTGGATAACGCTCTCTTAAGGCCTGCACCTTGGGAAGTTCCGAGGCCATGAACTTTTGCCCGCCAAAGCCCGGTTCAACCGTCATGACAAGGACCATCTGGACCCCGTGTTAGCTCACAGTCTCCTTTGGGCCGTTCCTTTCTGCTGCCCGCATGTTTTCATAAGAAATGGTCGGGTTGGAGTACTCACATCGGGCCTCTCCTTCTCATGTGGGCTGTCCAGAACATCCCACAGCACATCAACCTTGGTCTTGGGCTTAATTGCTATGCCCGCCTGCATGCCGCAGTCGTGTATGTACCGAATGAGCTCGCGTGGGCTCGTCCTCAGCTCTGATGTACCGAACGGAGTGTCGGCGGCCGTCGAATCGGCAGCCTCATAGTGGAAGCAATAGAGGTTGCAGCCTGCCTCCTTGAACTCCATAACCCACTTCTTGGGTTCCGCTATCATCATGTGACAGTCAAAGGTCCCTCGTCCGTACGCTTCCTTGGGCCCTTCGACGTGTCTCCGGATCTTAGTCACTACGGGTGCGCCAAACGTGAGGTTCGGTACGAAATGCCCATCCCTGCAGGAAAACACGCCAATTGTTAGCCCTACTTCGCCCAAGAGCTGCTCAGACCGAGGACCTCCCAAGCATCCATTGCCAGCTCCAGCTTGTGCCCTCTCTCCATATAGGGCTCCTAGTCTTCGATTGGGGTCGTAGTATGACGCACATTATGTCAACATGCAACCAGTCTGCTCCCTGGTCCATCGTCCGGGAGCATTCTTCGCCGAGCTGCGCAAAGTCGGCCGAGAGAATCGATGGTGCGATGATGGCCGGGGGAGACATGTTTAATATCAATTGAGACGTTTTTGGAAGGAATTTGAAGTTTGGGCATTTAGGAACACAGGGGCTTAAGATAAATTCAAATGTCGTGCAGGAAACAGTTGCCTTTTAAAGTCTGACGTCCTTCGAGAAGCATTTCTAGAGTTTCTAACACCGACAAACGGAGGGGAGGCTATCTAAGGCGATCAGTCAGCACCTGTGACAGCCCCGCCCCCACCATGAAGAGAGATTCCAGCCGGCAGCCAGCAAAATGAATGAAGGAAAATGCTTGTAGGCGGATGGCAAGTGGTGCTAGCAGGTCGGGTGCCCGCATTTCGCAAGCCATTACGAATGCCTTAACTGTCTTGTACTATCTCAATCCTCGAGGGGATAAAGAGGCGAGAGGTACTTGTAGCGACTATATGTTAACGCTGCGATGGTAGATGCTGAAAAGCACCAGTAGAGCTTGAAAGTAGATCTGCCAACTGATGGCATTTAGCGGCTTCAATTTGGACACGCGGCACGAGGCAAAGGTGAAAGAAATGGCATCGAGGCACATCGAAAATTCTCGATCGTAACCTATCTTGAGATCTCGACGGACGCGTTCTGAAACCTGATTTGGACGAGTAGTAACGGTTCGTGCCAACCTTCGTGGAAAGATGTTCCTTTAGTATGGGGAGATAAGATCTCGATCTGATAGACCCACTGAAATTCGCGACCTAGCAGTTTTCTGCGGGCTCTGGATGCATACCTGCCCTGCCTGCCTGCCTGCTTTGTAGGTGGTCAGTGGTCTTCATTGAGTCAGCATTCAGCATGTCTTTGGTACCATCGATGCATTGTACAAGACCCACTACAGGAGGCAGCCCGTCCTGTCGGAGCAAACGTGGCGCGACCTAACAGACCAATCACGCCCTCCCAAGCAGGCTAGGAGCAAACTGTAGCTCCGTCCCACGCTATCCCTCGCCTTAGCTCTGGGAAGAATTCTGCAAATTGCGCCGCAACCTACCCATCTAGGGCGAAATTACCTTATCCGAGAATGCAAAATAGTTAGAGCCTGCAAGCTTTCCCATCTACAACTTCACATCACCATAACCAACAATAACAGTATTGACGGGACCGACAAAATCGAAATAGATCCCATGCGCGAACACTTGCGGCCATCCTGACGGGCCGCTCCACGGTTGACGTGCTTCATGAAGCGACCATCGACCGCGGGCTGACATCGAGAGAGCTCCATTCAACGACTCTCGCCCGACAGCTGGTCATCCCCGTACACTGTCGATTTGGGAGGTGTCCAGAATGGCTGAAACATCGCCGCGCGCCGTCCGCTTTTCCGGTGGCGAGGATGAGCCGCGTCCCGAGAAGCTCAAGGTCCCGAGGCCATCCTCAACCATCCTCGATCGAGCAACCGAAGTGACCTCCTACGCCGACAGCCATGCACACGGCCTAACGTCGCCCGACGAGATGGGGGGCCTTTCGAGATACGAGCCCTCGGGTCTCGCCGGGTCCATGGCTTCGTTGGCTCCACCAACATTGGCTAATGGCGGATCGAGGAGTGGACGGAATAGTGCTACCGAGGCAGATGTCATGTTCGTCAACGGAGCGACACCGCGACCTGCTAGACCGACAGGCCCAGCAAGAACACCATCAAGCACCTACGCGCCTGTCAGACGACCCTTGCAGCCTCAACCATCTTTTGCCGAGCATGTACGATCATCGTCCAAGACACGAACTCGTGATCGGTTCAGAGACAAGGCTTATCTTCAGAAACTGCGCGGCGATTTTCCTCACGAATACTTTGATCATCAGTATACTGGCGGGAGTGCCATTAGTCATGGAGACTCGGATTCGGAAGGCGAGACACCGTCGTCAGAAGGACCATACGACGAACGGAACGACGAAATAATCATGTTCTACGGAAACGACGAGCTGCAACCGACCGACGAGGACGTGAAGGACCCTGCCAACCGGGAGCGACTCGAGTGGCACGGCATGTTGGAAGCGGTGCTGACGGGAGACGTCGTCAAACAGGAGAAGAAACGCCTGCAAGGCTCCTCGGAACAACAGCCAGGCGCGCCGCAAAAGGCGGATGAGCTATGGATGGGAATCAGGGCAAAGATCTGCGGCAGACACCTGCCGGTGCAGCGGAGAATGGTGGAAGATGCACGGTCAACCCTGGACCGGAACCTGGAGGAGATTGCAAACTTTCAGATCAAGGGCGAAAGCGAGGCAGGGAAGCCGCCGCGCGAGCAGGTGAAGGATGTTGTCAAGAAGATTGAAAAGTGCGAGACCTTCTATCCCTCGTGGTCGTCGCTGTGCGAGCATCACAAGATAGCCGACTCCATCCTGTTCAAGGAGACATACGCCTCTATTTTCTCCTGGCACAACACCAATGAAATGATCAACACGGAATTATCTATCCTCAAGAAATGGGTAGGCAACGAGGGTCTCGACTTCCTTCGGGTCAAACCAAGGTCCCCGACGGGCGCCCCCCTCAACGACGAGTCATCATTTATCGACAGGCTGATGAAGGAAGACGGATTGACATCTCTGTACGGCGAAGAGGAGGACGAAAAAAGTGGCAAGGAAACCCAGAAGGGCATGTTCTTCCGCATCTCGACAGTGGTCCACAAGTCTAAGGAGACTCTGATCGAGAATTATCCGGCATTCCAGAAACGTCACCTACCACCCTACATCGAGGAACTCCTCACCTTGATCAGCTTCCCGTCACGGCTGGTGGAGGAAATCATCAAAACACGCCTGGCTTACGCGCGAAAGGCCAAGGAGTCGGCTCAGCAGAATCCCCTCATGCTGGACCAGATGATATCCCAGTTCCAACTGCTGCTCAAGCTGGCCATCCGCATCAAGCAGGAGTATCTGGCCATATCTCAGCCTGAATCGGGCTGGGACCTGCCACCCTGCATTGATGAAACCTTTGACCAGGTTGTCCTGGATGCGCTCAGATACTACTTCAAGATGCTGAACTGGAAGCTCAGCGGGAACAAGAATACCTTCAAAGAGGCCGAGTTGCTATTTCAGGAGTGGGACTTTGGCAACGACATCGGTGGCCATCTTCAGGGAGGCGATATTGAAGTTGCTGAGCAGTTTAGCTCGCTGACATTCAAGGCCTTCAACCGGCTCAGCCAGACGTTCGAAAAGGAGCTCCAGGTAAAGCCCAAGGAGAGCGCGGCGGAACTGAGCAAGCGGTACAAGGCCTGTCTCGACTCGGTTCGAGTCCGGCAGAGAATGCTCCAACGTTTCTCGAGGATGTTGGGCGAAAACTACGAAACGGCATCGGACCTGAGCATCGCCTTCCCGCCAGAGAAAATGCAAGAATTCTACGACCGCCTCATCGAGACGGGTCACTTCTGTGCCCAAGCCGGCAACTTTGAGAAGGACGGCATCTGGATCATTGCTTCGCCTTCCTTGCAATATCGGCTGGACGACATCCAGGGCCTGCTGGCCATAACATCGATGTCCCAGTTTGCCGACGACCTGACCAATCCTTACCTGCTCCTCATCAAGCCCGAATCGCCACGCCACTGGTTCGGCGACACGGTGCCCGTAACCATCGGCGACCAGAACATCGATCTCAAACGCGGCAATGTTCGCCTCTGCGCTGCCGGCTCGCTGTCACGCCTTAGCAATACCAGGAAGGCTTTTCTCGAAACGCTCGGCATGCATCTTGACCTTGTGGTGGAGCAGCGATCAAATATTCACAAGGTCAACTCGCGCCTCACAGAAACACGCAAGGTGGCGTACAAGCTGTCCAACACGTTCATGGACAGCGTCGAGACGATCCGCCGTCAGACGCAGGGGAAAGACTGCGAGGAGCTGATTCAGACCTGCTTCATGTTCGCCACCGAGTTTGGCCAACGGTCACTCATGTACTTGGATAGCAATCGGAAGCAGATGAACAACTTGAAGCTCACCAAGCTTGCGCTCGACTGGGTAAGCTTCATCACAGACGATTGCAATGCTTCCGACAGGCGCACATTCCGGTGGGCTGTCCAGGCACTCGAATTCGCCATGGGCATGACACGCGGCCGGCACATTCTCGCGCTCGGCGAGGATGAGTACGCCAAGCTGCGTACCAAGGTGTCGGGTTGCATGGCGCTTCTCATTTCGCACTTTGACATCATGGGAGCACGGTCCATGTTGGCAGCAAAGGCAGAGAAAGAACGAAGCATCGAGACGCTGATGGGGCAGATCAAGAGATTGGATAAGAACCGCCTGCTCGACGACGAGGAGGCGGCCAAATACATCTCGGAGCACCGGCTCGAAGCGTTGGAGAAGGTGACCGAGAAGCGACGGAACATCGAGGCGGCCAGGTCTGCAACAGGTCGCGTCTTGGAAGCCAACAACGAAGTCGACCGGTCCTTGGCCTACCTGTCCTCGTCGGCGACCAACATGGCGATGCGGTGGCAGCAGGGACATTTTGTCGGCGGCGGCACGTTCGGACACGTGTACGCGGCCGTGAACCTCGACTCGGGCCAGCTGATGGCTGTGAAGGAGATTCGTCTCCAGGATCCGAAGTTGATCCCCACCATCGCCGAACAGATCAAGGACGAGATGGGAGTACTCGAGGTTCTCGATCATCCCAACGTGGTGTCGTACTACGGCATAGAAGTACATCGCGACAGGGTGTACATATTCATGGAGTTCTGCCAGGGTGGATCGCTAGCCAACCTGCTAGAACACGGCCGCATCGAGGACGAGCAGGTCATTCAGGTTTACGCCCTACAGCTGTTGGAAGGCCTTGCCTACCTCCACGAGAGCAGCATCGCCCACCGCGACATCAAACCTGAGAGTAAGTCTGGCCGTGCTCCCTACACCTTCAGGATGTCAAGAAGGTCTGGGAAATATTGTGAATGCTGCTTTGCTAATTCGACCGGTAGATATCCTCCTCGATCACAACGGCATCGTGAAATATGTCGACTTTGGCGCCGCCAAGGTCATTGCCCGGCAGGGCCGCACTCTCGCAAACGACCTGACGGCGACCAAGCCTAACAAGTCCATGACGGGAACACCCATGTACATGTCTCCCGAGGTAATCAAAGGCGAGAACCCTGGGCGTGCTGGGGCTGTCGATATTTGGTCTCTTGGATGCGTCATCCTCGAAATGGCTACAGGCCGAAGACCGTGGGCCAATCTCGACAACGAATGGGCAATCATGTACAACATTGCCCAAGGCAACCCTCCCCTCATGCCTGCGCCCGACCAACTTTCCGAGATGGGCATCGATTTCCTCAAGCGGTGCTTCATTAGAGATCCGAAGAAGAGGGCCAGCGCCATGGAGCTCCTGGGACACGAATGGATCATATCCATCCGTGACCAGGTGGTCGACCCCGGAACCCCAAGCGATTCCAGCCAGAGCACGCCGACCAGCAGTGTCAAAAGTGTGCCGGGTGAAGGCTTTTACTAGACAGGGTGCAGTATTGGGGGGGGTATATAACTTCGCCGTAAAAAGAAAAACAATTGCGGCTGGTGGGCTTTATTTTTTATTTTTTTGCGTAGCTTGGCTTTGCATTTAACCTAGGATGGAGGAGGACTTCGGACAAGGTCAAACCAAAAGATGCGGGATTCGAGAGTGCTCAAGACTTTAGGGCTTTGGTCGTAATGCGAGAATCACAGTAAGTGGTTCTGCAGATGAAAGGATACAACGTGGAAACAAGATGAAATACCCTCCTAGCTTAAACTACTCGTCACTGCCGCTGCTTGTTTGTTCCTGGTCATCGTCGTGCCCAACAGGAGTCGGTGGCGGAACCCACGGTCCAACCTGTTCGCAGCCTGCTGGAATTCGGCACTCCTCCCTCGCATGACATGTTTTCCACAGGACCTCTTTCACTTCTTCAAACACCTTCTCCACAGCGTCCATAGCCCAGATGACATCGAGGTGTTCGTACCCGTCAATCACCTTGGTGTGCACCACGTTTACGAAAGGCTCTCTCCCCGTTTCGAACCGCCGAAGCAGCTTTCTCCCGTCCACGAGGTCATCGTTTCCTGCCACCCACAAAGCAAACGGCGGTGCGAGACGGTTGTACCACGCCGTCGCACCCCGTGGCTTGCGTCTATGCTCCTCGACTGCGCGGTCAAACTCCGGGCCAGCATGCTTCTTCGCCCTGGCGCGTACCCCCTTCGGCTCGTCATCTTTGTCTTCAGCCACCACCATCTCCCTGGTAGAAAGAATGCACTTATGCCGAGCAAAACACTCCCTGCCGAGCCACCACCGCATCGACTCCGACGAGACATACACGGGCGCGAACTGGAACATGCGGTCCCTGAGGCCCCGATCCCAGCGCTCATCGGACCAGTCGAACAGGAAAGAAAAGACCTTGTAGCCCAGCCAGCCGTACAGCCTCGGGTGCAGCAGCTTGTGCATGGTCATCATGAATGGGATAAAGGCGTGAATGCCAAACATGAGCCGGAAATGTGCCGGCGAGATGACTCTCATAAACTTGAAATACATCTTCCCGATGAGCGGGCCGGCGTACGCAGCCGGCGCGAGCGCGCAGAAGACCGTAATCTTCTCGCCCAGATCCGGGCGTTGCTCTTTGGCGAGGGCGACGAATGCCTGCGTCGTGCCCTGCGAATGGCAGACGAGGCCGAGCTTCTCGAAGCCGGTTTCCGACAGGACGCGCGAGGTGAGGGCCGGGAGGTCGAGGACGCCCATCTGGCGGATGTTCCAGCACCACATGCGGGGGTCGCCGTACTTCAGCGTCTCGTGCTTCGGGCTGAAGCCGCAGCGGTTGTTCCCCAGCCAGACGTCGAATCCGGCCTTGCAGAGGTAGAATGCCAGGGAGTCGTCGTCGTTGACACAGTACGCCCCCGCGCTTTGCAGGAGCCCGTGCACGAGAAGCACCGGGAACTTGGCTCTCTTTCCGCCCGCCGGTAGCTTCGCCTTTGGCTCGGTAAACACGTCTGGACCGCGGGGGCCGCGCTCCGACTCGGGTTTTGACGCGTACTCCTTTGGGTCGTATACGTGGAACAGATCGATGATGAAGCCGTCCTCCGTCTTGACCTGGAACTCTTCGACATCGAGTCCAATTCTCCTAGCATAGTATCCTAAGTCGCAGACCACCGGATCAGGGCCACCTTCAGTCGGCGGAAACTCGGTGGCCGTGCTTTCGTTGCCATCGCCCCAGACTCCACGACGGAGCGTCCTTCGTTTCCATCCCCGCGCTTCGTCTTCCCTCTTCTTCTGCCGGCGTATCTCTTCCTCGTAGAAGGGCCGGGATGCATCGGGGTTCTGCCGGGTGAGTGCCTGGAACTGACGGACTAGGAATCCAGGTATGCTGGTGAAAAGGGCTCCAAGGACAATGACTGCCAAGAAGGCCAGGCTGAGAAAGAAGGACGTCACTCGAAAGACTTTGCACTGGATGCTTCTGAGCAGGGAAGGAGGGCCCCATAGTGGAAGAGGCGGGAACAGGGGATTCGTGGACGATGGCGGCATGGATTGCTTCAGCGTTCCGTCGGTCGAAGCTTCGTTTTGAAGTTGCTCGTGCAGCTTATCCGCATCGGCAACCGCCGCCAAAGGGTCCTTGCCGTCTAGACCGTCTCGTAGCATGTTGAGCTTGTGAGCCTCTTCCAGCGGTACTGCGGGGAGTCTTGTGCCATCCGAGACGACGATGACGGGATCGTGGGGTGTGATAAATCGTGCCTCGATAGCCACGGTCCCCTCCTCGTCTCCTTTGCCGATGCCACCATGCTTGGGACGTTGGAGAGACAGGCGTTCTGCCTGCCTGGAGAACTCGACCGGAGTTTTTGCTGCCTCTTGCCGAGCATTCCCATCGTCCAGTTTGGTGGTCGTCGTCATGGACGAGGTTGAGTGTCGTCAACACGGCGGTGCAGGTCTAAATGTAAACCAATTGAATATCCAGGCACATGTATGGCATCGTCAGAAGGGGTTTGACACATGAATGGCACTTTAATGCTTTCTAGAACCAGGGGCTGGGCCAGAATGGTACTATCAACTCAAACAAATCGATGCCCCTCCAATGTGGTCGAGATGTGGTCGAGATGTTCTGATGAAGAGAGCGGTGAAGTAAAGTTGTTAGTTGTTGTGACCTCTTTCAGAATTACGCGGTAAATTTCGTGCCTACTCTCCTTTGGAACGAAACGAGTATCTGGGTTGTAGATCAAGCCTAGTTGATATCCACTTTCGGTCAAAATCTCTACTCTCACCTAAACTGCCTAGAGAAACGACTAACAAGTAAATAGCTGCGTGCGTAGCTAGTGGAACGTGCTCTTAGAAGATAATAGTTACGTCATCGGCTGGGTTCGAAAACTCGAACGAGCCGACATGTGAAGGTTCTACCGTTCTGAGCCCTTGGTTACGGCTGATGGGTACGGCCGGCAGCAGCTGCACCCGAGTCGGTGCGTGGCCGCAGTGCAGCTGGTGGATTTGTTCGTGCCATGCCGAGGTACGGGGACTGTTTGGACGTGTTGGACCCAAAGTTTAAGAAAGCTCTTCTAATGCCTTCATACGATCGTCCTAAATGTATTGGGAAGTTTGCGCCTCGAAGCATTGCAGACTTGGAGGCCATATATTCTGTCTCCCCAGGAGGGGATTTTGTGTCGCTACCTCTTGGTTCCAGTACAACACCATGAGCCGTCCTCGACGCGTCTCTCCCTCGTTGGATTCCTTGCACTCCACCAAAACGCCATCACTCAAACCTTGCGATGACGGGTCAGCCACTGCGGCCGAAGAGGGCAAGGAGGAGGAATGAAGACAAGCGCCCAGCATCTGCTCGCCTTGTTCTACCTGATCACAGCAAGGGAGATGTAGGAGCCATTTCGGACGCGCTGTTTGAGGAGCTCTTCCCTAGCTTGGCAGCTGGTGTGTAGCTTACTTTCTCGCTTGCAAAACGCATTCTCTAATGTCCCTGCTGCTGCAGCTTCCTCGGGCGACGACGATGCCAAGTTCCCTGTTTTCCACATTGCCATCACGCCGTGGTCCCCAACGGCGCACCCGAAAGACTTGCCATGGTCCATAGTTCCGGTTAGGAGGTCGTCGGAGCTTCGCGATTTGACGGTGCAGTTCTCGCCGTCGTCTTCAGCCCTTCAGACATTTGCGAAGACGCTTCAGCAGGTTGCACCTTCTAAGCTGTCCAGCCATATTAGGAGTGGGATTGAAATCTTGGCGCTGGATGTGGTGGCGCTGGAGTTAGATACCGTCTTCGTCAAGATCGACAGTGAACTGACAAAGCGACTGGAACATGGAGAGGGGACATTCTATCGCAATCATCCTACAAACCTCACTCCAGACGCCCACCATTCTCCTCTGGAAACCGCCTTGAGAGTGGCGCTAGGCGACCTAACTGTCATTCATACGGGCGACTTGTTCCCACTTCCGCTCCCGCCCCATCCCATTACCCACGTTGCCCCGAATCCTGGCGAGATCTTGCTGTGCGAACCTGTTTCGCAGGGCATACTGTCTCCTAAAACGAGGATAATCCTCAAAACGGGCAGAATACACGCCCCCAAGCATTCGCGGCCTACCATTCCGTCGAGTCGCGGCCTGGGAGATGTGCAAGAGGATGACGAGGATACCGCCAACGATCAGTTCTACTCGGCAGCCGAGGAGAGATATAAAACCGATGCACCGGCAGATGGTTTCGAGTCTATTACTGAGACGGAGTCAGACTCGGCTGGGCCCGACCAAGACGATGAAGACGACCTATCTGACGACTCCATGGACGACATGATATCCCTCCAAGCTCCTACATTACCCCCTACGGCTGCCAGTGGAGTGTCAACCCTGCAGCCAGGTACTCCAATGACAATTGGAAGAGGACGAAAGACGAACGGGGTTAGCACTCCCGGGTCGGTATTCTCCAACTTTACGGCGACAACGGCGCGTCCCGACGGACAGAGAGGCCGCCTGTTCAAAGCGCATGGGTTGATGTCGCCTATAGACGACGACTTGCTTCACCCAAAACCATCGCCAGAAGATGACGGCGAGGCGAGGGTATACGTAGACATTTCGTCTCTCTCCAAGATTGGATGCTTCTCAGGCGATTGGGTATGTATCGAGGCGGCGCCTGAGCCTCCCATCAACGGCTTTGGCCATTTTGGGCTTGGTAGCTTTGGTCATGGCGACACGGGTGATTCGAACTGGCGTCCCGTGAGAGTTTTTGGTCTTCCTGAAAACTACTCCAGACGCCCTGTAGCACGGATGCCGAGCTCTCATCACGGCGGAAGGCGGATGTCTTTCTTCGAATCCCGTGTGTCCAAACCTGCCAGTCCTGCTGCATACTTGTCGCCAATCCTGCTCGCGAATCTAGACGACGCTCCATACCTTCGTATCGCACACCTGAAAAGGAGTTCGTATCACGGCAAGGGCACCCTGCCCAAGTTTACCAATGCCTCACGACCTCCAGACGCCCGCGATATCAAGATCCACCGCGTGAAAACGCCAATCGCCATGGAAGCGGCCTGCCAGACTGCCGTTCTAGGTGGTATCAAGCGCTACTTTGGGCAAAAAGTCCGACTTCTACGAAAGGGCGACCTGCTCGCCGTCGCCATCGATTCTCATCTCGGCCGTACGCTCCAGGAAGCACCAGGGGGGATGGGCAGTGGCACGGAAGTAGACGATATCATGTCTCTTGGGTCCATGACTGTAGGAAATGGCGTCATCGGTGAGGCAACAAAGGTCACGGATGTGGCCTGGTTCAAGGTGCACCATATCCAGGTGCATCGGCCGGATGACTCGGATCTCGGCCATGCTGAAGATTTATGGGGCTCAGTGGCCTGCGTGGATAGTTCGTCGGTGGTCTTGAATGTGTCGGGATTCGAGTCTAGTCGGGTACCAGGCACCAGAGAGAGTACCTGGCCATACTATCTGGGGCTAAAGAAAGCCACGAAATCTTCAACAGAGGCTCCCGGCTCTCTCTCCCTCGTGCCGGAAGTACCTGCGGGATATGTTCCTCCTATAAGGCGTAAGCTTCGAGAGCTGATTGCGACCACCACTAGCCAGCGAGCTATACACCTCAAAATGCCTCCCGTGGCCATTCTTCTGGTATCCACCCACCGCGGCGTTGGAAAGGCCACTACGGCCATGGCGGCGTGCTCTGACATTGGAGTGCATTCGTACACCATCGACTGCTATGACATCCTCGGCGAATCCGGTGGCTCTGGCGCTGGCGGGGATGTCAAAACCGAAGGCTATCTGACGACAAGAGCAGATCGCGCGGTGAGCTGCGGTCCTGATTGTTGCGCCCTCATCGTCAAGCACATTGAATCGCTTACTGCCGAACGAATGGCTGGGACGTTCAAGGAAATGCTGCAAAATGTGCGGGTCCTCATCGCAACTACAAGCGAGGTGGACAAGGTACCAGATGCGATGCGCGGCCTTTTCACCCACGAATTGGAGATTGGGGCCCCAGACGAGACTGAACGCGAGGCCATCCTCAAAGCAGTCATAGCAGACCGCGGAGCCGCCGTAGATGCTGCCGTAGACCTCGGCAACGTGGCCCTACGCACGGCCGCGCTCGTGGCCGGAGATCTCGTCGACGTGGTGGATCGCGCATTGGTCGCTCAACGCTCCCGACTTGAACAACTTTCATCGCAGGCCGCAGCGGCATCTCCACCAGTTCGGCTTGGCAGCGCTGAAGCTAAAGTGCCCGTCTCAGTACGGGATCTCCAGCTCGCCGGCGGACCGTTCGCGCAATGCCTTATTAAACAAGATTTGGACCTCGCTGTCGACGCGGTGCGGAAAAACTTTGCCGATGCCATTGGCGCCCCCAAGATCCCCAACGTGACTTGGGATGACGTGGGAGGGCTCGCCAACGTCAAGGACGCCGTGACCGAAACGATCCAGCTGCCGCTGGAGCGGCCTGAGCTTTTCGCGCGGGGCATGAAGAAACGGTCGGGCATTCTGTTCTACGGACCACCTGGCACGGGCAAGACGTTGCTGGCCAAGGCCATTGCCACCGAGTATAGTCTCAATTTCTTGAGCGTCAAGGGTCCCGAGCTGCTCAATATGTACATAGGCGAGTCGGAAGCAAATGTCCGACGCGTCTTCCAACGAGCAAGGGATGCCAGACCATGCGTCGTCTTCTTCGACGAGCTGGACTCGGTGGCACCCAAGAGAGGGAACCAAGGCGATAGCGGAGGCGTCATGGATCGGATCGTGTCTCAACTCCTTGCAGAGCTAGATGGCATGTCGAGCGGCGACGATGTTACGGGCGGCGTCTTTGTCATCGGAGCCACCAACCGGCCTGATTTGTTGGATGCTGCCCTCCTGCGGCCGGGCCGTTTTGACAAGCTGCTGTATCTCGGCGTCTCAGACACACATGAGAAGCAAGTCACCATCCTCCAGGCTCTCACCCGAAAGTAAGTTGTACTTGGCATCCCCCTTTCCTCCCCCGGCCGTCGACAGGTAGTCTCGCTAACAAGTATCCAAGATTTACCCTCCATCCCTCTGTCTCACTGCCATCCGTTGCTAACCGCCTCCCGTTTACATACACGGGCGCCGACTTTTATGCTCTCTGTTCGGATGCCATGCTCAAAGCTGTGACAAGGCAGGCCGCCCTGGTGGATGCCAAGATTCGGACCCTAAACAGCAAGCCTAATCGAACGCGAGAAGTATCGACGGCACATTTTTTTGAACACTATGCCACCGAAGAGGACGTTGCGGTGGAGGTGACGGAGCAGGATTTCATGGATGCCCAGAGGGAGTTGGTGCCTAGTGTTAGCGCTGGAGAGCTGGCGCATTATGAGAAGGTGAAGAGGTCGTTTGAGGGAGGCCGGAATGGCAGTGCGGCGGACGGCGTAAACGGGAAGGGGAAAGGGAAGGAGGCAGTGGGAATGGGACCGGGGAAAGGAAAGGGAAAGGCTGTTGAGATTGAAGATGATGCCCTCTTGCAGAATGGGGGTTCTAGAAGGGAAGTGAAAGGAAATGGTGGGGCTACGTTCCAGGATGGGAATGCGAGCGATGATGATTCGCTCTACTAGAGCAAGCAAGGGGTATCTTGTTAACATGCTTGGAGTCTGATGATGGATGGTGGCGGCGCATAGCAAGTGCTTGTCTAGGTATGAATACAACATCCTACGAGAAGTCACGAACCAGTGCAAATACGCCTGCTAAGCAGAAGTTCGCTTGGTAAGGACTACTCTAATATATCACCAAACTAGCAATATCAGGGATGGACTCACCATCGCATCCTCATTTCGCCTGAAGCAACCCAGCACCACGCTCATACAGCACCTGCTCAACACCATGCTCGAAAATTTCCGTCTCTACCGTGGCAAGCCACCCTTGCTTTGACCTTTTCCCCCGCCTCATTGGTCTCACTTTCCATCAGCCTTTTGGCATGCCGTCCCTCCGCTTCTTTGCGCCCATGATACACTCCTAAAGGCATCGCCAGTCCGTCGCCACAAACCGATCCACTAAGCCGGCTTACTGTTGCTGCTTTGCTCCGCCGCGAAACTCCTCCGCAGATTCTCCTCCTCATCTTCCTTTTCAGCCTCCGCTTCGCCGTCGGGGTCCTCCTTGATAGTCTCGGCGCGCTCGATGGCCGCAATCTCCTCCTCGCTCGCGTTCTCCACAAGGGACCCATGGAGAGATGTCACGGATCCTGACTCCATATGAGACGTGGACTGCCAACTCGTCGAGGTCGGGCTCTGCAGCATCTCGCGGAGGTCTTCGGTTGATGATGGCCTCTTCCATGTAGCCGTCGTGGGAGACTGGAGACCGGCGGGAGGCTTGCCGTCGACGGAGCCTCGGGTGGGTGAGGCTTCCGGCGAGGCCTTGGACGGCGTAGGTTCCTCGCTGGCCGCGGGCGGCACTTCCGCAGCGACCGTCTTGTCTTCTTTGTCCTTCTTGCCGTGCACCTTGTCGCGGAGGCTCTGTAGTCGAAGTTCCTTGGCTTTCTGCGCTGCTTCGTCTGCGATGGAGCGGATCGGCATGCTGATCTTGCTAGCAACCGAGGCGCTCTCGGGCTTGGTCTCTTCGGTCTTGGGTGTCTCCTTTGGCTTCGCGACAGGCGCTGCGGAAGGCTTGGGGGGCGGGCTTGCTGGCTTTTGGCTGATGGAGGGGATTGTGTGTTCGTCGTAGTATATCTTGACATTTTGTTTGACTTCGCCATACTCGTTCCAGTCCTCGATCTCGACGAGATCCTAGTGAAAGGGCGTGTTCGTGAGCGGTGTCCCCTTCTATTCTCAGTTTACCAACATGGGGGAACACTCCTACTTACGCCAAGTACCATGCCCTCTTGTACCAGCCCAGGTAACTTCCTCATCCTCCCAGATGGATCCTTCCCTGCCCGCCTTCCCCACAGCATTCTCGCCTTTTCATCGACGGCAATATCCACCGCTTTGAAGGGCACCTTGTTGGCGCGAAGGATAGTCTCGAGCCGAGATGTGGCTGTGACGATATGCGAAGAGCCCGCCGTCAGGGACGTGAAGACATAGAGGGCCGGATCGGTCGAATACGTTGTCCCCGGGGTAGCCATGTTGGAGAGTCGCGGTACGAGAATATGCGTGGGAACCGGACCAATTCGCGGAATTCGGGCTCCGGTGGTAATTGGTGTCTGCTGCCGCAGAAATAGCGCTCGCAGGAAGTCAAATCCCAGTTCGGGATACGCTACTTTGTAGGGTTAGATACGTTCTCTGTTGACAAGGACTGATTCTCGTGTTTGGGTGGCCAGGAATGATGATCCGAGGTTTGCGAACGCGGGGTCAGGTTGAAACGGGGAAGTGGGGGTGTGTGGTCAATAACCGCAGAGCTCAAGTTGGGACTATTTGATGTTTGGCTCGCAAACCTAATTATTCTCGAGAGTTGACCTTGAGTAAATGGAAATTTAACAATGAAATTTAAGTTATAGAATGCAAAAACGAGCTCTTCTTCAGACCTTTGATCTAGTGCAATGCAGCCATCACCGATCACGTTCACCACGAGGTACAAGCCAGCAAGACACCAAGTCTAGCCAATGGCATGCCAGTCGTCACCGAGATTCACCGAATGTGAACAAAGTCTCTAATCTAGCCGTCGCACGAACAACAAGCATGCCAGTCCTACAAATCGAATTTTGTTTGTCCAGAACGTCGCGGCGCGATCTGCCAAGGGCATCCGTCCATCGCAAACATTCCAGATTTTCCAGACCCTTGATAATAAGTTCTACATGAGCCAGGGGACCCATGCAGAATCACAAAACGCCCAATGGTACCAAGGCAAGGGTTTGTAAATTGGAGTCTCCGACTCTTCATCCTCTTCATTTCTCGAAATCTAGCGAACCCGACCGCGAAATTACAACATTTTCGGCAGCCCTCTTGTACAATATCTATCCAGATGCATCCTTACTTTCTGCCTCGACCTCCCTGTGAAGATAGCTAGCAAAGACCACAAAGACGCCCCGACTACGTACAACCGCAGAGTGCTACCGACAGGGCTTATATCAAGAAATGATGTCTTGTTCAAAGAATTGCGACCAACGGCTGCTAACTGCTGGAATCGGAACTACTTGACGACCGTGGTATCACAGCATTTTAATTATATTTAACTGCTGCTTTTCTTCGTACGAGGAACGCTGTACGCGCCCTGGCCGTGTAAGCAAAGGGACAGCCAGAGAGAGCCTGGCATCTTGATGGACATTTTTGGGTTTGGGATATTCAGTTTCCGCCAGCGGCTCGGCCTAGCACGGATAGGGTCGCGGGATTGGTGAGACGTGGCGGGACAGAGTCACGGGAGGAACGGATCGCTCGTCAGTTGGTGTAATTGAAGGGGCACCGGCGCACCGCTGCGGTCTTCAAAGTCCGAATGACTAGAGGCCTGGGTTATATTTCTCTCTGCTTTCCCCTATGCAGTTATCTTTCTTCATTTGATTGTTCCTTGAGTACGTCAAGCAGTATCTCGATTTCCAAGACTACTAGTGCTAATACATAAAGATGGCTCAGCCGACTTTGCGCGGGACGTCTCTTGAGGA
>Ga0247774_1000228_pt1 | contig 27390 bp, 26 predicted proteins | sample UWRJL001104B6_FD_179933 | JGI IMG/M metagenome (GOLD analysis project Ga0247774, IMG submission 179933) | Plant litter microbial communities from Arlington Agricultural Research Station in Wisconsin, United States - UWRJ-L001-104B-6 | ecosystem: Environmental > Terrestrial > Plant litter >...
GGCGGGGAGGAGCTCTCCACCAGACCAATATATCAATAAAACGCCAATCCCACACAGGAAAACGTCTTACCAATTGAGCGGGAGCGGGAACTCATACGATCCAGAAAGAAGTTAAGGCCCCATTGCCATTTACTGCAGAATAGGTCAATTCTGTCGACGCTTCCGGCTGGTCTGGTTGCACCCCCAACACCTACCAACTCCCTCTCTGGTTGCACCCCTCCTCGTCCAGTTACGATCAGCCTTACACGTCAACAGGGGCCGGGCTGTCCTACTGGAGAGGAGACTTTGCTACCGTGCCTATTGGAACAGTGCTCCCTACGCCGATTCCTGCCGCCGACGCAATTCTTCAAAACTCCAAAACGCCAGCGCAAAGTCGCAGATTTTCTGATTGAGCGACCTCCCACACGACCACAAACCTGCAACTGCAATTAAAACCCTCGCGCCAGCACGTTTGCGGGAAAGGAGAGCCGCCTGCATCCCGTCTACTACTACTCCATTTCCCACGAACGAAACGACGGACGGAAGGGAACAGGCTCCCTGTTCGGTGTCGCGCATTGATCTCTTCCAGTTGGCGCCTCCCCATTCGCGATGCTAGGTCGATCATTTGTGGCTGGACGCCGATTCACCCAAAACGTTTCCTCGGGATTGAGACTGACTTGATTTGTTTCTTCCCACGTATTCCACGCCAAGTCGCAGTCGCCGACCGATTTTTTGGACTACCCTCTCACTTTATTTCCCACCCAAGGTTACCCTGCGTGCGACACACGGCCTTTGCGTACCCGCCGCAGCACGACATAGTGGCATAGGACAACTCAGCAGAGCCCATCCCAGCTGGCTACGTGCCGCCGGTTTTGCTGGCCGATCCCGCTGTCGCTGCCACTGCTGCCACTGCTGCCACTGACACCTGCGCTGCTACTGCTGCTGCTGCTGCTGCTGCTGCTGCTGCCTCGCCATTCCCGACCCGCATTCCCATGTGGGCAATATCAGAAAAAAAGTGCGCAGCAGGCGTAGCCCCTTCTAATGGTACATACATAATCCACTGAAACCGCGATACGAACTGCGTGTATCTCTCCCGAGTTTTTTCTCTTCGGAGACATTGATGCAATGTCAACCGATCAATCGAATCCCCCCTTACCTCCTCCCTCTTCCATCCCGACGAACCTCCGCACCTCTCCGACGTCGCGCGGCTTTCACCAACCACCGGCTTCCGAGCCAGGGTCGTCTCCTCGAGCCAGCAAGAAAGCCCGCCGGCGATCTCCCATTCCCTTCGCATTCCCACCCCTCTTCCGACCCAACGCGTCGTCGGCAAGTCTCATTCCGTCGACGGCCGAGGGACGGCCGATACCGTTGGACGACTCGACGGCTGCGGACCGCGACTCGGCTCTTCGGGAGCTCAACAGCAATTACCCTTCGCGCCATCGGTTCGCCAAGTCGACAGGTGCCCAGAGCACAACGTACTCGCAGCCAGTAATTGTGCGGACGTACCCGGGTCCTCCGAGTCGGCCCGTGAGCGCGAGCCGGGGTGGCGGCCTCGTTGGGGTTGGTGGCCGCGGCGGGCGATCAGCACCGAGCGCGGCAAGCGGCGCGTCGGCCGTGGTGAGGCGAATAATACCTTTCACGTCGGCGGGACCGTCGTCGGCAGGACAGCCCGGCATGTTGAGCTTGGCGAGGGCGAAGCAGAAGAAGGGTCAACAGGTTGGTGGAGAGGCGGGCGCGAGGCTACCGCCGGTGGAGGCGTTTACATTTAAGAGCTTCATGGCAAACCTGGAGACTGACGAAGGCGGCCATGACATCAGTCGGAATTTGGATCGCATAGCGGAGATTTGTGCCCGGTCAAGATATTCGCTCAGCAATCAGTACGACGTACACCAATCCCCGCACGGTTCGGGAGATACCTTTCTAGCGGCGGTCTCGTCGTCGAGAAACCAGCCGCCTGTCGGGCCTACCCTCCAGGCGGTATCATCGGACGACGAGCGGAACATGAGGCGGAGGCGGCGGCATGGCGGGCGGAGGAGAAGCGTGGCAGTGGGGACACTTGAAACCATCATGTCGTCGAGCCGGTCCTCGGATGAGGACAAAGCCAAGAAGAAGAAGTCGGCAGCCGAGATTGCCGATGAGGTACGAGGCAGGGCAACCGCCAGAAAGGAATCAGGGAATACGTCGCCCGTTTCGTCGTCTCAGAGTGGGGAAGACGGAGCTCTTCGGCAAGAGGAGGACAAAAAACTCGCGCGGAAGAAGTCGGCGGCGTTTGCCACGGCAGTCATTGAGAATACGCGACAACACGGCGATAATCCGATTGACACAGCCTCGCCGAGAAGTTCGGCCAGTGCGCTAGTAAGTGAGCCGGCGTTGCCTCAGACGTCGACGAGTCACCTGGAGGTCCGGCCTGCGCCGGACGAGGTTGAACCTGCGTCGCAGCCAGGGTTGGATGCCGGGCATAAGGTTGCCCCCAAAGGGACGCCGGTGCAGGCGGCTGACGTGCGATCGTCGCAAGGGAGCTTACTGTCTACCTTGACGGGGTGGATTCCGTGGAGGAACGAGGATGTGGGCGAACGATCCGGTCCAAACAAGAGCGAGGCGGAGGGAAGCTTACGGGAACTGCTTAAAACCCAGGACACCAAGCCGAATGTAAAGGGCAAAGGGGTTGATCGGACGGGATGAACCAAGATTGGATCGAAGTCATGGCTTGGAACCATCTGCTAGAATGGACTAATCTGTACATGATGGCGCCGGTTTTGGATTTGGAATTTACGACGAGAGTATATACCACGACGACGAAGTTTCATGACGCCTAATCACTCAAACAACACTTGTACCTTAGGAACAACACAACAACAACAAGCCTTCGCGACAGTCCGAAATGAATCCATATAGAAGGAGGGACAGATGGCAGAAAAATGAGTAAAAAAGCTTGTGTGGTTCTCTTTATTTTCCGTTTCTCCTCTAGTCAAGGAAGAACCTTTTTGCGTCAAAAATGGGATACAGGACTCTTGCGAAAATGGCACGAGGAATCTAGGTTGGCCGGTTTTTGCTTTCCCTTTATATTACCTATATACCCAAAGGAGCGGAACAGGTTGGGACAGTATCGGAAAGTGGCTAGGTTGGGCTGGGCTGGCTTGCGCTACGGGAACTCCCGGTTATCTGATGGTCTTGTGCATGGATCGGTTGGTTTGGAGGGTGGCTTGTGTGTGTGTGTGTGTATGTATGTATGTATAGCTCATGGGGCGGTGGCACAAACCAAGTTACGAAAGGAACGTCTTTTATGATTCATGCGCACATGTTTTTTATGATAGGGATGAGTGAGTGCTGTGAGCTTCGGTCGACTGAGCTGGCGAGAGATGTGACGTCGGGAGGCTTGCGAGGGCACCGGGGGAATGCTGGTGGTTGAGAAGGTATTTGAGATACCCTTTTACCGAGTGATCAATACTTGATGAAGCTTTTTAGCGCGCAACAATTCTTGAATCTTGCCTGCTTCTTAGATGCTCGGTTCTTTCTACTTCTTTTCTCTTTCCTACCCATCTTGGGACGGCAGTCCCGATCCCAGAGGTATCTTATCTATCTCTAGCCTTATCGACGACCATGTCTTCTTCCGACTGATATAATATACGACAATGGCGTTACACGGCTGCAGTGTCATCCAAAATCACACTTCAAGCAACTTGCGCAATGAGGTAGTGTCGTGATTACACAGGATAATCATTGGCTCGTATATGCATATATAAGCGGTGCTGAGCCCTTTCTTAATCCCTAGCTCTATTTCTCAGGGTGGCCTGCCTCATTTTGGTACAGCCCCCGATTCCCCTTATTTCTAGCCCTACCCTAGATATACTTCGACAATCGGGGCTCTCTATGCTCATCCAGTAACCGTGACAGGGCTCGCTCCGGCCATTTGCTGACCCTGGTCCCTTCCGTGGATTTAATAATCGTTCAACCCATCCCTGCCACGTCGCTATTTCTCAAGGGCCTTGCCTAGCTTCTCCGAGCAGTGTAAATAGGTAACACTCTTTAGGTGTTAGCATCTAACTGGGCACGGCTTAGCACCTTCCATGCCTGCCACGTCCGCCGTCTCCTATACCCACGTTGTTTCGCAGCGGGGGACCCTCTTCTTGTTCTAGTCCTTCGTCGGCGGATCTGCTACGGTGTGTTGCCGCTTGGCTTCCCGCTGGTTGTCACCTGCCTCTTCGTTGGCGCGCTTCCGCTCCCGCTCCTTGCTCAGGCTTTGTGCCTGATTCTGGGACGACGGATTCTGACCCTCGCGGGTCTTCCGTGCCTCCTTCTCCTTCCGCTCATTTTCGCGACGGAGTTGCTTGGACTCGAATTCATGCCAGTCCCCATCGATTTGCTGAAGCCTAGGGAGTCATTAGTAACGCAACGACGCACGACGTGCATGCAAGGCAAAACATACTCAGACGCCTGCCGAGGTTTTGGTTCCTCGGTCGTGAAGTAGGGGTACTCCAGTACTTCGCTTGCGGTCGGACGCTTCGCGGGATCGTAGTGGAACATGGACAGAAGAAGAGAAAAGGCCCCGGCCGACAGCTTTTCCTTATACTTGTCGGCAAAGATGCTCCTGATCCGGTGATTCGGACGTAGAAGCTCAAACCACGCCATCTCGACAATGCCTGGCCAGTCAGTCATTGTCGGCGTGCCAAGGACCGAATATATCTTCTCGAGCTGGTTCATCTCGGTCCCATCCCCGGGAAACACGGCGCTCCGGATAAAAATCTCCATCATGACGCAGGCGGCACTCCACACGTCGCAGGCCGGGCCATACTGAGTTTCTCCCAAGAGCAATTCAGGGGAACGGTACCAGATTGTGACGACCCTGTTGGTATAATCCAATTGGTGTCGTTTGGCATAAAAGCGAGCTAGACCAAAGTCGGCGAGCTTCAGAATCCCTTCTTTGCTCACCAAAATGTTGGCCGCCTTGATGTCTCGATGCAGGACGCCTCGCACATGGAGGTAATCCAACCCCTCGAAAAGTTGCTTAGACAAGTCCTTGCGCTGAGCGTCATCCAGCTTGAAGGTTGATGGTTCAGGATCCCCGTAAGATCGTGAGCGAGGTACTCAAATACCATGAAGCAGTCGTTCTTTTCCACCATGACCTCGATGAGCTCGACAACGTTGACATGCCGGAGCGACTGTAGCAATTTGACTTCTCTGACAGCCGTCACTGGGAAGCCGTCTCGCTCGCCTTCCATCCGAATTCGTTTTAGTGCTACTGATCTCTTTGTGTAAACATTTAGGCCCTTGAAGACTTTGCCATAGGTGCCGGAGCCCACAACCGACTCGTTTCCTGGCTTCCGGTAGAAAATGGATGTCGACGTTACGAAATCGGCCTCGAGCTTGGGTCGTTCCACCAGACGCTTCAACTTCTTCTTGACCTTTCTCGTCCTGACCGGTCTCTGGGCAGACTCGAGGTTCCGCCGTGCTGCCCTGGCAGATGCAGGCTCAGTAGGAGCACTGCGAGGGAAGTCGCGGTCTCGGGGATCCCGGTCCTTGCTGGTAGCTTGGCCTTGGCCTTGGCTCTGGTGCTGGCTCTGGTGCTGGCTCTGGTTCTGGTTCTGGTTCTGGTTCTGGTTCTGAGTCTGACTCGCCGGTTGTGTTGGCGGGTGTTTTTGCGGCATGGCGTTGAATTTTTGTGATATCTCCGGCTTTGGCGTCGTCGGTGCGTGCTTTGTTGCGGTTTTAAAAGCAAAGCTAAATTTCGATGCGGCCGGTCCGGACGGGGGCTGCCTCGGTGCCTGCGGGGGAGCAGCATCTCCATTTGGTGTGGTAGACATGGTAGGTCCCTTAGAGCTGTCCGATCTTGCATCGGATCGAGACTCTTCCACCCGAGTTTCACTTGGTAGCCGGGATGTCCTCGTCTCTTCGTCCTTCAGGCTGCTGGCGGTGCTCTTAGTAGCTTGGTCCGTCTGCGTTTTCGCGTTAGAGTCCGGAGGTGTTGACTCTTGTTTGGTCTGCCCGGACGTAGCACGAGGCCCTGATGGAGTGGTCGAGCTCCATTGACCGGACTTGAAACCAGACGGGCGATGGCCGCCTCTTGCACCGTTGAATTGGCCACCTCTGTATGAACCAGGCCCGCCTCTAAAGTTACCGCGGTAGTTAGCCGGGTACTGGTTCATAGGCCCAGTGGGAGCGGAAGGCGGTGGAGAATGGCTGGAATTGGAGTAGTATTGACTCTGCGGACCGGTAGGCGGACCGGTAGGCGGACCAGCAGGCTGACCATAACCGGAGGAGTGTTGGCTGGGGTATTGGTTAGCACAAGATGGCGACGAAGTGACTGGTCGATTGTTGCTTACTGTGAGGGAGAGTATTGCTGCTGTCCATTCCAACCAGATCGACCACTAGGATACGACGACTGCGACGCTGGCGAGTTGTGAAATGACGGATTTGGCGTTGGCGATTGTGAAAAATTCCCTCGGGAATTATGTGGGAAGGATCCTTGGGAGTTCTGGGAGAAGCTGCCCCGAAAATTCCCCCTTCTTGTAGACATGCTGATTTCGATGCTGTTGACTCCTGTGCCAGCTGGTGCAGGTCCTGAGTCGCTTGGTTGCCCTTTGCCACGACGGCGACCACCTGGCGGTGAACGTCGACGTTGTCCAGAATGGCCCGAACCAGGTCGGTCAGGAGACGAGCCTCGAGATGCAGCAGGCGGCCTTGGGGAATGTCCCCGCGAGTCAACACCGACGAATCGGGGCCGGTCTGGAGGATGACCGATGAGCTCACGGGGGGACCGAGGACGAAAGTCGTCGAACGACGGAGGCCTTGGGCCGCCTCGAAAAGGATCACGTCTGTCGAATAAATCGTAGTCCCTACGGTCCTCGTCCCTCGGTCTTGGGGGTGGTGGAGGAGATGAGCCTCTTTTCGTAGGATGAGGACCTAGATGTGGCGCCCACTCGGGGCCGCGGCTGTCCTTGCCGCGCGACTTGTTATGATGACGGCCACGATCTTGCTTTGATTTCTTGCGACGTGATGTGGCCCGTGACGGGCTACGGCTCCTGTGTCTCTTGTGGCCGGGACTTGGGGGCTCTTTGCGGCTAGGTGGACCCGGAGGCGGTTGCCGTGGAGGTGCGGAAATAAAGTCGTCTCTGCGGTCTCGATGTGGTTCGGAACGACGGGGAGACGGATCTCGGTCTCGCTCTCGATTGGAATGACGCTTTGATGGATATTCAGGACGGTCTCTACTATGATCTCGTGCTGAGTGCGAATGTCTTTCGGCAGGCTGGCTCTTTGCACCGTGATTGTGTCGTCTGCTATTCGTATCTCGCCTCCCGTCGCCGTCGCGAGGGCGACGAGGTGATATAGATCGACGGGAACCTATCTCGCCTCGACCAGATCTACCTCGATCTCTGGGCTCGTCGTCGTCGGGCCTGTCGCGTCTCATGGCAACATCTCGAGAAAATTGCCCTGGACCGGGAAGCGTGGACTGGTACCAATCCATGGCGGGACACGCCCATTTGAGTTTTCGAGAGCCAGTGGCCCACTACCATCCGCCAGCGCTAACCGAGGTATAGGCGATATTCAGCCGGTATGACCCCGACCCAGTATCAAAGCCTCAAGCGCCTTAGGGACGGGCGTCTCAATGGTCTCAATGTGCCTTTGCCTTACCTCATGTGCTTGTAGAAAATTTCGCGGAACGTAGGAAGACGCGCTAGGCGAAGCTTCCTAGATGGGCGGGTAGTAAAAGCAGGGTTATTTGCCATCCATGTTGCGCGGGTCTGGACTCTGTGGGCGGGAGCGCTCCACAGTTGATAAAATCGCTGCACTCCACAGTTGCGAAGCTTTGCGCAGGGTCAAGAATCGAGGCACTGTCAAAGTGGAAGCTGCCGTGAAAATCGCCCGGTCGAAAAAAGCAGTCCACCACGCAAGGCTACAGATCAACCTGCCTCCAAGCCTTTGTCCTGATGAAGGTAAGATGTCAAGGAATGTCGACTCCAGCGTTTCGCAAAATGTGTAGGAGCTGCACGTCGGTTTGGTGACTCGATGAAACCTCGTTGCAACATTTCCAGAGAGATTGGCAATCCACTGAAAATGAGGTTTGCCGAAGCCAGCCATGTGCTGGTTCTGCGGCTGCGTTGGAAGCCGAGGCTGCCATAATTTGTGATCGCATCATGTCAAAAAGGCCCTGGAGCGTTCGTTCTGGCACCCAAAGCCTTCCGAACACGCTGGCAACAAAACCCTAATATATCCACCTCTTGAGGGCAGGCTTGTAGAAAGTTGCCCAAGTCCTCCCTTGCAACCCGTAGCCGCAAACGGCAGCAGGCAGGAACCCAGGGGTTGTAGCTCGAAATCCTTCGCTATCGCGTCTGAGATGGACGAAATGGCGAGCCACCGGCGACTTCCTCCGCCTAGACCACCTTAAATGGTTTCCAGACGAGCACCAGTGCATCTCAGATGCTGGTGGAGTATGACTATATACTAAAACTTTACGATTCCCGCCACCAACCACACAGTCCGGCGCGAGCCGCACAATGTCAAGTCTTCATATTCAAAGCTGCAGTCCACCGCAAGGCCCACAGATTGGCCGTGGATTGAATCATCACAAGAAAGATCCACCATGCGTCTAAGCAGCAGGTGCTTGCTTGTGTTCCACAAGATTCCACGCCTCGGCTGCATAGATAGTTCCCAAAAACTGTAGCGCGAGAAGCCACAAGCTGGCTAAGGTTGTTGCAATCAAGGCTGCGTTAGCTCTCTGACATGCCCAGGCCCTATTTTTACCTTCCGGTACGAGAGTTGTTCGATCCACGAGAGCAGGGCAGATATTCCAGACGCAGGTATTTCCGCCAAGTTGGAGGGTATTGGTGTCGACGAGGCTTGGGTGGTTTTGGTGCAATGGCAAGAGCCTGGATCTGATGGTTGAGAGATGGTGAAAATGAGTAGCTGAAGGGTCGCGTCCTGTGAACTCCTTGGCTAGGCTATGTCCTAGGGCGCTTCAGGTCCTGGTCTCACAGGCCATGTTCTCGATCACAAGCCGGCCTCCGCTACGCCAGCCATCCGGTCTGGCTACATCCTCCCGTTATGATTGTGACTGCTCATAGTTTTGCCGCTGCTACTTGACACCAGTGGATTCGCAGGTTGGTTTCGAGGACTGAGATGTTGATGTCTGACAGGATAGGTCCGTGACTGGTGGGGTTCGAAAGGGGTCAGTTACGCTGTTTCCTTCATCGTAGCGATAAGGTCGACGCATGCCGCTGGTGACGAAGACTGGCAGAAAGATCGTTTCCAGAATAAATTGTCAAGTGAGGGCTTGCAGTAATTTGTAGGAAATAGCAGCAAGTTAGTTCGCGTGTGGCGACCAAAAACGAGATTAAGCGTATGGTGAAAAATGCGGAACATTCGTGTTTGGTTTGATTTCAGAGGTGGTTGGACCAGATCATCAGCAGGTCGCGGGTGGACCGTGCGTCATCACATGTACTAGCACGTGACTAATTTTCGTCTTCTGTTGCACCTCTTCGGGTTCCCAACCATTCATCCCGTTGACTTACATAAGTCCGCATGCCAACGAACCTCGGCACCAAAACGCTGCTATCGCTTTCAACGACCCTCCTTAGAGGACCCTTAACGTCGTAAATCCACGTATGGAGTATACCAGATAGTAGTTCATGGCCTAATTTCTTTTAATTTTTTTTACGTAGCTTTAGGCGTAGCCATTGGAGTGGTTGACCTTTGACTCAGTGGCTCGCGCTGCCCAGCCGGCTTGTTGGCGTACATTCCTCATTCCTGCGGACTCGCCACTCATCTCGATATGCTTCTTTTCCGCCTTAACTGCGAATAAGGAGGCGGCTGCATATCTAGAGTATATCAGCCTCCTCCCACGCTCTGGAATTCCTGTCTATGCTGCTAGTCCGCATCTTAGCCCTCTTCCGACACCTCCGCGCATACCATTTCCTCGCATTCCTCCGGTGTGCGCTCCTTAACACGCTCCCTTCAAAAAGCCTCGTCCGTCATACCACCATAAACCTGTCTTCACGCCTCTTCCGGTCCCTCGTCGCCTCGGCAATGGAGTGGCTCGGCCACGCCAAAATTGAGTTTAACCACTCCGCCACTTCCCTCCCCCTCCGACGGCGCGATGGTGAGACGACCGACCTCGCTGCGGTAGTAAAGGAGTCGACCCCGCCTTGCCACCTTAACCCCATCCTTTTCAACGGCCACCTCCAAACGATGTGGACGGCAACGAAGCAACACGGCCCCCGCATCTACTACAAGCGTCGCGTCTTCGAATCTGACGGCCAGTACAAGGGCACCTTCGCAGTCGACTTTGTCGACGAGCCCTTCCACGAAGACGAGGCTGACCCGTCACTGCCCCCACGGACAACCTACCTCGGCGAGGAAGAGTTTGCAGGGATGGGCTCTGACGACTCTCGGCCGCAGCTGGTTATCCTCCACGGACTTTCGGGAGGCTCCCATGAAATTTACCTCCGGCAAGCCATTGCTCCGCTGGTGGAGAGTGGGGACTGGGAGATTTGCGTGGTGAATTCGAGGGGATGTGCGCATTCGAAAATCACGAGCGGGGTCTTGTACAATGCGCGGGCGACCTGGGACGTGAGGCAGGTCGTCAAGTGGTTGAGGAAAACTTTTCCGAATCGGCCGCTTTTCGGGCTTGGCTTCTCGCTTGGGGCGAACATGCTAACCAACTACTGTGGAGAGGAAGGGGACGAGTGTTTGTTCAAGGCTGCCGTGGTGTGCTCCAATCCTTTCAACCTCGATGTTGCCAATAAGTCGTTGAAAAGGACATTTCTGGGGAAAGAGGTATATCAACGCGCCATGGGAAGTGAGTGTTTCTCTCTGATTTTGATTTTGTTGCGGCTTTCATTTCAGCCAATGCTAATTTCACCTACCCCAGGCAGTCTCAAAGAACTTGCCCACGGCCACAGAAGAGAACTCTCGAAATGGACACAACTAGACCTAAAACGCATTCGAAACATCACCTACCTCTACGAATTTGACAGAGAAGTCCAGTAAGCTTGCGGTGCTATGACAAGGAATAACGTCCCTGGTATCCATGGTGTCCACTAACCTCCCTAGATGTCTAACATGGGGCTATCCTACAGAAGAGGCATACTACCGTGATGCCTCATCTGTCGACGCCATCCTCGCAATTAAAGTTCCCTTCCTCGCCATTCACGCTAAAGATGACCCGGTCAGTGATCTGCGCCGCCACCGTCGTCACCTGCGGAGGGCTATTTGATTCTAACCAGTTTGTAGATTGCCGTCGACGAAGCCATACCGTACTCAGAGTTTAAGCTCAACCCCCACACTGTTCTGGTGGCCACTTCTCTGGGCGGCCACTTGTGTTGGTTTGAATTGGGCGGCGACCGGTGGTTTGCCAAGCCCGTTTGCAATTTTTTGAATAAGATGGCTTTCCAAATTGATCACGATAGCTTCTCGCCAAAGGCTCTTGGGTCTGTGAGAGCCGAGTCTTCAAAGAAAGTTGCAAGATTTGATCCCATGAGGCGGAAACTGGCCATTATTGATGGATGAGTTGCCCAGAAAACAGCGTAGATCAGAGAATAGGAAATGGTACATTGGCGAACGGTATTTGGCGTTGTTCATACTGGCAACTAGGCCGAGGAGGCCTACCGAATTCGATCAAGTCACTAAGGAGGACTTGAGAAGCAACCAGGAGCAAGAAGCGAATATGTGTTACTTCAATAGACCCCATGGACGCCCAATCTCTCAATCCTCTCGAGACCGACTCTTGATCTCAGCCAACCCTTGAACCTTGTCCAGTGCCATTGCAGACGCTGCTATGGTAACACGAAGCATAGCCAACAAAATAAAGGCCAACCCCTGATCATCAAAATCATATACTGGCAATGTTGTCATCAACACAGGGCTTTTTCCTCGTTAGTCTCTCCTTGGGCTGGAACGAAAATGAGAATTACTATGAAAGATGGAACAACTTATCATGGCGAGTTCCAATAGCGGACAGGCTACCAATGTCTATGGCGTAACCTTCTCATTCGCGACTTCGGGGGCATTGTCTTGCCTCAGGCCCCAGAACGCTTAGATGACAACTCCCTCGACAACTGAGGCGGCGGTTTATCCCCTTTTCCATAGGCGTCGCTGCTAGTTCCATGTTGTTGACTCAAGAACGGCCATCCCTCCGTGACGCCCGATAAGCTCAGTATAGTATTCCTTCGCCACTCGGTTCGCCGCATCGAGAATCTAAGAACGGTGGTTTTCGTCCCAGGGGTTCGGTGGTCTCTTCAGGGTTAACAGGCCATGTCATCTTGTCAATTACTTCTTCAACCGTCCCGCCAATCGAGACTATTTTGTCATCGCCATCATGAATGCGATCGTAGAGCTTAGCATAGGAAATTATGGAACTTGATCCAATCATGGAAGACTGCATTTTGAACAAGAGATGATTCAACAGCGGCGATGTAGTGGAAACAAGGCAGGGAAAGGACGAGATATGAATGTCTCAGCGCCCACCCCCCCCCCCGGTAATCTAGAACGCAACTGCTGGTTGGCAAATGCAAACACAATAAGAGAACAAGAGAATGCAGAGGCTCGTTGGTGGCTGTTAATTGTTTCAGAAAAGAAGTCCACCAAATTTGTCACGTCATGAATGATTCCTGGGCTCAAGATATATGCCGGGTAGCCACCTGGGTAGAATGGAAAGAAGACCGAAGCAGCGAACCGTACGCACCCTGGAAAAATGCCCACACGGACGTTTCTTACATTCCATTTATCTGAGATCGTTTGTCCAAGTAGTCTATAATACCCAAAAGAAGCACCTCTCTATGATGGCCCAGCATATTTCTAATAACATGTATCGACCGATCCCTTTTCATACATTTTCCCTCGTCGGCCACCGTTCAAGCGTGTTCAATGCTTCTTCTCACCAAATATCTCTTCCCACGTGCTGGGCTTTTCCTCCCCATACACCAGCACAGGCTTAGTCTTGGCCTTGCTGTCCAGTGCCTTCCTTCGTCTGAAGCCAGCCTTGCTCAGCCTCGGCAGAGCTCCACCGAACATGAGGTCCCACTGTTCCCATGCGCTCGTGGAGAGCATCTTCCGCCGACGCGCTTTCAGCTGGGCATACAGCTTCTGGGCACGATCATCTTCCAAGGTCCGGACTGAGTATTCAAGATGCCATCGGTGGTCCTTCTCTGTCCCGAAGTCAGGTCGATCGACGTATTTGCCGTCAACCTTGTTGCGAATCGTGAGAATCATTCCGAGGAGCTCGTTGGAAGCCGTGCTCTCCACATCCATCTCGCTAAGCAGCTGGTCCACATCGCCGACCACTGCAGGGTGGTCGCTGCCTTTAGTAGGCCCGGAAGGTGAAGGCTTGGCATCAGCGTCTTGAGCCACAGGGTCATCAACGTTGGTCTGTTGAGACGGTTGGTTTGTTGCTGAGTCGCCTCGAGATTCGGCAAGAAGTTCAGCCAGCGCACGTTTGAAACCTTTGAGCTTCTTGGCTTGAGACCCTTCTAATTCTTCTTCCGCTTCTGCGATCAAGGCAGACGGCTTGTCTTCGACTTGTTCTGCGAGGCGAAGTATAAGCTCTTTGAGGGAAGGCTTAGGCGCGCTTTCCGTCGATCCTCCTTCTTGCTCGGCCGGTTCCTGAGTCTCTTCCGCTTCTCCTGCCTCTCCCATATCTGCTTCTTCCAACAGCTTTGCCGCCTCTACAGCAACCAGTTCGTCGTCTTCATTACCTTGTTCCACTGCTCCCTCCCCTGCCATGGGAGTCGTATCCTCAAGAATTTTATCGAAAAGCTCAGCTTCTTCCGCATTGCCGCGCTCTGTCATCTCCTGGGACCCTTCTTCCTCCAGATGTTCCTCTAGAGTAGAGCCGCCGCTATCAACAGGGTCGTCAACGCCACGTTCCTCCTCTTGGGCGTATTCTGTCGTAGACTCCCCTGTCTGGGTGTCTTCGACGAACTCGGTGGTAGACTCCTCTTCCGCATCAGCCTGAGTGAGCTCATTCTCCTCCGATTCTTGCACTTCGTCGTCTTCCTGGTCCTCGCGATCCTCGTCGAGATCATCTTCTTTGCCCTCCGATTCTATTTCCTCTCCATCTTCCCTTTCCTCGGTGTCCTCCTCCTCCAAGCCCTCATCCAGGACAGCGGTGGCACTAGAATCGCCCCGCCCCCGGTTGGTCAAAAGCGCCAGGAGCTTGTTGACCCATTCGGTGATCTCGCCTTGTGACTTGCCCGCAACCAGTCCGCTCTGTTCCAGCGCTTCCTCGATGTTGTCCCTGACGTACTCGACTCCAAGCTCGTCGTTCATCACGGCTTCGTCGACCTTTCGGCTCATTTCGATCCATGCCGACACGCTCAGACCTTCTAATGATTCTTCTTGGCCCAACTCGCCCAACTCGCCGTCCTCAGCATTGGGCACATCCTCCTCCTCGTTTACCCCGTCAGCAGTAGCCTGCTGCACAGCTGCGTTCGTCATCTGTCTTTCAAACTTTTCAACATCGGCACGGCTGCGCTTTTGAGCTGCATCTATGGCTTCTTCTGCTATGGGCTTTGCAAAGAAGTACATAAGAGGGGGGTTTGTCGGCCGAGTCTCGACATGAATGCGCAGGGACTGTCCTGGGAAGCGGGCGGTTGCGCGATTCATGAGATCGTTGAGAATGTGAAGACTCAATCTAAACTCCTGGTCGCCAAGCATAGTGTTGTGGGTCCCGTGCAAGGCGACATCTAGTTCTTCGAGCGGAATGTACTGGAATCCGAACATGCGCCGCGTGTTGTGAAAGGCGACGAAGATGCCATCCATGCGCCCCATGCGGACCTGAAGCGAATACTTTAGGAAGGCCGCCCGAATCATGTCAAAGTATTCGCGCTCGAACGACTCGAACTGACCGAAGCGCTGGTGGAGTTCATACCCGAGTCCCCTCTTGTAGCCTTCTGGTCTGGAATCCATCCGAATGGAGAGAACGGCACGGGTTTTGATATCAAACATGCCCGTGGATGGAAGGCGCGGGTCATGGGCGTCGAGCTGGGATCGCAAAATGAAGTCTCCCAGGTTCGTGAAATGGAATGAGTCCATATCCTTTTCTTTCATTTCGTCTGTTACCTGATGGGAGTTACTCTTGTGATACTTTTCGTAGTCCTCGCGTGGTAGCGTGAGAAATTTCTCCAAGGACTTCCCCAGCATGCTGAGGACGTTGGCCGAATCGAACTGCTTGTCAGCGTCCACGGCGTACACGCCGTCCCGGTGGCGCAGAAATATGGTCGCTGGTGCTCGCAAGATTCTCGTATAGTTTGAGCTGTCCGACACGAAACCCCGCGACGTGTGAGCTGCGTTGAAGGGTCTCCAGGCTGAGAGGAGATAGTGGAGTTGCATTAGCATGGCGCTCATGCTTGACGTGGACCCGCAATATTTCTTCTCGTGTTTCCGGGTGATGTCGAGAAGTGTGTTGTCCTCCGACGAACTCACAAACCCTTTTAACGCTGAGAAGTCAAAGTCCTCGACAGGCATGATCTTGGCCAGGTAAGGATCAAAGTTGAACACGCCCGTTCGGGTGTCCTGGATCGGGTAGACGCCGGGTTTGAAGAGGCACCGATCGAGCCCGTACGCCAGCTTAGGCACTTCCAGACAGGCATTCTCTTCGAGCGGAGTGAACTCAAGTTTCCATGCATCAACTTCGTGGACCTTGATCTCTTCCTTGACTTTCTTCTCCTTTTTTGCCGCTGGCTCTGATGCCATGGCCCTCGACTTCATTTCCGCCGGTTTGTTCTTCGCCGCCTTGCCATCTACCTTCTTGGCTTTCTTGTCAGCCTTGGCCGCCGGCGCCTTCTTAGCTTTATGTTCTTTCTTCGCCTGCTTTTCGGTACTGCTTGCGGCTTCATCGGCGCCAATATCCACCCAGTTAATGAATACGACGCTTTCGTCCAGTGTCGGATCAGACATGGGACTCATAAATTTCGCCGCCTCCGCTGCCGGTTGATTATTTGCTTTGACCTTTTGCCTCCTGGCCAACGACGGTGATGATTTTGACCGAACCGTACCGAAACCCGAGGTGCCCGCAATCGACGGGCTGAGAGCTCGCCGGTGAGACCATGGCTGCAACGGGAAAGAGAGAATCGGGATCGCGAACTGGCCCAAAGGCTGCTGTCTTTGCCGGCCACCGAGGCAGGTAAAGCGAAGCATTGGCGCTGCTGTCACATCGGTTCAACGTTGCCGGCGCAAGATAAATCCAGCTTTGCGTAGTGTGTCGTCTCTCGCGACAAATGTCGAGTTAAGAGAGCCCTTTAATGTCGTTGCAGGTCCGGAACATTTCTAGCAGGATTTTTTTGAAGGGAAATTTAGACTGGTATATTTTGTGGAGTCCGTGCACATTGGACGCGACGAGACCGCGTCGGGGTTAAATAGCGTCGGTCTGAGGATTGGAGTAACGCTCCATGTTTCTGTGTTCCAACATATGAATAAAATATGATTCGTAAAACTTCTTAGTTGATCACATAGATCATGTTGGTACAATTCTTCTCCATTCACTCTACTTCAGAGTCCCACCCAATCAAGTCCATCCTCGAGAGCGCAAAGATTCACCCTTGTCCGTCCAGCAACGCCTATTGCCCATGCTGATGATAAAAAGAAACCCGGCTTTACTTCATATACAGTCAAGAGTAGACGCGCCGATCCACATTATGAGTCACCAGTCAGAGCCTTGGATGCATAGGCCGTTGCAGTTTTGTGCGCTGCCACTGCTTGCTCGGACTGGCCCTGGACGTCGTGCGAATGGGCAAGCATTCCGTCCGCCACACTCATCCACAGCATATTTCCGCTTTTCTTCGCCTGCGAAGACGCTGCTTTGGCACTCTTCAACGCCTGCTCTCCCACCACGTTCTCGAATAACTTGCACCGCATAATGTTCAATGCAATTGCCAGGCAGTGCGTATTTCCAGACACCCTAGACAAGTTTAGCGCCGTCGACATACTTTGCTTTACTTCCTGAAGGGTTGGCTTGGGTTGGAGCGTTGCAGTCGCGAAAATGAGGTTGAAAGCCGTCCGAATCTGCATATCTGGGTGATCCTGACAGAGTGGCCGTATCCTCTCCATGATGCGAGACGATTCTGCCACGTCTTGGTAGTCTGGGTGCTCCATGATCCAGAGAACGTTCATGGCAGCGAGGAGCGAAATGTCGAGCCCAGGACTTCTTTGGCGTTGCCTCGTCTCGCCAACCTCAAATCGAGAATCCTGGAATATCGACATCGCCGTTTCCAGATCGCCAGTTCCTTGGTGGTACGCCCCTGTCAGGTACAAACCCAGGAGTTCAATGACGCTGCCAGGCGACGATGCGGGAACGGCCTGGATACGGTCGACGCTCTCCTTGACCTGCGGCCATCTACTATGAGTTGCCGCAACCAGTCCAGTAAGAACGTGAATGTAGCAATGAAGGTCATTCCTCCACCGAGCCCTGCTGACAGCCTCTTGTAATGACGGAAGGGGCTCGGTCGCTGTTGTTCGCTTTTCCTTATTCCCTACCGACACGTCAGTTTCCTTCGCGTCAGTGTAAACTACCGACGAATCTAACCACTTACATCTGTCTAATGTCTCCAAGGCCTCGGTAAAGAAGACCTGGCTCTTTTGCGGCGTGGTTGACGACTTGTACGCGGCGATCATACCACTCAAGGCCATGCTGCGGCAACTAGTTAGCCCGAGCCAGACAAGAGATAGCTATCGCCTGCTACCCGAAAGAGGAGCGGAATGGAACGCACACTAGGATGAATAGTTCCGCCCTAGCAACAAAGGATAAAACTAAATAGTCATGCCCGTCGTCGTCGGGGCCCGGACGGATGACTCCGGCAGTATCCTCGCTGACATGGTGGGCGCTTGGTACCTTTTTCACAGGCAATTGCAAAGTCGAACTAGTAATCTGCCAGTCCTCGGCTGCGTCCAGTCGATTTTGTAAGGCTGTCAGTTTCTGTGACATAATTCCGGGGTTTTTCTGGTTCATGCTGGATCCGAGATCGAGCAGCAGTACGAGGATGTCTAGTTGGGGGATCCTTAGCTGAGGATCTAGTTGGTATTTTGATGCCCTGGCGATGCATTCCTGCACCTTGTCCAGAGCGTCTTCCTTCGTCGTCTTCAGGAGAGCCAAGCCTTCGAGGAGACCCGCGAATGCCTCGATTGCATGGTCGCCACGCCTATTCGCGAGGGTTGCGATGGAGCGCAGGTTTTCTAGTGCCGGCCCATCAGCCGAGGCGCCAGACTGGAGATAGAAAGCTGCCTTCAAAAAGCGGAATGCGTATATCCAGTGGGGCATGCGTGCTCTATATCACGTTGGTTACATTAAATTCCAGTGAATGGAGAAGGGTTAGGGACTAACGAGAGTTCGCTTATGTGCTTTTCGGCTGCATGGTGAGCTCCCTTGGCATGCCCGCGCGCAAACATGAACTTTGTATGGAGGTAGATCATCGAGTATTTTAGATCGACGAAACGGTGCTTGATTATAGCATCAGCTAGCTGCATCGTGGATTATAGACCGCGGGTAAGGATATGGAGAGCTTACCTTGTCACAAAGCGTGATACCCGTTGACAAAGCCGTTTCCGCCTCCATCAGATTCTCGGTGTCTTCATATAAGACAGACGCATACCGCAAGCGAATTTTCGCTTCCTGCCGGGGAGTAAGGCGGCTGTTTTTCAATGCAGCCTCGTAGCAGGACAGGGAAGTAGCGATGAGTCTTTGGTACTGCAGGATAGGCTGACCCGTCGATGCCGAGACGACATCTTGCAGGTTGCCTCGAGCCGTTGCCAGACACTCCTCGGCAACGCACATCATGACGGAAACGGGATCCGACACTACTGGCTTGGTGGACATCGAGGGCGATCTCTTTGATATTATGGATGACCGGGCTGAGAGTGCTGGAGAATGCGCCACGGCTGGCTTGGGACTGGGGAGGGCTCTTGCTTGCTCAGCATACGGGTATGCTGCGGGGCTTGGTGTAGCCGCCGCTGTCATCGGGCTGTTCACATTGGTGCTTGAGCCAATGTTGATATTTGTACTGGGTGTAGTCGCTACAGGAGATGGTGATGGTGCAAATTGCAATTGCTGAACGGGAGGTAACTGTTGAGTGTGCGGAAAGTGCCCGTAGTGCTGCGGGTGCGGCGTTCGCTGGTTATGACTTGCGTGCTGGGGCGCTTGATACGCAGGATGAGGCACGCGAGGACTTGGAAGGTGCGTAGCAGGCTGCTCTTGCCTAGATGCGTCGTATGGCGAGTGGGCCGAGTGCATTATTGGGGAAGGCTGTTGAGGGCCGTGGGCGAAGATATTGTGGAAGGCAGATTGGGCAGGCGGTAACTGAGTCGGACTTGTCGCGCCTGTCAAGCCGCCCATGTTCCCGTTCACTGCCATCATGTTCCCCGCGTAATATCCACCAACATTGGGGCCATGCTGACCCTGTTGATGCGAAGCTGTACTCCCGGGGTATGCCCCTCTGCCGTCGGGAAACTGCGACATAGACTGCGCCTGTGGAACATGGCCGTACATTTGGGGATATGGACCCTGGACATATTGCTGCTGCTGTTGGCCGTTGAAGGCCTGCCCAGGAGGCAGAGAGCCCCGAAATGTCATGTCAATAGACTGGTTGGCATGAGGGATATTGTTACGCTTTCATGGAATGCCCGTGAGGCTCGTGACTTGGTGGAATGTTTGCAGGACCGGGCGGGTCATTCCAGTGAGGGTCGAGTTCGATCGCGTCGAGGAAATGGTAGGTGCGAGCAAAACGACGCACGGACTAGGCCTCAAAATATTCCAGACATCGATATTCGCGATTCACCATTCGCTCCGATCATGGCCATCCGCGTCTCGTCACAGTTCGTTGGAAAGTTGCGATTCATATAACGCATTCGTTGGTTGTTGTCTGGATCAACGTCAACGGACCACATCTCTTCCGCCCCGTTCCGCCTGTCGCCTCGCCCCACTGTGCAAGTAGACATCACGTGACTATGTGTTCATCCAGATGGGATCTCGAAGAGAGAAACAAGAGGAACGTTCCTGAAGCAGAAATACGATACACCGACACGATGTGTCTGAATATATATCTCGTATAGGCCGCTAGAAATATTCCACCTAATTAAAACAAGGAGATTCACCCAAAACTCACCGGCCAGATTCAAAGTGGTGCAAAGCCAAGATATTGCTGACATAATAATGCCTGCCAACTAACTTAACTACCTACCTATGCGTTTGAATCCGCCTGAACCTTCCCGCGGAGGGAACCACCCAAACCTGCGCCGCAGCTACAACTAACGTGGGGGCCGTGTTTCCTGCATCAGTCAGCTTTTGCACCTTTCGTTTCGGCATCCTCCGCACACGGCCAAAATTTCGCAGCCTCGTCTCCTTTCGACATCCACAACGCGAGGCCGACAGGCTATCACCCATCCCTCAAAGTCAGCCAACTGAAATTCGCGTTTCAGCCTGGTGACCTCGGACTAAGCTGCGCCCGCGCGTCCCTGCTTCTCCTTGGTCGGTGTTCATGGGAACGGCACGCCGAACTCGCAAGTCGAACGCACGCTCTTCATCCGACAAAAGCGACGACAAATTGTGGCCTATCACGAGAATAGTTGCTGAGAAAAGAACTAAAGGCGGACTAGAATACAAGGTTGAATGGGAGGGACAGGATCCTAAGACTGGCGGGCCTTGGAACCCTTCTTGGGCAGGTGCGCCCGTGTTGTTTCTTCGCAGTTTCGCCCTCAAGCGCAAGCGGAAACGACTGGTTTAGGAGACCATCAACTAACCAAGGTACACAGGTACCCGAGAAACAAATTACGGATGATGCAATAGACGAGTGGAATGCACACCGTCATCGCCTGCGATTGCAAACAAGCACCGCGGTCATAGGGCAAGGCACGAGACGACGACGCGACGCCGAAACCGACTGGTCCCCAACTCGGTCGGATACTGCATCGCCGCCCAGCGCACACCGTGACCATAAGCGGCGCCGCCTTTGGCGTGCGACTTCAGTTGAGAGCCCTGGTCTGACTGTATCATCTGCCGCGACAGACACTCCAGATTCTGATCATCCGGACCATCGAGTGTGGGAGGAGGCGGACGAAACCAGTAATGTCAAGGACCAGCTGGTAGTAGAGATCCGACACGAAGACGACGTCGATTGGTCTGAATACTTGAGTGTCCACCACTCTTCGCAGTCGACTCAGATTCCCGCTTCTTCCCAACCACCTTACTGCTCCCTTCCAGCCAGCAGCCGCCCGATCACCCAAAGCCAGCGGACAATACCAGATTCACAGGAGGAAATAAGTCAAGATACCGGCAGTAACAGGCCAGCATCCGCGATAGAGTCACTAGAGAAGGAGCTTGGGCTTTCAAGCGGCTGGTCGGCATCTGCACTCGGTCCTTCGCAAGAGCCCAGCAGCAGCATTCCATCTCACCAATTCGACCCTTTGCGTATCATCCCGGATAGCCAATCCCGACTCTTGTCTCGGTCGGTAAGTGTACCGCTGCAGAATAGTCAACATTCTGCTTGCATCTGGCCTGGAATTTCGGCTTCGCAATCTGATAAGGGTTCGAGCTCGTCGGATTTACCTGCTGTTGGGCTGCTCTTTTCCCAACTTCCCAAGTTCTCACCTTCAACTCCGTCGTTATCACTGCGACGTCGCGGAATACCACAGCGCGCTTCTCATCGGAAGTCACAGTCAAGTTATTTATCCAGTTCTGATCTACGTAGACCAACCAGCAAGGGCGGGGAACCCACTGGCTCTAGCCAGCGTTCTCAACCGCTTACATCACAGTTACCAGCCTTCGGCGCGCCAGGTACAGCCCCAAAGCAGAAGACTAGCAGCAACCGAAACTCGCCGTTATACTTCACACAGCCAGTGCTTAGTCTGCCGTCGTTCGCTACTAGCCTTACTCCGATCAACCCAGTCGCTGCCGATACTGCCGGCCCGCCGAGTAGCGTCGTCCCAGAGACCGTCTTGCGCCATCCTGCGTCATTTGATCAAGATACAACTTCGAGAGGGCCTTGTAGCCCTCGCCTTGAGTCTCCTTTTCGGAGCCCAGTGTCACCGACACGTAAGCGGCAAGGCGATCAGGCGCTTATTCCGAACCAGCATTCCAGGCGAGCTCAAAGCCACGACACAGCAGGAAAAATGTCGGAAGCTCAGCAAGCGGGGGAGATGTCGGCTACAGAGGCACTGCTGGATGTGCACCGGCAATTTGTTAGTTCGTTGGATACTTCAGCTCTCGTCCCTGACGCCGAGGGTGCTTCTGGTCTGCCAGGCGTCAACATCGAGCACGACGCCGCAGCATTAGAAATGGAAGCAATAGATGGCCAAGCAGGGCATCTAGTCGGTTCGATGACGGAAACTGACAACCCAGCTTCTCTCCTTGGGACTGATGCACCTCTCTTCCCTCCCAGCGTCCATGTTGTCGGTACGGACGCTGGCCATCTTAATGACTTCGCGACACCCACTCTAGCCACGGTAGCGCCTGCCGAGGTGACTTCACTTCCGATACCAGAAGTTGAAGCTCTCCTGGCCCCGCCGTCCGAGGTCCAAATGTCGATGGAGCTTCCGTATACCAGCGGACGCCGACTACCCCACCAGGCGGAATCTACTGCAGCAACACAGGATGGGATAATATCCGGCCCCCCCACTGCCACCGACATAGCTGAAACGGCATCGTCTTCGTCGGGGGGAGAAAGCCCGGATATAGCATCGTTTCCTCTTCACACAGTGGCCGATCCGTTGTCCAAAGAGTATCTTGTCACTCTCCCCTTCTCCTCGAATCGGCGCCATCTCTACCTGGAGAAGCTCAATAGAGCAAAATCGGCTATCGGAGAGTATGGGCTGTACTTTCAAAGCGAGTTAACCCCAGACCCGAAGGTGTCTTCCGTCTATCAAATAGATAAGCTTTTTGCCGAGCTCATCAATATTTGCGATCTCCCTGACACATTGGAGCGATCCTCGGTCGAAAAGATGACGCAGAAAGAGTTGCAAAAGCTTTGCGTCGAGACCAATGCAAAGTTTGCATTCATCTACGATCTGCTAATGGACCTCCAAGATAGCGGCGGCAAGGTGCTCATTATTGCGCGATCAGACGAGCTCCTTTGCTACCTCGAATCCCTCCTGATACCTGAAGGCTTTGCCTTCTCGCGCCAAGGCCTCGACCAGATGCAACATGTCCAGACGGACAGCGTGAAGGTTGTTCTCGCACGTCAAAACCAGGAACTTGTCGATACGGCAACAGATTTCGATATCGTTATTGGATTCGACTTTGAGTTTAAACAGTCAACCATTGCACGGGAAATTGCATCTAGCGACCCATCAACTCTGCCCTATGTGTTCTCACTGGTTATCGGTCACTCTATCGAGCATCTCGATATCCACCTCACGACTAAGAATCCAGGTATGGACCTGTTGTACCGCAAAAACGGCTTGGCCATTATGCTCTGGAAAACGCAGCCGACGATTGCGGATCCCCCTGGGTACTGGAAGCCCTATGCAATCGCCAAACAACTTGCAAGCTTAGTCCGGCAAACTGGGGAGGCACTGCTCTGGCGACCGATGGAGATCCCTGAGCACGTCGTCCAGATTTACTTGGATCCCCCTTCTGGAGAACCCAACCTGTCCCCAGAAATCGTAATAGCGGATTCAAATACTAAGAAGCGCAAGCTGGTGAGTACCTGTCATCATTATCATCGATGTACCCTGAGCTAACCCGTTTTATAGGGCGAGGATGGGGACGAGGGTGTCCGTAAGCGGCGCAAGGTTGCGCTAGAACACCTACCGCTAGTCGATATATCACGCACTGAGGCCATCGAGCCCTTCGTTAGGATATTAGGTCCCGACATACTAGATGAGGATCCACTTGTCTTCGCAGAGCAAATAACCATCCCCACCGCATTACTTCGTTCTGTTGAATGGAAGGTATGACCATATGCGTCCGCCGAGAATGCGCAGCCGTTCTTAAAACTAACATATTGCAGATGGAGAATCTTCAACAGTCAGTGGACGAAAAAAACGGCCATATCAGGGACCTCCGAGAGCAAGTCGCTGCGTTGGAAATGCAAAACAACGACTACAAGAACTCCATCAACGAAAAATTCGTTCGGTTCCGCGAATCTATCGAGGAGCGCGGCAAGTTCGAATACGAACGTAACAATGCCATGGAAGAGACCGAAAAGCTCCAGAAAGCATCGGCCATCTCCAAAGAGGAGATAGAGAGACTGAAGGCAAAAGTGGCTCAGTTGGAAACCATCTCCAAAGAGTGCTCCGAACTGGTAGCTAGTGGTGATGACGGAGAAAAGAGGCAACCGTTGCCAACTGCTCTGGAAATCGAGCTGGAGGAAGCCCGCGCTGAGATTGCGAAGCAGAAGAAAAACACCGAGAGCGCCGAGAAGGGCCTCGAGTACACGCGAAAAGCCTACCAGGACGCTTCTAAGGCAGCCAGAGAGTTGGGACTACAGAATCGGGTCCTCCAGGCCAAGGTTGAAGATCTTACAACGGTGGCCGACGAGTCGTTCCGCCGCGTGCACGAGATCAATGGCCAGAAGAGGATTCTGGATCTTGAGAGCCTCCTAGACGACCGGGAGCACAGGCTTACGGAGCACAAGACGCAGCTCGACCGCGTCAATAAGGAACTCGCTGCCCTAAAGAACGGAAGACGCGAAACTAGGCACGCTTCTGTTCCCCGTAGCCCGCGCATGGGCATGATGAGCCCGCGGCCCGGGGGCGGACGCAGTGGGATTGGCGGGTCAGCTAGCAGAGGCACCAGCCCCGCTCCGCTGCTCGAATCTGCGACACTGCAGACGGCGGGTTTACCATACAATGGTAATAATAGATGGGTTCACCTTCGGGACCAGTATTAGTCTGGTGGTGGAATTGGGTGATACTAGCTTAGCTACCTTGTCCGCCTCCATGAGCGGGCCACGGCAGGGAGTAGGAAAGGGGCAGATCGCATATGCCAACGTGCGATAATCCCAGGTATTACTAGATGTCAAGGAGATAAACGGTATATCTAGCAGAGTTTGAGTAGGATGCATCAGCATTATGGGGTTGGGTTATCCTATGGGGCTGATAACTACGTGTAGCATAGGCGCGTTGTTAAACATGTCTTTTATTTCAACTTGTCCATACGCGAAACTAAGCAATATCTCAGATGACTGTCCTGTCCCGTTATGCTAGCGATTTTACCTTTCACGGGAATGGGGATTCACTTCCTGCATCAGTTCGAGATTCACGAAGCCGGGGATCACAGCCCCGAAAGCGCCCAGTCTCCTCCCCAACATCAAAGGTCAGCAGGCGAAAAGCTGCATACCATTTCAATAAACCACATTGTATTGACGCTCGACGGACGAGATCCATGTTTGCCCAAAACGAATCCCTCCTTCTATCCTTTAAATTGCTTGCTGCTACTGTCTCATTCCCCTCTCGCTTCGTCTCGCCCTCGACCGCGGCGGCCTCTTTGCTCTAGTTTAAGATGTACAAGTTTTGCCTGCCTTCGTAGGCATCTCTTCCCGAGGTCGTCCCAAATTGTTCCAGCTCTTGCCTTTGCAATCTCCGACGTGATATGTGCTGTGGTCAAGCTAGATACAACCCTATTTCTTCTCCTCGGGATACAACTCCTCCTGGAGCAGGATGCCGAGCTCATCGCGTAAGGGCTTGAGTTCCTCAACGTACTGCTGATATTGGCCTGGGTTCTCGACCTTGGCCTTGATGGCTGTTGCCAAGAAGAATTGTCAGTAGTTGCTCATTAATAGCTTTCGCAGTTGATCAATTCGTGCCATTGAGTCGAGTAGACGATATGATCACTCTCCCCACACATAACTCCTTGCATCGACACAATATCCCCACTTGGAACCTGTTTCGCGATAGTAGTTCACGTACCTTCAAATACCCGCACAGCAGTCGCAAAGTCATTCACGCGCCTTGCGGCCTTGAGCGCTGCAATGATGACTGAAGGAGCAGGGACTAAATCGTAGGCGAAAGCATTGTTGAGATTGCGCTGCGGAAAACAAAGCATATTAGTTTCGGGAATGCCAAAATACATATCACATCACCTAGATCGTCCTGAGTCACCTCCACCTCCTTCAATCCAGTTAAAAGCCTCGGGTATGGGGTAAGGGAGGTGGGCCTCACCTGAAGCTCGAAAACGTCTTGCACAGAGTTGAATTCGTTCTCATACCTGGAGAAAAATAATAAATCTTAGCAACTGGCCCCGAGAGTATGTGCCCATGATTAGATGGTTTTTTGCTGATGATAGCTTCCGGAGGGGATGCAAGTGGCCGAGGAAAAAACCCTCAGGTCTCTGACGCTGCCCAAAAACAAGGCACACGTTAGGGGTCCTCAGTCACAGAGCAACATTTAATGTTCCCGCAGCATTGGGCCGCCTAACTTCGTCTTCGCGACAAACGAGCGCAAATCCCCACCAAAATAGATCCAGAGAAAGTAAATCAAATTCCTTACCGAGAGGTAAACTCCTCAAACGTCTCCTCATGATGTTCCCCCGAGCTTCGCACAGCGCTGCTACTGAAGGTCGGTGCTGCTGCGACGCTCTTGCCCCCAGCCGCTACGACGCTTGGACGGGCGGCGGCCATGAAAGGCCGTCGGGTGGTGTTGGCACGCAGCGCGCCTCGAACGGCGACTCGGAGGAAGGCGGATGACATCGTTCGTCGAGGTTCAATTGAATTGCTGAGGAAGGGAGGGGAGGCAATTGGTTTTCTCGGCGGGATGGAGGGCGGAAAGCGAGGTGTTGAGGGAGCTACTCGAATTTTTTCGTCGACACCTTGCTTCGCGTTATTGCAGCTGGGGAATAGCCGAAGCACTGGGAGCGAATTAGAAAGCAAGCGGTTTGGAGGGAGCTGGCACTCCATCGAAATAGGGATTGGATGACTAAGCAGGTATGTGCTGCGACCAATGATCCTTCAAGGTTGGGCAGGTCGCGAAGCGTCCCAGTCCTTTTAAACCCCAATGGAAAAAAACCCTAACTCGAAATGATATTCATAGGCGAAGAGGAGCAATAACATCACCAAATACATCATTTGCATATATAAATGTGTGCATTAGAGCGACCTTCGTACTCTCATTCCTGGGGTATTAAAATGGAAACGCTTCGGATATGGATGGCGACCTCTAATGGAGAGCAATTTGGTCATTAGAAGAACATCCCAACAAGTGCGAGACCCAAATGGCTGAAAGTCTTTGTGACAAGGACAGACAGAGTCGGAGGCTACGAAGCTGCCACCTCAAGGACAAGCTAGCACGGCAACAGGCGACGATTTGGCTGCAATTATTTGACTACATGAAGGCGGCCATTCGCCATATGCGGGATTCCTGCCTCGCGCCCTAGTCTACTAGTGCAACCACATCTTCTTGCGCATTGATGAGTCTGAGTTAGATGATCTGCGGACAGACTACATGGTACCAAAGAGATACTAACAGCGGAAGCGGTTATGGGATAGGATAGAGGTTTAC
>Ga0247774_1000229_pt1 | contig 27366 bp, 27 predicted proteins | sample UWRJL001104B6_FD_179933 | JGI IMG/M metagenome (GOLD analysis project Ga0247774, IMG submission 179933) | Plant litter microbial communities from Arlington Agricultural Research Station in Wisconsin, United States - UWRJ-L001-104B-6 | ecosystem: Environmental > Terrestrial > Plant litter >...
TGGCATTCGTTGCAGAAATTCAGAGGTGCCGTGGACATGTTTCGGAGATTGAACCACATTGGGCGAGGTCGGAAGCACCGAGAGCACACATGGCCGACTCTTTTCTCGTGGGCAGGAGACGTCGCGGAATGTATCTTCTGTTTAAGTCCCTCCAGAGTGCTTGGAGTACCCCAAAGCTTGCGCCTCAGCCAGCTCTGCTTCTGAGGCTTCTGAGGTAGCCGATGATCGTGAGTGTGGGTAACCTTGGGTTCTCGACTGGTCGGCTGTCGAGATCCATGCCTAGTGGCTGCACGAGGCGTAGAATTTGCCTCTTGGTAAACTGCGGTAGCGAGCCGAATTGACGTGGCATCGGGTGTATTGACCTCCATGGAGGCATTAGAAGCATTCAGACCGTGCCGAGGAACACTTATAACACGCCTAGTTCGTAGGTCAATGACGGGAGAGTGACCACGAGGTGAGGCAATTAAAGGGGACTGGATGTCATGAAAAGAGACAGGCGTGACAGGCTGCGCGAGTAACTGAAGCTCAGATACCGTTGGGACGTAGAGGGTGTAAGGGCTGGGCTCAGGCGCTTTTGCTCTCTCGCTCTTCTCCCACGGCAATAAATTGTGGGTACTCTTCTTTTTCTCGGGCTGTTCAAGGTTTGAGAAGGCCGGTGAAACTAGCGGGACCGGATGCTGATGCCACCGATGGGTGCGCATCGGTTCGTAGATCGGCTGGTCTTGCTCAGGAGACAAGTTGTAGTTAGGTTCCGTATCTAGAGGAGAATCCACCTCCACGTACGGGCCGTACTTTTCAGGTAGAAACGTCGTCTTCCTTGGACTCGGTGGAGGACCCTATTCCTCGTCTGAGAGCACTGTATGTCCTGCAGAAGGTTTAATACGTTTCTCCTCCTTGATTACCTTGACTTTACGAGACAACTGTCTGAACGAGAAGAGTCGGCGCCGGCTTCGACTCGCGTAGGTAAATTGAGTCGCGATGGGAGAATATCTCGTCTTTGAGACAAGCTGAGGTGGGACTAGGTTAGGCTGCCAGGGCTCGGTTTCCAGAGCTCGCTCAACGTCCTTGCCTTTGCGCGGTTTCTTCAGGATGCCTCGCGGCACGAGCCTGTCTGGGGGAAAAGAAGCGGGTATGTGCGAAATGTTTGGAACACCGCGCTGAAAAGTGCCGACTCGGATAGCTGGATCAAGTGGGCGGCTGGAGGGGCCGATCGCGAGGTCGCGTACAATTCCTTTGCGTCTCTGGGGGAGAGACTTGTGTAGAGGTACTGGTGGAGGGGATCGAGAAGTTTGGCGAAGTTTGGGGAAGCGGACTTCCTCAATTTGACTAGTCGAGTCCTGTCGAGAGCGGGAGGATTCACAGCTGATCGGAGATTCGCGGTGACAATCAGTGTGACGAGTCTGAGGAATGGACTTAGTGGTATTATTCTACGATTTAGCGAATTAGTCCCTGGCTTGGTAAAGATCTCTGGATACTGGAATTCTGGCCAAGATTTCGTGGGCGACTTGGGCTAGTAGTGTTGGCGATAGATACCTGTGGCCAATCATGGGAGTTGGGGACAACTAGTACTCGCCTTTTCTGATGACGAAGAATGCTTTTCTCTCAAAGGCCTCTCGCTCAACTCCCCCTCGCTTTTCTGTTCTCGCAAGTGGTTGAGTGCTGATTTCAAAACTGAGTGTTTGTGTTTCAGCTTCGAGGATTCTGGCTGTGAGGCTGTATACTGTCCTCTGTCCCTAGACTCGGAGCTGGAAGCCGGTTAATAAACAGTGCAAGATCCAAGTACGACAAGGAGCGGCCAGTCTGAATCCCTTTGAGTGTTGAGCCCAAAAGGAAGTGAGGCGACAATGTGCGTATGTGGAAGGAGGGATATTGGGCTGAGACAGTGCGGGTTAAGATTTCGATCGCGGGTTGTGAAAATAGCGACCAAAAATGGCAGACATTTCATTTATAGAAGGTCTGCCTTGTCTCAGGGAAGACTTCCTTCCCTGATGGTGAATAGCGATGTGAATGACAACGTGAAAGGCTGCCGTGGAAGATCCCTTGTAAACGGCATAGCAGTACAATGAAGCCGGCAGGGTGGGTCTCTGAGCCAACAGATCACGGCACGGAGCGGGCAAACGCGGTCAGAGTTAAACCGGCTTAGCATCGTCTCGACCGCAGAGGCCAAGGCGAGCCAGTATAAGGGACAGCGGGTCGTGAGGTTGAATGAAAAGTATGGTGAAATGGTAGTAAAAATGGACACTTACCTATGTCGGCTGACCCTTGAATTAGATCTTGACCTCGACCGGGAATGGAACAAGGAATTCCGCTTGGATTTTCTGCTGGACATCTTGGCTGACATCCAGTGGCTTATTTGATACCAGCCCTGGGGGTGGGATGGGGAAGGGGGAGGCTCTGGAAGGGTAGGCTTTGCTGTAGCTTGTCGTCTCAGTTGTGATCTTTGCTACGCAATTCTCTAGTTTGCTATGTGGCAGGTTAGTGGAAGCGATGGGTGTCCAAAGGCAAGACAAAAAGAAGATGAAGGTAACCGACGGACGAGCCCGCACCGGTATTATTGAAGCGAGCTGTGGTTGATGGTGAGTGCGGGGAAGGAAATGGACCACAGGGTATGCAGTGCTGGTGGAAGTGTTTCAGGCATGCAAAGTAAATTATTTCCATAGCTTAACTTGTGGATAGTGCCGACTTTGTTAGTCGTCAGGCTTACTTCGTCCCTGGCGCGGCTCGTGAGAGCCTTCATAGGGCGGCCAATGCAGCTTACCCTGCATTCGCCACGAGTACGACAGGTCATGCCGCTTGAGCTTTGAGTGCGGTAGGTGCAGAAGTTGGTGCTAAGATGTGTGGCACCGTCCGGGGAACTGCGTCCAAGACTAACGGCTGTCAAGTGAACAAGGCCCGTGATACCATCTTGCAGACAATGAGAGCTTGTAAATCTACCCCATGTCATGGTAGGCTTCGGGCGGTATTGTCATTCAAATGTTGAGTTGGCTGGGGTAGGTTTGGCGGGACTTCTTGTGGGCCAATGCATAACGAGAAGCAAGAAAACCATGAAGAATTGGTAAGTATTCTCTATATAGTACACTGAAATCGTGCACTGTCCCCTCCATCTTTGTCTACGTGCACATGCAAGGTCATCAACAACCAGACCAAAAAAGCCATCCCTTATTTTCCCAAGCCAAGCCAGAAACAATGAAACAGTGAGACATAGAGAGGGAGACTGCGGAAGGGTAAATGAATTCTTTATCCCTGCATCATCAGTCCACCCGGAGGGTTCGAGGCCCTCTTTTGTTGGCTACCTTCTTCTTCTTGTGCCCGTTTTCGAAAGCGACAGCGGAAGCGTGGTCTCTGCCGAGGTTGTCAAGGTCCTTGACCTTGTAAATCCTGATAATCCAGTTCTCACTGGTGTATGCCTCTTCGAGTGTTGTGAGCTCCGGCCCCTTCTCTGGAAGGCGGACACCTCGAACTCGATCCTGGGCATTTCCCGGCGGGAATAGGGAGGCGTAGTTGTAATATGACATCTTGTACCTTGATGAAGAAAGTTAATACTGCTGTTGAACATGAAGGTTTTGTCAGAGACACTCACATCAAGCTGTTCTTCATGGTATCCGAGGCTTGGTCGTCGACTCGGTACTCGCCTCGAGGAGTAAAGAAATCCCGCTCTTTGACCTCATCCGGCCAGATGCCTTCAGCGATCCGAACCATCCAAAGAAATTTGTTGATATCATCACCCGAGTAGCCGAGAAGGCCACCAAAAACAACCAGGACGTAGTCGACCTCGTGCTGGCGCATGATGGGATACGATACTTCCTCTCGCGAAGCCATGGCCTTGCCCACCGTAGCAATGTGGGTATTGTTCCAAGTGTTGTTATCAACCAGCGTAGGCCGGTCAGCCATGCCGCCAATCTGGTAGCCGTAGTCCCACCACGACATAATCTTGGCATCTTCCCTAGTGTTTTGCCGGAGCCACTGGTACGCCTCGCGGTAATCGTCGATGATGTGCTGGCTACCGTCCGGCAGTCGGCTTGCGAGAACAACCGAGGGAGACGAATAGGCATTGGACGTGACCCAAGTGCAGTGGCTAACGAAAATCATCAGGTAGACCACCATAGCAGCAACAACGGCAATCTTGGACATGTGCGAGAAAATGCCGACAACCGGTTTGCTTGTCGACTTTAGGCCGCCTTGCTGCTGCTGCTGCTGCTTGCTAGCCTTCTTGCTGGAGCTTTCCGTGGCTTCATCTGAGCTTTCCGCTTCAGCCGGGGGAGAGTCGAGAACAAGGAATGCATCGAGCACCTGCGAGAGAGCCATGGCGGCTGCGACACAGACCACCGGGGTGAGTGTCAGCATCAAGCGAACCATAACGCCGGCAAAATAGCTGCCGAAGAGAGCGTAGACGACGATGAACACGTGTTGATCCTCCAACTTTTGGAAGCAGAGGTACACGCCGGCCGGGAAGAGCCAGATCAGCATGTTGAGGTCAAAGAAGAAGGCGGGCCATGCCGTCGGCTGGTGTTCGGAGACAGACGCAATAATTGGGATATGAATCTTGGCGTAGCCCGTATCCCAAAGAGAGTAGAAACGACCGCTCCACGGCGCAATGTAACCCAGAGACGTCAGACCAACGAGGCCGGCTAGACCAAGGGCAAACAGGCCAGCGACCACTGTGTAGAGGAAGGTCTGGAACTGGCGACCGGTAACGGAAGACCTAACATAGTCGAGGAAAGCGACAACCTGAAGGAAGCCGAAAATGCCTACGAGGGAGATTAGTATCGCCACCATTGCATGTTCCGCCGAGTCCTAGTTGACATACCCAGAGCGGGCATGTGCTCGCTGGTCTTGATAGGCAGAAAACCGACGAAGGGAATCTGCATGCTTGCCAAAGTCCCCAGGGCATACCATGTAGTATAGCTGACGTAGAGTCTTGTGCTGTATCGGCCCATGAGGACAAGCACAAAGGCATGCAGCGGCAGAAGACAAGTGATGAAGGCGTATCCACCCCAAGAAGCAACCATGTATCCATAGAAAAGCGCGCAAAGAGCGCCCCACAACATGGAACCGAGCTTCAATGCCTTGATCCACAGGTAAAACGTGAATACGAGGAGGAAGATGGCGATGGCTTCATTGTCGTAGCTGCCGGCAACCGATCGAGAGATGTAACCGGGGGCGATACCCATGAAGACAGCCGCCAATAAACCTGCCGACGGAGATGTGGTCATCTCGTTGGTAAGAAGGTAAGCCGCCACGGCAGTCAGGCCAGAGAAGGCGGGAGCGAGCAGGACGCAGATGTTTCGAATATCGACGGGGACCGTCAGGGCTCGCAGAAGGTGGTAAATGACGCCGCTCGTGACCATCAAGCCAGGATACAGCGTTCCTCCGGTAACCCGACCAAGAGGATGCCATGTCCGGTCATCGAACCAATCCCAAAACTGGTGGAAGCCATTTGCGACAAGGTATTTTGTTGCTCGAAAGTTGAACCACGGGTCAACTAGAAGAAGTTAGTGGTAGCGCAATGAGGATAGAAGCTTTCGGACTGACACTCGTGAATAATAGACTCGAAACCTAAGGAAGCAAAAAGTCAGCAATCAATTGATCATTAGGAGCTCATAGTGTGACGGTCGTTGTGGTCGTCGTGGCCGTCGTGGCATCTTCAAGTGGGATGGTTTCTTCTCTACTTACGAATGACAGAAAAGAGACGGCTCGAGATGGCCGCGCCGGCAATGAGACAGAGAATGACGACTCTTAGAAGTGCTAATGTTTTTCTCGAGGTCCCTCCCGTGAGAGCATCCAGAGCTGTGGCCGACATGGTAGCCGGAATGATCGGTCTACTCCGAAATTGGCGAATTGGTATCGTTGCAAGTCATGGGTTTCCAGTAGGGCTTTCCTCTGGCCTTTCTTCAATGTGGAAAAGTCAATGTTGGAGAGGACAGCTTGGAGCTTTTTGCGTGTCGCAGACGCAGCCTGGCCATTCACAAGCCGCATAGCCTTCCAGCCGAATCCTCTATGTGGGGTGCTCGACAAATAACCGAGAATTTACCGACATCCTTGGTCAGAGGGATCGGGCCGGCGATTTGTCCCGAGCTGTTTTCAAAACTTTCGCGCTCGAGGTGACTTCAACACAGCACGATTCCTACCTCCCACGACGTCACCACCGATCAATTGACGGCCCTTCCCGCCCTATCGCCGACTGTTACTTGGAAATTTCTCAAAGGAAACTATCTTGGAGCTGCGCCGTCCCTCACCATGTCTATGTCAGCGACCACAGCAAATGTATGTTTCTTGACCGAGGTCGTCAACCAAGGTGCTAGATTAGATGGAATCTCTCAATGACTTCAGCGATAGTGTCAAAAAGCATGGAGCTCCTGCTAACTATGAAAATTTCTAGGTTTTCCGGTATTCGGCGCTCGCCTTTGGCGTCTTCTACGGCTTTACCCATCAGAGGACGATAACCGCGACACAAAAAGCTGAAGCCGCGAAGCGAGAATATCAACACAAGCAGAACCTAATAGCAAAGGCGAAAGAGGAGTTTGCAAGGAAGCAAAACCCAAGCATTAATGTTGCCGGCGGAGATGGAGGTATGCGCCTTCCCTGGACGGTTTTCTGCCTAACCCCTGTGCCTTTTGGGGTTCGAGGCGAGCCTGTTCACTAGAAGGACACCCGCTGACTGTCAGTCTAGCTGCTCGAGACCCTGCGGACCCGAAATCCGACATGGAAGCCTATTTTAACGCAGTAATGGGAGAGACACCCTAAGACTTGCATTATTGCTGGTTTGGGTGGTCGAGAAGGAATGTGGAGAGAAGTGACAACTCCGCAAGCAGTCGACCTTGAGTTCAAGTATGGCTTTGCTCATATTTCTATTCTCTCCGGCGACATGAAGTGTGAGGCAGACCGACGGCTTTTTTACAGCAGATGTTTCCTTGAGTCCGCTTACCACTGTACATGTGTACAATACACAAAATAGATGGCGATTTCGAGAAATGGAATCAATGGCTCAACGAAATCAATGCCATGGGGTCAAATATGTAAGACTGGTGTCCTTAATGCGGAATTGCTGCAGTGAGAACCATGCTCATCGCTACGTTAAACCAAGTGGCTGGAGAAGTTGATTTGCTTCCGTTGCCTATTGCAATAATCCTCTTGGCCACTCGAACACCATGCCAAAGAAGTCCGGCAAGTGCCTTTCGTTTGTTCGTTTGAATCTACCCAAATCCGACTTCACTGTATTGATGTGGTGCTTCTGGGCTCCACGAGGCACAGAGGCTTTCACAAATGAATCATTTTCCTGCCGGGAATTTACCGAGCAGAGCTGCCAGGTCCACAAGATAGCCTCCAAATAGCAGGGGCGCCGTGCACAGACCATGCACCATTGGATGGAGACATGTTCCCGCATCGCGGACACGGCATTTTGAATTTGACAAAAGCGACGCGCGCCACCCAACATTTTCAGCGCCTGGTTTGTCCGTTACCACAAGTGTCATTCTCTTGAATTCAGATTCTTTACCACAACATACGGGTCTATCGTACGCAGCAAACGACACGTCGATAGATAGCAGGATCTGTACCAGAGCCAGAGCCTATTTATCGAGCCAAATCCAATTCAGGCACAGAGACAACCCTCGGCCGGATTTCAGCGGTCCCGAAATGCCACATAAGAGTAGGGAAAATGCAGAGCCGTCGAGATGAAATTCTCGCAAAGAAGGCGAAGCTCGCTGAGCTGAAGAAGCAGAGAGAAATCAGGGCCGGACAGGCTTCGAGCAGGCAAAGCATCAGTGGTACCGGCGACGTAGGCTCTCCCTCCCCGTTCATACTCTTGTTCTAGGGCTGTTCTAATATGATTCTCTTAAAGCTTGCCTCTCCTACGCCTAGGCGATCCGACAGTCGTGACAGTCGCCGTGAAATCGAATCCTTGATTAACAGCCTTGTTGGCGAAAGCCGCCCGGTTTCCACTTCGACAACTGGTGCTGCATCACCGGCTCACCACGCGAGCCGACCAAACAGCGTCCTTAGTGCTGGAGAGCTTAGTGCCGGGAACTCGGAATATGCAGTGGCATCCAATGGCCAAACTGTAACGATAGTACCTCCGTCGCTGACGGTGACGGCTCTAACAACGGTGTACGAGTGCCCCCCAGAACCGGTGAAGGAGGTCTTCTCCTACAGCAAGGGCGTGCAAACGTCGGAGGACTGGGCTCCGCCGACACGCATGAGAGCCCAATCGTTGTCAGAAAATGACGAACCAGGCAGCACTTCGACGCCTAGCAAGCGGCTTAGCAGGAGGGAGCGTGATCGAGAGGAAGAGCTGCGTCAGAATATCCGCAGGGAGATTGAAGAGGAGCTCAAGGCAACGAGGGACATGATAAACGACGCGGCCTCGAGCACAAAGGCTCTAACATCGACCAACTTTCCATCAAGGGTTTTGACGTCGGAGGAGCTGAAGGCCGTCATGTCTTCCGAGGAACTGGTCGAATTTGTCGACAAGTCGTCCAAAGTCATAGAGAGGGCGCTCGATCAGGAATATGACATTCTCACCGACTACGCCTTGCACGGCCAAGACGTAGATGAAGAAGACGACGACACGGGGAACACGGGCGGAAAGGGGAAGAGGAGGGTAAAGGAGGTGATCCAGTACTTTAACGACCGATGGTCAAAGAAGCGCATGATCAGCTGCATCGACTTTTCGCCAAAATATCCCGAGCTGGTTCTCGCATCGTACACAAACAACCCGGCGGCGCCGCACGAACCTGATGGTGTCGTCCAAGTATGGAATCAACATATGCATGATCGCGCCGAATTTGTCTTTCATGCTCAGTCAGACGTGTTGGCGGCCAAGTTTTCTCCCTTCCATCCAAACCTCATTGTCGGAGGAACCTACAGTGGACAAGTTCTTCTTTGGGATAACCGCGCCAAGTCGGCTCCGGTTCAGAAGACGCCGCTCACTGGCTATGGCCACACGCACCCAATCTACGCTGTTGACATCGTCGGCACACAGAACGCAAACAACATCATATCGTGCTCCACCGACGGCATGGTGTGCGCCTGGAGCATGGATGTCTTCGCTCAGCCGCAGGAGATGCTCGAGCTCAAGGCTCCGCCGCCAGCCAAGATCGAAGACGTCAGCCCAACAAGCTTGTCATTCCCCCACGCAGACCCAACCTTCTTCCTTGTGGGAACAGAAGAAGGCACTATTTACCCCTGCCATCGATACGCCCGGGCCGGCGCCAAGGCAGGAATCGACCCGGACTTCAGCTACAGAGGCCACACGGCGCCCGTCATGTCGGTCGACTTCCACCCGGCAAGGGGGCCGGTCGATCTGGGCGACTACGTCTTGTCTTCGTCGCTGGACTGGAGCGTGAAGTTGTGGAAAGTGCGTGCCCCCGCAGCTACGTCCACGGCTGGCGCTACCGACGGCCACATGACTCCGCTGCTCGACTTTGTCCGAGAAGACGTCGTGTACGACGCCAAATGGTCGCCAATCAAACCGGGCGTGTTTGCCCTCGTTGATGGAGCCGGCTGGTTGGAGTTCTGGGACATCACGGTCGAGACGGAGGAGCCGGTTTCGAGGATATCGCCAAGCTCTCGGAAGGAAAGTCGGGCGCTGCTCTCCAAGAGCCTCAACAAACTGGCATGGGACCCGACAGATGGCAAGCGGATTGCCGTTGGTGGCGTCGACGGGGCGGTGACGGTGTTCGAGGTGGCTTCTGGCCTTGGTGGCAAGGAGGATCTGAAAGCAGAGGAGTGGACAAACGTCAAGAAGCTGGTAAACAGGGTTGAGGCAGCTGGTCAGAACGGTGTTTTGGCGTAGCATGCCAGTACTTGTAATTCCATATGAATAAAATGGGTGGTAGCTATCATTTCGCTAGGTAGAAACTAGCTGCTTCAAAGACCACCAAAATGTCTAACTCTCATCAGTAACATATGCAAGGTCGTCATCCCGTTTTGACCGATCGTAGAAGTTGGCTTCACCGACTGTCCCGTTCCTAACAGGAGAACTTGATTCTGCGAGGGACCACGGCTCTCACCGCACTGGCTCGAGATATTGAGGTCACTAGCCGATGTTATAGGGCCCCCAGAGGGTCGCCATCACCGAAACCTTCGTGGTGGCAATTGGCTTTGATCAGTGCGGGCCACCAGGCAAAGATCCAGAAAAAAATTGAAAGAAATTGCAGACATATGTATGTACATTTTTCCTTGGTGGGGAAGGTGGAGGGGTGGCGTTTACTTCGAACGGCTCATAAAGACTTCAGTTCAATGGGACCAACATCGAACCAAAGCCAACATATACCGTTATTTCTCCATTCGGGTATCTCATTAAAAGCAGTTCATATCCACATTCCGCCTGAAAATGCCATTCCCAGCGGGTTGGGTTCATTAACTGTCAGCTGACAGATTCCAAGGACATATTGTCATAGGCAAGCCCCTGCGTTTTCTTCGATATCGGCCTCCCCCCCTGCCGCTCAATCCGCAACCGCAATATCTCGACAGCCTCCTGCGTCTTCCTGTACTCCTCCATAGCCGCCTCCAACTCGTCGCCAAAGGTACGCCTCTGCACCGCCTCCCGGAACTGAAGCATCAAGTACTGACACTTGTCCTGCTTCAGCTTCCCACGGTTCATGGGGCGGTAGTCCAGGCCGGCGAGGAGGCCGAGGTTCCAGTCTTTGACCTCACGCGCAGCGACGGCGAGGCGGTCCATGGTGAAGATAGTCTTCTCGGGGCGCTCGATTACGGAGATACGGCACTCGGGATCTTCGTGACATTGGCAAGAGCCAGGCTCAAGCTTGGTTCCTTTGGCTACTGTTGAGAACTATGATTAGCCACTTTACAGGGGTTACAAGGGAGGCAATTCCTGGACAAAACGTACACTCCAGACGCAGGAAGATGTATTTGTCGCCCTGCTGCTGGAAGAGGACAATGGCCGGCGGCGGGGCGTCTTCGATCGCCCAGTACGGCTCCCGATTCTCAGGTGTGACTAGACGAAGAAGCTGTTTCTCCATGAGAGAATTGGCTTTTCCCGACGAGGCTACGGATGGCGTCGTGCTGCTTCTTCGCGAGATGGCCGCAGGCTGCTCATGGGACTGGGATGGATACGGGTCCCATTGCCAGATCTGAACCACGCCCTGGCTGGGAGCTTTTCTGCGTAGCCGGCCCTGTTGAAACCATGACACGGCGTGCCAGTCGGCCACGACACGGTATCCCGTAAAGACGCGTTGAAAGGCCCATGCCTCCTCGACGTCTCCAAACACATAGGGGATTGAGCCGATTCGGTCGTGGGATATCCGGATGGTGGGTGGTTCATGCTGGAGATCGACCCGCGTGGTGTACAGAGGGGCGAAGCGATCACGCCGTGTGTCGAAGTCATTCGCCAGATTGCATAGATCATTAGGGTTGGCTGTAGGAACCACTCGGAACTTTCCCAGTTCTATACAGTCCCTGTAGATGGCTATCTTGATGCCCGATGCCGGAGATAAGACGACCTCGGATACTATCCTCTCTTCATCTGTGCTATCTCTCAGTCCGGCTGCCGTCGGCTCCGGCTCCGGCCCTGGCTCCGGCCAGACTAAGAAAAGGTTTGGGCGCCTTTCGTATAGAAGAAGTAGTTGGAAGTCGGAAGCAGGCTCGAAGATAATGCGGCCTATGCTCTCCTGGATGTTGGAGAGAAACCAGCTCAATGGCGAGCCGGGTACGTGTTGGCGGAAGGCCTGCCCCGACCGAAGGGTCCGTATGATCCATTGGCAGACCAGCAGTTGGCAGTACTGTGCTGCCGCAGAGCCAACTTGGGTGCTTAGGCTCACGCGAAAATGGTGGTAAAGCGCATTACAGCCATCGTGCAAAGGTACATTGCTGAAACCGTCAAATGTCTCTGGCTGCCCAATTCTCGAATTCTCCTCAAAGACGCTGTCTAGCCACGCAGGTATTGGCAATTCCACACTCTGCGCTAGGTGGTTCGAGTCTTGATCCCGCAGCCTCACCACCACCTCCCTCACGCCTTTCAGCAATTCTGTCAGAATGTGTGTGTCTATTGGGTTGAGAAGGAGCTGGATCTTGTGCGAATGTAGGCAGATCTGTCTGCGGTAATGCGCAACCACGTCCTGGACCTCGACGGTCCATCTCAGGTTGGCGACGAATCCTTTCTTGTTCCTGATCAACACGATTCGCCGCTCGATCAAGAGGTCCGAGCATTTTGTCAGGATGTCCAGGAAGTTACCAATGACTTGTGGGACCTGCGAAAATAGTCCATTTCTTTCGTCAGGAGTGACAAGCTCGTACCTGCGGGACAGCTGGCTGTCAAGGGTTAGAAGCTGCTCCCTGAGACCGTATATCTCGTGGGCGAATTCCTTCCACCTCGCAACTGTGGTTTTCGCGCTTATTAGCTTTCTCCTGCCTTCATAGTTCCACCACCCAGACAAGGAACCTACCCGCCGAATTTCCATCGTCGAAGCAGTTCTTCCATAGCCAGTCGATTATCTCTATCGCCTTCACAATGTCGCCAAAGCTGGGTACGGCCATTTTGATGGCAGCCCCGTCGGCCCGAATAGGCGACAGTGCGGTCTCGACCTCTCCACGTCTGCAGGGCTGGGGGCATGTGGGCTCTTTGTAGAGACAGTCCGAAATCGCAACAGACACGCCGCGGGGTTTTGCGCCTGGAGTCATCTTTCCAGGGCTGCTTCCAAACCTTCACGTCGTGCATGAGGCGTTGCAGACGCTCCGACGCAGAGTGACTTGTCGTTCAGCCATGCGCTTCGGCACCTGCGCACTTCTTCGACGAGGCTACCAATGACGAATGGCCTCATACTAGGCTTTGCTGGAATATTTTAGCATTTACCATTTTTGAGGCTGTCGCTCCAATCCACGTTGTAGAGACTGATTGACCGAAATTTCCGGACCCGCCATGGCGTTCAAGTCAGCCTTGATTTCTCACAAGTCTCAGAGCCTGCTCTTGACGGGCCTTCCATTTTCAGACAGTACTCTAACTCACCATATTTATTTCGTTTATTTAAGATAGATGTGTAGACGATCGATATGACAATCCGGAAACATGCCGTCTAGTACAAGGTTGATCGGGATAGGCCCAATATCTTTCAGAATTTGTTAACTGTGTTCAATGCCTTTCCCAACGAGCGCGGGGCAGCCGGGCAAAGGCAGGCTACCTCCAAATTCTTCGTCGACCACTTCTTCGGGATTGCCACCCCCTATTCAGCATATGGCGCTTCAGGAGGAGATAGCGGAGATCCTCAACGAAGAGCAGTACAACGAGGTCATCGCGGTCCCGGACCGGAAACACCAACGGGTAGAAGAAGCCCCCAAAGGCCGTGAGAAACTCGGCAAGATCACTATTGTCTGCTTGATCCTCAATCGCATAGTCGGCTCAGGTATCTTCGTGACTCCGGTGTATACACTCAATGGAACAGGCTCCGTTGGCACCTCCCTAATCGTTTGGGGCATCGGGGGCATCCTGGCGACTTGCGGGTTAATGGTCTGGCTCGAACTTGGTCTGTCCACACCTCTCTTACATGTCCCAGGAAGTAGGGAGATGCGACCTGTCCCTCGGAGTGGAGGCGAGAAGAATTATGTAGGTCTGAAGGAAATGCACATTCCCAGTCCCCGGGGAGGACCGTGGCTAACCAGGCCAACATTAGCTCGAGTTCATATACGGTCGGGGATACGGAAACAGGAACGGGCCGCGGAACTTGGTCACCTGCCTATATGGCATCCCCTTTATTCTTCTGGCGAACCTCTCCGGCAATTGCCTTGCCTTCGCCCTCTTCTTTCTCAATGCCACCGGGAGGTCAGACGCCGAAGCGTACAAAGGTGCCATCATAGGTATCGCTTTCGTGGCCCTGACTCTCGTTCTTACGATCCACGTCTTCTCCCGTCGAGGCGGCATCATCATCAACAACTTTTTCGCCGTGCTGAAGGTAGGACTTCTAATTGCAATCGTCGTTTTGGGCTTCGCCAATAGCAATGCGGAGACTCGAGCCAAGAACTTCTCGCCCGACCAAGCCTTCCTGAATCGCAAGTCGGACCTTTCGAGCTACACCCGGTCTCTGCTGTTTGTTGTTTACAGCTACATGGGGTTTGAGCAGCCCTTCTACGTCCTGGCCGAAGCTAGGTCTCCGAGAAGAGTCTTCCCGCGGTACACCTTCCTGGCGTCCTGCATCGGCGTAGTTCTATACATACTCGTCAACATCGCCTATTTCTGTGTCGTGCCACGAGATTACCCTGGCATCGAGGACGAAACGAACATGGCCATGGTCTTCTTCCGCATCATCTTCGGCAAGGACAACGAGATGGCGCAGCGCGCCCTGTCCGGCATCATCGCCCTCTGCATCTTCGGCAACATCCTCGTGATGACCTTCACGGCATCGCGCGTCAAGCAAGAAGTCGCAAAGGAGGGCATACTCCCCTTCTGGACCTTCTTCGCCACTAGCCGCCGCACCCCCTGGGCGCTGTGGAAGACCTGGCGGGGTACGCGCGACGGCCAGGAGCATGATCAGAGCCCAATGGCGGCACTGGGTCTCCACTGGGTCGCCTCGGCCGTGCTCATTGCCTGCACGGCCATGCTCGGCCCGCAAATCGCCTATCAGGTGCTCGTGTCGCTGTACAGCTATTCAGTCATCGTCCTCAACGGCTTCGTCACCGCGCTGGGCCTGCTGATGCTCTACATTCAGCCTGCCCGCCAGTGGCGCCAGTTGCGGAGCTGGACCCCACCCGGTGGAGGGTTGCCGTACGCGGCCATCTACACGGTGGCGTTCCTGTTCCTGCTGGTCACGGCGTTTGTGCCGCCGAGGGAGGACTCGCCGTTCGGGTTCCGCGCAACGGGCATCCGATGGTGGGTCGTGCCTGCCGTGGGGCTGTTGGCTGTCGGGTTCGGGGGCGTGTGGTATCTTCTACTGCGGTTGGTGATGGTAGTGAGGGGAAGAACGTTGGAGCAGACGAGATCGCCGTACCTGCTGCGGGACCAGGACACAGGCGAGTGGGTGCTTATGGCGGAGGTGGTGAAGGTACACTGGCGTGTGACAAAGGCGTCGGCAGTTTGGAATAAGCCATAGAATGTGCGACTATGCCTGAAAACATCAGTATAGAAGTTAAAGAGGAATGCTTAACCGCTAGGACCCCTCTGGTAGCTGTTGTGATGAGCTACGACTGGTGCCTGGCAACTCGATAGATCCCCGCCCTTTGACATCAAAGGTTTAGTGAAAACACGCGTACGGAACCCGCTCTTGTCTAGACCATATTTGAAGCTCAAATACAGAGGTATCGTGAGGCACGGCCGGGCGATGCCGGCTGTGGAGTCAAGTGTCTTGAAAGGCGCATTTTTATTCTAATCTTCTAAAAAGGACTCTTACTTTGTCAAAGTCTTTGATCAGTTAGTCTCATGTTGGAGGGGCTCAAGAAGGCGTCCACACGGTAAAAGAAATGGTGTTTCTTATATGGCTCAGGTCGTCCTGTACCATGAGAGAATCGAGATGGACAAAACAGTTTCGTGTTAGGGTCCGATTGAATGATGGTCAGGGGTCCTCGAAAACGAGACTTCGGAAGGTCAGGGGTTCCAAAATGAGGAACGTACACCGAGTAGGCGGAGACTGCAATGGAGAACCTCTGACCTCACCATTGTAGCCGGAGCTGTGGAAGTGAAACGACAGATGGCTACATGATGTTGACGCAGAGCCCTCCAAGTTTGGGTCTGAAGACAACCCAACTGGGGTTCTTTTTACTGAAGGTAGGCCCAGGACACCTGCTTGCCAAGATAAATGCAAAAGTAAATGAGCGTGGCAATAGAGTTTAGGAAGATCGGGCTGAGTATGAGAGGGTATATTGGCGAGGTTGTGCACTTCAGTTTGAATATCTCGCGTATTAGAGCGCCATCTCATATGGCGTTGTGACACTTACTTGTTCAGAGGGAATGCCGGGTCGGTAGAAACCATCTCGAGAAGCTCAGGGCCTGGGCGAAATAATACAGGCAATTCTATCATGTTCCATCAAGCCGATTGGAGATTAGGTTGCAACGCACCGGGAACTGAAGCGGCTTGTGATCAGAAGTAAGCTCTTAGACTCCTCGAGCTGAGCAGAATGCATGTTCTGATTTCACTATCGATAAATCCTAAGCTGTGACATCCCGGTTTATTGGTACCGGCTATGCCGTCCTTTCGTAATTTGTTCCCGGTTGGCGACTGCGGACTTGTTAGCGGTATTCGGTGACCCACTCGGCCACTGTGGTCTTACCTTCTGGGTGGATGATGTGCCCGTTGGGTATCGATAAGTGGCGGGCGGACCACTGTTATCACTAGCGCCAAAATGTTTCCGGCAAAACTGCAATACAAAACGCCCGAATTGGACCCCTTAAGGAGCTTTCAAACACTCGAATTTTCCCACGCCACTCAAGCACCAGCGATCGGATACTTCCATCTGCAGGCTTCCTGCTTGTACACTTGCCGTGGCACGTCACGCTAGCAGGTACCGCAACGCTGAAGTCCTGCAGACCTTGGACAACCCGTCCCGTCCTTCGAAGGAAGTTTTACCCGTTTCCTGGCTGACCCATCATCCCTTTAAACGAGCGGTGGCCGTAAAACGCGTAGAGAGAAATGGCGGGTCCAACGGTGCCTGGCGAGGGTGCCGGATCCGGCGGAAACAAAGCACCACAAGAAGTCGACGGGTTTACTATTCCCGTGGCGTCAGTTGCCGGCTCAGCGACGACATCGACAACGCCACCTTCACAAGCCGGTGCCACGACGGTCGCGGAACGCGCATCTGTATCAAATGACGACAGTGCAGGAGCCGCGCCATCCAAGGAAGAACATACAAGTGCGCCTCCCGCCCCCGCCGAAAGCGAACCACGAAGCGAGAGGAAAAAGGTCAAGAAAACCAGAGAAAACAAGTCGGTGGCCCTGCCAGCCAACACCATGGCTGCAGGTGTTCCCGAACTCGACGACTTCGGTCTGCCTATAAGGCAATACTCGGGCCACGACTCTGTCACGTCGGGCAGCGATGTTGCAGAGAGGACGCGAAGCCGCAGCAACACATCGCAGTCGCATAGATCGTCAAAAAGGGGCACGAGTCAGGAAGTGACGGCCCCAACAGTGCCCGAGGTCAAAGTCGGAGGAGACAGGGCGATGTCGGCTGACTCGGATAGCGACGAAGACGAGTTTAGAGATGCCGTGGTTGCGCAGCCGGCTAGTGATGACGGCAATGACGGGCCCTTGACTCCTGTTCCTCCGCAATCACAGCTCACGCCTACAATTGGGACCATGGCAAAAGAGGAACCGACACCCAAGGACGAGAAAATTAAGGACAAGGAACCCAAAGACGAGCCATCCACGGCTGGTGGTGCCAAGACGAAATCGCGATCGAACACGCTCAGCTCGACGAAATCACAATCCGATTCGATCAAGGAGAAAGGCGACAAAGCAGTAGGAAAGAGCAACGAAGTGGACCACAGCCGGCAACCGAGCCTCGCGAGCACCATTACTTCGAAGGGCGTATCGGAATTTTCTCATCAGCAGGTACTTAACAAGCCAGAGGAAAAGGAAGACGGCGATGCAGGCTGGCAGGAGATGCCAGCTTACGCGCCATACGATATATACAACGACGACAACAAGCTGGTGGCGAAGGAGCACGACTTTGACGCAGACGAGAAGTACGTCTATGCAGGCCTGGGAGGGGCCGGGAGAGGGTATACCCGAGTCGTGATGGATGACGATGCCGAATCTGCTACGAGCATGGACGAGAACACACAATACCTGTTCAAGGAAGTCGGGGGCACCAGCATGATGGACGACGATGACGGGACGCGGGACGCCATTTCGCAAATGCAGGCCACCAAGGATCTCTTGACGGAGGGCCAGAGAATAGCATACGTTGGAGTAACGAGGTTAGAGCTCTCGGGAATCGTCAAGGGGGCGGACACGCTGGAGCAAACGAGGAGGACCAAGAAACAAGTGACCATTGCGGCCGAGTCTACCAAGATGTGGGCGCAGAAAATGATGATTCGTCTGTACAGCCACATGGAAATCAGTGCCGCCGAGCAGCTCATGATTGAGCAGTTGGAGGAACACGGCGTCCGTCCTCAAGATCTTACGCCGGTGCTGATGGCAAACGCGCGGGTCAAGAACCCCATGGCAGAGGAGAAGGAACCCGGGACAGGGCGCTCGTCGGGCTCGTCGGGCTCGAAAAGCCCGCGGCCACCCCCTTCTCCGATATCACCAGAGCAAGAAAAGGCTGCTGAGCCACCACCTGAGTACGAAGCAACGGAGGGAAAGAATCTTCCCGAAGTCAAGATGCCATCTCAGCTCCCGGGTACAGAAAAGCTCGACATCGACATTCGGTGGACGGTATTATGCGATCTATTCCTTGTGCTGGTTGCCGATTCCATCTATGATTCTCGGTCACGCTGCCTCCTGGAAAGAGTGGCAAATAGCCTGGAAATTCCGTGGATAGACATTTGCAGATTTGAGAAGAGAGTGACGGATGCGCTGGAAATGCAACAGGCTGCAGAGAAAGAGAACTGGAACGAAGACGTGCATATGGAAGCACGTCGGAAGATGGCCCTGAAGAGGCGCTACGTCATGATGGGCTTGGCTACTGTGGGTGGTGGCTTGGTCATTGGTTTGTCGGCCGGGTTGCTGGCTCCAATGATCGGAGCCGGATTGGCGGCCGGCTTCACCACCATCGGTGTTTCTGGCACGGGCAGCTTCTTGGCCGGGGCTGGCGGTGCAGCCATCATTACGTCCGGCGCTGCAGCGTCCGGATCCATCATCGGTGGACGGGCGGCTAACAGACGAACGGGCGCCGTCAAGACGTTTGAGTATCGGCCGCTGCATAACAACAAGCGCGTGAACCTGATTATTACGGTTTCGGGATGGATGACGGGCAAAGTCGACGACGTCCGCCTGCCGTACAGTACGGTTGACTCTGTCATGGGTGACATCTACTCGGTCTTATGGGAACCCGACATGCTTCGAAGCATGGGTGACACCATCAATATTCTTGCCACTGAGGTAAAGCAGACCACCGCGAGCATCACGTTCGAGGTTAGCGCAGAGCGAGGCACGAAACTAACTTGAAGACGCACTAGGCTCTTACCCAAGGCTTGCAGCAAGTCCTCGGGAGCACCATCCTCATGACACTGATGGCAGCTTTGCAACTACCTATTGTGCTTACCAAACTGTCGTATCTCATCGACAACCCTTGGGCCGTGTCGCTCGACCGGGCAACCTCGGCAGGCCAAATTCTTGCCGATTCTCTGATCGACCGGAATCTAGGCACCCGCCCCATTACCTTGGTTGGCTACTCTCTCGGCGCTCGTGTCATCTTCTCCTGTCTTCAAGAGCTTGCCCGAAAAGGCGCGTATGGACTCATCCAGAACGTCTACATGTTCGGATCGCCCGTCGTTGTGAAGAAGGACGAATTTCTCCGGGCTAGGACGGTGGTGTCGGGTCGATTCGTCAACGCCTACAACCGGAACGATTGGATTCTCGGCTACCTCTTCCGCTTAACCAACGGGGGGATCCGCCGGATTGCTGGCCTCGCCGCCATCGACGATGTTCCATGGATGGAGAACATGGACGTTACGGATTTAGTTCCCGGTCATATGGAGTACCGTACTGCCATGCCTCGTCTCCTGCGCGAATGCGGCTGGCTAGTCGAGAGCGACGAGTTCACTGAAATTGAGGACCCGGACCCGGAAAACCACAAAGAGCGCCAGCGCGAGCTGATCAACGAGATTGAGGAGGCTCGCAAAGAACTCGAGAAGGAGGGCAAGGCCTCCAAAGGCGGCGCATTTAGCTTCTTCCGCAAGAAGAAAGGTCTCGACCGTGCCGAATGGGAGATCTATGAGGACAGTGCTGGCAAGGACGGCGCTCCAAAGCCGAACGGCGAATCCAACCGTGGAGTGCTGTTTGATGTGGATGCCATTCGTGCCGAGCTTGCCAAGGAAAGAATGGAAGTCAGAGAACTGCAATCTACGCTTCCGCCCATGAAGCTCGATATAAGCGCCAATCCGTCTCCCGGCCCTTCGACGCCAAAGCCTCCGGCGACAGCGACACCACCCAGGTCACCACGATATTCGCTGCAAGGGAGCAGGAGCTCGGATGCGGTGCCGTATCGAACCTCGTCCGAGACGGCGTCGAGGCTCTCGGCGGAACCGACGCCAGTATATCCCAAAACGCACCAGCATCTGAGCCCGTCGCCCTCGCCATTGCCTCGCCGATACTCGACTGAGCCTGAACTGGAGCCAGAGGTACAAATGACATTCGACACCGACATCAAAGAAGAGAAGGCACCCCCACCTCCGAAGAAGGAGGAGTATGTCGCTGCTCTGTCTCCACAACGACAACCCGAGCGACCGGAGATGCACGGCTCCAACACGGCACCAACCACCATGGTACCAGGTTCGAATCCTTGGGCGGATCTGGATGACGACGATTTTGGGAAGGAGCAGGAGATTACCATGACCTTTGCATAGGCTACGGCGCAAATACGAAGGCACTGTGGCAACGATACCATTGATTTTTGGTCACGCAGTAGACGCAGAAAGGATGCGAGTTTTGTGTGAATGGGGAGTGGATTAGAGGCAGGAGGTTTTGCCACGGCAACCCGCAGTAGCCAAGGACAGGCTGAGGCTTGAAGTGGTAATGAATGCACGAGAGCAGGCAGTGGTTGGGACAGAGATGGAAGTTTTTACCTGTTTTCACTGACTAACTCTGGGCTCACGACATAATAATTTGCATGGACAAATGTTCACAAGGACAGCGTTTCGTTGATGGGAATACCAATACGCCTGGGATTAGGCAGTAGCACATTAGGTCCGTTTGCAGACTAGAATAGTAGCAATAAGACTATATGATTACTTGCCAAGGTCGAATCCGAATTGAATGCTGTCTATTTTGATCCTGCGATGCTTTTGAATCGACGAGGAGCGAGTCTTTGGTCTAGACGCCAGCGTGTTGTGTCAGGTAGAATACGTCTAGGTAGTAGAAAATGATCCAGAGACGAATTGGCACCGTAGCACAAAATAATATCAGACTTTCAAGCATGTAATTCATTTTATCAGCCAGTGAGCATGGGGGCTGCTGTTCAAGGCCGGCTCAATTTCGAAGACCTGTTTCGACGAGACTGAGCCTCGTGGGCCGAGGCATGTCAGATTCTAAGCCCCTGGGAAAGTTGTTTCAAGGAGCAAAAAGGCCATCGACACGAAAGGGTTGCCGATCAGCATGGTGAAGAGAAGACAAATTAACAAAGACGCATGTCTTTCCCAACCGCCGTTCCATCTATTTGGAGCTCAATGACGACGATCCCCATCCTGGAGGCTGTTGGTAGTCCTATTGCGAGCAACCAGGCAGATTTATCCTTGCGATCTAGAGCAGAGCACGATACCTCCTCACTAACCTGGCGGCTCGAGGCCCGTCAGCCGCTGGTATTACCATGCGCATATAAGGCGGCAAAAATATAAATCTAGCTATGAATTTAGTTGGGGGGTAGATTTGTTGCGTTGGAGCTAGAAGGGCAATATGGAAAGCGGCACAGCCAGTAGATCGCATGCAGATCCGTAAGATTCTCACAGGAAGTGGTTACACCTGCGTACGACTTGGCCGTTTAAGATAACACACGCACAGCCTCAATTTCTGATGATGTTTTGATACTCTGAACAAATGGTCAACGAGTCAGGTAGTTGACCATATGATGGGCAGACAAGGCCGCCTCTAGACCGACAGCCCGAGTTGCCACTTGGCTTTCATAGGGCTGTGACAGCGACGGGGCGAAGGTCCGTGAAGCAATGTAACTGTATCAGGATTGGCCGAGAGAGAAACAAACGGCCCTGCCCACCTGCCCCGTCGACGGGATGGCGAAACGTCGGGAGGGGGTGGCACGGCCGGCACAAGTTGTATGGGTATTTTTACTTTTCTTGCCAAGGCGAAACGGCGCATCAGCGGCTCTGTGGACGGCATCACACGGCGCGGATTCGGTCATTGGCTTCGATCGGATCTTTATTCTCTAGGTAACGTTGACCGGTCCGGCACACGGCGCATTCGTTAGACCCAAGTCTTCTGTGCGCAAGTGGCAGGTTGGCAAAGGCGTGAAACGTCTAAACTCCATTGCGACCTCCAGAAACAATTCCTTGTGCGAACTACGAAGCCGCGATTCGAGAAACCGGATCGGGCCAACCCTGGCCTGCGGCCCGTCGAATAAGTGTAGCCGATATGCCAAGACTCATTGCACTATGTCCAAACATCAAACCTGTAACTCAATTTGGAGCCACTGAAAAGTGCTTTGCATGCCTCTCTACCTCGTACTGACGACAAAAAGTTCAATCTCCAGGCTACTGACAATGGACAGATTGAATTTACCACCTGCGCTGTTTTTGTCTCCCACATTTCTCCGCTTATGCAAATCCTTTCAGCCGCAGCAGATGGAGAATGGCTCCATTCGGCGTCTGATTGGATCTGCATACGGCATGTGCGGTGCATCGCAGGATGTTGCCCAAAATAAAGACGTCTGGGACTGCACAGCCTCGCTCAACCGTCGACGGTGGACTACACCAGGCTCTCACTTACGGCGGACCCTGCCATGCATTCCGGGTTCAAGAACTTCCACTCACTAGCGACCACCACTTTGTCTGTCTGCATGTCTTGGTCCTAGTTTACGTCTTAGCACCGAGGCAGTACGCGACAGGCCGGCCCCGGCCCGACACGGATCGTGATTCAACATCAACATAATTTGGCCCCATCATGTCGGTAATTTGTGGTAAAAAGCTGCTGCATTCTAGGCTCGTAGCGGTCCTTTCCGGTCGCATTTTGTATCGAAGTTTCCATCTCGGAAACTTCCTTGACGTTGTCACTAGTACCAGTCTCTGGATGGTGAGCAGAGTCTGTCGATCAAGGCTGAAGTTTACGATGGCTAGCTGACCTTAGTGTTCGCCGTTTGTACGCTAACTAGCCCTCTCTCCGACCAAGATTGAAAAAGTAGGAAGGGCAGCTGGCAGCCTCCAACAGTTGATGTCGGCTTGGTTGAACTGAACTCTCCGACTGGTGGTAGCAACCATCACGAGGCCAAGCATGAGAGAGTGGGCAGACTCGAGAATTCGCTCTGTAGATCCAATATCCAGGAGCCCAATACCCGAAGTAGGCCTAGTGTTGGGGAACGAGCAGGCTAGTAGCCGAACCATGTACCAATTGTTGCACATCCTTCGTATAGACGATCTTCGCGATTCCGCAATCGAAACCCCGCCAAAGGCCGACTCTCCTAAGAATCAGCAGTTTTCAGTGTTGTACGAAGCACTAGAACGGGAACCCTCGCCCAGTGGCTGTGTTCAGTCCAGAAGCGCGATTAGTGGATCTTTGGCATACTCTCGATATTTTCGTGCACATCAGCATACGGCGACTGCGCCGTTTTCTCGGAGGAAACAGTGAAAGCTTTGGTGGAAAAAAACGGTACCGTACTTTTGTCCAACGGTTCCAGGGATCGTGGTGAAACTGCTGACAGGGACCTTGGAAAGTGGAGCTAGCAAGACTCTCCATCGCCCATGCGCAGCGAAAGCAGATGGACGAAAGAGAGAGTAATCACGCGAACCGATTCAAGATCTGAATGTTCAAGGAATTAATTCTCGACGTTTCGTAGAAACGAACAACGCAATAGAGGCATTGAATTCTAGAATTGCTCTTCAACATTCAGCCGGTGGATTGGGTCACTTAATCTTCCTCCCGACGGACACAGCCTTGCTCGGCTTTGGAGAACTGCAGTACCTAAATTTTCCCCACTTTTTCAATTTAGAACAGCGCGTTCCCACACTTGAGAAGTCCCCGAGAAAAGCCAAGACTTGCCGAAGCGAGTAGTATTCGACAGCGGTCGTTCACGATGGAGAACCCAGGGTCTAGATTCAAACAATTTTGTTTATCACGAAAGACGGTCGGGGCGGCATTCGCTCCTCTATTTCTTCAAAGCGTGGGCTAGTCACAAATACACAACCTGAAGTGTCCGAATGCAAGCCGTTGGTGGCCTTTAGTACCTACCACGTCGCGGCGCAGGAAGTGGCTTGTCGTTCCACCGTCTGATTTGGACAGACCGTCAGAACCCTGCACGGGAGCCAGGGTGCCGGGGTACGGCGCCCTGGTGGCTTGCTGTACCCCTAGAGGAACGCTGCTCGAAATCGGGGACTGGGCCTTCAGGCGGTTCCGTTACCTTCCTTCCCGACTCCTGTTTGACAGGAAAGAAGGGCTCGAGGGCAGGGCAACGAGCATTCGAATCCTTGACGCGATGAGAATACACCGCCGCTGCCTGCAAGAGTGAACGGGAAAAAGGTTGGCTGTGCGTGAATACTACAGTAGTTACGGGTTCTTGATGCGCTTCTTTTTGCCTCCTGCCCGACATCTTGGCTTTCCCCAATTGGCCAATACGGAACCTTCTGTACGGTTAGTACCAGAGACGGCTGGTCCAGGGCGGCGTAGTTGGTCAAGTCTCCTTTTCCCGCGCCCCGCCCGACGCCTGCAGCCCAGCGCCGTCTGACGACCCACACACCCCTGCCCTGGTGCCTCCGGTAATGGTATTACACCGGGACGTACCCCAGCTGAGCGGGACTCGGTCTCTCATATCGCTTCCTCTCCTCTTCCACTCTTCTCGAAAGGTGTCACAACGGACTTCGGGAATCGACAACGCCAAGAAGAGAAAGGGAATTTAGAGCAAGAAACGAGAGCGCGACCATCAACGCGATTGATCGAACGAATCTTGGAGAGACGCAACTTTTTAGTCGAAGAGGGTTTGGTCGATTGGGGCGAGGCTTCATCGAAACGAGGTCGCACAATCTGTTACCTCGTGGAACCCGCCAAACAGAAGATTTCGACTTGAAACGAGCCGGGTCGTTTGGAATATTAGGACTTGCGAGATGTCGTCGTCGGCATCAGCAGATCCTTTCAACGCGGTGGCCTCGACATTACCAGACGCGATAGGCAATGTGAATGGATCTGGGTCGGATAGCAGCCAGCCCGGCCAGACAGAAGGACCAACATCAGATATCGGCGCCGGCGAGTCTGAAAGTCCGCGCCCCGTCTTTACCCTCACAGCAATCATAAGTAATAATCCCGTGGATGCCGACCTGTTTGGCCGGGTTTACGATCTCACAAGCGGAGGCTTTCGTGAGGCAATCACAATCGAATGGACTGGAGACCAACCTACCGGCTTCGAACCGAGTGATGTGGAGGTGGAGTGGATAGCAAACGTTGGTGGCAGGCCAGAGAAAGTTGCCTCTATGCCCTCTAAGGATATCAACATTGATGAAACAAAACCACCCGGTGGTGAGTTTTCCTGTCGGCTTTCCCAAGCCAAACCCCATGGTACCCCTATTTTCCCTAGCGCCTTTTCCTAACGGTTGAATCGTAGCTGTCAGTATTATATCGATGTCTCTGAGCCTGAGAGACGGGCTGAGTCGCCAAGGTCACGACATGTTCCTCGTTCTCAAGTATCCCGACATAACGAATCAAAACCTCGGGAAAATAGTGCAGATCAGCCCTGTCTTTATCCTTACCGACAAAGCAGAAGACCTCAAACCGCTCAGGGATAAGCTCGACGAGCGAAGAGGAATCGACCCGGACCTTAGAACCGGCTCCACCATCCGCGATGGACAGAATATTTTTCCAAGCGGCTCAGTCTGCAATCCTCTGGACCCCAAAGACAACACCTGTGTAGAGCCGACAACCTCTGCATCTCCTACCTCCTCCTCAAAAGGCGACAACACAAGCCCCGCTCTGCTCGACGGCTCAAGTTCCCGCGGCGCGGGCCTCTCCACCGGCGCCAAGATCGGCATCGGCGTCGGCGCGGCCCTAGGCGCGCTCCTAATCCTCGCCCTCGTCGCCTTCCTCCTCTTCCGCCGGCGCCGACGACGCCGCGGCGGCGACCACGTCCACAGCGCCGCCACGTACGACGCGTCGGCCCGCCAAGCCATCCCCGACTACATGGCCGACAAGGAGATGACAGGCCCCCGCATCGCCGAGTCGCCCTACAGCGAGGACGGCCGGGGCAGCGGCCTGCTGGCCTCGCACAACCACAACGACTTCTCCAACGAGTTCCAGCACGAGTCGTCGCCCGCCTTCGCCCCGTACTCGGATGCCGCCGCAGCCGCCGCCGCAGCCGCCGAGGGACCGCACGCCGTCACGTCGGATGCGCGCGTCGAGTCCCGCGCGGGGGCCCGCTCCTCGTCGCCCGACCGTGTCGCCGTCGTGCCGAGGACAGTAGCGCACCTAGTTGAGGAAGGCATGACGCAAGAGCAGATCCGGACCTTGGAGGAGGAGGAAAGGGCTCTGGACCGGGCGATTGAGCAGGCGGGTCATGGGCATGGGCATTCGAACCGGTGACACGAAGGATTCGGATGTCGTTTTTTTTCGGGGGGGGGGGGGGGGGGGGGGGGAGCGGCGGAGAGACAGCACACGCGAAGCAATGGTGGGACTTGATGGCATCAGTTTAGGTTACTATACTCCTCGGAGGCTGTTACTTGTTTGTTCCATCTATACCTGGCGCAATCGGTGTTTCCGGCTTGTTTTTCTGTAAGGCGATGGAGGGCTTTTCTCTGTTTTTATTGCATGACTCCGAAGTGGTAATGAAGAATGTAAGACGCTTGAGGGGGTTGTTCTCTGTACCTCTGTAGAGTATATATATACCAATGCCAATCTAAAAGTCATTCAAGTTTGTAAATCCGCCCCCCTTTCCCCCACTACTGGTAAATGACTCGAGGAATATTCGCTGGGCGTGCGAGCAGCAGATCTTTTTCACACGGGATGAGATATATTCGTGCCGAAGGTCTCGAGTAAATATACCCTCACAACTTTTGTTGCAAGCCTTTTCCTCCGTCCTTGCCCTTAGGTATAATTATACAGTTCCGGTCCTCTTACATGACGCCATAACGCAGCCAGCCAGCCCCGTCCGTGTACATTGATGTGGTAGTAGATAGGAGGCTCCCGTTCCATTGTGGTTACTGGTAGCATAGCGAGCAGGCACCCTTTCGTGCCCTTTCGGGATAGTCCTTGCTCCTGTCGTCCCTCTGTAGCAGGACGACGGCACCGTATTCCTCCCCTCTGCCGAATCCGGTGACGTTCTCCGTGCTATCGTCTTAGCCCACCCCTTTTCCTTATGCTTGCCATCTCAGCGAGAAAAGAACCGCCCCATCATGTTAGACGCGATGGTGCCTGCCAGGTTCCCGCCCGAAAAGGCGCTCCCGGCCAGGTTCGAAGCCTGGCTAAACTTGTCGCACCGCGAGAAGGCCAGGGTGTTCATGATAGTGAGGACGAGGGCGATGACTTGCGAGGAAGAATTGCAAATGTTAGTTTTAGCTCAGATCACAAATTCATTCAGCCATTTTCCAGATATGAAAAATCTTTGGAAATAGGCCCGCCCCTT